>OOCT01000665.1_pt1 | contig 22498 bp, 18 predicted proteins | sample 1671851 | NCBI WGS metagenome assembly OOCT01 (sample SAMN06348199, study PRJEB24527) | human gut metagenome | biome: human gut; feature: ankylosing spondylitis patient; material: feces | host: Homo sapiens | place: China | collected 2015-10
TGTAAAATGATAAAATTTTCCTGTCCGAAAATCTCATTTTGTTAGGAAGGAAAAAACATTATGGAACAAAACCATGACATGGATGAGATCGACCTCCTCGAGTTGGCGCGGCTTCTCTGGAGCCACGCATTGCAGATCGCTGCGGCCGGCATTGCGGCAGCGGTCATCTGCCTGCTGGTCTGTACCTTCGTATTGACGCCCCGCTATCAGGCCTCCGTCAATCTGATCGTCAATTCCCGGCAGGACGGCAATGCTTCCATTACCAGTGACAACATCAACTCGGCCCGGAATCTCATCGACACTTATGCAGTCATCATCAAGAGCAACATCGTCCTGAACGACGTCATCGAGCAGCTGGGTCTGGACATGACCTACCGTCAGCTGCTGGCCTGCATCTCTGTGGACGGCGTGGGCTCGACCCAGATCATGTCCATCACGGTCACCAACGAGGACCCTGCCCTGGCCGGAAAGATCGTGCAGGCCATCGCCGAGACTGCCCCCGATGTCATCGTGGACAAGGTGGAGGCCGGCTCCTGCAAGGTCGTGAGCGACGTGGAGATCACGAGCAACCCCGTCTTCCCTCAGACGAAGAAGTACGTCCTGATCGCTGCTCTCGGCGGCATTGTGGCGGCCTGCGGCATTCTGGTCCTCGACCACCTGCTCCATGACTACATCGTCGATAGCGAGGACATCCAGAAAAAGCTGGAGCTTCCTGTACTCGGCCTTATCCCGGAGGTGTAATACCATGTGGAATCCGTTCAACCGAAACACCATCTCCAACTCTTCGGCAAGCAAGCGTTCGCTTCAGCTCATCACCCAGAAGGGTATGCCGTTTGCCTACGTTGAAGCTTACAAAGCTCTGCGCACCAACCTGAACTTTCTGTCCGGTTCCGGCGATGTCCACGCTTTCGTCGTCACCAGCACGGTCCCGGAAGAGGCAAAGTCCAATGTGTCGGTCAATCTGGCGCTGGCTCTGACGGAAAGCGGCAAAAAGGTCGTCCTCGTGGACTGCGACCTCCGCAAGCCTGTCCTTCACCGCTATCTGAAGGCCGGACACAATCTGAAAGGTGTCTCCAACGTCCTGTCCCGTCAAGTGGCGCTCTCCGACGCCCTCGTCGAGCTGAAGGGCATCCCCAACCTGACGTTCCTGCCGGCCGGCACCACCCCTCCCAACCCTTCTGAGCTGCTCAGCCAGCCCCAGATGCAGGAGATGGTGGACACGCTGCGCGGGAGCTATGACTTCGTCATCCTCGATGCGCCTCCCATCTCGATGGTCACGGATGCCGCCGTCATCGGCCGCATCGTGGACGGTGCTCTCTTCGTCGTCCGCTCCAAGTATGCGTCCACCGACGCCGTCAAGACAGCCCTCGAGAAGCTCCAGGATGCCGGCGTAAAAGTCCTTGGCGCCGTTCTTACCCGTTATGATGCCAAAAAATCGCTCAAGCGCTCGGATTATGGGTACGGATATTACTACTATAACAGTAATTATTCCTATGGTACTCCCCCGGATGGCATTTCAGAGTCAGCAGCCGAAAAGAGCTGCCTGACGTCAAAAAATCGGTATAACGGCAAAGAAAAGCATTCCGTACATACGGAGGATGAAACATGACAGACCTTCATTGCCACATCCTTCCTAACATTGACGATGGTGCCAAAGATGTTTCGATTTCCCTTCGTCTGCTGGAAAAAGAGTATGCAGACGGTGTGCGGAACATTGCTTTTACGAGCCACTTCAACAGTGAGCGGACGACTCCCGATGCATTCCTGCAAAAGCGTGCGGCCGCCTATGAGACACTGACAGCCGCGCTTCCGACCGGACCGGAAGCCATGCAGTTCCGCTTCAAGCTGGGCTGTGAAGTCTACTTCTCCCCCAAGCTCTGTGAGCTGGATGCCAAGGCGCTCTGCATCGGCGATACCTCTTATATGCTGGTGGAGTTTCCCACTACCCACAAGCCCCATTTCATCCGGCAGACCTTCGCCCTCCTGCAGGAGCAGGGCGTTCTGCCCCTCATCGCCCACATCGAGCGATACCCCTACGTCCTCGAAGACCCCACCCTGCTCTACAACTGGGTGGCCGCCGGAGCCTATGTCCAAATCAACGCGGGCGCACTGCTGGGTTCTCCAAAACTGCGTCGGACGCTCTGCAAGTTCATCTCGTGGCAGCTTGTCCACGTCATCTCGACGGACACCCACTCCCTGGACAAACGCCCGCCCCGGATGGCAGAAGCCGCTGCTGTTCTGGAAAAGGAGCTGGGCAGAGAGACTGCCTCAAAGCTTTTGCAGAACGGCGACGCACTTTTCGACGATGAGGAGCTGGATGTTTTCAATCCCCACCGGCCCAAAAAGTTCCTAAATTTCTGGATGTGACAGGCCTGTGAGTCCTCTATCCAGCTGAGCTTCCTCTCTATGCTGGTTTTTGTGAAAAGTCATACTTTTCCCTTGACAATCCACCCGTTTCGTGGTATCCTATCGCAGGCCGGTCAGGAAGGCTCTTCCCGTACTGCCCTTTCCGGCCCGCATCCCGGTGCTGTCCGGCGGCGTCCCTTAACACCGCTTTTGCGATGCACCGTATTTCTCGGCACTTCAATAAAACCCGTGTGGATTTTTACAGCATAGATGTTTGCTACTTTTCGCCACACAATGGCCCGCTTCAAGCCGCCGTTGTGTGGCTTTTCTTGTGCGGAAATTTCAGGAAAGGAAGCTTTTTCCCCCATGAACGATACTTTTATGAAAACGAAGCCGGTGTTCCCGCTGCTGGTGTCGATGGCTCTGCCCAACGTCATCTCCATGCTGGTGAACTCGCTGTACAACATCGTAGACAGCCTCTTTGTGGCCCAGATCAACGAGCAGGCCATGACGGCCCTCTCCCTCGTGTTCCCCATCCAGAACTTCGTGAACGCCGTTGCCATCGGCTTCGGCATAGGCATCAACGCCCTTGTCGCCCTCTACCGGGGCGCAGGCGACTACGACAGAGCGGACGCCGCCGCCACCCACGGCATGGCCCTCTCGGTGCTCCACGGCATCCTCTGTACGCTGGCAGCTACCGCCATCATGCCTGGCTTCCTGGCCCGGTTCACCGCCGACGGCACCATCGTCTCTATGGGCGTGACCTACTCCACCATCGTCTTCCTGTTCGCTACCGTGAACATGGCCAGCCTCGCCTTTGAGAAGCTCTTCCAGGCCGTGGGCCGGATGAAACTCACGATGATCGCCCTCATCTCGGGCTGTGTCTGCAACATCCTGCTGGATCCCGTCCTCATCTTCGGCCTCGGCCCGGTGCCTGCCATGGGCATTGCAGGCGCGGCGCTGGCTACCGGCATCGGACAGGCCGCCTCTCTCGTCATCTACCTCGTGGTCTACAGCACCACCGAGTCGCCCGTCCATCTGCGCCGGAAGGCCCTGCGGCCTGACCTCTCTCTCGAAGGCCGTCTCTACGCCATCGGTGTGCCTGCCATCCTGAATCTGGCCCTGCCCTCCCTGCTGGTCACCTTCCTCAACAGCCTGCTGGCGGCCTTCTCCGAGAGCTATGTGGTGGTGCTGGGCATCTACTATAAGCTCCAGACTTTCCTCTATCTGCCCGCCAACGGCATCGTGCAGGGAATGCGCCCCCTCATCGGCTACAACTACGGCGCAAAGGAGCACACCCGCGTGGCAAAGCTCTACCAGCTCACCCTGGGCATGAGCGCCGTCATCATGGCGGCAGGCACCGTCATCTGTATGGCCGTTTCTGCGCCCCTCATCGGCCTGTTCTCTTCCAACCCCGAGACCATCGCCATCGGCCAGACCGCCCTGCGCATCATCTGCCTCGGCTTTGTGGTGTCGGCGGTGTCCACCACCTCTTCCGGCGCGCTGGAAGGTCTGGGCAAGGGTGCGGCCTCGCTGGTCATCTCCCTCTGCCGGTACGTCATCTTCATCATGCCGCTGGCGTGGCTGCTCTGCCGCCAGCTCGGCCCCACCGGCGTCTGGCACGCCTTCTGGGTCACGGAAGTGCTGTCGGCTGTCATCGCCTTTGCGGTGTATCGGAAGAGCGTGATTAAGAAGTAAGAGAAAGCCCGATGCATCGCATCGGGCTTTCTCTGTTATCGATCTTCCGGCACCAGCGCACACACCAGCCGCACCATCCACGGCAAAAAAGGCAGCCAGAGCAGGGCGCAGCAGACGTTGAAGGCGGTGTGGGCGTTGGCGATTTGCCGGGAAATGACTTCCAGCTCCGGGCCTTTGGGGGAGATAAACTCCACCAGCCGGACGAACCAGGGCAGCAGCACCGCCGCCAGCAGACTCCCGCTGAGGTTGAAGCAGCTGTGGGCCAGCGCGGCGCGGGCGGCGTCCTTCCCCTGCCCGATGCAGGCCAGCAGGGCCGTGACCGTCGTGCCGATGTTGTCGCCCAGAAGGACAGGCACCGCCCCGGCAAGGCCCAGCACGCTGTGGATGCCGTCCGGCCCGGCCTGCCGGGCCACGTTCTGCAGCAGCGCGATGGTGGCCGAACTGCTCTGCACCACCATGGTCATGGAGAGGCCCAGCAGGATGCCCAGAAGTGGCGACTCCTTCACCCGGGTCATCCAGTCGAGAAAGACCGCCTGCCCGGCCAGCGGCTGCAAAGCCCGGCCCAGGATGTCGATGCCCTCGAAAAGCAGCCCGAAGGAGAACACGGCCTCTCCCACGGCCCGCCAGCGGGGCCTGCAGGCCGCGAAGTCGAGGAGGAAGCCCAGAAACAGCACCGGGTACACCAGCGTTTGGACATCGAAGGCGATGAGCTGTGCCGTCATGGTGGTGCCGATGTTGATGCCGTAGATGACGGCCACCGCCCGGGGCAGTTCCAGCAGCCCGGCGCTGACGAAGCCGATGACCATCACCGTCGCCGCCGAGCTGCTTTGGAGCACTGCCGTCACGGCCAGCCCGGTGAGGACACCCAGCAGCGGCGTGGCCGTCAGCCGGGCCAGCAGCCGCTTCATGGCGTCGCCCGCCGCCCGCTGCAAGGCGCGGCTCATCCTGTCCATCCCGTAGAGGAACATCGCCAGCCCGCCGAACAGCGCAAAGAGCATCTGCATCCCCTGCTCCATCCGCACACCCCCTTGTCCGTCAGTGTATGAGGGGTGGACGGGCGGTATGACGGGAAGGCTTCTTCTCTGTACAACCTCTCAGTCTGCTTCGCAGACAAGGCCGGGTTGCGGCAGCGCGTTAGCACTGACGGAGAGGTCGGACTACAGAGAACTTTCTCTGAGACCCGCGCGTTATCTGAGAAAGTGACGTTTTTCACACGCAGCATCGTTCAAAAAGTCACTTACGCAAGGTGATGAAGTGACCCCTGCTGCGTAAGTGAGTCACTTACGCAGATACCCTCACTTACGCAAGTTGCGTAAGTGACGTTTTATAATTATATTACGTTATTTTTTAGTCACTTTCTCACATAATCTACCTCAGTAGAGCGTATCACTTCATCAGCCCCATCGTCCATGCCCGGACCAGCAGGCCCAGCAGGACGACGGCCAGCAGCACCACGGTGAGAGCGCGGCTCTGGGTGCGCTGACGCTTCTTGCGGCGGGCCGTGGTCTGCATATTCTGGCGGCTGCGGCTGTTCCGGCCAGAGGTATTCCGGCTGCGGCCTGATGTCCCCTTCGAGATCGTGCGGCTTCCGCCGCTCTGGCGCTTGCGGGATGTGCTGCCGCTTTTCTGGGACTTCTGACGGCGGGGCGCTTCGTCCTCAGCCTTCTTCTGAGGCTCGATGGTCTCCGACGCACCGCAGCGGGACAGAAAGTCCTCCGCCATCCGGTAATACTTCTCGAGGTCGCCGGTGGTCAGGGCCGTTCCCTCATAGCCCGCTTCCAGCTCCTCCACGGCCTCGTTGAACCGGATCGCCGCCTGTGCGGCTGCGGTCTTGTCGGAGGCGTGGGCGGCCTCGTTGCGGGCCATCCGCACCGCGTTGCAAGCGCGGCGGGCCGCTGCCGGGTGGGGCGTATTGCCCAGCAGGTCCAGAGGCCGGGCGGCGTCCTTTTCCGGGTCCAGCAGGATGCGCATACAGAGGGTGGTATCCAGCTGCTGCCAGCCGGTGCGGCCATTCAGCTCCGGCAGGCGCTCGTAGTAGTCGGGGCTCTCCTTCTGGCGCTGGGCCAGATGCTTCATCAGGGCGTCCACGCTGTGAGCGCCGGGCTTTTCCTCCCAGTGCCAGCGCAGCAGCTTCCGGCTGATGTCGTCGCAGGCCGCTTTTATCTCGAACGCGGCCTGCAAAGCTTCGTCAGGCATAATCATCTCTCCTTGTTAAACCTCTCCGTCACGCCTACGGCGTGCCACTGCCCGGCCATGTCTGCGAAGCAGACTGAGAGGTTATTCCTTAAATTAAAAGCGGAGGAAGCCTCTGCCTCCTCCGCCGTACATCCTATTTTACATCATGAACTGAGAATACACGAAGCCGCACAGGGCGATGCCCGCACACACGATGGCGGTGATGGGCGGCACCCAGCGGATGAGCGTCTCAGCGATGCTGTCGCGGGGGTCTTCCTCTTCGCAGTCGTCCTCCTCGTCCAGCGGCTTTGCCTGTAGGCGGGACGGCGCGGCGGCGGGACTCGAGGGTACCACACGGGTGCCGTACTTCTCCATCTCTTCGTCCGGCGCAAAGGACTTGGCCGGGCGCACCGGCTCCGGCTGGCGGGGCAGGACGCGGGTAGCCTCCTGCTCCGGGGCGCGGGACACCACGCGGGTCGCGTCCATCTCAGCGACAGGCGCATAGCCGGGCGCAGGCTCCGCCGCCCGGGGCGGGATGATACGGGTGGCTTCCTCCTGAGCCGCACCCACGATACGGGTAGGCTCCTCAGCAGGCGCAGCCGGGCGTACCGGCTGGGCCGCAGGCTGCGGCTCGGGCTGGCGCACCGGGGCTTCCGGCTGCAGCAGGGTATTCAGCGCGTTCTGCAAAAGGATGCGGTCACTGCCGCACTCGGAGCAGTAGACGGTGTCCTCTTCCTTCGGGTGGAAGGCACCGCAGGCGCAGTACCAGCCGTTCTCGAAGACCTGGGGCATGAACTTCATGCCGGTGCGGTTCATCCGGGCTTCGAGGGCCTTCTGCATCTCGACGCTCAGGCGGCGGGGGGCCGGCAGGCGCACCCGCTTGATGCTCTCGAGGTGGACGACCTTCCTGCCGCTGTAGACATTGCGCAGGGTAACGTCCACGCTGGTGATGGCCTTCTGGGTGACGAAGACAGCATCGTCCATGCCGAAGCTCTCGCCGGGCTTTGCGGTAAGGTCACGGTACTCGAACTCGTCCTCACAGAGGATGACGCCGTCCACGCCCTTGCACTTGAAGTGGATCTCCAGTGCCGTCAGGGTCACACGGGAAATGTTCTTAAAGGTCAGACAGACCGCGTGTTCGCCGCTGACTTCGCCCTTGAGCAGCTCCACGCAGACGAACTGCACCGGGCTGCCCGGGGTGTAATAGTTGGCCCGTGTCCGCGCGACCGGTTCAAAATTTTCCTCCACAACACTCTCCCCTTTCTCTTGGTTTACTGGTTGGCTTCGCCTTCATCCGGCGTTTCGGGGGCCGGGGCTTCCTGCGGGGCGGCATCCACTGCCTCAGCAGGTTCGGCAGGCTCCGCAGCCTCTGCGGTCTCGGCCTGTTCCACAGGCTGGACAGCGGGCTGAGCCTCGGCGGGCTTTGCATCGGGGTCCTCACGCTGGGGCAGGGTCTCGCCTGCCATCACGGCGTTGAACTCCTTCTCGTTCAGCTTCTCGCGCTCCATCAGGGCCTGTGCCAGCGCATGGAGCTGGTCGATATGCTCCGTCAGGGTGCGGCGGCAGGTCTCGTAGGCCTCGTCGATGATGTCCCGCATCTCGCTGTCGATCTCAGCAGCGGTGGTCTCGCTGTAGCCCTTGCCCTGACCGAGGTCGCGGCCCAGGAAGGTCTCCTCCTGAGAGGTGCCGTAGACCACAGGGCCAAGGCGCTCGGAGAAGCCGTACTTGGTGATCATCTGGCGGGCGATGTTCGTCGCCTGCTGCAGGTCGTTGGACGCACCGGTGGAGATGTCGTCCAAGATAAGCTGCTCGGCTACGCGGCCGCCCAGACTGGACACGATGTCCTCGAACATCTCGCCCTTGGTGACGTAGCTGCGGTCTTTCTCGGGCAGATACATGGTGTAGCCGCCGGCCTGACCGCGGGGGATGATGGTGATCTCATGCACACGGGGGTGGTGCTTGCAGTAGAAGCCCGCCACAGCGTGGCCTGCCTCGTGGTAGGCGGTGAGCTTTTTCTCTTCGGGGGTGACGACCCGGCTCTTCTTCTCGGGGCCGGCCATGACCTTCATGGAAGCCTCTTCGATGTCCTCCATGGTGATGGCCTTGCGGCTGCGGCGTGCAGCCAGCAGAGCGGCCTCGTTGACGAGGTTCTCGAGGTCAGCGCCCGCAAAGCCTGCGGTGCGCTGTGCGATGACCTTGAGGGAGACATCCGGGGCGAGGGGCTTGTTCTTGGTGTGGACTTTCAGGATCTCCTCGCGGCCCTTGACGTCGGGCAGGCCGACGTAGACCTGACGGTCGAAGCGGCCCGGGCGGAGCAGGGCCTTATCGAGGATGTCGGCACGGTTGGTGGCCGCCATGACGATGACGCCATCGTTGGCCTCGAAGCCGTCCATCTCGACCAGCAGCTGGTTCAGGGTCTGCTCGCGCTCGTCGTGACCGCCGCCGAGACCGGCACCGCGCTGACGGCCCACAGCATCGATCTCATCAATGAAGATGATGCAGGGCATGGTCTTTTTTGCCTTGTCGAAGAGGTCGCGCACACGGGATGCGCCGACGCCGACGTACATCTAGATCGGAAGAGCGTCGTGTAGGGAAAGAGTGTAGACGTACATCTCGACGAAGTCAGAGCCGGAGATGGAGTAGAACGGCACACCGGCCTCACCGGCGCAGGCGCGGGCCAGCAGGGTCTTGCCGGTACCCGGAGGGCCGACGAGCAGCACGCCGTGAGGGATGCGTGCGCCCAGAGAGTTGAACTTGTCGGGGCTCTTGAGGAACTCCACGACCTCTTTCAGCTCCTCCTTCTCTTCGTCTTCACCGGCCACATCGGCAAAGGTGGCGGTCTTCTTGTTCTCGTGCTCGTCCTTGACCTTGGCTTTGCCGACATTCATGATGCCGCCGCCACCGCCGACACCGCCCCGCATCATCGAGAACAGCAAAAAGCCGGTGCAGCCCAGCATCCCCAGATAGAAGATGATCTCCATCCAGGGGATGGTCTCCTTGAGGGAGGTGTAGTCGTAGGTCATGGGCGCGTCGGGGTTCGCCGCGTCGTAGGACTCGATATACTTGTCCACGTTCTCGATGAAAACGTAGGCGTAGGGCAGCTTGTAGCGGACGGTGACGGTGCCGTCGTCCTCCTGCACTGCGCCGGTGGGCTCCGACGAGGAGGAGAGCATCCCGCTCAGCAGACCGCCGGCAGACTGCACAGTGCTCTGGGTGGAGGAGACGTCCGGCAGGGGCAGGTCGCCTTCTTTCAGGTTCAGGGTGATGACGCTGGTGTTGCGGTCCAGCGTGAAGGCCGTGACCTGATTGTGCTCAAAGTAATGGACGACGGTGGAGTAGCTCATGGTCGAGCCGCTGGTGCTGCCCGACCCGCTGCCCATCACCGACCAGACCATCAGCACGGCGGCCAGCGCCAGTGCGAGGATGAGCGGATTGATACGAGGTCTCTTAGGTTGCAAAAGGATCAACTCCAGTTCTGGTTTTATTTCTTACTTTTCGTAGACGCTGGGTTTGAGTACGCCGATGTAGGGCAGGTTGCGGTACTTCTCGTCGTAGTCGAGGCCATAGCCCACCACGAACTCGTCCGGCACCGCGAAGCCCTCGTAGTCCGGAGCGATGTCGGCCTTGCGGCGGCTGGGCTTGTCGAGGATGGTGCAGATCTTCACCGAGTTCGGGTTGCGCATCTTGAGCATCGGCACGAGGTTCGACAGGGTGATGCCGGTGTCGAGGATGTCCTCCACAATGAGCACATCCTTGCCGGAGAGGTCGCCGTCCAGATCCTTGATGATCTTGACGAGGCCGGTGCTGGTGGTGTTGCCGCCGCCGTAGCTGGACACCACCATGAAGTCGATGCTGCACGGGATGCTCACAGCGCGCATCAGGTCGGCCATAAAGACCACCGAGCCCTTGAGGATGGAGACGAGGACGAGGTTTTTGCCCTCATAGTCTTTGCTGATCTGAGCGCCCAGCTCAGCCACTTTCGCTTTCAGCTCCTCTTCCGAAACGAGGACCTTCAAAATATCGTCATGCATGCTCATGATTCGATTCCTCCAAAATTTTCTAGTTCCACCTGCAGCAGCTGCCCGGTGTCCGGCCCGGGGGCCAGCCCATCGGCAAAGCCCTCTCCGCAGACCCACAGCACCTGTCTGCCTGCCGCCAGCAGCGGCAGCGTATCCCGTTCCCGGGGCGGGATGCCCGCCTCGTTCATCCATTTGCGCAGCTCCCGGTCTACCCCCCGCCCGGCCGGACGGAAGCGGTCGCCGGGCTGACGGCAGCGTAGCCGCAGAACAGGACATATCGAGTTTATTTTAGCATAATCTGCCTGATTTTTTAAGTCTTTTTTATGAACACCCTGTGTTTTTTCTTCAAAACAGGCCGAAACCACCCGGATATGCAGCTTTCTGCCGCCGGGCAGCGGATAATCGCCGCCCTCCGGCAGGGATACTTCAAATTTCGGACAGTCCGCTTTTTCGCCCTGCCGACGGGTGTTTTTATCGGCTTCCTCCCGCCAGAGCACGCCGTCCCGGGCGCAGAAGCGGACGGCGTCGGTGAGCTGCACCGCGCCGCTGCCCTTTTCCACAAGGTCGGCCAGCAGGCGGATATATTTTTCCTCCGCGTCCCGCACCGGCTCCACAAGGCTGTGGAGGGCCATGTCGAGGATGAGCGGGTCAGTCTGCCGCAAAGGCTCTGACATCCACACGGGCTGGCCGCTGCGCAGGGCGTATCCCGCCCCGCCGGGCAGGCTTTTTGCGTCCGTTGCCCGGGCCGAAGCCAGCAGCGCATCCGCCTGCCGGGCGAAGTATTCGTCCGCCTTGGCGGCTTTCTCACAGAAGCGGGCCAGATTTTGCTCGGCGGCGCTGTTGACCCCGCAGAGGGCGGGCAGTGCGCCGTGGCGCAGACGGTTGCGGGCGTAGTCGTCGGCGTCGTTGGTCTCGTCGGTGACCCAGCGTTCGCCGCAGGCGCGGCAGACGGCCTCGGTGTCGGCCCTCGTCAGGCAGAGCAGAGGCCGCAGATAGCCCGGGCGGCTGGGCCGGATGCCCGCCGCGCCGTGGAGGCCGGTGCCTCTGGCCAGCCGGAACAGCAGCGTCTCGGCCTGGTCACTCCCAGTATGGGCAGTTGCGACGGCATCTATCCCGTCGGCCAGCACCCGCTCAAAGCAGGCATACCGCAGGCGGCGCGCCCAGTCCTCCCCCGCCCGGGGCTTTCCCGCCTCGGCTTCCAGCTCAGCGGCATGGAACACCCGCAGCGGCAGGCCCAGCCGGGCGCAGACCTCCCGAACGAAGGCTTCGTCCCGGTCCGCCGTCTCCCCCCGCAGGCCGTGGTTGACGTGGCAGACCGTGAGGGCGATGCCCTTTTCCTCGGCCAGCGGGCGCATGAGGCAGAGCAGGGCCATGCTGTCGGCCCCGCCCGAAACAGCCAGCGCGAGATGCTTTTTGCCGTCCAGCAGCTTTTCCCGGACGCAGAAGCCGCGCACCGTCTGTAAGATCTCTTCGTAGCTCATCAGCGTTTGAAGTCCACATCCATAAAGCGGGTGTGGGCGCCGTCCCAGCCCAGCGGCACCGTGCTGGTCTCGCCGTGACGGTTCTTTGCCACGATGCACTCGGCGGTGTCGGCGTCCACCTCCGCGCCGTCGGGGTTCTGGCTGGCGTAGTAGGAGTCGCGGTACAGGAAGAGGACGCAGTCGGCGTCCTGCTCGATGGAGCCGGAGTCGCGCAGGTCAGACAGCTGGGGGCGGTGGCTGGAGTTGTTGCCCTGCTTTTCCACCGCACGGGACAGCTGACTCAGAGCGATGATCGGCACGTTCATCTCTTTGGCCATAATTTTGAGGTTTCGGGTGATGGAGCTGATCTCCTGCACGCGGTTCTCGCTGCGCTGGCCGCTGGTCATCAGCTGCAGATAGTCGATGACGATGAGGCCCACGTTGGGGCGGGCGGGGTCCTGATTGACCCGGCGGATCTTCGCCTTCATCTCGGTGATGGTGATGCCCGAGGTGTCGTCCATATAAATCGGTGCGTCGTGCAGTTTTTCGGTGGCGAGGGCCAGATACTCCCAGTCCTCGGCCCGGAGCGCACCGGTGCGGAACGCCTGACTGTCGATGCCCGCTTCAGCGGAGAGGATGCGGTTGGTCAGCTGCTCCTTCGTCATTTCGAGGCTGAAGATGGCCACCGGCACCTTCTGCTGCATGGCCACGCGGGTAGCGATGTTCAGCGCGAAACTGGTCTTGCCCATACCGGGGCGGGCAGCGAGGATGATGAGGTCGCCGCGGCCAAGGCCGGTGAGGACGGTGTCCAGCAGCCGGAAGCCGGTGGGGATGCCCTTGTACTTGTCGGCGTCGGGGCCGCTGATCTTTTGCAGATTTGTCAGCGTCTCCACCATGCTGGAAGAAAGGGGCGTCAGGGCGCTGGAATCGCGGCCGGAGCGGATCTCATAGATGCGCTGCTCGGCGTTTTCCAGCAGCAGGTCGGCGTCGGGTTCGTCGCCCGCGTCCTGCAAAATGTCCTTTGCAACGCCCATCAGCTGGCGCACCAGATACTTTTCCTGCACGATCTGCGCATACGCCTTGACGTTGGAGATGCTGGGGACCGTCTCGGCGAGGCCGGTCAGGTAGACTTTCGCCTCGTCGGCGCTGGGGAACACGCCGTCCGAGATGACGGCGTCCAGCAGAGTGACGAAGTCGATGGTCTGGTCGCTGGTAAAGAGGCGGAGCATCTCGGAGTATATCTGAGCGTTCTGCCGGGTGTAGAACATCTCGGGCCGGATGATCTCGACGAGGTCGGTCAGGGTCTCGGGTTTCAGCAGCACCGCGCCCAGCACGCTCTGCTCTGCCTGCATATTGTAGGGCAGGTTGATGCCCACGCTTTCGAGGTTGAGTTCGTTATAATGTCGTTCGTTCGGCATGGTCGTTATCCTTCTGCTTTATTTATATAAATGCCGTAAAGCCAAAAAGCGCCCCCTGCCGAGAGGGGGCGCAGATAGCGGTCAAATCAGGCCTGCTCCACTTCTACCTGGACCTTGAAGGAAGCCACGACACCGACATGGAGGCGGACTTTGCCGTTGAAGACGCCCGCGTCCTTGATGTCCTTGGTCTCCAGCTCGATCTTCTTCTTGTCGATGGGAGAACCGGCCAGCTGGGCCAGAGCCTCAGCGACTTCCTTGCCGGTGACCTTGCCGTGCAGACGGCCGGAGGCACCGCCCTTGGCCTTGATGACCACGGTCTTGCCCTCGAGCTTCGCGGCCACAGCCTGAGCGGCGGCCACGTTCTCAGCCTCGTGGAAGTCGGCAGCGGCCTCCTTGCCCCGGGCGATATTCACCGCGCTGGCGTCGGCCACAGCGGCCAGCTTGCGCGGGAACAGAAAGTTGCGGGCGTAGCCGTCGGAGACCTCGTGGATCTCGTCCTTCTTGCCGATGCCCTTGACGTCCTGCTTCAGAATCACTTTCATGATAGTATCCCTCACTTCTCACCGGGAAACCGGTGGATTTCTATGGTTAGTATACAGCAATCGGGCTGTTACGTCAACGCTTACGCCAGCTCCCTGCCCACGACGTCCAGCGCTACCTCGATGACCTTATCCATGTCGTAGTACTTGTACTCGCCCAGACGTCCGCCGAAGATGACCCCCGGCTCGGCGTCGGCCAGCTTCTTGTACTCGGCGTAGAGCGCGCCGTTCTTCTCGTCGTTCACCGGGTAGTAGGGCTCATCGCCGGGCTTCCACTCGGCGCTGTACTCGCGGCTGATGACGGTCTTGGGCTGGGTGCCGAACTCAAAGTGCTTGTGCTCGATGATGCGGGTGTAGGGCGTCTCGGCGTCGGTGTAGTTGACGACGGCGTTGCCCTGATAGTTGTCAGTGTCCAGCGTCTCCGTCTCAAAGCGGACGCTGCGGTACTGCAATGCGCCCAGCTTGTAGCCAAAGTAGGCGTCTACCGGGCCGGTGTAGACGACCCTGTCGGCCAGCTTGTCCAGCTCTGCCTTCTCGGCCAGATAGTCCACGCCCAAGCGCACTTCCACGCCGTCCAGCATCTTCTCCACCATGGCGGTGTAGCCGCCGCCCGGGATGCCCTGATACAGGGCGTTGAAGTAGTTGTCGTCGTAGGTAAAACGGACGGGCAGGCGCTTGATGATGAAGGCGGGCAGCTCGGTGCAGGGGCGGCCCCACTGCTTGCCGGTGTAGCCTTTGATGAGCTTTTCGTAGATGTCGGTGCCGACCAGGCTGATGGCCTGCTCCTCGAGGTTCTTCGGCTCAGTGATGCCGGCCTCGGCGCGCTGCTGCTCGATCTTCGCCTTCGCCTCGGCGGGGGTCACGACGCCCCACATCTTGTTGAAGGTGTTCATATTGAAGGGCAGGTTGTAGATCTCGCCGTGATAGTTGGCGACAGGGCTGTTGGTGTAGCGGTTGAACTCCGCGAACTGGTTGACGTACTGCCACACAGCCTTGTTGTTGGTGTGGAAGATGTGGGCGCCGTAGCGGTGGACGTTGATGCCCTCCACCTCTTCGGTGTAGATGTTGCCTGCGATATGAGCGCGCTTGTCGATGACGAGGCAGCGCTTGCCGGCTTTCTTGGCCTCATGGGCAAATACCGCGCCGTACAGGCCAGCGCCAACGATAAGATAATCGTACTGTTTCATTACTGTTTATCCTTTTTCTTCTGTTCGGATCCCGACTCGAGGCCGCTCTTTTTCTGGGCCTCCCGGTACTGGTCGATGGCCGTCTGGATGCGGCTGCGGGCCGCCTCCGGGGTGATATGCTTGAGCTGGGCCGCTGCCATGGTCTGATGACCGCCGCCGCCCAGAGACTCCATAATGACCTGCACGTTCACCGCGCCGAGGCTGCGGGCCGAGATGTTGACGCCGCCGCCCACCTGCACGGCCACGAAGCTGGCCTCCACGTTCTGGATGGTCAGCAGGTCGTTGGCCGCCTGGGCGATCGCCACCCGGGCCTCGGGGGCCACCTCGCCGCTGACGGTGATGGCGCAGCCCCGGTACATCTGGGCTTCCGATACCAGCATGGCCTTGGTGGTGTACTCCACCATGCTCACGTCAAAGAGCTGACGCACGTGCTCCGTCTCCGCGCCGTAGCGGCGGAGGGCCGCAGCGGCCTCGAAGGTGCGCACGCCGGTGTGGAGGGTGAAGTCACGGGTGTCCAGCATGATGCCGGAGAGCAGTCCCTCGGCCTCGATGCGGTTGGGCTTGTCGTCCCGGTCGCCCACATACTGCAAGAACTCCGTGACCAGCTCACTGGCCGAGGATGCATAGGGCTCGTGGCAGACGAGGTCGGCCTTCTCGATGAAGCCGACGCCCTTGCGGTGGTGGTCGATGACGGCCACCTTGCCGCATTTTTCCAGTATCTCTCGGCTCTCCACCAGACCCAGCTGGTATGTATCCACGACGATACAGAGCGTTCTCTGGGAAATGATGGGCAGAGCGCCCTTGGGGTCGATGAAGTCGTCCTCCTGCCCTGCCGCGATGAGGGCGTTGATGAGGCTGCCCGCCAGGGTGGCGTCACGGCGCACAGCGATGACTGCCGGCACATCGCAGATCTTGCAGATGCGCAGCACGCCCTCGGCAGAGCCGATGGCGTCCAGGTCGCTCATCCGGTGACCCATGATGACCACATGGTCAGCCTCTTTGATGAGCTTGACCAGCTGGTCGGCCACGATGCGGCTGCGCACCTTGCTGCGCTTTTCCACGCCGTGGCTGACACCGCCGTAGAAGGTAAAGCCGTCCGGGGTCATCTCGGCGGCCTGATCGCCGCCGCGCCCCTGCGCCATATCCAGCGCCTGAACGGCCATGTCCTGAGCCTCCCGCAGGGTCTTGGCCCCGCGTCCGATGCCGATGGAGATGGAGAGGTTCACGCTGGGGTCGAGGGCGCGGATCTTGTCCAGCACGTCGTAGCCGCGCTTGGCGAACTGCTCCAGCTGGCGCTCTTCCACCACAGCGATGTAGCGGCCGCTGGCCACGCGGCGCAGAAAGCCCGTGCCGCGGCCTATCATATCTTCCAGCACCCGGTTGATGCCTTCCAGCAGGCGGGCGCGCTCGCTGTCCAGCATATCGCTGAACACGTCGTCGTAGCCGTCCACGAGGAAGACCAGATAGCCCGGGCGGCTGGCCTTATATTCGGCCTCCACTTTGCGGAGGGCCGTTTCCTCATTCAGGACAAGAAGGGTCATGCTCTCGGCCTCGCCGGGGACGGTGGAGCTGTGAGCGCTCCACACGCCGTCGGCCAGATTGAGCAGCTGGCCGCTGACCTTGCGTGCCTCCTGCAGGTCGAGGCCGGGCAGCACTTTCTGCACCCGGGGGACCAGAAGGGCTTCGCCTTTCATCAGACGGGTGCGGAACTCGGTGTTGTACCACAGCACCGTCTCCCCCGAAAGGAGGGCGGCAGGCTGGCTCAGCGGCTCGAGGCTGAACTGCGTCTTCGATTTTTCGAAGCTGCCGCCGCAGACCCAGCGGGCCACCCAGCTGCGCACCCGGTAGCGGAACACTCCGAACAGGGCGAACCACAGCACCGCCAGCACCACCAGCACAGGCCAGATGGCCGGGCGCTGCACCAGAAGCACCAGCACCAGCAGGGCGCAGAGCACCGCCAGCGCAGCGGTCAGCATTTCAAGAGTCCATCTTGGTTTTTGTTTCATGAAGTGTTATGCCTCCTGCGGGCAGACTCAGACCTCCATCAGGATGGGGAGGATCATGGGGCTGCGCTTGGTGCGGCGGTAGATATAGCTGCTCAGGGCCTCGCGCACCCGGGTCTTGACGCTGTTCCAGTCGCGGACGTGCTCGTCCACGCAGCGGTCAAGAGCCGTCTCCACGATGCTCTGGGCGCCGTCCATCAGGCTCTCGTTCTCCCGCACATAGACGAAGCCACGGCTCACGAGGTCGGGGCCGGCCAGGACTTTGCCGGTCTTGCTGTCCACGGTGGCCACGATGATGACGAGGCCGTCCTCAGACAGATGCTTGCGGTCCCGCAGGACGACGTTGCCCACATCGCCTACGCCGAGGCCGTCCACCATGACAGCGCCCGCCGTCACCGGCTCGCCCAGCTTCATCTCGTCCTGGCTGAGGATGATGTTGGAGCCGTTCTCAGCAATGAGGATGTTGCTGGTGGGGATGCCGAGGCTTGCCGCCGTGATGGCGTGCTTTTTCAGCTGCTTATATTCGCCGTGGACGGGCAGGAAATACTTGGGTCTGGTCAGGGTGAGCATCAGCTTCTGCTCTTCCTGACAGGCGTGGCCGGAGACGTGGACGTCGTACATGCCCTCATAGATGACCTCTGCGCCCAGCAGGAGCAGACCGTTGACGATCTTGGTCACGCTCTTCTCGTTGCCGGGGATGGGTTTGGCCGAGATGATGATGAAGTCGCCGGGGCCGACGCGCACCTGACGGTGGCTGCAGGAAGCCATGCGGCTCAGGGCGCTCAGAGGCTCGCCCTGACTGCCGGTGGTCACCAGCACCACCTGTTCCGGCGGATACTGGTTTATCTCATCGATGCTGATGAGGGTGCCTTCCGGGATGTGCATATAGCCCAGCTCCTGGGCCATGGCGGTATTGTTGACCATGCTGCGGCCGCTGAAGGCCACCTTGCGGCCATCCTCCACGGCGAGGTCGATGATCTGCTGGACACGGTAGATGTTGGACGCGAAGGTCGCAATGATGATGCGCTTGTTCTGCGCCCGGGCAAACAGGCTGCGGACACCGGCGGCCACCTTCTGCTCGGTGGCGGTGAAGCCGGGACGCTCCGCGTTGGTGGAGTCGCTCAGCAGAGCCAGCACGCCCTTCTGGCCGTACTCAGACAGAGTAGCAAGGTCGGTGGGGCCGCAGGCCAGCGGGGTGTAGTCGATCTTGAAGTCGCCGGTCTGGATGATGGTGCCGGCCGGGCTGTCGATGGCGAAAGCCACCGCGTCCGGGATGGAGTGGTTCACATGGATGGGCTCCACGGTGAAGCAGCCCAGCTTGAGCTTCTGGCGGGGAGTGATCTCTACGAACTTGGTCTTGCCTGCAAGGCCGAACTCCTCCAGCTTATTGCGGATGAGGCCGCAGGTCAGGCGGGTGCCGTAGATGGGCAGATCGAACTTCTGCAGCAGATAGGGGATGCTGCCGATGTGGTCCTCATGGCCGTGGGTGATGAGCAGGCCCTTGATCTTATCCTTATTCTGCACCACAAAGGTGAAGTCAGGGATGACCATATCGACGCCGAACATATCGTTATCCGGGAAGACGAGGCCGCAGTCCACGATGATCATATCACCACAGCACTCATAGACCGTCATGTTCTTGCCCACTTCGCCGAGGCCGCCCAGCGGATAGATATGGATGGGCGTGGCAGCCTCTTTGGGCTGCTGGGGGCGGCGGGAAGTGCGGGGGCGCTTTTCACCGGACGCATTGGCCGCAGCGGGAGCGTGGTTCTGTTCTTTTGTCTGTGCCATCGAAAACCTCCAAAAATTCAATCAGCAAAGCACAGGTCTGCCCCGGAAGACAGCCTGCCCTGCATTAAGGGAAGCATAAAAACGCATCTGCTTCCGTCGGATGCATCGTATAGAAATCATTTTATCAGCGTTGTTTTTATACCACACTGTCGGTTCCGCAGGAAGCCTTTTGCCCATCCAGTCCATCTGTTCGATGCGACCGCGGCGCTTCGGCAGGAACGCTGTGAGCGCACCCACGGCGCGCCCCTATACGCATTTCGTTGCAACAAGTATAGTATTTCTCGCCTCTTTTGTCAATTCCAAGCTTGGGCCGGGCGGTGGCAAATTATGCCCTTCCCCTTGACAGACGGGCCAAAATGGCTCTAAATAATAGGTACTACAAACATGATGCAGGAGAGACGCATGAAACAAGTCGAAGTTTACACCGACGGCGCGTGCAGCGGCAACCCCGGTCCCGGCGGCTGGGGCGCGGTGCTGCGCTACCGCTTTAACGGCAAGGTCTACGAAAAGGAGCTCAGCGGCGGCGACGCCTCCACCACCAACAACCGGATGGAGCTGACGGCCTTCATCGAGGCGCTGCGCCAGCTCAAGGAGCCCTGCGAGGTGCGGCTGTGCTCCGACAGCCAGTACGTCATCAACGGGCTGGAAAAAGGCTGGGCCAAGGGCTGGAAGCGCCGGGGCTGGAAAAAGTCCGACGGCTCCCCTGCCCTGAACCCCGACCTCTGGGAGCAGGCCCTGGAGCAGGAAGCCCGTCACAAGCTCACCTACGTCTGGGTCAAAGGCCACGCAGGCCACCCGGAGAACGAACGCTGCGACCAGCTTGCGGTCGCCCAGAGCCAGGCACATGGCGGGAGACAGGGACGATGAACGATGCTTTTCTGCCCGGGAACGGGTTTGACACCTACGAAGAACAGGACCGGGTCCTGATGGGTCTGAGCGGCAGTGTGCGCAGCGGCGTGGCCGTCCGCATCCTGCAGCAGCAGGGCTTCGCCGTGGCGGCCGCGGTCGTCCGGCTGGCTGACACCCCCGAAGAACACGCCGCCGTGGACGCGGCCAAGGCTCTGGCAAAGAAGCTGGACGTGGAGTGCGTCACCCTCAACGCCGAGGCTCTGGCCGGACAGGATGCCGAAGCCGCCCGCTTCGCGGCCCTGCTCACTGCCGCCGACAAGCTGGGCATCCAGTATATTGCCTCCGGCCGCTACGCCCGCATCGAGACAGACGCACAAGGCATGAGCCACCTGTTCGCCCCCGAGAGCGGCGCACCGGACGAGAGCGGAAAGCTTGCCGCCCTCCCGCCTGAGGTTCTGAGCCGCCTCATCCTGCCGCTGGGCGATTTCGCCCCGGAGGACGTGGCGGAGATGGCGGAGGATTTTAAGCTCTGATACGCAAAAGATCCCCCGTGCAGCTGCGCTGCACGGGGGATTCGTTTTATTGATCAGTTCTGGGGATGCACGATGTCGCGCCAGTCGAGGTCGCCGCGCTCGAGGCCGTGGATCAGGACCTCAGCGGTGGCGATGTTGGTGGCCAGCGGGATGTTGTGGACATCGCACAGGCGCAGCAGAGTCATCTCATTCGGCTCGCTGGGCTTTGCGTTGATGGGGTCGCGGAAGAACAGCAGCAGATCTACTTCGTTGCAGGCGATGCGGGACGCGATCTGCTGGTCGCCGCCCTGTACGCCCGCCAGAAAGCGTTGCACCTGCAGACCGGTGGCTTCGGCGATCATCTTGCCGGTCGTACCGGTTGCCACCAATTTATGCTGGCTCAAAATCCGGCAGTACGCCGTACAGAACTGTACCATCAGCTCTTTTTTGGAGTCATGCGCAATCAGTGCAATCGTCATCGGTCAACCTCTCCTTTTCCCACGCCCCTGTCCGGGGCAATCATCTTGCACATATCATAGTATCACAGTTTCCGTCTTTTTACAACTGTTTTTCGGGCAAAAGTTCTAATTTTTCATAGATTTCTGCCAAATCCACGCACCATCGCTCAGACGGCGGGCTGTTCTGCGGGAGCGGTGTCGTCTGCAAGGGCGTCGTTGTTTTCCACAGTCTCCGGCACAGTCTCCGGCACAGCATCCTGCCCGTCAGCCGTCGTGTCAGCCGTCTCGCCTGCTCCTGTCTCGTCCAGCGTCAGGCTGCCGTCCTTCATGGCGTAGTAGGCGTCGAAGATGTCGGCCACGAGGTTGCCCGCGCGGGCACCGCCGCCGCCGTACTCGATGACGATGCCGAGGGCGATCTCAGCGTCCTCTGCCGGGCCGTAGGCGATCATCATGGTGTTGGTGTAGTGCTTGCGGGTGCTGCCGACGTAGTACGTCTCGCTGCGCTGAGGGGTTCCGCTCTTGCAGGCGATGGTGACGGGGTAGTTCTTCAGGCCCGACACCGTCTCCGACACGCCGATCATGCCCTGCCGCACGAGGTCGAAGGTGTCGCCCCGGTCCTCGACGACGTCCATCACCTCGGGCTGGGTCTCCTGCAGGACTTTGCCGGTGTTGGTGTCGAGGATGGCCTTGACGAAGTGGGTGCGGTAGCGCACGCCCCGGTTGGCCAGCGTGCCGGCGTAAGTCGCCAGCTGGACGGGGGTGACGACGGTGTTGCCCTGACCGATAGCGGCCTGGACGTCCAGTGAAGCGATGTAGTTGGAGTCCTTCTTTGTGGTCAGTCGGCCGGTGGCCTCGTTGACTTCCACGCCGGTGCGGGTACCAAGGCCCATCTTGTAGGCGTAGGCATCGTAGACGTCACTGGTGGTGCGGCGGCCCACATCGTAGAAGAAGATGTTGCAGCTCCACTTGATGGCCGTGATGACGTCGATGTTGCCGCTGTGGCCGTGGCGGGTACACTTGGGGCGGTAGTCATCATAATAGGTATAGACACCGTTGCAGTAGACGGTGGAAGAGCGGTTGATGACGCCGGAGTCCAGCGCCGCCACCGCCACCGCAGGCTTGAAGGTGGAGCCGGGGGTGTACAGGCCCTGCAACGCGCGGTTGAGCAGGGGCAGGCCCGGGTCCGAGCTGTACTGGCTGTACTGGGTGGCGAAGAGGTTCTGGTCGTAGCTGGGGTAGTTGGAGGCGGCCAGCACACTGCCGTCCTTCGTGCTGATGACCACCACCGCACCGGCGGCAGCCTTGGCGGAACTGCTGTTGTTGTAGGTGCTGTTTATCATCTCGATGTTCTTGGCCAGCGCCTTGTCCACCGCCTGCTGGAAGGCGCTGTCGATGGTGAGCTGGACGGTATGGCCCGGCTCCGGCACGGTGGTCATCGCAGTCCCCACGATGACGCCGTCCGAGCTGCGGGTGATGGTCTCAACGCCGTCCTTGCCCCGCAGCTCGTCTTCGTAGACGGCTTCGAGGCCCGACACGCCGATCATGTCGTTCATGTTATAGCCCTTTTCCCGCAAAGGGTAGGTGGTCTGGCCGTTCTCGTCGGTCACCTTCCACTTTTCGGCGGTGATCTTGCCCACACGGCCCAGCACATGGGGGATGATGCCGCCCTCATCGTAGCTGCGGGTGCTGGTCTCCACGATCTCCACACCGGGCATGGTCAGGCTGTTCTCCTTGATGGTCGCCACGGTCACTTCGCTGACGTTCTCGGCCATGACAAAGTTGTTGACGTTGGAGAACGCCTGCTGCTGCATCTCGTAGTGGATGCCGCCCAGCACCCTCTGCCAGTGGAGGGGATAGCTTTCCAGCTTGTAGTCCTCCACCAGCTTTTCCATCACGTCATCGGCGGTGGCGTACTGCTGCAAGCCCAGCGAGTCCTTCATGGCCGCGAGAGCCTTCTGGTCGCTGGTGCTGTCGGCCTGCGCAGTAAAGCTGTAGTGGAGATCGGAAGAGCACACGTCTGAACTCCAGTCACGAGTGGAACTC
>OOCT01000685.1_pt1 | contig 21897 bp, 22 predicted proteins | sample 1671851 | NCBI WGS metagenome assembly OOCT01 (sample SAMN06348199, study PRJEB24527) | human gut metagenome | biome: human gut; feature: ankylosing spondylitis patient; material: feces | host: Homo sapiens | place: China | collected 2015-10
AAAATATTTTTGAAAAAATAAGAAAACTTTTGAATTTTTCTTTTTTCGAACTTGCAAATTCAATAAAGCAACAGGCAGCCCTCCGAGGGCTGCCTGAAGAACTCCGGCGCCGAAGCGCCTCACAGCTGGGCCAGGGTCTCGCCGATGGGGTCAGTAATCACCAGATCCGCGGCCAGATCCCGGGCCACCGGCGACTTGTTGAGGAGCACCAGCCTGTGCCCCTGATAGTATCGAATCAGCCCCGCGGCGGGATAGACGTTCAGGGAGGTGCCGCCGATCATCAGCATATCCGCCTCCGCCAGGGCGCGGACGGCTGCCTCCAGCGTCCCCTGATCCAGCCCCTCCTCATAGAGCACCACATCCGGCTTGATGATGCCGCCGCAGCTGCACCGGGGCACGCCCTCCGTGCGGAGGATATGCTCCAGACCGTAAAATTTCCCGCACCGCTGGCAGTGGTTCCGGTGGACGCTGCCATGGAGCTCCAGCACGTTCCGGCTGCCGGCGGCCTGATGGAGCCCGTCGATGTTCTGGGTGATGACGGCTTTCAACCGGCCCTCCGCCTCCCACTCCGCCAGCTTTTTATGGGCGGCGTTGGGCTTGGCGTCCGGGGCCAGCAGCTTGGCCCGGTAGAAGCGGAAAAATTCTTCGGGGTTGCTTTCGTAAAATGTATGGCTTAAAATCACTTCAGGCGGATATTTCCATTCCTGGTGATATAGTCCGCCAGTGCTGCGGAAGTCCGGGATGCCGGACTCTGTGGAAACGCCGGCCCCCCCGAAAAACACGATGTTGTCGGAGCTGTCCACCAGTTCCTTCAGCCGTTTAATACTGTCCGTCATACCGGACCCTCCATTCCAATTTCCAATTTTATTGAGACAGGAGCACAGGCATGAACATTCAGATCTTCGGTTCCTCTAAGTCCTTCGACTCCAAGAAGGCGGAGCGCTGGTTCAAGGAGCGCCGCATTAAGTACCAGTATATCGACCTGCCCTCAAAGGGATTATCCCCCCGGGAGTACCAGTCCGTCAAGCAGAAAGTGGGCTTTGACGCCCTGGTGAACACGAAATGCCGGGCCTATGAGGACCTGTACATGGCCTATATCACCCCGGACGCCCGGGAGGAGAAGCTGCTGGAGCACCCGGAGCTGTTCGTGACCCCCATCGTCCGCAATGGAAGGGAGGCCACAGTGGGCTACCATCCGGAAATCTGGCAGACTTGGGAGTGAGTCTTTGCCGCCCGACAGAATTCTGCACCGCTGCGGAACAGATCGGTGGTATTCTGTGCATACTATGGATGCACACGGAGAGGAGGTGGCCTGCGTGCAAAGGCGAGCCTGGATGGAGCTGCCCCAAAACCGCTTTCTGCGGGGCATCTATCTGCTGGTGCAGCGGTATCTGCGCCACAATGTAGGGATGCAGGGAGCGGCTCTGGCGTTTTACCTGCTGTTCATGATCTTTCCCCTACTGATCTTTGTCAGCTCCCTGCTGGGCCTGCTGCAGCTGGACGTGGATGCCATTCTGGCTGCGGTGCAGGAGTTCCTGCCCCGGGAGATCGTGTCCTTCATCGGGGTTTACCTCACCTATGTGGGCCGGAACCCCAGTGTGAAGCTGCTACTGTTTGGCCTGTTCTTCTCCCTGTATTTCCCCATGCGGGCCACCAACACGCTGATGCGCTCCGTGCGGATCGCCTATCACCTGGGCCCGCCCCGAGGCGCGCTGACCCAGCTGGTGAAGACACTGCTGTACACGGCGGTGCTGATCGCCACCATCGCCCTGACTCTGACGTTGATGTCTGTGGGAGACCGGCTGCTGCTCTACGCCGTGGACAGCTTCGGCCTGCCCCGGTTCTGGGCGGTGCTATGGGCGAAGCTGCGGTTCCCGGTGGCAGCCGTGGCAGGGTATTTTGCCCTGTTCTTTCTGTACGCCCTGTCTCAGGACGGCCGCCAGCCCTGGCGGAACATCTGGCCCGGCACTATGGCGGCCCTGGGGGCCTGGCTGGCGCTGAACTGGCTGTACTCCACATACGTGGAGAACTTTGCCGACTACTCCCTGTTGTACGGCTCCATCGGCACGGCCATCGCCCTTTTGATTTGGCTATATATGACCGCTGTGACCCTTATCATGGGGGCGGAGCTGAACGCCACGCTGATCTCCCTGCGAAAGGACCGGGCCGGGGAATCGTAAACGATTTTTGAATCCCGGCGGCCCCCGCTTTACTTTACGGGAGAGATGCTCTACAATATTCTCTGGGTGAGGAAACCCTTGGAAAGGATGGAATCAAATGGAATCCATGAAAGAAAAACTGACGGAATACGCCCAGCTGCTGGTGCGGGTGGGCCTGAATATCCAGAGGGGGCAGCCGCTGGTGATCTCCTCGCCTGTGGAGTGCGCCTTTTTCGCCCGTCTCTGTGCGGCGGAGGCCTATCAGGCCGGTTGCCGGGAGGTGGTGATGAACTGGGGCGACGATGAACTGGGCCGGATGAAGTACCTCCATGCGGCTGACGAGGTGTTCGACACCGTGCCCCTGTGGCGGCGGCACTTCTACAACGACTACGCCCTGGAGGGGGCGGCGTACCTGGCCATCTCCGCCAGCGATCCGGAGAACCTCAAGGGCGTGGACCACAGCCGGATCGTCCGGGCCCAGCAGGCCAGCGGGAGGGCTTTGAAGGACTTCGACCGTCTCCAGATGTGCGGCGGCTTCCCCTGGTGCATCGCCTCCATCCCCATCCCCAGCTGGGCGAAGAAGGTGTTCCCGGATCTTGCGGAGAGCGAGGCAATGGACAAACTGTGGGAGGCCATCTTCCAGGCAGTGCGCATTACCGGCGACGGCAGGTGCGTAGACAAGTGGCACCGGCATATCGAGACCCTGGCCCATCGGGTGGAGAAGCTGAACCAGCTGAACTTCAAGTCCCTCCACTACACCAACTCCCTGGGCACGGACCTGACTGTGGAACTGCCGGAGGACCACATCTGGGAGGCGGGCAACGACGTGACTCTGTCTGGCCGCACCTATATCGCCAATATCCCCACGGAGGAGGTCTTCACCTCTCCCCTGAAGACCGGCGTCAACGGCGTGGTCTACTCCGCCCTGCCCCTGTCCCACAACGGCACCATCATTGACAAGTTCCACTTTGTGGTGAAGGACGGGAAGATCGTGGAGGTTCACGCAGAACAGGGGGAGGAGGCCCTCAAGGCCGCCGTCACTGTGGATGAAGGGGCCAGCTACTTCGGCGAGGTGGCCCTGGTGCCCTATGACAGCCCTATCTCCAACCAGAAGATCCTGTTCTACAACACCCTGTTCGACGAGAATGCGGCCTGCCACATCGCCTTCGGCGAGGCCTATCCCTGCCTCAAGGACGGCCAGGCCATGAGCAAGGACGAGCTGAAGGCCCGGGGCCTCAACGACTCCATCACCCACGTGGACTTCATGGTGGGCACGCCGGACCTGAACATCCTGGGCATTACCCACGACGGAAAGGAAATCCCAGTGTTCGTGGACGGCAACTTCGCCCCGGAGATCTGAAATCAGAGAGAAAGAGGAGAGACCATGACATACGAGCTGAGAAAGACTGACGAGAACGTGCTGATTGCGGAGGGCGCCTCCGTCACCGGAGACGTGCGGCTGGCAAAGGGCGTCAGCATCTGGTACGGTGCGGTCCTGCGGGGGGATATGGGCCCCATCACCGTGGGAACGGACACCAATATTCAGGACGGGGCCATCCTCCACGAGGAGACGGTGGTGGGCAGGGGCTGCACCATCGGCCACGGGGCCATCGTCCACGGCTGCACAGTGGGGGACAACACCCTGATCGGCATGGGGGCCATTGTCCTCAACGGCGCGAAGATCGGCAGCGACTGTATCGTGGGTGCCGGGGCCCTGGTCACCGGAAAAATGGACGCCCCGGACGGGTCCATGATTCTGGGCAGCCCCGCCAAGGTGGTGCGGCCCCTGAAGCCGGAGGAGATCGAAGGCAACCGGGCGGCCATGGAGGAGTATCTGGAAGCTGCCGCCCAGTATCGGAAGGAGCAGGAAGCCCGTTGAGACAGGCCCTCCGGGCCGGAAAGAGAGTTTACCGTTCATGGAATGGAACAAACAGAAGATCAAAGGACTTCTGCTGGTGGTCTGCGGCGGTGTGGCGTTTTACTGCGCACTGCAGCGCCTGGATGCAGTCCTGGCGGCGCTGGGCTGGCTGCTTGGGATTTTGGCGCCGTTTCTGCTGGGCGGCGCCCTGGCCTTTATCCTGAATGTGCCCATGCGGGCCATCGAGCGGCACCTGTTCCCCAGAAACCGGAAGGGCGCAAAGCTCCGCCGCCCCCTGGCCCTGGTGCTGACCCTGGTCGCGGTGATCGGTGTGCTGGCCCTGGCTGGCCTGGTGATCGGCCCGGGCATCGCAGATGCAGTCATGTCCATCATTCGGGAGATTCCTGCCGCCTTCCAGCGACTGGAGCACCAGCTCACCGCCCTGGCGGAGAACCTGCAGGACCTGTGGCCTCTACTGGAGGAGCAGCTGATGAAGCTGCAGGAGGAGATCCAATGGCAGGAGCTTTCTGCCAAGGCTCTGGAGATCGCCAAGGCAATTGGGGCCGGGATTGTCTCCTCCGGTGGGTTCATCGGCGGTGTGGTCAGCGGTGTCAGCACCTTTGTCATCAGCCTGATCTTCTCCTTCTATGTCCTGCTGCAGAAGGAGAAGCTGGGCCGCCAGGGCCGCCAGGTGATTTACGGCCTGCTGCCCCTGCGGCAGGCCGACCGGACGCTGGACGTCCTGCGGCTGTCCGGGCGGACCTTCTCCAGCTTCCTCTCCGGCCAGTGCCTGGAGGCCTGCATTCTGGGCACGCTGTTCGTCGCGGCCATGACCATCTTCCGGATGCCCTACGCCCTGCTGGTGGGCGTCCTGATCGCCCTGACCGCCCTGATCCCCATTGTGGGGGCTTTTATCGGCTGCGCTGTGGGCGCACTGCTCATCGCCATCGACGATCCCTGGAAGGCGCTGTGGTTCATCGTGCTGTTCCTGGTGCTCCAGCAGATCGAGGGAAACCTGATCTACCCCCATGTGGTGGGTTCCTCCGTGGGGCTGCCCTCCATCTGGGTGCTGGCCGCCGTCACTCTGGGCGGCAAGCTCATGGGGATCACAGGGATGCTGTTCTTCATCCCGCTGTGCTCCGTGATCTACGCCCTGTTCCGCAGCTATGTGAAAAACCGGCTGGTGAGCAAGGCAGTCCCACCGGAGAAATGGCGGGACCCGCCTCCCCCACCCTCCCGGCAGTGAGCGTTCTTTCCGCCGCCCTACATCTGTTCAAAAACCGGCCGTCCAAATTGGGCGGCCGGTTTTTGTGCGCAGATTCAATTTTTTATTGACAAGAATCCTTGTCAGTGCTATGCTATATTTGACAAGAATAATTGTCATTTTGACTTGGATCATTGTCAGGAAAGGGGATGAGCGGATGCCGCTGTACAACCGGCTGAAGGAGCACCGGGCCCGGCTGGGGGTCAACCAGCAGGAGATGGGCGCCCTGGCGGGTGTTTCCCGCCAGACCATCAGCCAGATCGAACGGGGGGACTACTCCCCCTCGGTGACGCTGGCGCTGAAGCTTGCCAGGATCTGCGGTGTGACCGTGGAGGACATTTTTACCTATCAGGAGGATGAATGCCATGAGCGATAACGTGAGGCGGGACAACCGCAGGGCGCTGCCCAAATACCTGCTGACAATTCTGCTGTTCGGGCTGCTGGGCGGCGTGCTGGGCTTTTTCACCGGTGTGGCTGGGGCCGCTGGCGTGGCGGAGACGGTGCGGCAGGCCCTGGACCGGGTGCTGGCGGTGTGTGCGCCCTGGGGCATCGTCGGCAGCGCCGTGGTGCTGCTGGGGGCGGGCTGGTACCTCTATGCCGCCGCCAAACGGCGCTTTGCCGCCTGGGATGGGGAGGACGAGGACGCCATGGACGCGGCGGAGCAGCAGCTGAGCTGGGCTCTGCTGCTGACGGGGCTGGTGATAATCCTGGACTTTTTCTTCTTCGCCGCCTCCATCATCTACGACCGCTTTCTGCCGGACCTGATCCTCTTTCTGGCGTCTGTGGCGGTGCTGGTGGTGCTCCAGCAGAAGATCGTGGACCTGGAGCGCCGGATCAATCCGGAGAAGCGGGGCAGCGTTTACGACATGAAATTCCAGAAGACCTGGATGGACAGCTGCGACGAGGCGGAGCGGGCCCAGATCGGCCAGGCCTGCTACCGGGCCTATATGGTGGGGACCAAGGTCTGCATCTTCCTGTGGGTGGCCCTGCTGATCCTGAACTTTGTGTTTGACTTCGGCCTGCTGCCCATCACGGCGGTGCTGGCGGTGTGGGGCGCGATGCAAACAGTCTATGCCCTTGAGTGCATCCGACTTAGCAAGAGAACGGGGGACGCGTAATGGACATCGCGCTGCTGGGCGCCGTTTTGGCAGCCTGCGTGCTCTGCCTGTTGGAGAAAAAGAAGGCGCAAATCTGATGCCGCCGGGCATTTCACAAAGCCGGCCCGCTTGTCAGCGGGCCGGCTTTGTGGTATTCTTTATTTTGTTTGAAGGAATCTGCGGTCCATCCCGGGGCGGTCCGCTCCCCGATGCCCGGATTTGGCGGAGGTGTTTATGGTCGAATTGCTGCTGATTTTAGCGGCAGGGCTTGGATACCTGCTGGTCTGGTTCCTGCTCCACGGCCGGCGGGATGGTCCTGGCTGGGAAAAGCTGGAGGGCTTTCGGTACGCCCACCGGGGCCTCCACGGCCCCGGCGTGCCGGAGAACTCCCTGGCAGCCTTCCGCCGGGCGGCGGAGGCCGGATACGGCGCCGAACTGGATGTCCATCTGACCCGGGATGGACGCCTGGTGGTGATCCACGACGGGGATTTGGAGCGGATGTGCGGCGTTCCCGGCCGGGTGGCGGAAAAAACCGCGGAGGAGCTTGCCGCTCTCCGGCTGGCAGGCTCAGAGGAACACATCCCTCTTCTGGAGGAGGTGCTCCCCCTGTTTGCCGGACGGGCGCCGCTGGTGGTGGAGCTGAAGACCGACCGGCACGGCGCCGCGGCGCTGGCCCGGGATACGGTGGATTGCCTGGACCGCTTCTCCATAGACTACTGTGTGGAGAGCTTTGACCCCCGGCCGCTGCGGTGGCTGCGCCGCCACCGGCCGTCGGTGCTGCGGGGCCAGCTGTCCCAGGATTTCCACCGCCATCCATCCGGCCAGGGTCCCTGGAACCGCTTGGCGCTGACGAATCTCTTCTACAATGCATTCACCCGGCCGGATTTTGTGGCCTACCGGTTCGGAGACCGGGAAAAGCCGGCAGTGCGGCTGTGCCGCAAATTTGGGATGCGGATGGCCTACTGGACCCTCCGCTCCCGGGCCGATGTGGCCCTTGCCGAGCAAGAGGGCGCCCTGCCGATTTTTGAAGAACCGGACCGACCGAAGGAGGTAACCCATTGAAGTCGACAAAGAAAGAAAAGAAGCAGTATAAAAAGGCATTTCAGGAGGCCATGGCGCGGGAGCTGCGGGAACACAAAAGCTCCTTCATCGTCTTTTCCATCCTGCGGATTCTGGTGCTGGTGGTGCTGGTGCGGCAGATCATGCTGGCCAACTACGAGGGCGCCTTCTTCTGCATTCTCACGCTTCTGCTGCTCTACGTGCCCAGCTGGATCCAGGTGAAGCTGCGGATCGAGCTGCCGCCGCCCCTGGAGATCACCATTTTCTGCTTCATCTTTGCGGCAGAAATTCTGGGTGAGGTCAACGCCTTTTATGTGGTGATCCCCGGATGGGACACCATGCTCCACACCATCAACGGCTTCCTGGCCGCGGCGGTAGGCTTCTCCATGGTGATGCTGCTGAACGACGATGACCGGATCACCTTCCATCTGTCCCCGGCGTTCCTGGCCCTGGTGGCCTTCTGCTTCTCCATGACTATCGGGGTCCTGTGGGAGTTCTTTGAATTCGGCATGGACTTCTTCCTGGGCACGGACATGCAGAAGGACACGGTCATCCACGCCATCCACTCCGTCTCCCTGGATCCCACGCTCTCCAACAAGGTGGTGACGATTCCAGATATCCAGGACGTGGTCATCAACGGAGAGAGCCTGGGACTGGGCGGCTACCTGGATATTGGCATCATCGACACCATGAAGGACCTATTTGTGAATTTCATCGGTGCCGTTGTGTTCTCCCTCTCCGGCTTCTTCTTCGCCCGCAGCAAGGGCCGCCGGAAGAGCGCCGCCCAGGGCTTTGTCCCCAGCAAAAAGACCGCGGAGCAGGACTATCTCCAGCAGGCGCTGGAAGAGGCGGATCAAAAGGACGCGGACGCCCCCACTCCGGATGGCCCCCCGGCGCCGGGAGAACCGGAGGGTGCCTGAGCGCCCCACACAGACAGAAAACCACCGGCCGAAGCCGGTGGTTTTTCGCAGCAGCGGCCGGCATCTGCCGGCCGCTGCTTTTTGATGTGACAGGGTTCAGTCGTCCAGCTCCTGCTCTGCCTTGACAATTGCGCCGGAGGAGGCGTCGATCTCATAGCTGTACTCCGTCCGGCCCACATGGAACTCCACCTCATACAAGGTCCGGCCGTCATCCCGGTCCAACTCCACCTGGATGCGGGAGGCGTCGCTCTCACTGACGCCGGCGTGGGTCAAGGCAGCGGATTTTGCAGCCGCCTCGCCAATGTGGGGGCCGGAGCTGCCGGATGCTGGGACACTGTGGCTCTCCCGCTCGCTTTTCAGCACGGCGCCGGTATAGAGGTCGATCTCATACTGATACTCCGTGGTGCCCGCCAGGAACTCCACCTCGTAGCACTCCGCCCGCCCGTCGTCGTGCTCCACCCAGCAGCGGAGATAGATGGTGTCCGCTTCGCTGACGCCTGCGTGGGTCAGGGCGGCGGCAGTGGCGGCCGCCTCGCCGATGTAGGAGCCGGAGCTGCCGGTTGTTCCGCCGGAGATGCCGCCCTCCCGGGAGAAATTCACCACCTCACCGGTGCGGGCGTTGATGTCGTAATCATACTCTGTGCCGCCGGCATAGAACTCCACCTCGTAGACCATCAGGCCGTCCTCGCTGTCGAACTCGATCTCCAGCTGGGCCACGCTGCTCTCGGCGATGCCCGCATGAGCCAGGGCGGCATTTTTGGCCTCCTCTGCCGTGATATAGGCCTTTGTGCTGGCGGTGCCCGTCTGGGTGACGGCCTGGGTGGTCAGATGCCGGGACTCGGCGATCAAGGCGATCTCATTCACCGACAGGGGTGCCAGGGACGCAAAGGTCAGTGTGCTGTCCTGAGCGATCACCTCCTGGATCAGGGATGCCTTGCCTACGGAGATGCCGTACTGCTGGGCCAGAGCATTCAGATCCGCGCTCTCCGTCACTGTCTGGCTGAGGACAGCCCCCTCCAGGGAACCGCCCTGGAAGACGCTGTTGATGGTATCCGTCAGGTGCTGCTGGAGCTGGGCGGATTTTGCGGCGTCCTGGTTCTCCACGGACACCAGGATGGCGTTCTGGATATCGCTGAGATAACCGTTTTGGAGCATGGAGCCGATGAGGGCGTTCACTGCCACGTCCAGGTCCGTGCCGGTCAGATCCATGTCGCCCAAGATAACCTCTGCGTCCTGGTTGAAGGGGGTGACGGAGAGCACCCGCTCCTTGGAGCTGACGGTCATGGACAGGCTGGGGTTCACATCCAGCATCACCACGGAGTCCACGGCGTTGGCTCCCCGCCAGCTGCTGATGCCGAAAGCACCACAGCACATGACCACCAGGGCGGCAGCCACTGCCAGGGGCGCCCAGCGGCGCTTCTTTTTCGGAGCCTCAAAAGGGAGGACAGTTCCCGCTTGCGGGCCGCAGGCGGCCAGGATGCGGTCCAGCGGATCAGGAGCGGCGTGCTCCACGGCGGTCCGCAGGCGCTGTTCCAGTTCACGTTCGTCCAAGTCAGTCTGCCTCCTTCCATGCGAGTTGGAGCTTTTTCAAAGCCCGGCTGTATTTGGAGAGAACCGTGGGGAGCGGCAGGCCCAGCAGAGCGGCGATCTCCCGGTGCCGCAGGCCCGTCAGCGCGTGGAGGGTGACGATCTGCCGCTCTTCGTCGCTCAGGGCGGAGAGCACGGCCTCCAGCATCATCCGGTCCTCATGGGTCACGGCGGGATTGTCCGCCAGACGGTCCTGCCAGTCCTCCTGAACCAGGGGTTCCGTCCGCCCGTGCTCCCGCAGGCGGCTGATGGCCAGATTCCGGGTGATGGTCAGCACCCAGGCCATAGGCTTGCCCTGCCTGCGGTATCCGCCGGCAGCGTTCCACACCTGCAAACAGGCGTCGTGGAGAATATCCTCTGCGTCGTGGGCGTTTTTGACGATTGACAGGGCAAAGCCGTAGACGGCAGGACGGGTGCGGCTGTACAAATCCGCCAGAGCGTCCTTGTCTCCCCCGGCGATGCGGGCGATACAGTCCTCCAGGGCGGCATCCGCGTCTGGGTCCGGCTCTGCCACGGTCATGCAGAATATCATGGGGCTTCCTCCTGTTCACACAGACAACGCGCCGGCGGCGCGTTTGATTGCACTGCGGCCGAAGCATCACCGGCCGCGCCCCCATGATAGCACATCCTGCAGAGGTTTCCAACCCCGGGCCGAAATTTTCCGGAAGGGCAGCTGCTCCGCCGGATCAGGGCAGCATCCGGTCCGCCGCCGTGATGGGGCGGATGGGGCGGCAGGGGACGCCCGCAGCCAGGACTCCGGCAGGGATGCCCTTCGTCACCACGCTGCCGGAGGCGATGACCGCCCCGTCTCCGATGGAGACGCCGGGCATCACGCGGACGCCGCCGCCGATCCAGACGCCGCTGCCCACACGGATGGGATAGGCGTACTCCAGCCCCTGGGCCCGCTTTGCCGCGTCCAAGGGGTGGCCGGAGGTGTAGAATCCACACTGGGGGCCGACCAGCACGTTGTCTCCAAAGGTCACGCCGCCGGCGTCCAGAATGACGCCGCCGTGGTTCATGTAGAAGTTCCGGCCCACACTGATATTCCAGCCGTAGTCGCACCAGAAGGGCGGCTCAATCCGCAGTCCTTCCCCAGCGGCGCCCAGCAGCCGGCGCAGCAGCATCTGGGCGGATTCGATGCCCTCCGCCTGATAGGCCCGCTGATTGAACTGCTGGCACTGAGCCTTGCAGGCAGCCAGCTCCGCCAGCAGGGTCTCATCACGGGCGGGTGCGTACAGCATTCCCCGCAGCATCTTCTCCTTTTCCGTCATAGGGTGATTCCTCCTGTACAGGCGGCCCCAGGGCCGCAATTCACTCTGCCATTATACAGAAGGCGCCCTCCGGGTGCAAGAGCCGCCGTCGGTTCAGCCCCGGGGATACTGGCTGCTGACGCTCTCCAGCTCTGTGACGGAGCCGAAGCCGCTGATTTCGATGTCGTACCACGTGTCCCCGTTGATGATTTCGTAGCTGTACTCATTCCAAAGGCCCTCACTGCTGACCTCCTGTGAGACGATCTCCCCGCCGCCGACGGTATCCAGCGCGATCTGTTGAGCCTCCGCACTGTCCACTCGCAGCGCCAGCACGGCGGCCACGGCCGCGACGGCCAGTACCGCAGCTGCACCCACGATCATGGCGACGATCTTCTTCACAGACATGTTTTTCATAAAAAGCTCCTCCTGCTTGTTGTTTCGGATTCATGGTTCCTGTTTGTGTCTTCTGCCCTGATAACGCGCAGACAACGGCTTTTATTGCATGGCGGGCGAAATTTTTTCTTGACAGGATCGCCTAAAGCCGCCACTGTGAGAGGCAGAAAGGAGGTGAATTTGATGAAATATAAAAAAATTTGGAAATATCAGCCCTATCGAACCAGTCGGCGGGAGCAAGACTATCAACAGGTTCAGGAATTTCTGAAAAGCGGCGATCCCGAACTTTGGAAAGCGCTTTATGAGAGTGCCTATGAAATTGTATACCAGTGCGCGTACGGGATGGATTTTTGCCGCGTGCTGGGACCTGATGATTACTGTGAGATTGCCGATGAGGCGTTTGCCCTCTGTTATGAACAGCTGGACCGATATCAGGGGCTCAGCCAGTTCTCCGGCTGGGTAGGCGGGTACAGCAAAAACATTACCCGCACCCGCTGTCGGCAGGTGTTGACCGGCCTACGGTATCGCCGGCAGCTCTATGAAGTCTCCACCGGACGGATGCGGGATTGGGATCCCCTGTGGATCCTGATTCGTCTAGAGCGGTACTATTGTCTCTGGAAAGCCATCTCCGACATCTCTGAAACAAGCCAGCGGATTCTGGAGGCTCGGATTTTGGAAAAGCTGTCGCTGCGGGCCATTGCGCAGGAATTAAATCTGACACAGCGTGAGGTAAAAACGCGATATGAAGCCGCGTGCAATGTGGTCCGGACGCGCTTCCTGCGCTATTGCACGGAGAAAGTAGAGTTTTAAAGTGCAGGAATCCCAACTATTCATGCCGAAAGGAGTGCACCAAATATGCACAACGATAAAAAAGCGTATCAAGTTGATCGGACGCCGACAGAATTGCTCAGCGATCTGCTCGTCCAGTTAAAATTTTTAAGGCAGGAATGCCTCCATTACGATGCAGGAGACTGGTCTTACGGTGCGCAGATTGCGACCAAGCTCCGGCTTCTGCTTCACCAGACAAAATATTCTGATTCCCTGCTGGCCCAAATTACAAAGCGTTTTGCATTCAGCTGTCCGGATTTTCTCAGTCTGAGCACCGTGCGGGGCGAGCTGCCCAATAAAGGGAGGACCAATTTTGTTCGTTCCCCGCTCATTCAGTACCAGATGATTCACCAGCCAGAAGTCCCTCCGGTTCTGACGGTGCAGCCCCTGTCCCTGGAACCCGGAAAGCGATATGCCAAACGGGCATTCAAGACCTGGTGGAATGGGATTGACATTCTCCTGATTGACCGGCAGCACTTTTTGAACCGTAAGGGCGTAGTGTGTCTGCTGGCAAACCAGGAGGGCGGCGCCCATGTCCAGCCCGGCATGGACGAAAAGGCGGCTTTGTTACGCCGGAGAGCGGCAAATTCCCTGCAGATTGCCGCCCCGCTGCCGGACGGGCAGACGCGGATATATACCGCCGAAATCGACCAGGTACTGGCAGCCGTTGTGCGCACCATTGCGGCGGAGACACTGTATACATTTGAGCATGCAATCCTGCCCCGCTGCCAAATCGCCCTTTGTGCAGATGAAAAAGACTGAAGCGGGTCCGGGAGCCGCGCCCCGGCGGCGTTGACTTTTCCGCTGCTTTCCGGTATGCTTTTGCTATCCTGATACAAAGGGGGCGCCGCGTATGTCGGACCTCACTTCCCTGTTCACAGACACGCTGGCCAAGTTCTCCTTCCGGGCGGTCCTCTCCGCCGCTGCCACGCTGCTGATCTGCCTGGTGGCCGTCCACCTGCTGGGCAAGCTGCTGCGGCGGCTGCTAGCCAGGACGAAGCTGGACGAGCGCATCCAGAAATACCTGCTGGCCGGGGTGAAGCTGATCCTCTATATCGTCACTGTGCTGATCGTGGCGGAGAGCCTGAACATTCCCATGACCTCCCTGGTGGCGCTGCTGTCCGTGGGGTCCCTGGGCGTCACCCTGGCGGCGGAGGACATCCTGGGCAATGTGGCCGGCGGGCTGGTGATCCTCTCCGCCCACCCCTTCTCCATCGGGGACTATGTAGAGGTCGGCGGCGTGGCCGGCACGGTCCATGAGATCAGTCTGAACCACACCAAGCTGGTGACCCCGGATGGGCATTTGGTGATGCTCCCCAACAAGGAGCTGGCCTCCTCCCAGATGACCAACTACACCGTATTGGGGCGGCGGCGGGTGGTGCAGCGGGTGACCGCCTCCTACGACGCCCCCACGGAGACGGTGAAGGCCGCCTGCCGGCGCGCTCTGGAGCACACGGAAAACCTGCTGGAGGACCCGGCTCCCACCGTCTACCTCACCGCATACAAGGAGAGCTCTATCGAGTACACAGTCTACTGCTGGGCTACGCCGGAGAACTGGTGGGGCGCGTATCTGGCTCTGGGGGAGCACCTGCGGGACGCCTTCCGGGAGTACGGCGTGGAGATGACCTACAACCACCTGAATGTCCACATCATAGAAAACCAAAGCTGACCGCGGGAGGCGCTCCAGGCGCCTCTGTATACAGCGACGCCCGGTCCGGGAAATCCCGGACCGGGCGCCGTCTTTTGGGGTAAATGCCGCAGAATGCCCTGCATGGGACACGGATGTGGTGGGTCTCCCCGCTCATGCGGTTGACTTCCGCCCGCAGCGTCATCTTATCCCGCTGCGAACGAGATGGCCGGCGCTCAATACCTGCCCGCCCAGTCCGCCAGCAGCAACACCGGCAGCGCCCACAGCAGCAGGAACACCAGCAGGGCCAGAGGCGTCAGCAGGTTATAGGCGCCTTGGAACACCATATAAAAGGACAGCAGCGTCCCGGCCACGCTGCCCAGCACGGACAGCGCCGTGGCCCGGCGCACAGCCTTGCACAGGCGGCGGCTGCCTACCACCGCTTCCGCATAGGGCAGCAGTCCTTCCCGAAACAGCAGGGCCCGGGGCATCCCCCGGTCCAGCTCCGCCTCACTGAAAGCCACCCGGTCCGTCAGACTGGGGAACTCCACCTTCACGCCCTTGTGAAACTTCCGCTTCAGCAGGGCCGGGGTGATGTTGGGATCCCGGGACGCCAGGATCGGCGTGATGCGGCTGCGGCGCATCATCCGCAGGGCGAAATCCACGTTCTCCGAGGGCTGGTACTTCACGGCAAACACTGCCGCCAGCTGCCGGTCCATGGCCAGGAAGATGCCGGTCCGCAGGTTGATGCCGCCGGGCAGGCGCACCTCCATCTTCCGCATGAAGGAGGCCGTGCCCAGCAATACCGACTCCCCCCGGATGGTGGCGGAGTAGCCGCCCTCCTCATAAAAGCTGAAATCGTCCACTTTCTCATAATGGCCGCCCTCGCTGCGGAGCAGGCCGTCAAACAACCGCTGAAGGCCGCAGTCCGCCGCCCGGGCCATAGAGGCGGCATAGGAGGAAACCCGGGACAGGTCCTCCCCGAACACCTTTACGCCGTTGAGCTGGATCGTACCCGGCGGGAACAGGTCTCCGTCCGTCAGGATCATGGCCCGCCTGCGGCTGATCTTCTCCGCACCGCACCAGCCCGCCACGGCGCACCCCGCCTTGTGAAAGTGCCGGGCCAGCCGGGAGAAGGGCATCCCCCAGCACAGAGGCAGGGCAAAGGTGGTGCCTGCCCCCAGGATGGCAGACCAGTTCAGCAAAAAGTCGTCCCCCCGTTCCTGGCCCAGGGAGCTGAGCCCGGCAAACACGATGGAGGCCATCAGCACCACCGGCATCAGTGCGTTCTGCCACACGGCGGCGGTATTCTCCCGCAGGGCGGTGGTGTAGAAGCCGGGGACGGAACCCGCCTGCTTGCAGGCCCCCTTCTCCGTCTCCGTCACCAGATAAGGCGGCTCGTCATCCGTGGCGGCCATGCGGAAGGTGTCCCACAGTCCCCGGCTCTCCCGGGCTCCGCCCCACATGGCAAACACCAGGGCGAGGCACCCCACCGGGGCATAGCAGGGGACGGCGCTCCGCTCCGGCAGCACCAGCCGGGCCACACAGTCCGCCGCCATCACCACGGCGGAGACCACCGCCAGCAGCTCGCTGGTGCATCGCTTCTGCAGCAGCGAGCCGAACGCCTTGGCGAATACCTGCCGGGCCAGGACGGCCACCGCCGCAAGGCACGCCAGCAGCACACCGCTCTGGACGGCTGCGTCGCCGGTCCAGTAGCGGATCTCATAGCCGTAGGCCTCGATCCCCATAGGGATCACCGGCAGCAGCGAGATCAGTACCGCTGCCAGGATGGGGTGCTTGCGCCGCTTGGCCTCCGCCCGGTAGTCCGCCGCCGCCTCGGCCAGCTCCGGCTCCGGACCGATGGTGTCGATCTCCGGGATCTCCTCCGGCGCCTCCTCCGGCTCCGGCGGGGCGTAGAGCTCCTCCGTCTCCATCAGGCGCTTCCGGGAGAACAGGCCCCGCCGGGGCCGCAGCAGGGGCTCCTGAGCCTCCTCTTCCATCACCGCGTCCACGGTGCTGCCCACCACATCCTCCAGCGTGATGGGGTGGGGAGAGGGCGGCAGATCCTGCCGCAGCTCCTCCAGCAGGTCCTCCGGCTGGGCGGGCGGCTTTTGGGGCGGAGCTGTTTTTTCCGTCACCTGGGGGGCGGGACGCGGCCGCGCCTCCGTTTGCAGAGGCGGCTTCTTCGCGCCGCCCTCCGCCGGAGGGGCGGCCGGCTCCGTCTCCCGGCGGGCCTCCTGCTCCACGGCCTCCATAAGCCGCTGCTCCCGGCCTGCGCCGTATTCCGCCAGGATCTCCTCCAGGGAGAAGTCCTCCTCCAACGCCGGGACATCCGTGCCCCCGGTCAGACCGCTATCAAACTCTCTCTCGTCTTTGGAAGCCATGCTGCCCCTTTCCTCTCCGCTGTGTCCCCGGCCCTTCAGGCCATCCGCTGGCGCACCGCCTCATACAGCAGGATCGCCGCGGCGGCGGAGGCATTCAGGGAATTCAGCTTCCCCCGCATGGGGATACTCACCAAAAAGTCGCAGTTCTCGGCGGCCAGACGGGTCATGCCGTCCCCCTCGCTGCCGATGACGATGGCGGCGGGTCCCTTCGTACAGGGCCGTGGTGCCGTCCGCCGCCGTGCCGAAGACCCACACCCCCTGTTTTTTCAGATCCTTCAGCAGAGCGGGGATGTTGGGCACCCGGGCCACCGGCACGTGGGCCACCGCTCCGGCGGAGGTCTTGGCCACCACGGCGGTGAGGCCCGCGCTGCGGCGCTTGGGGATCACCACGCCGTGAGCCCCGGCGCACTCAGCGGTCCGGATGATGGCCCCCAGGTTGTGGGGGTCGGAGATCTCGTCGCACACCACCAGCAGGGGGGCCTCGCCCTTGTCCCGGGCGGCCTGAAGGATGCTCTCCACACTGACGTACTCCCGGACCGCTGCCAGGGCGATGACGCCCTGGTGGGCATGGGTGCGGCTCATGGCGTCCAGCTTCCGCCGGTCCGCCTCCACCACCACCACGCCCGCCGCCCGGGCTTTGGAGGCAATATGTCCCAGGGTCTTGTCCGTCTCTCCCTTCTGGAGGTAAATTTTGTCAATCGTCTCCCCTGCCCGCAGGGCCTCAATGACGGCGTTGCGCCCCTCGATGATGCCGTCGGCCTCGGCAGTCAGGTCCTGCTTTCTCCGTTCTTCCATAACTTCTCCCTCAATTTGAGTATTTTCGCATTCAAGAGGTAGTATAGCATAGGGGCGGGAGTCTGGAAAGTGGAATTCACAGAAAATTTATAGAAAACCGGTTCCTTGTCCTTGTAGGCCTGCGGCTTCTGTGATATACTTTATAAATCATTTTAAGGCTTCGGCACTGTCTGAAAACAGGGCTGGACGCCCCCGGGCAGCGGACCGCACCCCCGTCTCCGGCACAGGCGGGACCGGGGCGGTCCCGTTTATCCTCCGGGTATTGACAGGTTTTCCCCTGAAAGGAGTTCCATACATGAACCCAAACGACAATAAGAACAACAAAAACAACAAGCCCGGCGGCAACTGGCGGGGCGTGGCCTCTCTGGTGGGCTGGGCCCTTCTGCTGACGATCATCTTCAGCTATGCCAGCAGCGTCATCGGCAGCACTGGCCGCCAGGCCTCCTCCATCAACGTGGAATACGGAGAGTTCCAGGAGATGGTGGAGAGCGGCCAGGTGGCCCGGGTGGAATTCGACAACGCGGAGGATATCCTCCTGATAACCCCTGAGGAGGGGTATTCCTACACCGCTGAGGACGGCACCGTCTACACCAAGACGGAGGACGGCTACACTTATATGGACGCCGCCGGGCAGGAGCAGACTGCCCACCTGGAGCTGTTCACTGTCCGGATCCAGTCCAATGACGCCGTCATTGATTTCCTGAACGAGTATGGGGTGGAGGGCGTCGACAAGGAGTATCAGGCCCCGGTGAACCCGGTGCTGGCCATGCTGGTGAGCTACGTGTTGCCCTTTGTGCTGATCTTCCTGATGTTCTCCCTGGTCATGCGCTGGATGGCGAAAAAGGGCGGCATGGGAGGAATGGGCGGCATCGGCGGCGTGGGCAAGGCCAACGCCAAGGTGTATATGGAGAAGTCCACCGGCGTCACCTTCAAGGATGTGGCTGGCCAGGACGAGGCCAAGGAGTCCCTGACAGAGATCATCGACTTCCTGCACAACCCCCAGAAGTACACGGAGATCGGCGCGAAGCTCCCCAAGGGCGCGCTGCTGGTCGGCCCTCCGGGCACCGGCAAGACGCTGCTGGCCAAGGCTGTGGCCGGCGAAGCCAACGTCCCGTTTTTCTCCATCTCCGGCTCCGACTTCGTGGAGATGTTCGTGGGCGTGGGCGCCAGCCGCGTCCGGGACCTCTTTAAGGAGGCGGCCAAGGTGGCCCCCTGCATCGTGTTCATCGACGAGATCGACACCATCGGCAAATCCCGGGACAACCGCATGGGCGGCAACGACGAGCGGGAGCAGACATTGAACCAGCTGCTGGCGGAGATGGACGGCTTTGACCCCACCAAGGGCATCATTCTGCTGGCCGCCACCAACCGGCCTGAGGTACTGGACCAGGCGCTGCTGCGGCCCGGCCGGTTTGACCGGCGCATCACCATCGACCGGCCCAACCTGGCGGGACGCATTGCCACGCTGCAGGTCCACACCCGCAACATCAAGCTGGCAGAGGACGTGAATCTGAAAAAGGTGGCCCTGGCCACTGCGGGCTGCGTGGGCGCGGACCTTGCCAATCTGGTGAACGAAGCGGCCCTGCGGGCCGTGCGGAAGGGCCGCAAGCTGGTGACCCAGGAGGATCTTCTGGCCGCCTTCGAGCTGGTCATTGCCGGCACGGAGAAGAAGGGCAGCGTCCTCACCGAGTTTGAGAAAAAGTTGGTGGCCTACCACGAGGTCGGTCACGCCATGGTGGCCTACAAGCAGAAAAACACCGAGCCGGTGCAGAAGATCACCATCGTCCCCCACACCCAGGGCTCTCTGGGCTACACCCTGCTGATGCCAGAGGAGGACAAGACCGAGCTGCGCACCCGCGACGAGCTGATGGCCAAGATCATGGTCTCCATGGGCGGCCGGGCGGCCGAGGAAGTGGTGATGAACACCATGACCAACGGCGCCAGCCAGGATATTCAGGACGCCACCAACGTGGCCCGGAACATGGTGGCCATGTTCGGCATGAGCGACGAGTTCGGCATGATGGCGCTGGCCTCCCGCCGGAACCAATACCTGGACGGCGGCTACGGCATGGACTGCGCCCAGGATACCGCCGCCCGGATGGACCAGGCGGTGAAGGACATCCTGGACCAGTGCTACCAGCAGGCCGTGGAGGTCATCAAAGCCAGCCGGGAGGACATGGACAAGGTCGTGGCCTACCTGCTGGAGAAGGAGACCATCACCGGCGCAGAGATGGTGGCTATCATCGAGGGCCGGGACCCGGAACTGGTGGAGAACCCCTACGCCTCCACCCGCGCAGAGGACAAGGCGTTCCGCCCCTCCTCTCCCGAGACCATTGAGGCCCCTGCCAAGAAGGTGCACATGATCTCCCAGAAGATCGAATCCCCCGAGGAGCCCGCCCAGGAGGGACAGCCGGAGAACCCGGTGTCCGATCCCTCCCCTTCCGGCGGAGACGCCCCCCAGGAGAGCGGTTCCACTCCGTCTGAGCCGCCCAAGGACACCCCGTGATCCCCGATCATCCCCGCGAGGCGCGCTGACCCCAGCGCGCCTCGCTTTTCCCATCACCACTACATCAAAAAGGAGAATCGCCATGATCCGACTCGCCACCCCCGCGGACCTGTCTCAGGCCGCAGATATCTATGAGGAGATCCTGGACCGAGAGGCACAGGGCCCCGTCTATACCAACTGGCAGCGGGGCAAATACCCCACCATCGACACCGCCCGCCAGGCCCTGGAGGCCGGCACCTTCTACGTGGGCGAGGAGAACGGCGTCCTCTGGGGCGTGGTGAACCTGAACAGCGTCCAGCTGCCGGAGTACGGCGCCATCCCCTGGACCATCCCCGCCGCTGCGGAGGAGGTAGGGGTGATCCATACCCTGTGCATCCGTCCCTCCTGCTCCGGCCGAGGATATGCCCGACAGATGGTGGCCTTCTGTGAGGCGGAGGCTCGCCGCCAGGGCCGTACCGTCATCCGGCTGGACACCTGGGAGGGGAACCTGCCCGCCAACCGCCTGTACCCCTCCCTGGGCTACCGCTACGCCGGAACGGCGGAGTTCTTCTTCATGGGCTTTGTGCGGGAGAATCTCAACTGCTACGAAAAGGCCCTCTGAATCCATTGAGACGCAAGGGCTTTTCTCCTCTGCTAATCGTGGGTTGACAGATTTCCACTCCCCAGTTGGTGGCCTGGGGGCAGGCTGTCTGCTAGTCTGACGGCGAAAGGAGGCGAGGGATGTGACCATTGGGCAGCGCATCGCGCAGAAGCGGAAGGAGCTGGGGCTGTCCCAGGAGGCTCTGGGGAGCAAGCTGGGCGTCTCCCGCCAGTCCATCTACAAATGGGAGGCAGACTCCGCCCTGCCGGAGGTCGACAAGCTGATCGCCCTCAGCCGCCTGTTCGGCGTCTCTGTGGGATGGCTGCTGGGCGTGGAGGAACCGCCGGAGGTGGATGCCGCTCCTGCTGAAACAGGCGGCGGGCTGACAGAGGCCCAGCTGAAGATGGTGGAGGAGATCGCAGGCCGCTACATTGCCGCCCAGCCGTCGCCCCGGAAGCGCCGCCGCTGGCCTTGGGTGCTGGCGGCAGCGGCGCTGTGCCTGGTGCTGTTCCACCTCTTCGACCGTCTGGACCGAATGAACGGCCAGTATGTAAATCTGCAGAACAGCCTCTACCGGGTGGAGTCCAGTGTGTACGGCCAGATCGGCTCCCTCTCCAACCGGGTGGAGGAGATCTTGAAGGCCCAGAACAGCCTGGTGGCGGACTGCGGTGTGGAGCTGGAAGCCGTGGACCTTGCCGCCAACACCGTCACCTTCTCCGCCTATGCTGTCCCCAAGACCTATGTGGAGGGAATGGCTGTGGAGTTCCTGGCGGAAAACGGCGAGACTGCCAGCGACCGGCTGGGCAGTGTGGGAGAAGAGGGCCCCAACCAACGGTTCTCCGCCACACTCTCCGTCCCCTTGACGGACCATATCACCCTCTCGGCGCTGCTGGTCCCGCCGGACGGCACCCGCCAGACCCAGCTGCTGGACCAGTTTGAGGGGCTGTACAGCGACTCTCTGCCGCAAGTGGAGGTCAACAGCGATCTCATGTGGATGGATCTGGAGGACAGCACGCTGGTCCTGAATGCGTCCAGCCACGAGCGCTATGTCTATATCCGTGAGATGACACCGGCTGATGCGTCTCTCACCGCGGCCGTGGCAAATATCCGGGTGGGCCTGTTCAAAAATCAGAAACTGGCAGCCTGGGCAGAGCCCTGTGAAAAGCCTGACAGCTTCCACGGCTTTGAGGAATTTGATTTTTACCAGCTGCCGGAGCTGCGCCTCTCCCTCACGCCTGCGGATACGGTACAGGTGGCTGCCGTGGTGACGGATATCTATGGACGGGTCACGGTCTCCCAGGATGTGCCCTACATTCTCGATGAGAGCGGAGATGCGCTGACTTGGCCAGACAGCAGTGAGACAGATCCCGATCCCGCCCACTGGCAGTACGGCGGATGACCGCCGCGCAAATTGTTTCCGGATTTTGAACATTTTGTGAATGAAATCATCCGTTTTTGACCAGTCTGTAAACAAAGTATGAAGCTTTCCCCCAGGCTGTTGACTTTCCCGGCTGGGGGCAGTATGATGAGCACAACAAGCAGGAAGCTTGTGACACACATCATTTTCCCTCTCCTTTCTCTATATCATAC
>OOCT01000687.1_pt1 | contig 21658 bp, 16 predicted proteins | sample 1671851 | NCBI WGS metagenome assembly OOCT01 (sample SAMN06348199, study PRJEB24527) | human gut metagenome | biome: human gut; feature: ankylosing spondylitis patient; material: feces | host: Homo sapiens | place: China | collected 2015-10
CGGGTTTTTGTGTATAGAGGGGTGGGAAAGTATATAAAGTGGTGAATCGCGTTATCAGTCGGCAGCATATCGTACCCGAACATCGGGATCCCCGGCGGTACATCAGAACTTCAGTGACGCTGCCTTGCAGTATGTATTATACCCGAATTTGTTTTCTTGTCAAATGCAAAAATTTGGTTTCGCTTTAATTTAGCACTTTACTTTTTGACCAAAACTTTATATAATTAAAGACGGCAAAACGAAAACTGATTTTTGCACAGGTTGTGCTATTGCCACAACAATAAAACTTTACTTTCAAAAAATTTTATGTAATGTAACATATTTTAAAAGGAGTACTTTTCCTATGGACGATTTGGACCGCAAGATTCTCGCCCTCCTCGCAAAGAACGCCCGTATGCCGGTGAAGGAGATCGCCGAAAAGGTGGCACTGACCAGTCCCGCTGTCTCCAGCCGCATCCATAAGCTGGAAACGGACGGCATCATCAGCGGCTATACCGTGATGCTCAACCGCCCGTCTGACCGGGTCTATGTGGATGCTCTCATCAGCCTCTCGGTGGCCCCGTCCCAGCGGGACGAGCTGGTGGAGCTGATGAAGAACAGCAAAGAGGTGCTGCAGTGCTACCACGTCACGGGCGCTTACACCTTCCTCATCAAGGTGAGCTGCGGCAGTATGCCCCAGCTGGAACACCTTATCTTACAGTTCCAGAAGCTGGGCACCACCAGCACCCAGATCATCCTCTCGACGCCCGTCAATCACGGTGACCTTGAGGCCATGATGCTGTAAGCGTTCATAGAACTGTTACACTTGTGGGTGCAATTTTCGCCCGCCGTGGGTCGTTTACCGAATAGCAGGGATAAAACATCAAATACTATCACTGCACACCGAAAATCTCACCCTGCGAACGAAAGGATAAATTGAATATGAAACGTATCATTGCTTGTCTGATGGCCGGCGTCATGCTGCTGGCTCTGGTGGGCTGCGGCGCGTCGGGCAGCTCCGGCAGCGCGTCTTCTGCCGTGAAGAAAGATTACACCCAGATCCTCCACGACGCCCGCAGCGACGAGGACAACAAGTATGAGATGATATTCACCAAAGGCGAGGACGGCAAGTTCACCGCCCAGTACGGCTACAGCGCCGAGTATGAGGCCGACCAGCTCTCCGACGAGGTGGCCAACATGATGATGCCTCTGCTGGGCCTCGAGGACGATATGTACGACGACTTCGCCGCCTCAGTGTCCGGCATGATGGTCAGAGTCTACGGCGTGGCCATCGTCAAGCCCGCCGAGGGCAAGACGCAGGACGTGGTGGATGCGATGGATGCCTATGTCCAGAGCCAGCAGAAGTCCATGGAGCATTACCTCGAAGACCAGTACCAGATCGCTTCTGCCGCCCACGTGGCGACTGTCCCCACCGGCGAGGTGGTCATGGTCTGCTGTGAGGACAGCGACACCGTCTTTGAAAACATCAAAAAGGCTCTGGCCGCATAACGTATTGTAGGAAAAAGCCCCCGCTTCCAGCTGGAAACGGGGGCTTTGCTGTATTTGTTGATCACGGATTCTCGATGGCGTTCACAAGCTTGTTGGCGATGTACTGGTGGCCCTTGATGGTGGGATGCACGTCGAGGGTGGTCTCTGTGTTGGGGATGGCCACATAAGTCAAGTTATAAGTCTTGGCGATCTGCTTTTCAAACTTGTTCAGCTTGTTGAAGTAGCTGCGCCAGCAGGGGATGAGCGGTACAGGGTTGGTGTAGCCCACGAGGATGATCTGGGCATCCGGGTTCAGCTTGCGGATCTCCTGCACGATGGAGATGAGGGCTGCGGTGGTCTTGGGGTAAGTCTCGTCGCAGATCTTGCTCATGCCGGAGAAGAGCAGATTCCAGGTGGCGTCCCTCTCGGCTTTGGTCAGGTCCATCGCCTTGATGCTGCGGTAGATGGTGGACATGGTGGAGCCGGAACCTTCATTGCGCAGGTCGCCAGCCAGAATGGTAGCGGCCAGCTTCTCGCTCTTCCAATTGGTGGCGTTGCCCAGAGCCACGATGCAGGGGACGAAGGCGTCGTTGGAGCCGATCTGGACGGAGATGACGTCGGCCTTGCGGATGTAGTCCTGGAACTCAGGGTAGTTGTACTCGCAGCCGGACGCCATGTTCATTTGGGGCATCTTGCCGTACCGGATCATGTCCGCGAGGTCGGGAGCCGTCAGGGCCGGCAGGCCGAGGTTGATGGCGTGGTCACGGTCGAGGCCGAGCGCTGCAGCCACCTTGCCGACATAGCAGTCGGGAGAGTAGCCCTGGAAGTTGGGAGCCATATCAACGCTGTAGCCGGAGCGCGCACTGTACTGGACATCGGCCAGGCCGACGCCGGACACGATGCTGTCGCCCAGTGCGACGTAGGTGAGCTGCTCGTCCTTATCTTCCTTTTTGGTGTCATCGGCCTTGACCTCGGCCTCTGCCTCCTCTGCGTCGTCCGCAGAAGGGACCGGGTCGGCCTGAGCCGTCTCGGTGGCAGAAGCCGCGGCTTCTGCCGGAGTCTCGGGCTGCAGGGCAGCCTCCGGGTTCAGGGTGACGATGACATGATCATCGCTGGCGGTGTCCGCAGCGGCCTCGGTCCCCTCGGCCAGCGCGGGGACGCTGAGCAGGGAGACGAGCAGCAGGGCGGAGACTGCCAGACTTGCAAAACGCTTGTTCATGGCAGAAGAGTCCTTTCATGAAAATCAATAGTCGCGGGGGGAGATGTCAGCTTCGAGCTGACGGTAATCGATCTTGCCCACAGGAGTCATCGGCATCTCAGGGATGAACTTGTAGGCCACGGGCTGGACATATTCGGGCAGCTCCTCGGAGCACATCCGCTCCAGCTCCCGTATCAGCTGCTTTTTCTTGGCGGTGGTGTCGGCCTTGAGCACGATGTAGACGAAGGGCAGACGGCCCTGCACATGGTCCTTGTCGGTGCAGCCCACCACAGAGCACTGATGCACAGCGGGGTGGCGGCTGATGACGTTTTCGATCATGGAAGGGAAGACCTTGAAGCCGTCGTGGCGGATGATGAGGCGCTTGATGCGGGAGTCGAGGAAGACGAAGCCGTCCTCGTCCAGATAGCCGATGTCGCCGGTGTGGACCCAGATGCGGCCATCGGGGTGGCGGCGGAGGATCATGTCCGTCTCATCGGGCTTGTTGTAGTAGCCCTTCATGGTGGTGGGGCCGGAGATGCACAGCTCGCCCCGCTCGCCGATGGGCAGCTCTTTGTCCGTACCCGGCTCGAAGGCGGCGACGAGGGTGTTGACCATCGGGATGCCGACGCTGCCCAGCTTGTTGTTCGAGCCGGCGGCGACGGTGGCAGCGGAGGCCACCTCGGTCATGCCGTAGCCCTTTGCTATCGGATAGCGGACGCCATGGGCGGCGAGGAAGTCGTTGACGGTCTGCTCTGCGCCCCGGGCGATGGAGTCGCCGCCGGCGGCGTAGTTCAGAATGAAGGAGAGGTCCTTATCCCGCAGCTTGGGGTCTGCGGCCAGCTGCTGATAGTGGGAGGGCACGCCGAACATATGCTCGGGCTTGTACTTCAGCACCAGGCTGCCCAGCTTGGCCGGGTCGAGGTTGGGGATGATGATGACCGTGAAGCCCAGCACCAGCGGCAGATGGACGCCGCAGGCGTAGCCGTAGGCGATGAAGGGGGGCATGATGTTCATGAGCTTCTGGCCCCGGTGGAACAGCTTATCGTAGGCGCGGAACTGCTGCGCGATGGCGTTGAAGCTGTTGTCGGTGAGCATAACGCCCTTGGGAGAGCCGGTGGTGCCGCCGGTGTGGACGACGACGCAGGCGTGGTCGGGGTCATAAGGCTCCGAAGCGGTGCTCTGGCCCTCGCCGCCCTTGATGAACTGCTTCCAGCGGATGACGTTGGAAGCATATTTGTTCTTGTCGGGGGTGGTCAGCTTGTAGCCTACGGCCATCACCGGGGGCAGAGAGTCGGCCGGAGAGAGGACGATGACCTTTTCCACGTTGGTGCGCTTTGCGGCCTGACGGCAGCGCTCGTACACGACGTTCAGGCAGACGAGAAGGTGGGAGTCCACCTCTTCGATATACTCATGGATGCCCTCGACGCTGTAGCGGGGGTCCACAAGGTTCAGGGTGGCACCGATCATGTCCGCTGCATAGAACAGGGCAATGACCTCGGGGGTCATGACGCTCACTACCGTTATGATGTCGCCCTTCTGGACGCCGACGCCCCGCAGGGCGGCAGCAGTCTTCTTGACGTTGACGATAAGGTCAGCGTAGGTGAACTTCCGGCCGTAGTAATCCAACGCGGTGTCATTCAGATGGTTTTTGTTCCGCTGGCAGACATATTCGAATGCCGAGACGGTGGGAAGGGTCTGCTCAATGTACTTCTGGTCGTAATATTTGAGCCAAGGTTTGGCCTGGGATGCGTAAACAGGATTCTGCGTCGTCATCAATTTCTCATTCCTTTATGTTTGTAGACCCGCGCGGGGGCCAATGTTTTGTTTCGTTTTGTTACAAAGCCACTCCTGTTATTGTAGTAGAGCAGAGAACAAAAGTCAATAAACAGAGAGGCTGCAATGAGAAAAACGCAAGAAAAAGTTTACAATTCCCGGCACCAGTCTTCGGCCTCGGAGGCGCTGCAGAGCACCCAGTGACGGGGCCGCAGCTCCCGCCACTGGGGAGCCTCCGTGGAGTAGTCGTGCATGGAAGGGTCATAGACCAGCAGCTTTTTCTGCCGCTCGCGGCGGGGGCTGGGCATGGGGATGGCCGACAGCAGGCTGCGGGTATAGGGGTGGATGGCGTGGGTCACAAGCTCTTCGGCGTCGGCCAGCTCCACGATGTCGCCCTTGTGGATGACGGCGATGCGGTCGGAGATGTAGCGCATGACGGAGAGGTCATGGGCGATGAAGAGGTAGGTGATGCCGCGCTCTTTCTGCAGATGGCGCAGAAGGTTCAGGACCTGGGCGCGGATGGACATATCCAGTGCCGAGATGGGCTCGTCGGCGATGATGAATTCCGGCTCCACGATGAGGGCCCGGGCGATGCCGATGCGCTGGCGCTGGCCGCCCGAGAACTCGTGGGGGAAGCGGGACGCAAACTCGGGCAGCAGGCCCACATCCAGCAGCGCCTGACGGACTTTTTCGTCCCGCTCGGCGGCGGAGAGGTCGGGCCGGACGTTCATCAGGCCCTCGCCTACGATGTAGCTCACCTTGGCGCGCTCGTTCAGGGAGGACTGGGGATCCTGGAATATCATCTGAATTTCCTTGATGACCTGTTTGTCCAGCGCGTGGGAGATCTTGCCGTTTATCTTTTGGCCCTTATAGAGCACCTCGCCGCCCGAGGTGGGCAGGATGCGCATGATAGCCCGGCCGATGGTGGTCTTGCCCGAACCGGACTCGCCCACCAGACCGAAGGTCTCGCCCTTATAGATGGTGAAGTTTGCGTTCTTGATGGCCTTGTAAGCCTTGCGGCCGGAGCCGTAGGTCACTTCGAGGTTTTTTACCTCGACCAGAACTTCGCGTTCATCTGCCATGTTATTTGCCCTCCTCTTGCAGCATCCGCACAGCGGCGGGCGGTTCTATCTTGGGTGCGCGGGGGTCGAGAAGCCAGGTCTTGGCCCGGTGGGTCGTGCTGACATCAAAATAAGGGGGACGCTTGACAAAGTCGATCTTCAGCGCCAAGGGGTTGCGGGGCGCGAAAGCGTCGCCGTGAATTTCCGTGAAGAGGTTCGGGGGCGTACCCTGAATGTTGAACAGGTCTTCGCCCTTCACGCCCATCTGGGGCATACTGGACAGCAGCGCCCAGGTGTAGGGGTGGCGGGGGTCGTAGTAAATTTCGTCCGAAGTGCCGATCTCCACGATGTCGCCGGCATACATGACGGCCACACGGTCAGCGATGTTGGCCACGACGCCGAGGTCATGGGTGATGAGGATGATGGTGAGGTTATATTTGACCTGCATCTCCTTCAGCAGCTCGAGGATCTGGGCCTGAATGGTCACGTCCAGAGCCGTTGTGGGCTCATCGCAGATAAGGATCTGCGGGTTGCAGGCTACGGCAATGGCGATGACGACGCGCTGGCGCATACCGCCCGAGAACTCGTGGGGATACTGCTTGAAGCGTACTTCCGGGTCGGCGATGCCGACATCCCGCAGGTACTCGAGGGTCTTCTCCCTGGCGGCAGCGCCCTTGAGGCCCTGATGGAGCTCCACGGCCTCCATGATCTGGTCGCCGATAGTCTTCAGAGGGTTCAGGCTGGTCATGGGGTCCTGCATGATCATGGCGATCTCGTGGCCGCGCACTTTCAGCCAGTCCTTCTCCTTTTTCAAATCGGAGAGCCGGATGGGCTGGTGGTCGTCGGCACCGAAGTAGTCGATGGTGCCGGAAGTGATGGAGCCGTTGGAGTCCAGCAGGCCCATGAAGGACTTGGTGAACACGCTCTTGCCCGAGCCGGACTCGCCCACGATGGCGAGGACTTCGCCGTGGTAGACATCGAGGTCGATGCCCCGGATGGCGTGGAGGATCTTTCCACGCAGATTGAATTTGATGTTGAGATCCCGCACAGAGAGGATCAGTTCATTCTTTTTCATGCCTGTTCCTCCTTACTGCAGATGGTTCTTGGGGTCGGCTGCGTCAGAGAAGGCGTTGCCGATGAGGTAGAACGCGATGGTGACGAAGCTGAGGATGATGGTGGGGTAGAGCAGCTGATAGCGCAGGCCGGCCTGCATCATGACCTTGCGGCCATCGTTGATGAGGTTGCCCAGAGAAGGCACCTCGACAGAGAGGCCGAGGCCGATGTAGGTGATAAAGACCTCGCTGCCGATGGCGGCGGGGATGGTCAGGGCCATGCGGAGCATGATGACCGACACGAGGTAGGGCAGCAGGTTGCGCACTACGATGCGGGAGGTGGGGGTGCCGATGCAGCGGGATGCCACGTTGTAGTCACGGTCACGGATGATGAGGATCTGGTTGCGGATAAAACGCGCCATGGCGATCCAGCCCGTGATGGACATGCCCAGGATCAGCGTCTGGACGCTGGGGCTGGCGACGTAGGAAATAAGGATCAGGATGATGGTGGAAGGCACGTTGTCGCAGATGTTGTACAGCTCGGTGAAGAAGAAGTCCAGCTGACGGACATAGCCCCAGAGCACACCCACCGTGATGCCCACCACGGCCTCGATGAGGGCCACGAAGAAAGCGATGGTCAGGCTGGTGCGGGCGCCGGCCCAGATGCGGGCCCAGAGGTCCTGGCCGATGGCGTTGGAACCCCAGATGAAGCCCTTTTCACCGGGGGCGATGTTGCGGTACTGGATGCCGGTGACGGGGTCCACGGCGCAGAGGTTGGGGTCTACCTGACCGGGCAGGTAGGGCTGCAAAAATGCAAACGCCACCACGGCGATGAGGGCGACGAGCAGCAGCACGGCCACGCGGTTCTTGAAGAAGGCGCGGAAGGTGCTGCCCCAGTAGCTGTAGTTGGAGTAGGACGTGGCCTCGGCCCGCTCTTCGCTGAACCCGGCGGGGGTGAACAGCTCTTCTTCGGGCAGTTTTGCCCATGCGGCGGGGCCGTCCGCCTGTAACTTATCCAGCTCTGCCTCGAGCTGGTGTGCTTTTTCATCTTTCATACGGAAAAGCATTATCGGCCACCTTCTTTCTTGCCAAAGCTGATGCGGGGGTCAATGAGCACCATGAGCAGGTCGCCCAGAATAAGGCCGATGATGCCCACGCAGGCGTAGAGCAGAACGATGCCCTGCACCATCGTGTTGTCGTGGCGCTGGACACAGGTGACCAGCAGGCCGCCCATGCCCGGGATGCTGTAGAGGCTCTCGATGTAGATAGAGCCGACCACTGTGTTCAGGAAGGCGGAGGGAATATACTGCACCAGCGGCACCATTGCGTTGCGGAAGATGTGGCGCAGGGCGATGTTGTTTTCACTCACGCCCTTGGCACGGGCAAGGCGGACATAGTCCTTGTTGCTCTCGTCCACCATGTACCGGCGCAGCCACATGGCGTAGAACGCCACGTTGCCCAGACTCATGGAGCAGACGGGCAGCACCCAGTATTTCCAGTTGGAGGCGTCGAAGAGCAGGCCCACGTTCAGCGCGGTGGTGCCGTACATCTGGATGTACAGATAATACACTGCCGCAGGCACAGCCTGGATGAGGACGATGATGGCCGTGCCGATCTTATCGGGCCAGCGGCTCTTGAAGCGGCCCATGAACAGGCCCATCGGGATGCCGATGACAAGGCTCAGCAGCATGGCGTACACGCCCATCTGGATGGAAATGGGCAGCTTCTTAGCGAGGATGCTGGTGACGGAGGCGTTGACCTTATAGATGTGGCTCACGCCGAGGTCGCCGTGGAGCGTATCGACCCAGAAGCGGCCGATCTGCACCGGCAGCGGGTCCAACAGGCCCATGGACTGTAAGCCGGCCTGTATCTGGGCCTCGGTCATTTTTTCGTAGTTAGCAAAATAGCCTTCCACCGGCATCAGCCGCAAAAGGCAGAAAACGAGCGTGACGATAATAAACAGGGTCAGTATCGAGCGCCCGATGCGTTTCGCCAGATATTTGAGCATATCTGTGCGCACCCCTCTCTTTTATAAAATGAATGTCGGATAGGAATAGAATACAACAAAAAACCACTTTTGGAAAGTGATTTGGCAAAGTTCGTTACAAAAATTCATGTAAGAGGATTCAGAAACGAAAAGCTCTCCGCTTTCCTGTGGGAAAACGGAGAGCTTTGGAGCGGACAGACTCAAAAAGTCTTAGCGGGCGTCGCGGTTGGCCTCGTACTCGCTCATGGAGATGTAGTGGTCGAGGACGTGGATGCCCTTCAGACGCTTGTTGGAGAAGCCGGTGGAAGCGTACTGGCCCTCCCAGTAGTTCAGACGGGTGGCGATGTAGGCCGGGATGCTCATGCCCAGGGGGACGACGAGGGCATTGTTGATGAGGGAAGCCTCGGCGTTGGCGAAGGCATCGTAGCGGGCGTTGATGTCGTCGGTGATCTTGACAGCCTCTTCGATGGCCTTCATGTAGTTCATGACGGCGTCCGCGGTGTCGCCGGTGATGAAGCCGTCCTCGACGCCGGTGCGCAGGAAGGCGTAGCGGCTGCCGCGTGCGCCCTCGGCCTGATAGAAGGGGTCGGTCTCGGTCTGGGGGTCGGAGTAGTCAGCGCCCCAGTTGCACTGCAGGAAAGCGAACTTGCCGTTGCGGCGGACGCTGGACAGGAAGCTGTCGGAGGGGCCGGCAGTGATGATGATGTCAATGAAATCGAAACCGTCGTTCAGCACACTCTCGAGCTGCTGCTTGAACACCTGGCACTGCTTGTCCCAGTCGGTGGAAGAGGGATTGTATGGCATCTGCACCTTGATGGGGAAGGTCACACCAGCAGCGGTCAGCTCCGGGATGGCAGCGTCGCGGTACTCTTTGGCCTTCGCCTCGTCGAAGAACTCGGTGATATTGGCCAGGTCGCCGCACTTGAGGTAGTCCACGCCGTCAGCGTTGGCACAGAAGCTGGGGGGCGTGATGGTGTTCAGCTTGTAGTTGTCGTAGCCCTCGGGTGCCTTGACGGCCAGCGTGACAGAGTTGTTGATGCCGTAGAGGAAGGACTTGCGGAAGTTGGTGTTGTTGATGGCCTTGGCCCAGTTCTCCGGCTCGTACTCAGCGTCCATGCCCTCCACGCTCCAGTTGGAGAACTCGTGGGAGAAGGGCATGAAGTTGAACATATAGAAGTAGGTGTAGTTGGTGTTGGGACGGTCCATGGACACCATGTCCTTGGTAGTGTCGTCGGACAGCCAGCTGTCGAGGATGTCGGAGCCGATGGTGGCCTCGTCGATCTCGCCGCGCTTGATCATTTCGGGGCCGTTGACGCTGGCCTCGGCGTTGTAGATGCGGCTGATGGTGTCGATGAAGACGTTGTCAGCGTCGTAGTTCTCGGGGTTCTTCTTCATGACCCAGGTCTCCAGAGACTCGTAGGCGGCCAGATAGAAGGCACCGCAGCTGTAGGTGGTCTCTGCGCTGGTGGCGAACTGGTCGCCGGTCTCTTCCAGCAGCGGGCCGTAAGCGGGCTCGTAGGGCAGATAGCACAGCAGGCTCAGGAAGCCCGGGAAGTCGTAGGTCAGGGTGTAGGTCAGGGTGTGGTCATCCACAGCAGTGACACCCACGGCGTCGAAGTCCACCGGTGCGTAGGTGGCGGGGTCAGAGTCGGGGGCAGTCACGGTGACGACGCCGCTGCCGTCCACGGTGTAGGTGGTGCCGTCATCGTCCACGACGCCGGTGTTGGCGTTGTTCAGATAGACGTGGTAGTTGTAGTAGTCGTCAGCGCCTGCGATGTAAGCGGTGACGAGGCCCACGTTGGAGGCGGCGTAGTCCGGGGTCAGGACGTACTTCAGAGCGTCCACGAAGTCCTGTGCGGTGACGGGGGCCACGACCTCACCGTTGCAGTCCACCCAGTTCTCCTCACGCAGATGGAACGTCCAGGTCAGGGTGTCGACATCCCAGTCCCAGCTGGTGGCCAGGCCTTCGCGCATGACGCCCTTGTTGTCGTACTCGACCAGCGTATCCACGCAGTTTGCGCCCACGACCATCTCGAGGTCAGTGCCGGTGGTCAGGTAGTTCAGGGTGGCGGGCTGGCTGTCGTACAGGATGGTGTAGCTGGAGCCGGAACCGGAAGAGGCTGCGCCGGAAGCGCTGCCGGAGGAAGAGCCGCCGCAGCCAGTCAGCAGACCGGCTGCGCAGGCGCCGGCGGCTGCCAGGCCGCTGGCCTTCAGGAACTGACGGCGGGAGATGGAAGTGTTCATCATAAATTCCCTCTTTTCTTGTTTTGGCTGTACAAAGGACAGTGTCGCGTTGTGCGGTGTCCGCTGTTTCCCGGCAACGGACAAATGGACCGTTTTTTATGAAAAAAGAGCAACGGAAATCCATCCGTTACTCCTTTGTAACAGTCCCGGCCACCAAACAGTGTGGTCATGACTGAGTATAGCATTGATTTGCGGCCGCGTCAATCCTTTTCGGGTGCAGATGCTGTTTCTGCAACAGAAACAGCTGTTGTCGCCGCAGTGGCAGGTGCGGCAGAGATGGGAGCTGCTGCCGTTTCGGCTGCGGCGGCACCGGAAGCATTTGCTGCATTTTCAGCGGCCAGCTCTGCGGCAGCGGCCTTTGCGGCCTCTTCCGCTGCCTTGCGGGCCTCGCGCTCGGCGATCCGCTCCCTGGCGCGGGCTGCGGCCTCCTCCTGACGCTGCTTGGTGCGGCGCTTGATGCGGCAGACCGAGCAGATGCCCTCGGAGCTGTTCGGCGCGATGGGCTTGCCGCAGTCGGCGCAGAGGGTCTTGCTGCATTTGTAGACGCTCACCGGGCCGAGGGTGGTGAGCTGGCGCAGCTTCATGCCGTCGATGCCGCTGTTGGAGCAGGCCGCGACGCAGACGCCGCACTCACTGCACTTCCAGGGCGTGATGACCACGCGGGTCTGGCCGTCGGGCAGATCCTCCAGTTTGAGCGCACCGGAGCGGCAGGCTTTCTCGCACTTGCCACAGCCGAAGCACTTCTGGGTGAAGTTCGGCAGATACCAGCCGTAGCGCAGCGGCGTCTCGGAAGCAGCCTTGAGCTGCTTTGTCCGCTGGTGGAGCATGAGGCGGAAGTCGGCGGCGCTGTCCTCCTCGCTGCGCAGGCCGGGCAGCATCTGCAGCAGTTTCTTGGTGCCGGCGCGGGAGCCCTCGGTCATGTGGGAGAACATCTCCCGGCGGCTCAGCTCCTGCACATGGTAGGGCGCTTCGTCCTGCGCATAGGCCAGCGTGACCCGGCTCTCGAAGAGCTGGGGACCGAGGAACTCCACCAGACGGGTCAGCTCCTTGCGGAGCTGGGCGGCGCAGACGTCGTTCTCGCACTCACCGCAGGGGGTCAGGTCAAGGACCAGCTTCTTGTTCAGAGCAAGATAGGCCAGCGTTTCCCACGAGAAGGAGGCGACGCAGGCGCGGACGGCAGTGTTCTTGCGGGTGCTTTTCTCGCAGCCCAGCCAGAGGGTGTCGTTATCGGTATCAGCCAGCGAGGTGTCCCGCTGTACCTGCTCGGGCGAAGGGACGATGCAGCCCGAGCGGCAGGCGGACACGCAGAGGCCGCAGTCGGTGCAGGGGTCCCAGTCTTTAACGAGGTTGGGGCGGGTGAAGATGGCATCGCCGTAGGGGCAGATGTCCTTGCAGGCCGTGCAGGGGGTGCGGTGGGGGTGGAGATTCCAGCACTGACGGCGGATGACCTCGGGGTGGGAGGTCTTCATCAGGGCGTCCATTGCATAACGGGTAAACAGACCCATAGCGGTATCACTCCTTTTCGGGGGCATCGGTCACGGTGGTGACCTGTGCGTTGTCCAGCAGGAAGCGCTGCACTTTCTTTGCGGCCAGCGCGGCGGCGATGGTATCCTCGGGCAGGGCTTTCCGGATCTCAGCCTCGGGGGTGTCCTGCAGCTGGGACAGGCGGCGGTACTCGGCGTTGACTTCCTCGGGGTGGACGACGATGTTCTCCGCCTCGGCGATGGCACGGGCTGCCAGCACGAAGCGGATGCGGCTCTCGGCCTGTGCGCGGTAGTCCTTCTCGAGGGCTTCCGGGGTGGTGCGGCTGTTCTTGCAGTGCTGCTCGAGGGTGATGCCGCTGCGGGAGAGGCGCTCTTTCAGCAGCTTCATCTCATTCTGGGAGGTGCGGTCGAGAATTTCGGCGGGCAGGTCCACGGTCATGTTGGCACCGGCCATGTCCAGCAGCTGCTTGCCGGCGGCGCGGTCAGCCCCTTCCTCGTGGATCTTCTGCTTTTTGGCGCGAAGGTCAGCCTTCAGCGCATCGAGGGAGTCGAAGCCCAGACTCTTGGCGAAAGCCTCATCCGGTGCGGGCGTGACTTTCTCGGCCAGAGAGCGGAGCTCGATCTCGAACTGTGCGGTCTTGCCGGACAGCTCCGGCAGGCGGAAGTCCTGCGGGTAAGTAAAGTCGAAGCGGAACACCTCGCCGGCACGGTGGCCGTAGATGGCCTGTTCAGCGGCGGGCATCAGCTTGCCGTCGCCCAGCACGACCATGACCTTCTCCATCCGGCTGTCGGGGATCTCCTTGCCGTCCATGTAGCCGGCAAAGTCCAGCAGGGCGCGAAAGCCGCGCCTGGCAGGTTCGGTGGTGGGGTGGTAGACCGCGTGCATCCGGGTCTGGTGGACAAGCTCGATGTCCACAGTCTTATCGGTGACAGGGCGGACGTGACGGGTGACAGCCAGGCCCTTGTACTGGCCCAGCTTCACTTCAGGCGTGTTCTTCTTATCCATAGTGGCGTACTCCTTATGACGTAAGCAGGCCGGCGGGCGGCGCTGCGGGTTTTATAGCAACAAATTGAATTATACACGTTTTCGGCAGAAAGGGCAAGCTCACAGCCCGTGGGCGGTGAGCCAGGCTTCGGCCACCTGGGAGAACATTTCAGGGTACTGGGCGTTTTCCTCAGGAAAGGCGCTCAGATAATACTCCACTTCCTCCCGGGTGGGGGCGGCGGTGCGTTTCCAGATGGTAAAGGTAGTGCCATTGCCCATATCGAAACTCTGCTCAAAGGCGAAATACTGGTCTTTTACGGCGAGGAACCGGTCGTTCAGTTTGATGGACATCTCGCCGCTGCCCACGTAAGTCTGGGGGAAGGGCTCGCAGGTGATGACATATTTTGCCTCGAAGAACTGGGTGGGGAAATTGTGGGTGCCGGGGACCGAGAAGCCGAAGGCCAGCTTGTCGTTGATGGGGGCGTCCGGCAGGCAGCAGTTTTTGAAGTGGTCGGGGTTGTAGAGCATATCGTGGGGGATCATGTAGCTCACTTCGCCCTCGACGCAGTGGGAGTCTATCCAGTCGGCGATGGCCTGCATCTGGCCGATGTCCTTCCGGTCGTAGATGAGCTTGTCCAGCGAGATGAAATACTCGGTGGCCGGGATCTGGATCGGGAAATGCTCGATGACGAAACCCGGCATGGCCAGCGTGGTCAGCGGCGAACACCGCACTGACATGGACAGCACCAGCACGAAGGCCCAGCAGCCCAGTTTGAGGTCCCGGCGGTGTGTGATGCCCTCGGCCAGCGCGGCGGCACCCAGCAGAAAGAGGATGAAGTATCCCGGCAGGAAGAGCAGGAACTGATGGGAGCCGGTGTTTTGCACCCGGGTGAAGAGCAGGATGCTCACCACCAGCTCACACCCGGCGAGACACGGCAGGGCGGGTACTTTGTGCTTCGCCGCAAAGGCGAGGCCCAGCACCATGAGGAGAATGTTGAACAGGCCCAGCCGGCCGATGTGATAGAAAGCCTCGAGGGCCAGACCGCCGCCGTTATAATAGGAGTAGCGGCCCGCGTAGTTGTAGGCGAGGATGTGGGACACCATCGGCCAGAGCAGGATGACCATCGCCACGACGGACGCAAGGCCGAAGAGGACGAGGTTCTTGATTCGAACAAGGGCAGCGGCCTTTTCGCCGCCCTTCGCCAACCGCACACAGCCCGCGATGAGCAGCAGCGCGTAGGCGAAGTAGTAGCCCACCACAAAGTAAAGGAACCACCGGCGGGCGAGGATGATGGCGGCAGTGGCCAGAAAGATGAGGCCGAACCGCACCGGCTCCAGCTTGTCGAACCGGAGATCCAGCGTCAGCAGAAGGATGGCAAACCCGAAGATCAGGCCAAACCAGTCCGGCTGGCCCAGCATGGCGCTCATCCGTAAGAAGGGATAAGCCGCCGTGAGCGTCATCCCGAAGAGGAAATAGTACCTCCGATTCTTCACATTCAGGATCTGCCCGACCTTGACGACAAGGCCCGCCAGCAGCACCAGCAGGGTCGGCAGGATGCAGAACACCTGACTGAAGGAGTAGTCATCGCCGGTGTGGCTCGTGAGGCAGAAGGGAAACTCGGTGAAGAGGGTGATGAAATTGGTGTAGTCGTCGGCCATGGAGCCGAAGATGTATGCAAGGCCCGCGCCTGCACTCTGGGCAAAGGCGGCTTCGGCGTCGTACTGCTTGAGCAGGTAGTTGGCGTAATCCCAGACGTATACAAAGCTCCGGCTCGATAATGTCCAGTAAAAATAGACGACAGCCACAGCCCAGATGCCGAAGACGACGGCTTTGTGGAAAAAGTCCAGCTCTGCGCCTGCCACACGGAGAACGCAGAGGGCCAGAACAAAGAGCCCCACGCTGGCCCAGAGACTGAGCAGCGGGAAAAAGAAGGCGCTGGCCGGTGCAAGCAGCCCCAGAAGAGCCAGCAGCACCGCACAGCCGCCCAGACCGACCCCCGCCCATTGCAGAGGTGAGAGCCGGCGAACAGCAGCAGATAGCATAGAAGGATGATCCCTTTCATTTAACTTCCGGAAAATGCAAAACACAACTTTCCATCTAACAGTATAATGAATCCGTCAAGGCTTGTCCAGCCGCAGACCGCGCCAGAACGCAGAATATCCCGCTGCATTTTCAGCAGACGGGATATTCCGAAACAAATATTACTTTTTGGAGTTGTATGCAGCGGCATCCGCCTTGGCGTTCTGGGTGCGGGCTGCCTTGCGGCGTGCGGCAGCGGCCCGGCGGGCGCTGGCCTGTGCAGCCTCGGGGCGGGGCGCTTCGGGGGTGAGCCGGAACATCCGGCTGCCCATGGCGGGCAGGTCCACGGTGAGGGTGTAGTCCCGGCCATAGACGCCGCCGTCTGAGGTGTGGAGGGCTTTGGGCTTCGATTTGTCCGCGCCGCCCCAGCAGGGGGCCTCAGTGTTCAGAAGTTCTTCGGCCCCGGCGGGGAAGCGCAAATAGAGCGGGAACTTTTTGTGGGCGGTGTTCTGGGTGTTCATGACGCAGAGGATGGTTTGTCCCGCACCCTTGCGCAGCCATGCGTACACGCCCTCGTCCCGGCTCTCGCTGGCCACCCACTCGAAGCAGCGGGGGTCATACTCGCCCGCGTAGAGGGCGGGCTGGGTGGCGTAAAGGCGGCTCAGAGCACCGAAATATTTCTGGAATGCATCGTGGAAGGGGTACTTGAGCAGATCCCAGTCCAGCTCCCGCTTTTCGTCCCACTCCCGGAAATGCCCCAGCTCGTTGCCCATAAAGTTCAGCTTTTTGCCCGGGTGCGCATACATATAAAAATAGAGGGTGCGCAGCTGGGCGCATTTTTCTTCGTAGGTACCCCAGAGCTTGTCGATGATGGTCTTTTTGCCGTGGACGACCTCGTCGTGGCTCAGCGCCAGCAGGTAAAGCTCGTTGTAGAAATAGTGCATACTGAAAATGATCTTCCCGTATGCGTCGGGCCGCTGGCCGAAGGGGGTGGCGAAGTAGTCCAGCGTATCGTGCATCCAGCCCATGTCCCACTTGTAGTCGAAGCCGATGCCATCGTAGCGGGTGGGGGCCGTGACTTTGAGGAAGTTGGTGGAATCTTCGGCCATGTAAACGCCGGTGGGCCAGCGATCGTTCAGGCCGTGGTTGAGGTTCCGCAGGAAGGTGACGGCGCCCTCGTTGACGCCCCGGGCAGGGTCGCCCTGCCAGTAGAGGGCGCGGGAGATCGCGTCCATCCGGATGCCGTCGCAGTGGTAGACCTCCATCCAGAGGGCGGCGGCGCTGTTCAGGAAGCTGCATACCTCCCGGCGGTAGTAGTTGAAGTTGCAGGTACCCCACTCGCTGTGGCCCACGTCGCTGTCGTATTCGTAGAGGTGGGTGCCGTCAAAGTTGGCCAGTGCGTCGGCGTTGGCCGCAAAGTGGACGGGGACAAAGTCCATGATGACGCCGATGCCCATCCGGTGGCAGGCGTTGACAAAGGAGGCAAACTGGGCGGGGGTGCCGTATCGGCTGGTGACGGCGAAGTAGCCGGTGGTCTGGTAGCCCCAGCTGCCGTCGAAGGGGTGTTCTGCCAGCGGCAGAAGCTCTACATGGGTGAAGTGGTGTTCCAGCAGCCAGGGGATGAGCTCCCGGGCCAGCTCTTCGTAATCGTACCAGCCGTCCGAGCCGTCGGGCTGGGTGGAGTTGGGCTTATGCTTCCAGCTGCCGGCATGGAGTTCGTAGATGTTCATGGGCAGATTACGGCATTTATCCCGCCGCTCCATCCATGCACTGTCGTCGAAGGAAAAGTCCAGTTTGGTCAGGCGGCTGGCGTTGGCGGGGCGGACTTCGGACGCGAAAGCGTAGGGATCGGCCCGCATGACCACGCTGCCGTCGGCCCCGTGGATGCGGTATTTGTAGAGCTCCCCCTCGCACAGCCCGGAGACAAAGCCGCTCCACACGCCGGTGTCGGCTTTCTGGAGCGGGATGCCTGCGCCCCAGCCGTCAAAGCCGCCGCAGACCTCCACGGCAGCGGCACCGGGAGCCCAGACCGCGAAGCGCCAGCCCTCTTCGCCGTGGTCACCCTGCCAGGGGTGTGCGCCGAGGATGCGGTAGGCGTCGAAGCAGTCGCCGTTGAAGAAGGATTTGGGGATGGAGGGAAGATTCATACGAAAGACTCCTTTTATCGCAATTTTTACAGAACACGGACGATGGAATATATAAAATGAGAAATATACAACACTTTTACCACACTTTTGTCGGAAAATGTGCTATACTGAATAGGACACAGATGCACTTTTGTCGGAAAAGTGCTCTGCTGTAACTTTTTGAAAACAGGAGCGGTACAGACAATGGCTTGGTATGACAATGCGGTATTCTATCACATCTATCCTCTGGGATTGTGCGGCTGCGCGCATGAAAACGACGGACAGCCTGTCCCCGGGGCTTTCAAAAAGCTGGATGCGTGGGCAGAACACGCGGCAAAGCTTGGCTGTACGGCGATCTATATCGGCCCGCTGTTCGAGAGCGGTTCCCACGGCTATGACACCATTGACTACCGTCTGGTAGACCGGCGTCTCGGCACCAACGAGGAGTTCAAGGAATTTGTCGCCGCCTGCCATGAGCGGGGCCAGAAGGTCATCGTGGACGGCGTGTTCAACCATGTGGGCCGCGATTTCTTCGCGTTCCAGGAGCTGAAGGAGCACCGCGAGAACGCCCGCTACCGCGACTGGTTCTGCGACGTGAATTTCTGGGGCAACAACGAGTACAACGACGGCTTCTCTTACGGCAACTGGGGCGGCTTCAACCTGCTGGTCAAGCTGAACCAGCGCAACCCCGAGGTGCAGAACTACCACTTCGACACCATCCGCTTCTGGGTGGATGAATTTGATATTGACGGCATCCGTCTGGACGCTGCCGACGTGCTGGACTTCGACTTCATGAGGGGCCTGCGCCGCGTTGCCAACGAGGTGAAGCCTGAGTTCTGGCTGATGGGCGAGGTCATCCACGGCGACTACAGCCGCTGGGCAAACCCCGAGATGCTCCACTCCGTCACCAACTACGAACTGCATAAGGGTCTGTGGAGCGGCCACAACGACCACAACTATTTCGAGATCGCCCATACCATGCGGCGTCTGCAGGGCCTCTGCCACGATACCCGGCTCTATAACTTCTCGGATGACCACGATGTGGAGCGGCTGCCCAATAAACTGCGCAACCGCGAGCACATCCGGCATATTGCTCTTCTAGTATATACGCTTTGGGGCATTCCGTCCATCTATTATGGCTCGGAATTTGGCATCGAGGGCAAAAAAGAGTGGGGCAGCGACTGGCCGCTCCGCCCCTGCCTCGAGCTGACCGACTACACCGACGCCGAGAAGACGAACCCTGTCACCAGCATCTATGCCGCACTGGGCAGGCTGAAAGCGGAGTGTCCCGAGCTGAGCTGGGGCGAGTTCAAGGAGCTGACGCTGACCACCCAGAGCTACGCCTACGCCCGGGTGCTGGGCGGCAAGGCTGTCGTGGCGGTGTACAATAACGGTGACAGCCCGGTTTCGATGGAATTCCAGCTGCCGGTGGAGGCTTCGGGTGTCGAAGACCTGCTGGCCGACTGTGTGGGCAGTCAGCCCATCCTGACGCAGGTGGAGTGGGGTAAGCTGAAAGTCCAGCTGCCCTCCAACTACGCCACCCTGCTGCGGCTGATATGATAAAAAGGGGGAGTGCAGAAGATGAATGCTGCGCAGCGCAGAAAAGTGATCTTAGAGCGGCTGACGGGGGCCAATGCACCGCTGAGTGCCAGTGTACTGGCCGGGGAACTGGGGGTCTCGCGGCAGATCGTGGTGGGTGACGTGGCCCTGCTGCGGGCGTCGGGGACGCAGATCGACGCAACGCCCCGGGGCTATCAGCTCCACCCGGCGGCGCGGGGCTACACGGGCATTCTCGCCTGTGTCCACAGCACTGCAGACCAGATGCGGGAGGAGCTGTATACCGTGGTGGATCAGGGCGGCATCGTGGTGGATGTGGCCGTGGAGAACCCGCTTTACGGTGAGCTGCGCGGCAACCTCAACCTCGCCAGCCGGTACGACGTGGACCATTTTATCCAGCAGGCGGCGGACACGCCCGAGTGCCTGCTGAGCCGGATGACCGGCGGTGTGCATCTGCACACCTTGAGCTGCCCCACGCCGGAGGCGTTCCGCCGCATCGAAGCGGCACTGGACGCCAAGGGCCTGCTCTATAAAAAAGAAGAATAAGGGTACTGCTTTCATTGTAAAAAATCCACGGGGTCTTGTCCATCGACGAAAGACGAAAACCGTTGGATAATCAACTAAAACACGGAAGAGGTGGATTTTGTGGACATCCGTATCGCCCGTACCGACCGCGCCATCGAACAGGCTTTCATGGAACTGCGGGAGAAGAACCCTCTGGAAAAAATCAAGATAAAAGACTTGTGTGCGATGGCCTGCATCAACAAATCGACGTTCTATGCCCACTATGAGGACATCTACGCGCTGGCCAATGCACTGGAAAACAAGCTCATCGAGTCTATCCTGGCCAGCGTACCCCGCACCAACGACAGCGTGGCACTGCATCAGGCAGAGACGCTGACGCGGGAGCTGTTCCATGCCTTCATGCAGAACCAGCGGGCCGTGAACATCCTCTTTTCGGGCAGTCGGCAGGGCATCTTCGCCAACAGCATCGAGAAGGGGCTGCGCCAGCGCTTTGAGGAAGCCGACCCGACCTTCGCGGCTGATTTGAACCGGGGAATTCTGCTCTCGTTCTGTGTGCAGGGCTGCTTCTACGCCTTTGCCAACAACAGCAGCCGGATGGACGAGAGCAAGCTGGTGGAGCTGCTGGGAGCCATCGCCAAGGCGGCGCAGAGCATCGAGTTTTAAGAAGCAAAAAATGGCTCCGGCAGATGCCGGAGCCATTTTTTACGATGCAAAGTTATTTAGAGTAAAGCTCAATGATATTCAGCAGGATCTCGGTGGCCTTGTCCATCCGCTCGACGGTGGTGCATTCGCAGACGCCGTGGAAGTTGAAGCCGCCGGTGCCGAGGTTGGGGCAGGGCAGACCCTTCCAGCTCAGAACAGCGCCGTCAGTGCCGCCGCGGACGGGGATCTCTTCCGGGGTCAGACCGGCCTTCTCGATGGCCTTGCGGGCCGTCTCCACAAGGTGGAAGTGGGGCTTGATCTTCTCCAGCATATTGCGGTAGCTGTCCTTGATCTCGACTTCCACCGTGCCGGGGCCGTACTTGCCGTTGAGGTAGCAGGCGATGTGGAGAAGGTTGTCCTTCTTGAACTGCAGCTTGCTGGCGTCGTGGTCGCGGAGGATGTAGCCCAGCTTTGCCTCGGTGACGTCGCCGTACATCTGGCACAGGTGGTAGAAGCCCTGATAGCCCTCGGTGGTCTCGGGGCGGGCCATGACGGGCAGGGCCATGTGGAATTCCATTGCCACGTTGGAGGCGTTGATCATGGCATCCTTGGCGCTGCCGGGGTGGACGGAGAAGCCGTGGATGGTGACAGTGGCAGATGCGGCGTTGAAGTTCTCGTACTCGATGCCGCCCACGTCGCCGCCATCGACGGTGTAGGCGAAGTCTGCGCCGAAGCCCGGGATGTCGAAGAGAGAAGCGCCCTCGCCGATCTCCTCATCGGGGGTAAAGGCGATGCAGAGCTTGCCGTGGGGCAGCTTCTTGTTGATAAGGGTCTCGGCAGCGGTCAGGATCTCAGCGACGCCGGATTTGTCGTCAGCGCCCAGCAGGGTGGTGCCGTCGGTGGTGATGAGGGTCTCGCCCTTCAGCTCCTTCAGGAAGGGGAAGGTGGAGGTCTTCATGACCATGCCGGTGCCGGGCAGGGTGACGTCGCCGCCGTCGTAGTTCTCGTGGAGGATGGGCTTGATGTTCTCGCCGGAAGCGTCGGGGGCGGTGTCCATGTGGGCGATGAGACCCAGTGCGGGCTTCTTCTCGCAGCCCTTGGTGGCGGGGATGCTGCCGTAGACGTAGCAGTGCTCGTCCACAAAGGCGTCCTCAATGCCGATGGACTTCATCTCTTCCACCAGCAGGTGGGCGAGGTCGAATTCCCGTGCGGCAGAAGGATGGGTGCCGGACTCGGGGTCCGAGGTGGTGTATACTTTGGCGTATTTCAGCAGTCGCTCGTAAGCACGCATAAGTAAGGCTCCTTTGCTTTTTTCTTTATGATACCCTTTTTGAAGGCTTTTTACAAGGGTAGAGTGCTCTTCCGTTGAGTTAAGTTCTCTTTTGCGCACCAAAAGAGAACCAGAAAAGTGCCCGCTACTTTCGAGGCGCGGGAGGCACGAACTAGGGGCTGCTCGCCCCTAGTAACCCCAGAGAGGTGGGTTCCAACTCAAAATGCTGGAGATTCGTGCATTCGCACGAAGATCTCTTAACCGCAT
>OOCT01000704.1_pt1 | contig 20961 bp, 18 predicted proteins | sample 1671851 | NCBI WGS metagenome assembly OOCT01 (sample SAMN06348199, study PRJEB24527) | human gut metagenome | biome: human gut; feature: ankylosing spondylitis patient; material: feces | host: Homo sapiens | place: China | collected 2015-10
CGCACGCTTAAATTTACGGAAATCTCCTGTCCATTTGATGATATTTGAGTGCGAACCTGCCGGGAAAACGATGTTCGCTTCCCCTTCGCACTCAGAGGATCAGAGGGGCCTCCGGTTGGTAGCTGCGCTGATTGCCGAAGTGCTCGATCTTGTTTTCATAGCGCTTTCCCAGATAGTAAAACCGCAGACTATCTCTTTCCGGGTCCATGATGGAGAGCAGTTTGGCCTGCAGCACCTTGCACTGGGCAGTGTCCAGCATACACTCAAAGACGGAGTTCTGGACCCGCTGGCCGTAGTTGACGCACTGCCTGGCGATCTGTCGCAGGCGCTTGCGGCCGGCGGGGTCCTCCGTGTTCACATCATAGGTAATCAGTACCAGCATTCGGACGCCTCACTTCCACAAAAAGGGCGGGTATTCCTCCAGGTCGTCCCGCAGAGTCCGGGCCAACAGCAGCGCCTGTACATAGGGGACCAGGCCCCAGGGGATCTTCTCTCCCAGATAGGGGTGCGTCAGTTCAGCTTTTTTCCGCTCCTGCCAGTGGGTCAAAAAGACCTTGCGCCCGGAGTCCGTCAGATAGACCGCTCCATTTTCCCGGAACTGGAAGTCGTCCCTGTGCACGACACGATTGTTGATTAGAGTCAGGACGAAGCGGTCCGCAAGGCAGGGACGCAGTTCCTCCATCAAGTCCAGGGCAAAAGAGGTTCGCCCGGGGCGGTCCCGGTGGAGAAATCCCACATAGGCGTCCAGCCCCACGCTCTCCAGAGCGGAGGCACAGTCGTGAGTCAGCAGGCTGTATGCGAAGGACAGCAGGGCGTTGACCGGGTCCAGCGGCGGCCGGCGGTTTCGGTTCGAAAAGGCAAACAGCGGTTTCTCCCCTAAGATCATCTGGTCAAACACGCTGGAGTAGATCGTGGCCCCGGCGCCCTCCAGGCCCCGCAGCTGCTCCAGGGAGGTTTCGGCGGCGATCTGGGGCAGCAGCGCCCGCAGCTGGGCGGAGGCGTTGGAAAACGCGCTTTCATCTATCCGGAGGCCGTGGTCTCGCCGGGTACGCTCAACGCTCCACCGGGTGTTGTGCACCTTTCCAAAGATCATGTTGCGGGCGATCCGGCAGCAGGGGCCGGGATCATCTGCTGTCCGGTACTGTGTCCGCCGCAGCAGCACATTCCCGGAGGATTCCCCGGATACCCGGGCGAGAAACCGTCCCCGGGGCGTGCAGAACGCCAGAGACACATCCCTCTGGACACAGGCCCCCATCAGCGCCGGAGAGGCGCCGGCGTAGGAGAAGGAGACGATACCGGAGAGAATGTGGAGGGGATAGCGAGCCATCTCCTGCTTGCCGCGGCTGGCCACCACATTCTCCCCGTCCAGGGACAGGTAGATGTCCTCACTGTTGACAAACAGCGTATTCAGAAGATGTCTCATGGCGATTCCTCCATGGCGCGGCGCAGATACGTCTGAACGCTCTCCCGCCGGACCAGCTGGGGCAGGCACAGCTCCTTGAGAGAGCAGGCGCTGCAGGATTTGGAGGGCTTGGCCTTGGGCGTATGGCCTCGATGGTACAGCTGGTGCATTTCGTCGGAGTCCCTGCGCACCGTCTCCCGTAGCTCCGGGGTGAAGAACACCACCGTGCGGCGGCGTGGCTCCCCATAGAACAGAACGCCTTCTGGAATAGAGCAGCAGAGCATCTCCTCCAGGCACATGGCCTGGGCGCACAGCTGCAGTTCATCCGCCTGATGGGATTTGGGCTTTCCCCGTTTATACTCCACGGGATACGGCTGCCAAAGCCCCTCATCCCCCTGAAGCGGTACGCCTTTGGGGGTGGCGTGGAATTCCACCACGTCGCACTGGCCGGAAAGCCCCAGTTGATGGGAGACCACCTGCAATCCCCGGAGGATCAGCGTATCGCTCCGCCGCTCCCGGGCGCCTCGTCGTGGGCTCTGCGGTGGAGAAGGCCGCCCTCCACAGTCTGCAGGTTCTCCTGCCATTGCTGCTCCAGATGGATCAGTGCCCACTGCCGCCGGCAGAACGCGAAGTGTTGCAGACCGGAGAGGGGGAGGAGGTCCTCAGAAAAATCAATCACCCCATGCGGGTACAGGTGATGCCGGCGGGCAGCGCGGACTCGTCCACTGAGACAGTGTAGTCTCCAAAGGAGCGGGCGGGGGAGGCGTCCGCCGGGTCCTTTCGGGCGATCTTTACCGTGTCGAACAGCTTCCAGGCGGGGGCGCAGCCCAGCTCGCTGTCGTGCTTGAAGACGATCAGCTCCCGGACTGCCATCTTGCCGCGGGCGGCGGAGTGGTCGTTCTCGAACATGTTGAGGATGGCCTCCCACAGCAGGGACAGGTCCTCCTCGGAGAAACCGGTGGTCTTGCGGGCCAGATTGGCGGAGATATAGCCCTCGCACCGATAGAGCCCATAGGGGACGATGTACTTGCGGCCCATCTCCGTCCCCTTTTTCTCCGCGTCCGCCTCGGTAGTGATGGCCACCCGTGTAATGGTGATTTCCTGGGGGATAACGGGCTCCACGCTGCGGGCAAAGCCCAGCTGCACTGGACCACGGACTTGGCCGCAGTTCAGGGCGGCCTTCATAAACGTGGTCATCACCGCGCCGAAGGCGCGGATGTCGTAGAAGTTGGCGCACATCCAGTCCCGGATTTTTCGGTCCAGTTCCGGATCGGCTTTTTTCTTCTCCTTGGCGGTTTTTTCATCGACATCCAGCGCCTTGTAGGCCTCGGCATCGCTGCGGTTGAGAGGGACCCCGTCCTTCACATAGATGCGGTAGCCGGCGGCGTCTTCCTTGACCGTCTCCACATAATTGCGGATCTTTCTCTTCAGGCACACGTCCGTGACAAGGCCCAGGCCGGTTTCGGGATCTACCCGGGGCATATTCCCCGCATCCGGGTCTCCATTGGGATTGCCATTTTCCACGTCAAAGAGAATGACAAATTCATAGCGGTTCTTGATGGGTTCAGACATCTTTCGCTTCCTCCTTTTTCTGATAGCGGGCCTGGGTCTGGCAGTAATAGCCCAGCTGGAACGAACCCTGCTGGGGCAGATTCATGTGGGCGGGATACTGTTCCCCAATGCGGCTGCAAAGCTCTGTCAGCTGTTTTTCATAGAAGACCACCAGCCCTGCGTTGGAGCTGCGCAGCTTTTTCAGATGCTTCTGCGCCAGGTTGAGGAGAATGGGGAAGATCACGGCCGGCGTGGCAGCAGCGGAGTTGAAATACTTGTCCTTGATGGTGGCGTTGATGCCGGGATTTGCAGAAGCCTGAATGGCTTCCAACAGGGAAAAGAGCCGGCCCAGCGTATAGGGCACGTTCGATGCATCCGGATTCAGGGACACTTGCAAGACCTCCTCTGGTATGTCTGGATTTTCGTGTTTGGTAGTTTCTGCAAGCTTTTGGTAGTAGGCTTTTACGATGGCTGCCCGCCCCCGAGTGACCTCCCGCTCCGCCCGGATCCGGAGGGCCACGCCATTCAGCAGCGTGGCGGGATACCGGGTATTGGTCAGGACTGCCCGCAGCACTTCACCGGCCAGGTCGGGAGCAGGGGATTTGTCCCTGGCATTTTGGTTGACGGTCTCACTGAGCAGCTTCCAGAGGGGCAGCGTCTCAAATTTGTCGTAGGCCGGGCGGACGATCTCCAGCCGGTCATAATGGGCCTGGACATTCCGCAGAAACCCGCCGAACGTATTGTGGAGGAAAAACCGCACCGACAGGCGGGCGGAATTGGGAGACAGGCCCAGGATGTAAAAGTCCATGCTGGGGTCCAGTTTTGTCTCGTCGTAGACCACCGGATTGCCCTGATACAAGGCGCCGACCAGCCCTTTCAGGTCCGTTTCGTCATAGAAATCGGAGAAAAACATCTGAAAGACGTCCTGATATCCCCGCTCTCCGCTTCTGGCCCAGCAGACGACGGTAGCATCGCCCACGCGAAAGACGTGTTCCCGGTCGGCCAGGAGTGCGTTCAATGCAGAGGTATATGCAAATGCCGCATACTTGCCGGTGGGAGCGTTGAGGTTCTGCTCCTTTCCGTAGGAGCAGAAGGCCGGGGCGTTGAAGGACACCAGGGCCGCTCCGCTGGACTGGGCACCCGCCACATTTTTGATGGCGGGGTGGACGCTTTCCACCGGTCCCGGCTGCCCGGTGACCAAGCAGATCCCCTGAGGACCATCCCCCTCGGCCTGATAAAACGCGTCCCAGGCCCTCCGGACGGCGGGGTCCCTGTGGACATAGCCGTCCAGGGTGCGGAAGATCAGGTTGCCGCCGGAGAGAATATCCTCCAGATGCTCCGCCAGAGCGGGGTGTTCCCGGGCTGTCTCGGGGTCCCAAGAGCGGAAGAAAGCGGCGACTGCCCGGGCGGCGGGGGAGTCTACACCCGCCAGCAGCTGTTCGTGCAGCGATCTGCTGGCTTCAAAGCACTCCCGCGTCCGCTGGGGCTTGCCCTTGCTGTCGATCCCCAACAGATAACCGGCGTTGTCGCAGAGGAAGTTGGCGGCCACTCCAACCGTTCGTTTCACAGGCGCAGGGAGGGAGAGGATCTGCGGCGCGGAAACCATCTTCTTTCCCCGCGGCTGTTCCGTCTGAATGTCAATCACCTGCTCCAGCGTGCCGTTTTCCGAGAGCAGCAGCGCATAGGACACCTTCACCGGCGCCCAGCCGGGGGCGTCGATCTTCCCGGCCTGTTCCAGTACCCGGTAGTAGTCGGTCAGTGCCTGTAAGATCATCCCCGCACCTCCCTGCTGTTCCGACCAGGGACCCGCAGGACGCCGTCTTCCAGAGACGCCCGGAAGAACAGGGGGCGGATATCCTCCGGGTTCGTGTAATCCATGTCATACAGCATCCAGCCCAGATCCCTTGGCCCTTTCAGCTCCTCCGGACAGGGCGGCGGCTCCTCGCACCAACGGAACTGGGCGGGAAATTCCCGGCAGCCGAAGCAGGGCTGATGATAGAACTGCCCCCGCTGGATGCGGCGCTTGACAATGTCCTGGAACTTGCCCGGGTTATCCCCGGGAGCGGCTTTGTCCGTCACATCAAAATGGGCCTCAATGACATAGTGCACATCCCGCAGCAGCAGCGCCGCCCGCTGCTGGATGTCGTTGGCAGTACAGAGATACAGCTCTCCGGTCCCGCGTTCCATGACGGTGCGGACAGACCGGGCGGAGAGAGTGGACTTCACCTCATTGCGCCGCAGATTGGTGAACCGGATCGGCGCGCACACGTGGATGCAGTCGATCACCCACCGCAACCCCGGATGCCAGTAAATTGCCTCGATCAGCCCCCGGGCTGCCGAAGGGGTCATGACATCATAGCTGACCCGTTCCACCTTCATCTCCGGTCTGGTGAAGAGGGCGTAGTCCCCCCAGACCTCCAAAGAGATGGGCATCAGCATGCACTCCTTTCTTTCGTTTGTGGAAGGGTGGAGCAGCGTACCGCTCCATAGACAGATTTTGGTATAGGTATTTCAATGGATTCTCCGGCCTATCCGATGAACAGGGCATTTCCACCGCTGGGCTCCAGAGTCAGCCCGGTAGTCTGTGTATACAGCCCAATATCCCGCAGGACCACGGAGCCGTCCTCCAGATGCTCCAGCGCCCCTGCCTGCTCCAATGCCGCTAAATGCTGCGGATAGACCGACACGCCGTATTGCCCCAGGCGGCGGTACAGTGTGCGGCTGTATTGACCGCTCCGCAGCAATTCCACAAGTCCGGCGCCCTCCTCCAGAGGAAGGTACACGGTTGTGGTGGGGCTTTCAATCAGGTGGAATCGCTCCGCCACAGTGCGGAAGGGGAAGAACTCCGATTCCATCAGCGGCAGGATGTGGTGAGCATCCTGAGCTTCCGCGCCTTTCAAATCCAGCAACGTGGAGAAATAGGTGTGTATGGCCGCTCGGGAACTGACGTCCTGGCAGTGATCCAGGACGATCTTCCCGGCGCCGATGGAGGTCTCAAACAGACGGGGAGGTGGATCTTCTCCCTGAAAGATGGTGACGATGCTGTCCTCCGGAGGGCGCTTGCCCTCCCGGTTGCACCGCCCAGCGGCCTGGAGGATGGAGTCCAGACCGGACAGCTCCCGATAGACGGCTGGGAAATCCACATCGACACCGGCCTCGATGAGAGAGGTGGAGACCACCCGGCAGGGCAGCCCATCCCGCAGGCGCCGGCGGATCTCATCCAGAATTCTCCTGCGGTGCGCGGGGTACATCAGGGTGGAGAGATGGAAATTGCCTGAGCCGGACAGTTGGTGGAAGACCTCCCGCGCGGCCCGGCGGGTGTTGACGACGCACAGAACCTGCTCCTGCTGCTGCAGGCGGGCGGCCAGGTCCATCCAGGACAGCGTTCCTGCCTGCTGGAAGGAAACCCGCCGGAAGGACTCCCAGTGCGCTTCGGCCATGGGGCAAATCTCCCGGATGGGGATCTCCGGAGCGAATTCCTGAAAAATGGGGTCCAAAGCGGGCTGAGTGGCGGTACACAAAACAGCGGAAGCGCCGTAGTGCCGGACCAGCTGGGCAATCGCCCAGACACAGGGTCGCAGATAGGGGAGGGGGAGCATCTGGGCCTCGTCAAAGATCAGGACGCTCTGGGCCAGGTTGTGGAGCTTCCGGCATTTGGAAGGCTGGCAGGCATAAAGGGATTCAAAGAATTGGACTGCTGTGGTGACGATTACAGGAACATCCCACGTCTCCACAGACCGGGTCAGCGGAGCAGTCTCCGGACTGGACGCATCGTCCTCCTGCTGGTCGAACTGCACGCCGAAGTGGAATTCCAGAACATTTTCATCACCCAAAATCTCCCGAAAGGCCTGGGCAGTCTGCTCGATAATCGATGTGTAGGGGATCACATAAACGATTCGCTTCATCCTGCGGGCTTTGGCCTGCGCCAGCGCAAAGGACAGGGAGGCCACCGTTTTTCCGCCGCCGGTGGGCACTGTCAGCGTGAAGAGGCCCGGCCCATACTGTGCCCCCGCCGACATGCACTGTTCCAAAATCGCACATCGCTGCATGTTCAGAGCGCCCTTCGGGGGAAACCAGCCGGAGACATAGGTTTCCAGGCGGCGCCACAATTCCTCCATAGAGGAGGACGATGCTGGCAGATACGGGCTGTTGTCCATAAACGCGCCCGTATCTGTGTAGTCTGCATCTACCAGGCAGGAAAAGAGCATCCGCGTGAAAAACATTCCCTCCAGCCTTGTTCCCGCAAATGCGGGGGTATTTGCATGAGGCAGGGAGAATTCACTCTGCCAGGCATGATAGTCCTCCAGCCTCCCCTGACTCGCCCGATTGATACGCCCCCAAAAGGTGCCGGTGCCAGCGGCGTCTCCCCGGCCGCCGCCGTCCGGAAGGCCGCCGTGGTGTCCGGAGATCGCAAAAGCAGCCGCCAGCTGTTGAGCTTTCAGACACTCGAAAGCCCCGGCAGAGGCGTGATCCACTTTCGGCCCGCCATGGAGCCGCCGCTGAAAGGCAGCGGAGTATTTTCCGATGTCGTGAGCCATACCGGCCAGCTGTCCCTGCGCCTCTGCGTCAAAAGCAGCTGCGAAAGCGGAACACAGAGACGCGGTGCCTTTGAGATGTTCCAGAATTGTCTGGGTCCGGCCGTCTTCTGTGAGATGGGCCAGATAGGCGTAAGTATCCATCCTGCAACCACATCCTGAAATTATATAAAATGCACAATTTATAGATTTATTATATGATTTTCTTGGTTGTATTGCAAGAGGGATATCTGATTCCGGCAGTATCCATGAAACAGGGGGAGTAGATAGAGACATCTTGCATGGAGGCTCAGGCAAGAATACGTGAAAATTGGATGACATTGGGTGACGAAACTGCTATTTCGCAGAGCAGTTTAACGCGTGATCTATCTCTGCGAGCAAGCTCGCTAGAAGCGGGCTTGCTTTTATGTGTTTTGCGACAAAATCCGATGTTTTTCTGTTGCTCTATCCAACAAGAACTATAGGTCCGTCCAAATTTTTATAGTTCATGGTTAAAATCCTCTATATAAGGAGGGGTTTTCCTATGACAAAAATAACTTTACGACGAATCTTTTCAAAGCACGTCCTTCTCAAACGTACGCAATTTCGACTGACACAGGCTCAACTTGCAGAGGCGGTTGGGACCTCCCATGGATGGATTCAGAAAATTGAATCTGGTAAGAAGATGCCTGGCTTTTTCTCGCAATCAAACTTGCAGTCTTTCTCGAAATTGATATGAATAGCTTTCTGAAAGATCTGATAGAAGCCTCTGGCACTCCAATAACTGCATCTAAACGTCAGGAGTCTCTTGTTCATACCGATGCAGCAAAAGAATCCGGGGATACTGAGGTGACTGGTCATGTACAAGTATGAGGTATTTAAGATACATTCTTTATCTTCCAGATCTTACGGCATTCTTGCTAAAGAAAAAATAGGCCGAAGTTGGATTACAGTAGCAGTTACTGCCCCTTTTTCCAACGATTACGGAACCGCCCATCAACTAGCTGAATCCTGTTCTGCCCGCCAGCTTTCTCCCCCGCATCTCGTGGATGTTGTTTCTGATTTTATCTCTTAGAAAACGGTTATATCTTGAAGTTTTTAGCCTTTTCTACAGGAGCGATTCCATCGGAATGGCTCCTACCAGTTTTCTCCTATTTGGACGCTACTACAACGGGTGAAGCACACCCGTCAGACGTGCTTCATTCGTTCCCAAGATTCAGCCACAATGGGGCAACATACAGACAGCGAACGATCACTGCTTCGCGGGCTGCCCGGCAAGCCCCGTGCTGTAATGGAGTCTACGGGTAATTATCATTTACCGGAAGCCTGACTGCTGAATGCCTCCGGATTCTATGCTTCGGCAATCAGTGCAGCGCTGGTGCCAATTTGCGCCGTGCCAAGACCGACAAGAAGGATGCCATTAAACCGGCAAACGACGGTCTTGGCCACTGGCTTACCTTGGCGAGGTATAGATACCCGATTGATGCACAGAAACTGCTGCCAGGCAATACCAGCCGTATTCAAAAGTTGAAGAACAACCTGATCTCTCTGTTAGACACGGCTTTTCCGGGCGCAAACCGCCTGTTTTCAAGCCCTCCGCGTACCGATGGCAGCGAGAAATGGTGGACTTCGCAGCGACATTTTGGAACTGTGAGTGCGTTTGCGTTTTATGTGAAAAAGCATTTATTTCCAAATACCAAAGGTGGTGTAAGAAATATAGCTACAACTTCAGCGAAGATAGGGCATTGAATATTTATGCTTCTGCCCGTAGTCACTTTGATGTTATGCCGAAAACTGATACTGCCAGACTTCTGGCAGAACGGGCTGTCTCTCAACTCCGGACGGCCTGTGCAGCATTGGCCGCCCTGAAACTGTAAAACTGCAAATGCGATCTTGGGCATCTTCACGCCCGGAATATCCCGTGGTGATGAAGATATTTGGTGTTGGTCCATCGCTCGGCTCACAACTTATGGCGGAGATTGGCGATGTCCGCCGTTTCCGCTCCAAGACGGCGTCGGTGGCTTTTGCCGGTATTGATGCATCGCCTTACCAGTCTGGTCAAATAGATATTTACATCCGCAATTCCGCTTCGTTACAGAACTTTTCCTGCTGATGGGTGGATATCTCTCCAATGCCCCTGTAAACGAGGCTGCGCATCAATTCATGGAGAAAAAGTGCTCTGAGGGCAAGCATGACAAGGGTTACATGACGATCCCTTTTACCACACAGTCATGGTTCGATCCGGCTCCCGGACCAGATCCAGTTGGCAGCTTGTAACAGAAATTGTATCCACAGGCAGGAAAATCGGGAGCTAGTCCTGCGGCGGCAGATAGAGATCTGCGTCAAGGACTGCTTTGACAACTATCTGCTCCACAACATGGGAGCATCCCGGTATCCCATGGCAGAGCGGCTGGCAGCTTCCGGTTTCCCCGTGAAATGCGAGACAAGGAGTTGGCGCAGCATATCAGTTGTTCTTTCCGAAGAGCTGCGGAGGCCCTGGAGAAGATCCCCCAAGATCATCCAGATAGTTGAGCTGGTGCAGCTTCAGCGCAACTGTCCGGACTGGGAGGGATCCCAATCTCCAGTGCCGGAAGTGCGATGAGGTGGCCCGGAGATACGGGAAAGAGATTGCGGTCGTGGAGCCGGTGAAGGGAGGCGCTCTGATGAACTTACCGGAGGAGGCCGCTGTGCTGCTGTACCAAGCTGATGCGACCGCCGGACCGGCCTCCTCCTGGTCCATCCGGCTCATTGCGGGGCTGGACGGGGCTTTGACTGTTTTAAGCGGCATGAGAAATCCGGAGCGATTGGGGAACAACACGGGCTACACTGCCAACCAGGAGGCGTATTATGCGGCTCTGCCCCAGACTTACAGAAAGGCATCCGACTGCATCCGCTGTGGCCTGCGGGAGAAAATTGCCCGCAGAGGCTTCCGCCCGTGATCTGCTGGAAACGGTTGCAGAAGCGTTAGAAGCGGAAATATAAAATTTCCGGTGTCCCCAGACAAAACACATTCATAAACAATTGGCTCAGAAACATTAGAAATCTATCTCGGGGCTGTCATTTTGAAGAATATATTGGGACGCCGCACCAAAAGTCCATTGGTGCGGCGTCCGATCTTATTCAATACCTGTGTAAATATTCCTATGTCCAGCCAATTACTTGCTGTGTATTGCCCCCGTAAAATCCATATCCTGCGCCTGCCAGGAACTCCAGACGGGCTGAAGGATAGACCACTCTTTACGGAACAGGGCAGGGGGGACGGTGCTGTCCGTATTTACGAGACTCGGAAGGACATCCTTATTCTGGGGGGCTATCGCCGCATAGATACCATAGCCCAGCAGAGTTCCCGCTTAGATGCGGCCAACGGTCATCCACAGGGAAAAGTAGCTGTCCGGAACACCCTCCACGCCAGAAAAAATCTCATTCATCATTCTTTTATAGAAGAAAATCTGAGAAAAATCCCGGGTATGGATGGGCAAGGATGGTCCAAGTTATACTCTGGATCAGCAGTTTCTGAATCTCCGCCTGGAGCAAGCAGGTTTTATGTAATAAAAGGCACAGGATGCGAGGCCGAGATGAGACTGGGCAGAGAAGTGTTTCGGAAGGGGAGATTTGAGGATGGAAGGAGGCTGCTCCATGTCGCTGTTTGCTCAGTATGTCGGAATATCCTCGTTAAAGACCATGGAACATTTTTTTCAGTTCTTCCACATAGGGAGCGGTCAAAGGGTGAGGCGTCTGCCCCTTCTTGGTGACATAATAATGGGCCAGGATACTATCTTCTCCCTTAAGCGGGACCGAGGAAAAATGGTAGTGCTGCGGATGCTGCCAGCGGGTAGAACTGATGAAAAAAGCATCGGATTGGGCCACAATATCCTGGCTGGCAGCACTGTCGTTAATAGAGATGATGCATTTTGGAGGAGACTGAAACAGTTGAGAGATGGACTCGGAATCATCATCGTAAAATCTGCCGAAATTCTCGTGGTTTTCTGCAATCACATAGGGATAGTCCGTCATACGGTCTTCCACCGGAACGGTCTCCTGAGCCTGCAGAATGGGGTGGTCCGCTCTCGTGACGATGCTGATATGGCTCTCCCCCAACAGATGGTAATCCAAGTCCTTTACGCTGCAAAGCCGCGTGATCCGATTACTGTGGGATTTCATCAGGAAGACGATCCCCAGGTCGGAGCGGCAGTGCTGCACATCATCCAGAACATCGTAAAAAGACTGTTTTTTCAGCCTGATATAGATAGAGCCGCCGTGGCCGTCTGAAATCTGCGGCCAAAGCCTTGTGATGGGCGTGCTGAGAAAGAAGGATCGCATGGAAGAGACACTGAAATACTGCTTGCGGAAGTGGCTCTTTGCATACAGATCTTCTACAAAAATTTTTTTGTCTATGATCTCGTTTGCATAGCTCAAGAACTCCCGCCCCTCTTCCGTGACGGAAACGCCCTTTTTGGTTCGAAGGAAGATCTGGATTCCCAATTCTTCCTCCAAGGCCTTGATGCTGTTGCTGACATTGCTCTGGGACGTATAGAGCCGCTCGGCGGCTTTGTTGATGGATTCGCAGTTGGCGACCTCTACCACGAAGCTGAGCTGTTGGAACGTCATGTTGGATCCTCCCTCCGTACATAATAATGCCCCCCTAGACAGCCTCGGCATTTTCCGCCCAGTTTGCTGAGGGGCCTTTGGGATTGCTCTCCAATGTCCTGTCACAGTCCGGAAAAACGCAGAAGTCGGACAGGAGATCCGGCGTGCGCCCGGGAGAGACAGTCTCCCTGAAGTGTGCCCGTAAAGATATGAAATTCATATATTTAGTACTAACAATACCATATAAACGGATTTCCTGTCAATGTGATAAAATTAAGACAAGCAAAACAGGACAGGATCAGACAAAAAACACAATGTTTGCAGAGAGGAGCAGGACGGACAGGAAAAGAGCTGACGAGATCACCTTCAATCAGGCACAGAAGCCACGGTAATTTTGGAAATGGAAACAACACCTAAGGAGAAACGCCCTTGGGTATTTTTTCAAAGCAAAATACGTTTGTTCAAATTCCATAGGAAAATGAAATGTGGAGGGAATCAAGATGTTGAAATTTGCGATTATCGGAGCGGGCGCAGGCGGACAGAGCATGGCCGCCATTCTCACCAGCAAGGGCTATATCGCCAAGCTGTATGACATCGACAAGGAAAAAATCCATCGTCTGCAGGAACTCAAAACAATCAAGGTCACCGGCGTCATTGCCTGCGAGGCCGCACCGGCGGTTATTACGGACCGGATCGATGAAGTCATGGATGACGTGGACGTGATCATGGTCGTCTCTACTACGGATGCCCATAGAAGCATCGCCTATGCCTGCAAGCCCTATCTGAAGGATGGGCAGATCGTCATGCTGAATCCCGGCCACTGCGGAGGTGCTCTGGAGATCGCCAATATCCTGCGCGGCGAGGATGGCTGCGGCAAGGATCTTATCATTGCGGAGGCGGGGGACCTGATGTATGGCTGCCGCAGTTATGAGGTCGGCAATATCCTTCACACGGGCCTGAAGGTCCACGTGCCGGTGGCGACACTGCCCGCCAGTGATATCGACCGCCTGATGAAAGTGCTGGGACCCATCTTCCCCTGCCTGCAGCCTGCGGCCAATGTGCTGGAGACCGGCTTTGAGGGCGCCGGCGCCATGCTGCACCCCATCCCCAGCCTCATGAACATCAACAAGATGGATCTGGGGCAGAGCTACGACTATTACATGGAGGGAATCACCCCGCATATTGCCGATATCATCTCCGCTTGCGACAAGGAGCGTGTCGCTGTATGCAGGGCGCTGGGCGTGGATGCGCTGGCGCTGGGGGATATGCTGGTCAAGACCTACAAGCTGGAGCCGAAGGACAGCCTGTATGATCTGATTCAGAGCATCGAATCCTATCGCGCTCTGCGCAACCCGACCAATACCAAGCACCGGTTCATCGTGGAGGATACCATGTCCGGCTTGGTACCGCTGGCTTCCGTGGGCCATGCATTGGGCATCCCCACCCCGATGATGGACGCCTTTGTCAATATCGCCAGTGCTGTCTGCGGTCGGGACTTCTGGAAAGAGGGACGCACCGCAGAAAAGCTGGGGATGGCCGGCAAGACGCTGGAGGAGATTCAGGAGATGGTCCGCTGACCAGCGGCTTTGGGAGGAAAAGGCATGGATGTCATAGGGGCCATGAAGGCTAGAAGAAGTGTGCGGAGCTATCTGCCCCGCAAGGTGGAACAGGAAAAACTCAATGCAGTTCTGGAGGCTGTCCGCCTGACGCCTTCCCGACATAACGATCAGAATATCCGGGTGATCGTGGTACGGGACAGTGCCTTGAAGCAGCAGATCCGCCAGCAGGCTGAGACACAGCCCATGGTGGAGGAAGCAGATGTACTTTTGGTGTTCTGCGCTACGGACCGCACAGATTTTGTAATGCCCTGCGGGCAATATGGCTATGTAGTGGACATGTCTCTGGCCACAGGATTTGCTCTGCTGGAAGCGGCAGAACAGGGGTTAGATACGTGTATCATCTGTGCATTTAGAGAAGATGCGGTCAAAGATTTGCTGCATGTTCCGGCATCTGCGCGGGTCGTATCTATGGTAGCGCTCGGATATGGTGCGGACAACAGCCCCCGGAAGGCAAAAAAGAATATGGAAGAAATCGTCAGCTATGACCGGTTTTAAAGGGGGCAACAAAAATGGCAGTTTCCGGTGAAAACCGGTGATTGTAAAATATGAAAAAGGAGAAGAGATGTTATGAAAAAAAAGTTGCTGCGGATTTTTTCCTCCGTGCTGTGTCTCTGCATGTTGACAACTGCATGTGGCGGCGGCACAGAAGATGCCGGAAACGGCGATGATGGGGGAGAGGCGAAAGATACTCTGACTATTGCCGTTCAGGCAGATATGGCAGACAAGGACCCTATCAACGGAAGCAGCACCAATGATACTTTGAAGATCAAGGCAAATGTCTACGAGACCCTGATCGAGCGCACAGTGCCGGAAGGAGAGTACAAGCCGCTTCTGGCCGAATCCTGGGAATTCAACGATGATGCCACTGAGCTGACAATGACTCTTCGGGAAGGCGTCATGTGCCATAACGGCGAGCCTTTGACGGCCGAGGATTGCCTCTTCTCTCTGCGCTGCCTGCGGGAGAGCTCCAACACCTCTGTTACCGACCATATGGATCTGGAAAACAGCTATGCGGTGGATGAGAGGACTTTTGTCATCGTGATGGACGAACCCTATATGCCTGTAATCGCCAACCTCTCATTCCCTACCTGCGTGATGTTCAGCCAGAAGGGATATGAGGAAGGAAACGGGGATTGGGCCAATATGGACATCGGTACCGGTCCTTATACCTGGGGCGAATGGTCTATCGGCAGCAGCGTGAGTCTGGTGGGCTTCGACGACTACTATGTGGAGGGCCAGCCTGCCATCAAGAATGTGGAATTCAGAGTGATTTCCGAAGATGGCAACCGCTACATCGAGGTGGAGACCGGCGGCGCAGATATGTGCTACAATCTTTCCGGCGTGGATATCGAGGCTGCCGAGGCCAATTCTGATGTTGTGGTATTCCGTGAGTATACGACGGACAACTGCTATCTGAGCTTCAATCTGCGGAATTCTCCCTTTGACGATGTCCGTGTCCGCCAGGCTATCGCTTATGCACTGGATATTGACGGTGCATGGGAGGTCTGCATGGACGGTGTCGGTCAGCCCGCGGAAGGCCTGCTGCCCAGCAATATTCCTGATTCCATCGCGGATGTGGACTCTCCCTATCATGTGGATTATCCGGTCTATGAATATAATCTTGAGAAGGCCAAAGAACTGCTGGCAGAGGCCGGTTACCCCGACGGGTTCTCCTGCAGATATCACGTGGGCCACATGGCTGTGCGTCAGGCCTATGGTGAGTTCTTTGCCAATGCACTGGGGCAGATCGGTATTGATGTGGAGATCGTTGCTTTGGACGCTGCCACAAACTCTCAGGCTTTGAAGGTGGAGCACAACTTCGATATTTATACCTGGGGCATCTCTGCCACCAACGGCGATATTGACTATGCGAACCGATTCTTCTACACCGATAACGCCAACAACATCTTCGGATACAGCGATCCTGAGATGGATGCCCTGATTGATGCTGCTGCTATGGAGGCGGACTCTGCAAAGCGCAGCGAACTGAATGCAGAAATCCAGCAGAAGGTGCTGGATGAATGTGTCATCGTTCCCATCTATCAGCAGGAGGATATCCACTGCTACACCAGCGATCTGCAGGGCTTCCGCAATGGCGCATTCCAGGCTCCGCTGCTGAAGTATTGCTACTTCGCGTAAAATGATTCTCCGGATTAAGGGTTTGATTTGATCCAAGGGATGGGTGGATAATACAACAATTATTCACCCATCCTATTTTTTTACATGACAGTACAAAAAAGCGGTGGCCTCCGGGGCGCCGCGCTGGTTGAGTGAGGAAAACGAACCATGCTGAAATACATTATCAAGCGAATCTTATGGATCATTCCCATATTGATCGGTGTAACCATTGTTGTTTTTACAATTCTCTATTTTTCTCCTGGTGATCCTGCTTATCTGGCCTTGGGAGATAACGCCACGCCGGAAGCTGTTGAGGCATACCGCATTGAGATGGGGATCAACGGGACCTACTGGGAGCGGCTGGGAAGGACACTGCTGGGCCTGTTTCAGGGGGACCTTGGAATCTCCTACCGCTCCAGAACTCCGGTTTTGAACGAACTTCTCGTGCGCTTCTCTGTAACATTCAATATCTCCGCATGGAGCATTGTTCTGGGCATTATACTTGGAATATTCTTCGGAATCGTAGCTGCTCTGAAACAGAACACCATTCTGGACTCTCTGTGCACAGGGTGCGCTTTATTTGGAATTTCCATGCCGATGTTCTGGCAGGGCCTGATGCTGATTCTGATTTTCTCCGTTGGACTGGGCTGGCTTCCGGCTTCGGGCTACGGGAATAGCTGGACGCAGATGATCATGCCGGTGGTTGCGCTGGGCGTGAATTCCTCTGCCACTATCATGCGGACAACCCGCAGCTCCATGCTGGAGGTTATGCGGCAGGACTATATCCGCACGGCCAAGGCAAAGGGCCAGACTTATTGGATGGTAATCCTGAGCCATGCATTGAAAAATGCTATGATCCCCATTGTCACCGTAATCGGGCTGCAGCTAGGTGTTCTGCTGGCCGGCTCCATTGTCACAGAGGTGATTTTCTCCATCAATGGCGTGGGAAAGTACCTGGTGGATTCCATGAATGCCCGAGACTATGCTGCCGTGCAGGGATGTGTGCTGCTGATCGCGTTTGTCTCGGCCATTTTGAACCTGATTGTAGATATCATCTACACGTTTATTGACCCCCGCATGAAGACCATGTATGAGAGCTCCAAGAGCGGGTTCTTCCGTTTCAAGAAGAGAGGAGAGAAGAAGGCGGCATGAAAAATCACAGTATGCTCTCCGAAATCTGGAGACGTTTTAAAAAGAACAAGCAGGCGTTGGTGGGACTGATCGTTTTGATCCTTTTCGTTCTCATCGCAATTTTCGCCGATCAGATCGCACCATACGGATATGATGATCAGGATGCCAGCCGTGCCATGATCGCGCCCTGCGCAGAGCATATTTTCGGCACAGACAACCTTGGCCGGGACCAGTTGAGCCGCCTGATCTATGGCAGCCGCTATTCTCTGGCCATCGGCTTCCTGGCGGTTGGAATTTCTGTCATTACAGGCGGAATTTTGGGTGTCCTGGCAGCCTACTATCCCAAGCTGGACAATATCATTATGCGCTGTATGGATCTGTTCATGGCCATTCCCCAGATGCTGCTGGCCATGTGCATTGTCACGGCACTGGGTTCCAGCTTGTTCAACCTGATGCTGGCGGTGGGCCTGTCTTCTACGCCAAAATTCGCGCGCGTGGTGCGGGCAGCAGTTATGTCAACACGGGAACAGGAGTTTGTCGAGGCGGCCCGAGCCATCGGCGCCAATAACTGGCGTATCATTGTCCACCACATTCTTCCCAATTCTATTTCCTCTCTGATCGTGCAGGCCACGCTGGCCATGGCGGGCGCCATCATTTCCGCTTCTGCTCTGAGTTTCCTGGGATTTGGCATTCAGGCTCCGCTGCCGGAGTGGGGCGCAATGCTGTCCACCGGCCGGCGGTACATCCGGACAGAACCTTACCTCACGGTCATTCCCGGCCTTGCCATCATGGTGGTGGTCTATGCACTCAACGTTGTAGGAGATGGCCTGCGGGACTGCCTGGACCCCAGATTGAAGAAGTGAGCGGTGAAAGGAGTACGGTATGGCTGAAAATATATTGGAAGTGCACGACCTTGAAATCCGTTATGTGACAGACGAGGAAACTGTGCAGGCGGTGAATGACATCACCTTTTCTCTGGAGAGGGGCGAAAGCATCGGCCTGGTGGGGGAGACCGGCGCCGGAAAGACCACCACGGCCCTTGGAATCATGGGGCTGGTGCCGGATCCGCCAGGAGAGATCGTAAAGGGATCAATCCTGTTTGAGGGAGAGGATCTGCTGAAACTTTCAGAAAAGCAGATGCGCCGGATCCGCGGCGGAAAGATCTCCATGATCTTCCAGGATCCCATGACTTCCCTGAACCCGGTGACACGGGTAGGAGATCAGATTGCAGAAGTGATCCTGCTACACAACAAGATCTCGAAGGCCGAGGCCCGGAAGCGTGCTATGGAGATGCTGGAGCAGGTGGGTATCCCCGGCGCCCGTTGCGACGACTACCCCCACCAGTTTTCCGGCGGCATGAAGCAGCGGGTGATGATCGCTATCGCCCTGGCCTGCAGCCCAGAGCTGCTGATCGCGGACGAGCCTACCACAGCCTTGGACGTGACGATCCAGGCGCAGGTGCTGGAGCTGATGAAAAAATTGAAGCAGGAGTATCAGACCTCCCTGATCCTCATCACTCATGATCTGGGCGTTGTGGCGAAGATCTGCGACAAGGTCGCGGTGGTGTACGCCGGGGAGATCGTGGAATCCGGAACCCTCAAGGAAATTTATACAGATAAGCGGCATCCGTATACCATCGGTCTGTTTGACTCTCTGCCGGATATTGAGAACGACGCATCTACGCTGAAAGTGATTCAGGGCATGGTACCGGACCCCGCAAACCTTCCGGATGGATGCAAGTTCCACCCCAGATGTCCCTATGCGACAGAAGCCTGCCAGACCGGAAAAATCAAGCCGGTGAAGCTTTCGGACTCTCACATGGTCCGCTGCAACCGTTTTTCTGACACGGAGGTTTGAGTATGGCTGAGATTTTAAGAGTAGAAGACCTGACAAAGTATTTTGCCACCAAAAAGGGGACACTCCATGCAGTGGATGGCGTCACCTTCGGTCTGCGGGAGGGACAGACGCTGGGGATCGTGGGAGAATCCGGCTGCGGAAAGTCTACACTGGGCCGGGTGATCCTGCACCTGCATCAGAGAACAGGCGGCCGGATTATCTTTCAGGGAAAGGATATCTCGGACGTGACCAAGGCGCAGCTGAAGGAGCTTCGCAAGGATATGCAGATCATTTTCCAGGATCCCTACGCATCTCTGAACCCCAGAATGTCCATCGGAGATATCATCGCAGAGCCTTTGAAGATCTATAAGCTCTGCAATTCCAAAGAGGAGCAGCAGAAAAAAGTCCGTGAGATCATGGATGTGGTGGGGCTGGCAGAGAGAACCTATGGCCTGTATCCGCATGAACTAGATGGTGGACGCCGCCAGCGGGTAGGTATCGCCCGGGCGCTGATTCTGGATCCCAAGCTGGTGGTCTGCGATGAGCCAGTCTCTGCTTTGGACGTGTCCATTCAGGCACAGATTCTGAACCTGATGATGGAGCTCCAGAAGGAGCGGAATCTCACATATCTGTTTATCACCCACAACCTGTCCGTGGTCAAGCATATCTCCGATGATATCACGGTGATGTATCTGGGACAGATGGTAGAGAAGGCTGGATCCGCAGAGATCTTTGCCCACCAATATCATCCCTATACAAAGGCATTGATTTCTGCGATCCCGCTGCCCAAGTACAATGCGCCGGATAATCAGATCATTTTGAAGGGTGAGATCACTTCGCCTATCAACGTGACAAAGTCCTGCCGCTTCGCCCCCAGATGTGTATATGCGAAGCCGGAATGTTTTGAAAATGAGCCCCAGCTGGAAGAGATCGAAAAGGATCATTTTGTCAAATGCCATTTTGTGAGGGAGATTAATGGCCTGTGATAAATCCCGATTTAGGATCAGAAAGAGGTAAGGATGGAAAAAACGTTTGACTTTGACCACTTTGAAAGCCGCCTGCCGTGGGGGCAGGTTAAGTGGGAGCCAGCTGAACTGGAAAAGACTTTTGGAACCCAAGACGTTCTGCCCGCCTGGATTGCAGATATGGATCTGAAGACGCTTCCGGAGGTTCAGGAAGCCATCATTGAGGCAGCTAAGAACGGCATGTATGGATATACCAAAGTCACTGATGAGGTTATTGTGTCCTATCTGCGCTGGCAGCAACGGAGAAATGGCTGGAATGCGGCGGCGGACTGGTTCCGTTTTACCCCCGGTGTCGTGACAGCCATCAATCTCCTGCTGCTGTCAGAGACGGAGGAAGGCGATGAGGTCCTGATCCAGAGACCGGTGTATTATCCCTTCGCTGATTCGATACAGCAGCAGAAACGGGTTGTTGTAAACAGTCCGTTACAGCTCAGGGATGGGCGCTATGAGATCGACTTTGCAGATTTTGAGAGGAAAGCGGCATCCCCCAGATGCAGGGCCTTTGTTTTAAGCAACCCGCACAATCCGGTGGGCCGTGTTTATACGGAGGAGGAGCTCCGCAGAGTGGGCGAGATCTGCCGCAGGCATCATGTGTTTGTAATCGCAGATGAGATCCACAGCGATCTGATCTTCCCGGGCCACCAGCATATCGTGTTTGCCTCGCTGGGCCAGGACTATGCGGAAAACTGTGCCGTTTGCCATGCTCCATCCAAAACATTCAATCTGGCGGGGCTTTCTTTTTCCTGCATTATGATCCCCAATGAGGAACGCCGGAAACGATTTGACCAGATGTTCGCACGGTATTGTCGTGCCCATCCGAACTTTTTTGCCCCCGTTGCTGCAAAGGCTGCCTGGGACCACGGGGAAGCCTGGCTGGATTCATGCCTGGCTTATATTCAGAAAAATGACCAGTTCGTTCGGGAGTTTGCGGAAGATACTTGGAATGGAGACGTCAAGAGCTCCCCTCTGGAGGGGACCTATCTCCAATGGATTGACTTCCGGAGACTGGAGCCGGATGCCGAAAAACTGCGCCAAAAGATGCTGTATCAGGCCCATGTGGCGATGGACGAAGGCAGTATGTTCGGCCCAGAGGGAAATGGATTTGAACGATTGAACCTGGCTGCACCCCGAAATCTGATCGAGGAGATCATGGATCGCATCGCCGCAGTATTACGGTA
>OOCT01000720.1_pt1 | contig 20268 bp, 14 predicted proteins | sample 1671851 | NCBI WGS metagenome assembly OOCT01 (sample SAMN06348199, study PRJEB24527) | human gut metagenome | biome: human gut; feature: ankylosing spondylitis patient; material: feces | host: Homo sapiens | place: China | collected 2015-10
ACCTCCGTCTTGCCGTAGCCCACGTCGCCGCACAGCAGCCGGTCCATGGGCCGGGGCTTCTCCATGTCCGCCTTGATCTCCGCGATGCACCGCAACTGGTCGTCGGTTTCGGTGTAGTCAAAGGACTCCTCAAATTCCCGCTGCCAGGGGGAGTCCGGGGAAAAGGCGAAGCCGGGCCGCTTCTGCCGCTCGGCATACAGCGCGATGAGGCCCTTGGCCAGATCCTTGGCGGCCTTTTTGGCCTTGGTCTTCTGCCGGGTCCACTCGGCGCCCCCCAGCTTATTGAGCTTGGTGCGCTCGGTGTCCTCGCCTCCGCCGATGTACTTGCTCACCAGATCCAGCTGGGTCACGGGGACGTACAGGCAGTCCCCGCCGGCGTAGTCGATCTTGATGTAGTCCTTCTCCACGCCGTCCACCGGCATCCGCTGGATGCCCACGAACCGGCCCACGCCGTGGTGCTCATGGACCACCAGGTCTCCGGGGGACAGGTCGGTGTAGGACTGGAGCTTCTGCCGGTTGGAGTCCTTCTTCACCCGCTGGCGCTTGCGCATGGCCGGGGCCGTCAGCTGGCCCTCTGTCAGCACCGCCAGCTTCAGCGCCGGCCACTCGCTGCCGGCGGACAGGGCCCCCAGGGAGAGGCGCACCTCCCCCGCCGCAGGCATGGCGGCGCCGCTTAGATCCAGGGTGGCCGGGATGCCCTTCTCCTCCAGCAGCCGGTGGAGATTCTTCGCCCGGGTCTCCCCACCGCAGAGCACCAGCACCGCGCTTCCGGAGGAGCGGTAGTGCTCCAGATCCGTGACGGCGGTCTCCAGGCTGCCGCCGTAGGAGCTGAGCTGCTTTGCATTCATGGTCAGGAGGCCCCGGGGCCGCAGGGGGTGCCGGGAGGTGGGCAGAGAGTCCTCCAGGATCACGGGGAAGTCCTCCAGCGCGGCGTACAGTTCCTCGGCGGTGAGGGTCAGATGGGCGTACTCCCCCGCCAGCACCCCGGAGGACAGCAGCGCCTCCACGTCCTGCTTCTGCTGGAGGACCGTGTTCTTCACCCGCTCGTCCACCCGGCCGCTCTCACTGAGGAACACCACCGCGTCCGGAGGCAGGTAGTGGACCCCGGCGGTGACAGTCGGATAGATGGCTGCCAGATACCGGTCCGCCGCCCCCGGGGCCGCGCCGCTGCGCAGCCGCTCCGCGTCCTCCCGCAACGTCTGGACGATGGCCTCCGTCTTCTGCTTTTTCGCCAGCTTCTCCGCCAGGGCGGTCAGCTGGTCCGCAAGACCGGGCAGGCCTCCGGGGGCGCAGTGGGGCAGCACCTCCGCCGCCGGCAGGATCCGGGCGGAGGACACGTTCCGGATCCGCCGCTGGGTGCCGGGGTCGAAGGCGCCCATGGAGTCGATCTCATCGTCAAAAAACTCGCACCGCACCGGCTGGTCCATCAGGGGAGAGAACACGTCCAGAATGCCGCCCCGCAGGGCGAACTGGCCCACGCCCTCCACCTGCTCACAACGGGTATACCCGGCGGAGAGCAGTTGCTCCGCCAGCGCGCCCAGCTCTGCCTGCCCCCCCACCTCCAGGGTGATGGCCAGGGATCGCAGGGTCTCCGGCGGCAGGGTCCGGGCCATGAGGCCGTCCGCGGTGGCCACCACTACCGGCGCGTCCCCCTGGGCCAGGGCGTACAGCGCCGCCAGACGGCTCCGCTCCCAGTCCCGAGAACCCACGGCCCCGGGGCGGAACTGCCACTCCCGGCCCAGCAGGGTCACGGGGCATTTGCCCGTCAGGGTCTCCAGATCAGCGGAGAGGACCTGGACCTCTCGCTCGTCCCCGCAGAGAAACACCGCCGGACGGCCGCAGGCTGCCGCCACCGCCGCGCCCACGCAGGCCCGCTGCACCGGCTGGAGGCCGCTGACCGCCGCGGGACAGCCGCCCTCCTCCACCCGGCGGATCAGCTCCGCCGCCTCGGGGATAGTCTGCAATTGTCTCAGAAACTGTTCCATAGGATGTGGTCCTTGTCAACATGAAAAATTGGGAAGACTCTCTGGGCGCCGGGCCGCTTCCGGGCGTATGGCCCGGTGGGCGTTCTCCGCCCGGCGCCTGTTTGGAGGCAGGGGCTGTAAAGCGGATGGACATGATTCTCCCACCCAGGTCATATCCACCGGCACGATCCGGGAAAATGGATCCGTCCTTAGTGTATTCCCCTTTACCGGGCGCCATGCCCGGCGGCAAAAAGAGGCGCGGCGAGCCGCCCTATTGGACGGCCCTCATTCAATTGAAGTCATTCATGGCCTTCTGACAGCCATGTTCAATGATACATTCCGCCGCGTCGATGGCCCGGCGGAAGCTCTCCACCAACACCTTCCGCTCCGCCTGGGAGGGCACGCCGATGACCCAGTCGATCATGTCGCCCCCTTCGTCCGGCGCGCCGGTGCCGATCTTGATCCGGGGGAAGTCCTGGGTCCCCAGGTGGGCAATGATGTTCTTGATGCCGTTGTGCCCCCCGGCGGAGCCGGTGGGCCGCACCCGCAGCTTCCCCACCGGCAATGACACATCGTCATAGATCACCAGCACGTGGTCGGCAGGGATCTTGTAGAACTGCACCGCCTCCCGCACCGCCTCGCCGGAGAGGTTCATATACGTCTGGGGCTTCATCACCAGGCACTTGGCCCCGGCGAAGGGGATGATGTTATAGGCGGATTTGAACTTGACCTTGTTCAGCTTCACCCCCGCCTGCTCCGCCAGCAGGTCCACGGTGAGAAAGCCCATGTTGTGGCGGGTGTGCTCATACTTGGCCCCGGGATTTCCCAGGCCCACCACCAGCCAGTCCACGGCGGCGGATTTGGCGCCTAACAGCATGAAAAAAACTCCTTTGCAACGTCAGCCAAGGCGGGAAAGTTCCCTTCCCCGCCTTGACCAGTCCATTATTGATACGCAGAAATGCCGGAGCTCCGCCGCTTCTCAGCGGAACAGCTTGGAGATGGAGATCTCCTGGTAGATACGCTCGATGGCCTCTGCAAACATGGGGGCCACCTGCAGGTATTTGATCTTGCTGCTCTTTTTGGGATCAATGGCGGGGATGGTGTCCAGCAGGGCCAGCTCGGTGATGACGCTGTCGTTGATCCGGTCAATGGCCGGGCCGGAGAGCACGCCGTGGGAGGCGCAGGCCTGGACGCTCTTGGCGCCGCCCACCTCGATCAGGGCCTTGGCGGCGTTGCACAGGCTGCCGCCGGTGTCCACCATGTCGTCGAAGAGGATGCAGTCCTTGTCCCGCACGTCGCCGATGACGTTCATGACCTCGCAGCTGTTGGCCTTCTGCCGGCGCTTGTCCACGATGGCCAGATTCATGTGCAGCTTCTGGGCAAAGGCCCGGGCCCGGGACACAGAGCCCACGTCGGGAGAGACCACCATCATGTTCTCGCACTCGGAGCCGTACTTCTTGGCGTAGTAGTCCACAAAGATGGGGTTGCCCGCCAGATTGTCCACAGGAATGTCGAAGAAGCCCTGGATCTGGGAGGCGTGCAGGTCCATGGTCAGCACCCGATCCGCGCCCGCGGCGGTGAGCATGTTGGCCACCAGCTTGGCGGTGATGGGGTCACGGGCCTTGGCCTTGCGGTCCTGCCGGGCATAGCCGTAGTAGGGGATGACCGCGGTGATGCGGCCGGCGGAGGCGCGCTTCAGCGCGTCGATCATGATGAGCAGCTCCATGAGATTGTTGTTCACCGGGGTGCAGGTGGACTGGACCACGAACACGTCGCTGCCGCGGACCGTCTCGTACAGGGAGACGAAGATCTCCCCGTCGGAGAAGGTACCGACCTCCGCCTCGCCCAGTTTGGTTCCCATCAACTTGCAGATCTCCTCCGCCAGCTTCGGATTCGCGTTGCCGGAAAACACCTTGATGTCCTTGCCGTGAGAAATCATTGTTTGAACGCCCTCTTTCTATGTTCTGAATGTTCTTGGTTTCTGTCAGTAGGATCGATCAGCCGAAGGAGCATCAGTGCTCCTTCCCGTACAGCTTCCGCCGCCGTTTGGCCCACCCCTCCTTGTTCTCCTGCTTGGCCCTGGCCACGGCCAGCGCGTCCGCGGGCACATCCTTGGTGATGGTGGCACCCGCCGCGATATAGGAACCCGCGCCCACAGTCACCGGCGCCACCAGATTGGTGTTGCAGCCGATGAAGGCGCCGTCCTCAATGGTGCAGCGGTACTTCTTCACGCCGTCATAGTTGGTGGTGACGGTGCCGCAGCCGAAGTTGACCTTGCGGCCCACGTCGCTGTCCCCCACATAGGTCAGGTGGGAGATTTTGGTGCCGTCACCGATGGCGGAGTTCTTCACCTCCACAAAGTCGCCCACCTTGATGTCGTCCCCGATGGCGCAGCCGGGGCGCACGTAGGCAAAGGGCCCCACGTGGGTGCGGCTGCCGATGGTGCTCTCGTTCACCTGGGAGGCATTGATCTCTGTCTCATCGCCGATGACGCAATCCCGCACCACGGCATTGGGACCGATGGTGCAGCCGCAGCCGACGGCGGTCTCCCCCCGCAGGATGGTGCCGGGCAGGAGCATGGTCCCCCGGCCGATGGTGACCCGGGGGTCGATATACACCGCGTTCGGGTCCAGCACCCGGACGCCGGCGCGGATGTGCCGCCGGACGATCCGCTCCCGGAGCAGGGGCTCCAGCTCGGCCACGGTCTCCAGACTGAAAACCGGCACCCAGCCGGGGATCAGCTCCGCCGCGGAGACGGCATTGGTCATCTTCTCCTGCCAGACCGCCTGGAGCTCGTAGCCGGCGGCGCCGTAGACAAAGCCGGGGCCCGCCTCCTCCATGGGAAGGGCGGCCCGGACAAACACGGCCACCGGGTCCGGCGTGTTCAAAAAGTCCAGCAGCTCGCTGTGCTGCTCAGAGATGGTCACGTCTGCGTCCTCCGGGAAGCAGGCGCGGACCTCCTGGGCAAAGCGGGGGCTGGAGACAGCAAAAAACCGCTGCACGCCGTCGGCCAACAGCTTGTCACTCATCCATTTTAGGATCGGGCAAAATAACACGGCTTCCAGCATCAGCGGTTTGGAGTGCGCCGGGAGGGAGGAGTCCTCTTCCAGAAAAAACACGGCGCGCTGCGGAAAATCCATGGGTTTTCTCCTCCTTGTTCGTTCGTATTTTTTATTATAACAAATATCTTGGGAAAATCCAGTATTTCCGGCGAATTTATAAAAGAAATTTCCTCCAGATTTTTCTTGTACAGGGACGTTTTTTTGTGGGAGACAACAGATCCGCTCCTGCGGCGCCCCCTCTTTCTGTCATTTCCGGCATTTTGCAGAAATCCAGCCGGATTTGTCGTGATTTTTTCTAAAAATCCGGTTTTCTTCACACATTACAGTTGAATTTGCCGGGGCGACGCGGTACAATGTGTTTTGACTGCATGAAAAGAGGGGGACAGCTGTCTATGCTTCATATCGTACTGGTGGAGCCGGAGATCCCACAGAACTGCGGCAATGTCGCCCGCACCTGCGCCGCCACCGGCAGCCAGCTGCACCTGATCCGCCCCCTGGGCTTCGACATCTCGGAGAAGGCCGTCCGCCGCGCTGGCCTGGACTACTGGAACCTGGTGGAGGTTTTTGATTACGAGAATCTGGAGGACTTTTTCCGCCGCCGCCCCGAGGCGGAGCGGGACCTGTGGCTCACCACCACCAAGGCGCCCCGGTCCTATCAGGAGGCCCGGTTCACCGCCGACAGCTGGCTGTTCTTCGGCAAGGAGACCGCCGGGCTGCCTCTGGCTCTCCGGGAGCGGTACCGGGACCGCTGCGTCCGCCTGCCCATGGTCAGCGAGGCCCGCAGCCTGAACCTGAGCAACACCGTGGCCGTCTGCGTCTACGAGGCGCTGCGGCAGAACGGCTTTCCGGGCCTGCTGGGAACCGGCGAGATGGCCTGGGGCTGAGCCCCGCCGGGCGGCGCCGATTCCGCTGGGGAGGCCCGGCTGCTTTTGCAGGGCGCGGAGCGGCCTTGCATTGCAGGGGGGCGGCCGGGGGTGAATTTCCATCCTTCGGTCCATACTAGTCCCTGAACGCGCTGACACCGCCGCCGAACGCCTCTGCGGCTTCGGCTGCGTTGGAATGAATCATGAGGAATCCAATGGAACGAGATCAGATAGGAGGACATCTCAGATGAATACCCATAAAAAGACGGTCCGGGATGTGGAGGTGCGGGGCAAAAAGGTCCTGCTCCGCTGTGACTTCAACGTGCCCCAGGACAAAGAGACTGGCGCCATCACCAGTGACAAGCGCATCGTGGCGGCGCTGCCCACCATCCAGTATCTGCTGGAGAATGGGGCGGCGGTCATCGCCTGCTCCCACCTGGGCAAGCCCAAGAACGGCCCCGACCCCAAGCTGAGCCTAGCCCCGGTGGCGAAGCGCCTCAGCGAGCTGCTGGGCCGGGAAGTGATCTTCGCCCATGACGTAGTGGGCCCCGACGCCCAAACCAAGGCGGCCGCCCTGCAGCCGGGACAGATCCTGCTGCTGGAGAACACCCGCTTCGAGCCCGGCGAGACCAAGAACGACCCGGAGTTGGCCAGGAAGCTGGCCGACATGGCGGATCTGTATGTGTCCGACGCCTTCGGTGCCGTGCACCGGGCCCACGCCTCCACCGCCGGCGTGGCGGCGTACCTGCCCGCTGTCTCCGGCTTCCTGATCCAGAAGGAGCTGGAGTTCCTGGGCGGTGCCATCGCCGATCCCAAGCGGCCCCTGGTGGCCATCTTAGGCGGCAGCAAGGTCTCCTCCAAGATCGGCGTCATCAACAACCTGCTGAACATCGCCGATACCATCATCATCGGCGGCGGCATGGCCTATACGTTCTCCGCCGCCCAGGGCGGCAAGGTGGGCGACAGCCTACTGGAGGCCGACTGGGAGAGCTACGCCAATGAGATGGTGGAGAAGGCAAAGGAGAAGGGCGTAAAGCTGCTGCTGCCGGTGGACACCGTCTGCGCGGACGCCTTCGCCCCCGACGCCAAGAGTCAGGTGGTGAAGGCCGGGGAGATCCCCGACGGCTGGCAGGGCCTGGATATCGGTCCGGAGACGGTGAAGCTGTACTGCGGCGCCGTGGCGGACGCGGGCACCGTCATCTGGAACGGCCCCATGGGTGTCTTTGAGTTCCCGGCCTTCGCCAAGGGTACTGAGGCTGTGGCCGAGGCCCTGAGCCGTACGGACGCCATCACTATCATCGGCGGCGGCGACAGCGCGGCGGCTGTGGAGCAGCTGGGCTACGCCGACAAGATGACCCACATCTCCACCGGCGGCGGGGCCTCCCTGGAATTCCTGGAGGGTAAGGAACTGCCCGGCGTGGCCTGCCTCCTTGATCAGTAAGCTGCTGTGCCGCCGATCCACCGTTGCGGCATTGCGTTTCCCGGTTCCTCCCGGAGCCGTCAATCGCGCCGCTGGAATTTTTGGAGGGCAAAGAGCTGCCCCGCGTGGCCTGCCTCCCGGATGCTTAAAGAGGGGGACTGTGTCCCCCCTTTACATTCCTCCTCACCAATCTGCGGACTGGTGACACCGCCCAGGGCGGCTGAGGCAAAGTATTTTCGCCACGCACGCCCTGAGGCGAAAATGAATTTGAATGTTGCGGCCGCTTGCGGCGGCCGCGCCGAATCCGTCCCCAAACGCGCTTCATTTGACTTGACAAACGGGCTGGAATTCTGTATAAAAAAAAGGGCCTTTCGGGGAAAATGCCCTGGAAACGGCCAAAACCTGCGCATCAGATCGCGGAGAACGCGATTGCGGATAGATGAAGACATAAAGGAGAAGAGATCACCATGAATCGCAGATATCGCAAAACGGTTATCGCCGGAAACTGGAAAATGAACATGACCGCCACTGAGACGAAGAAATTCGCCGAGGAGCTGAAGAAGATCATGCCCCGGGCCAAGTGGTGCGACACCCTGATCTGTGTCCCTGCCTGCAACATTCAGACCGCCGCCAAGGCGTTCAAGGACCTGCGGATCTCCGTGGGCGCCGAGAACGTGTATTTTGAGGAGAAGGGCGCCTACACCGGCGAGATCTCCGCCGACATGCTGAAGGATCTGGGCGTGAAGTACGTCATCGTGGGCCACAGCGAGCGGCGGCAGTATTTCTGCGAGACCGATACCACCGTCAACAAGAAGGTCCACGCCGTGCTGAACGCCGGCATGAACCCCATCATCTGCGTGGGCGAGAGCCTGGAGCAGCGGGAGACCGGCATCACCGACGAGTGGATTGCCCTTCAGGTGAAGAGCGCCCTGTACGGCGTGCCCGCCGACAAGCTGCGCCGCTGCATCATCGCCTATGAGCCCATCTGGGCCATCGGCACCGGCAAGACCGCAACTGCCGAGCAGGCCGGCGAGGTCTGCACCAACATCCGTGCCACCATCCGCAGCCTGTACGGCGCCCGGGTGGCCCGCAGCGTCACCATCCAGTACGGCGGCTCCATGAACCCCAAGAACGCGGCGGAGCTGCTGGCCCAGCCGGACATCGACGGCGGCCTGATCGGCGGTGCCGCCCTGAAGCCCGACCAGTTCGTGGACATCATCAACGCAGCCAACCAGGAGTGAGCTCCGGCAGAGCGGTTTTGTGAGAAAGCGAGCGAGACGAGATTTCAATGAACAAAACACCAACAACCCTCATCATCATGGACGGCTTCGGCCTGCGGCAGGAGACGGAGGGCAACGCCATCCGCGCCGCCGCCACGCCCCGGCTGGACCAGTTTTTCCGGGAGTATGCCCACACCACGCTCCGGGCCTCCGGCCTGGACGTGGGCCTGCCGGACGGGCAGATGGGCAACAGCGAGGTGGGCCACACCAACATCGGCGCCGGCCGGGTGGTGTTCCAGGACCTGCCCCGGATCACCAAGGCCATTGCCGACGGGAGCTTTGATGAAAATCCCGCCTACCGGCACGCCATGGACGCCTGCCTGGAGAAGGGCACGTCCCTGCACCTGATGGGCCTGCTGTCCGACGGCGGCGTCCACTCCCACCTGGAGCACCTGTTCGCCCTGCTGCGGCTGGCGAAGCGAAGGGGCCTGGAGCATGTGTATCTCCACGCCTTTCTGGATGGGCGGGACGTATCCCCCACCTCCGGCGCAGACTTTGTGGCGCAGACCGTGGCACAGTGCCGGGAGATCGGCGTGGGCAAGATCGCCACGGTCATGGGCCGGTACTATGCCATGGACCGGGACAAGCGCTGGGACCGGGTGGAGGCGGCTTACGACGCCATGGTGTACGGCGAGGGCGCCGTGCAGAATCCAGACCCGGTGGCCGCGGTACGGGAGTCCTATGACCGGGGCGTCACCGACGAATTCGTGGAACCCGTGGTCTGTGATGCCGAGGGCACCATCTCCGACAATGACAGCGTGATCTTCTTCAACTTCCGGCCCGACCGGGCCCGGGAGATCACCCGGACCCTGGTGGACCCGGAGTTCGACGGCTTCACCCGCCAGTTTTTCCCCGTGACCTTCGTGTGCAACACAGAGTACGACGCCTCCATGCCCAATGTGGAGGTGGCCTTCCCCCGGGTGACGGTGCGCAATGGCCTGGGGGAGTATCTCAGCCAGATGGGCATGACCCAGCTGCGGATCGCGGAGACGGAGAAGTACGCCCATGTGACCTTCTTCTTCAACGGCGGGTCCGAGACTGTGTTTCCCGGTGAGGACCGGGTACTGGTGTCCTCCCCCAAGGTGGCCACCTACGATAAGCAGCCGGAGATGAGCGCGGCGGAGGTGACGGACAAGTGCGTGGAGCGCATCGAGTCCGGCGCCTATGACGTGATCATTCTGAACTTTGCCAACTGCGACATGGTGGGCCACACCGGCGTCTATGACGCGGCGGTGAAGGCCGTGGAGACCGTAGACAGCTGCGTGGGCCGGGTGGTGGACGCCACACTGAAGATGGGCGGCATCGCCATGATCACCGCCGACCACGGCAACGCCGAGCAGATGGCGGAGCCGGATGGCAGCCCTATGACCGCCCATACCACCAATCCCGTGCCTTTCATTCTCTGCGGCGCGGGGACCGAACTGCGCCCCAATGGCCGCTTGGCGGACATCGCCCCCACCATGCTGGACGTGATGGGCCTGGCCTGTCCAGAGGAGATGGACGGCAAGACGCTGATCGTGAAGTGACCAATTTCTGAGAGAAAAGAGACCGCTTTCCAGCGGTCTCTTTTTGTATAATTCCTGGAAATCCTGCCCATACTTCCCTCAGACCCAAGATCGAGGGAGGTATGATACATGGCAAATAAAGTCAAATCCCTGCTGGGCGGGCCAGGCTTTTACGCGGTCCTAGCCCTGTGCGTCCTGGCGGTGGGCGTGGGCGGCTACTTTCTGCTGTTTGGGGAACCGGCCCAGACGGAAGCGCCCACCGGCCCGGACACGGCAGCCTCCGCACCGGTGGAGGACCTGCCGGAGCACGAACCGGTGGTGGAGACCGTGCCTCCGGAGGAACCGGAGGAGGAGACGGAGCCCGTCGTCATGCCGGAGGTGACCATCCCGGTGGATGACACGCCCGTGGTGGCAGAGGAGCCCCATGTGGTGGTCCTGCCCATCCAGGGAGAGGTGCTGACGGCATTCTCCGTGGACCAGCTGCTGTACAATGAGACGCTGGACGACTGGCGGACCCACGACGGGGTGGATATCGCCGCGGCGGAAGGCGATGCCGTCCTGGCCGCCTGCGCCGGGACGGTCTCCTCCATCACCGACGATCCCCTGATGGGCACCACCGTGGTGATCCAGCACAGCGGCGGCTATGAGACCACCTATGCCAATCTCCAGGCGGAGCCCGCCGTGGAGACGGGCGACACGGTGTCCGCCGGGCAGACCATCGGCGCAGTGGGAACCACCGCCGCGGCGGAGGCCGCCCAGGGCGCCCACCTGCACTTCTCCGTTGCAAAGGATGGGGAAGCTGTGGACCCGGACGCATTTCTCAACAGCTGACGCAGCAGCGGCGGAACGGCCTTTCTCTGGAGTCAGGCCGCCCGGCTGCCGATCCGCTCGGCAACGGCCCGCATGGTCCGGCGCAGGAAGATAGCGCTCAGTACCAGGGACACCAGTTCGGAGATGGGGAAGGCCAGCCACACCAGCGTCAGGACGCCGGTGTGGGACAACAGCCATGCCACCGGCAGCAGCACCACCAGCTGGCGGCACACAGAGGTAATCAGACTGTACAGCGGGTTGCCGATAGCCTGACACACGGAACCGGCAATGATGTCGAAGCCCGCCAGCACGAAGGACACGGAGATGATCCGCAGAGCCACGGAGCCGATGGAGAGCATCTCCTCCGAGGCGTTGAAGAACATCAGCAGCTGCTGGGGGAAGAGCTGGAAAATCAGGCATCCCACAGCCATGATGGCCATGGCGGTGCAGATGGTCAGCTTGATGGTCCGCTTCACCCGGGGCAGGCTGGCGGCGCCGTAGTTATAGCTGACGATGGGCACCATGCCGTTGTTCAGGCCGAACACCGGCATGAAGACGAAGCTCTGAAGCTTGAAGTATGCGCCGAACACGGCGGTGGCCGTCTTGGTGAAGGAGAAGAGGATCTTGTTCATGCCGAACACCATGGCGGAGCCGATGGACTGCATGACGATGGAGGGGAAGCCCACCCGGTAGATCTCCGCCGCCACCTTGCCGTGCCAGCGGATCTCCCGGGGCAGGATGTGGATGTCCGGATTGCATTTGAGGTTCAGCACCAGGGCAGCGGCGGCAGCCACAATCTGCCCTGCCACCGTGGCAATGGCGGCGCCGGCCACCTCCATCCGGGGCAGGCCGAACCAGCCGAAGATCAGGATGGGGTCCAGCACGATGTTGATGAGGGCGCCGGTAAGCTGGGTGCACATGGCCAGGAACGTGCGGCCGGTGGACTGCAGCAACCGCTCAAAGCAGAACTGGCTGAAAATACCGATGGAGCAGCCCAGGCAGATGGAGGCGTAATCCACGCCGTAGTCGATAATCACCTGTTCTCCCCCGGCCTGCAGCTCAAAGAAGGTCCGGGAGAAGAAGATGCCGATCAGGGCGAATAGCGCGAAATTGCACAGGGCCAGAAAGATGCCCGTGTTGGCAGCCCGGTCCGCCATGGCCTGATTCTTCTCTCCCAGGGACCGGGAGAGGAGCGCGTTGATGCCCACAGCGGTGCCTGCGCCGAAGGCGATCATCAGGTTCTGCAGGGGGAAGGCCAGGGACACGGCATTCAGGGCATCCTCGCTGATCTGTGCCACGAACACGCTGTCCACCACATTGTAGCAGGCCTGGACCAGCATGGGGACCGCCATGTTGGTCAGCAGCCGTCCGATGGGCAGCACGCCCATCTTGTTCTCCTGGGGCGCCGCGCCCTGGGGGAATTTTTCTGCCATGGAAATTCCAACATCCTTTCTCATTCAGAGAGACGTGACACGGGGACCACCCCGCGCCACGTCTCATATTTTGATTTCTCTATTAGGTTGCGGCTCCGGAAAGCCGGGCATCCGGAAGGATGCGTGGACGATTTATTTTTTCAGCTCACCGGTGGCCAGCTGAGTGAGATACGCGTTGATGAAGCCGTCCAGATCGCCGTCCATAACGTTGTCGATGTTGCCGGTCTCATAGCCGGTGCGGGTGTCCTTCACCATCTGGTAGGGCATGAACACGTAGGAGCGGATCTGGCTGCCCCACTCGATCTTCATCTGCACGCCCTTGATATCGGAGATCTTCTCCGCGTGCTGCTGCTGCTTCAGCTCCACCAGCTTGGCCCGCAGCATCTTCATGCAGTTGTCCTTGTTCTGAAACTGGCTGCGCTCCTGCTGGCTGGCCACCACGATGCCCGTGGGCTTGTGGATGAGGCGCACGGCGGATGAGGTCTTGTTCACGTGCTGGCCGCCGGCGCCGCTGGCCCGGTAGACCTGCATCTCAATGTCCTCCTCCCGGATCTCCACCTCGTCGTCATCCTCGATCTCGGGCATGACCTCCACCGCGGCAAAGCTGGTCTGCCGGCGGGCGTTGGCATCAAAGGGAGACACCCGGACCAGCCGGTGGACGCCGTTCTCACTCTTCAAAAGGCCGTAGGCGTTATCCCCCTGGATGGCGATGGACGCGGATTTGATGCCCGCCTCGTCGCCGTCCTCATAGTCCAGGATCTGATAGGTGAAGTCGTGGCGCTCCGTCCAGCGGGTGTACATCCGGTAGAGCATCTGGGCCCAGTCCTGGGCCTCGGTGCCGCCGGCGCCGGCATGGAAGGTCAGGATGGCGCTGTGGCCGTCGTACTCCCCAGAGAGGAGCGTGGCCATCCGGGACTCCTCGATCTTCTCCTCCAGGGTCTGGAAACCGGACTTCAGCTCTTCCAGCAGCTCCTCATCCTCCGCCTCCTGGCCCATCTCGCACAGGGCCGTCAGATCCTGCCACTCGGTCACCAGCTTGTCCTGGCGGGCGATCTTGTTCTGCAGCTGCTTGAGGCGCTGCTGCACCTTCTGGGATCGCTCCAGGTCGTTCCAGAAGCCGTCCTGGGCGGTCTCGTCCTCCAGCTTTCGGGCCTCCGCGCGGGCGCTGTCCATGTCCAGCGCGGCGGAGAGCTTCTCCAGCTCGGGCCCCAGGTCCCGGAGCCTCTGCTTATATTCGTCGTATTCGATCAAAGCCATGTGCTCTCTCCACTTCCTCAAATTTCATTAGCCATAGTATTATATCGGAGGAACGTTTGTTTGTAAAGAAAAACCCGTAAAAAAACGGAAAATCCCGGGCCGTCTGTGTATTTCAGGGGACAATTTCGTTTTCCAGAATGGCGAAAAGTTCATAATTTGTTCATGATTGCCGAGCACTTTCCCGGTATGTTACATGTAGAGAGATAGAAGCTGGAAGCAAGCCTTTTGGAATATGATGGAGGAAAGAGGACTATGAAAACATTTTGGAAGAAAAAGCTCCCGGCGTGTCTGCTGGCGCTGGCGCTGCTGGCCGGAACCGTTCCCATGGCGTCTGCGGCCTCGGCGGATCTGACGTACGATGTGGACGAGGACAGCGGCGTCTGGCTGGATGCGGATGACTTTCAGGAAATCTATGAGGACGACAACGGCGGATACCTTGAATACGTGGAATTCACCGATTATGATGACTTTGACGATTACGGCTATTTCACCTTCGAGGACTTTGACCGTTACGGGTTCGACGACGTGGATTCCAAGGCGCTGGAGAACTACGAATTCTACTATGACCGTGCTTATGCGGACGATTACGACATCGACCTGGACACGCTGCGGTTTGAGACCTATGACAACATCGACAGCGACACACTGGATTTTGATGTCAGGCTGTACGGCGACGAAGGGTCATTCTATGCAACGGTCCGCATTGATGGAGGGTGGCTCCCGCTCCGGCTCCGGCGACGTGGAGCTGACCTACAAGGTGGACCCCGGCGACGATGTAACGGTGGACGCCGAGGACTTCTGGGATCTCTTCGACGAGGAAGACGGCCGCTATGATGAGCTGGAGTATGTGGAGTTCACCAGCTACGATGATTTCGATGACTTCGGATATTTCGGCGCAGACGGATACGACAGCGATGACTATATCCCGGACTATGAGCTCAATGACAGCGATCTGGACGATGCCATGTTCTATTACGACGAGAACGACGTCTGGTACGACTATGACTTTGAACTGGACACGCTGACGTTCTACGCCGACCGGAACGCCGACGCGGGCACCCTGGCCTTTGACTTCACCATGCACGGCGTGGACGGTGACAAGGTATATGGCACTCTGTACATCGAGGTCGGCAAGGGCAGCGGCACCAGCAGCAAGGGCGACCTGACCTATCAGGTGGACCCGGACGACGACGTGACGCTGGACGCGGAGGATTTCTACGATTTCTTCTACGACGAGTCGGATTACGACGAACTGGAATACGTGGAGTTCACCGACTATGACGACTTTGACGATTACGGCTGTTTCTACGCCGACGGATACGATTCCGACGACTACACCCGGGATTACGAGCTGAACGACAGTGACCTGGACGACGCCGTGTTTTACTATGATGAGGACGATATCTGGGACGACTATGACTTCGAGCTGGACACGCTGACCTTTGCGGCGGACCGGAATGCCGATGAAGACACCCTGACCTTTGACGTCACCATGCGCGGCGTGAAAGGCGACAAGATCTCCGCCACCCTCACCATTGAGATCGGCAAGGGCAGCAGCACCGGCACCAAGGTGAAGGGCGACATCATTTACGAGGTAGATCCCGACGACAGCGTGACCTTTGACCGGGACGACTTCTGGGATTTCCTGGATGACGAGACCGGGGACGATCTGGAGTATGTACGGTTCACCGACGCCGACGGACTGGACGACTGGGGCGAGCTGTACAGCTACGACTACGATGATGACCGGACGTACTTTGACGAGAGCGACCTGGACGACGGTTATTTCTACTATGACAGCAAGGACCTGTTCTACGACGAGGACTTCACCCTGGATGACCTGACCTTTGTGGCGGACAGGGACGCCGACGGCAAGGTGGTGGAGCTGGAATTCACTGCCTACGGTGAGGACGGCGACAAGGCCTACGGCACCGTGGCCATCGCCATCGGCGATGTGGGGGGAACCGGCGTGGCCGCAGAGGGCGGCGATATCCGCTATTATACGGATTACAGCGGCCGAGTGCAGATCAACGCCAACGACATCGCCCGGTTCTTTGAGGAGAGCTACCCCGGCTATACCCTGCAGTATGTCACCTTTAAAGATGCGCCCACTTACGGCAGCCTGTACTACAACTACTACGGTACCAGCAGCTACGGCAGCTCCAGCAGCCTGCGCATCACCGACGACAACTGCGACGACATAGATTTCTACTTCAGTCCCTCCAGCAGCCAGCACGCCCTCAGCGAGCTGACATACATACCCAGCGGCGTCAACTACTGCGCCCAGATCCCCTTCACCGCTTACGGCTCCGGCAGCCGTTCTGTGTCCGGCACCATCCTCATCAGCGTGAACCTCAGCGAGGTGCCCGACGTTTACGGCCCCACGCCCAGAAACACGGCCGTCACCTTCCCCGCCGCCTCCATCTACACGGCGGTGGCCCAGTCCAGCGGCCTGGGTCTGGCCAGCATCCAGCTGCTGGAACTGCCCGCCACCAACGAGGGTGTCATCTACGTGGGCAGCGGCACCTCCAAGCGGGCGGACACCGAGACCCTGTACGGCTACTCCAGCGGCAGCGAGCGGATCAGCCAGCTGCGGTTCGTGCCGGCCAGCGGCTTCACTGGATCTGTGGAAATCCCCTATGTGGCCTGCAACAGCAGCGGCGATCCCATTGCCAGCGGCAAGCTTTGCCTGGGCATTGTCAGCGCTATGGAGGACTTCTCTGATATCACCTCCTCCACCTGGTGCTATAAATATGTACTGGAGCTCAGCGACGCCGACGTGATCGACGGATACAGCGACGGCACCTTCAAGCCCGACAACCAGGTGACCTACGGCGCGGCGCTGAAGCTCATCATGCTGGCCGCTGGCTATGACGAGCAGAAGCCGGTGAACTCCAACGTGTTCAGCGGCTATCTGGCCCGGGCGCAGGCGGACGGGCTGGTGTCCGGCAGCGTGAACCTGAACGCCCCCATCACCCGGCTGGCGGTCAGCCAGATCGCGGCCAAGGCCATGGGCCTCAGCATCAGCAACCTGTCCAGCGTCCGTCCCTTCACCGACACCACGGACCCCTATGTCCAGGCGCTGAATGCCGCAGGCATCGTGGAGGGCTACTTCAGCAACGGCACCAGCACCTTCAAGCCCTACAACACTCTGACCCGGGGCCAGATCTCCGCCATCGTCTGGCGGATGGAGCAAGCCCAGTAAACCGGGAAAACAACAGCGGACCGCTGAAGCGGTCCGCTGTTCTCTGTTATACAAAAGCACCGCAGAAAACTGAATGCATCTTTCCCCGCTCCTTTGGGGCAACCGGAAACGATGCGCCAAACCTTTCACCACAGCATTTGCCCTTATCTACGATGCGCCCAATGCGTATAAAGGTTTATGGGGGAGCGCGATCACTTCAGCAGGGCGCTGTACACATCCTGAGGGATGGTGAACTCCACCATGCCCATGTAGCCTGCAGCCACCGCGTACTCGTCGAACACCAGAACCAGATCGCCGTCGGCGTTCCAGTAAAAGCTCTGCTCCGGGTCAATAGCGGTGAATTCGTCCGTCAGATAGCTCAGGGATGCGTCCGCGGCCATCTGCTCCTCCATCTGCCGCAGGACTTCCGCGGACAGGACAGAGACGTAGTCCGCATCAGGCCGGAACAGATCGCTGAGGGTGACGGCTTCACCCGTAGCTTTGTTGATGTGGTAGAATCGGGTGAAATTGTAGCCGCTGGCCTCGGTCCTCGTGGCATCGATCCGCAGAGTGAACCAAGTATCGCTGTCCGTCACCACAGAGGAGGTCACATCCAGGCCCTGGTAGCTCTCGCCCGCAGCCTCGCAGTCCGTCTGGAACTGGGCGATCAGCTGATCGGTATAGGCCTGCACCTGGTCGTTGATCTCGTCTGCAGCGCCGCTGCCGCCCAGCTCCGGGACGTGGACGTCGGCAGTGCTGTGACCATCGTCATACTGGTAATCCCGGAAGGTGATGACCCGCACCACGGCGCCCAGCACCGGGATTTCTTCCATGGCGGCAGCCGCCGCGGGAGATACATTGGGAATGGCCACGAATACGGCCAGGGCCGCGGCTACGCCGACCAGCCAGCGATAGGAACGTTTTTGCTTGTTTTCTTTCATGTTCGTCTCCTTTAAAGCGGCGCAGGTGTCCCGCACCTTTCCGGCATACGTCTCCGGCAGGGGGAAGGGTTCCTGCTTCGCCCGCTCTTTCAGTCGCTTGTCGAATGGCTCCACCTTGCGCACCTCATTCCTCGTGTAATAGTTGTTTTAGCCGGGACCGCCCTCGGGAGAGACGGGTCTTCACCGCCGCCTCGCTGATGCCCAGAACGGCGCTGATCTCCCGGATGGAGAGGTCCTCATAATAAAACAGGGTCACGACCGCCCGCAGGTCGCTGTTCAGCGCCATGACCGCCTGCCACAGAGACAGGCGCTCCGCCTGATCTGCCGCCGGAGCCGGCAGGAAGTCCTGGATATCCGCCAGGTCCACCGTGGTCCTCCGCTTCCGGCAGAACTCATAGCACTTGTTGACCAGAATTTTCAGGATCCAGGGTCGGAACCGCGCCGGGTCCCGCAGGCTGCCGCGGCCGGCATAGGCGGCGCAGATGGCCTCCTGCACGGCGTCCTCCGCATCTTCGTCCTGGTGAAGGATAGCCTTGGCAGTGCGGAACATGGTCTCCTGGTTTCGGATTACCTGGTCGCAGAATATTTCTTTGTCCAACAAAAAATTTGTCATGGCGGGACTGAGCGCTCCTTTGGGTTCGTTTGACCGGTCACTTATTAGGATGCGGTTTCCGCCGAAAAGGTGACAGCCGGAAGAAAGAAAAGCAAAAAACCGTCCGCCTCTTTCCGGCGGACGGTTTCAGGCTCAGACAGACAGGGACTCGGCCAGCTCCAGGCCGGGGTTGTGCTTGGTGAGAAAGCCCACGGACCACTCCCCGCCGAATGCCACCAGCAGGCGGCCCTTGAAGTCCTCCAGCAGGGCGGCGCCGGTGCACAGCACCAGATCCTCCGGCTTGCAGGGGCAGGCGGTGATGACCCGCAGGTGCTCGTAGGGCAGTCCCTCCATGTAGAGCTCTACGCCGTACTCGCTCCTCATCCGGTACTGGAACACGTCGAACTGCAGGGTGCCCACGACGCCCACGATGACCTCCTCCAGGCCGGCGCCGGGCAGCTTGAAAATCTGGATGGCGCCCTCCTGGGCGATCTGCTCCGTGCCCTTGATGAACTGCTTGCGCTTCATGGTGTCCTTGGGAGACACCCGCATGAAGTGCTCCGGCTCGAAGGTGGGGATGCCGGAGAACTTGAATTTCTTTCCAGGCACCGTCACCGTGTCGCCGATGGAGAAGATGCCGGGGTCAAACACGCCGATGATGTCCCCGGCGTAGGCCTCGTCGATGATCTCCCGCTCCGCGGCCATCATCTGCTGGGGCTGTGAGAGGCGCAGCTTTTTGTTGCCCTGGACATGAAAATACTCCGTGTCCCGCTCAAACTTGCCGGAGCAGATGCGCATGAAGGCCAGCCGGTCCCGGTGGGCCTTGTTCATATTGGCCTGGATCTTGAACACGAAGGCGGAGAAGTCCTCGCTGAACACATCCACCTCCCCCTGGTCGCTGACACGGGGCAGGGGCGGCGTGGTCATGCGGAGGAACTCCTCCAGGAACGGCTCCACGCCGAAGGTGGTGAGGGCGGAGCCGAAGAACACGGGGGACAGGGTGCCGTTCCGCACAGCCTCCATGTCAAACTCCCGTCCGGCCCCCAGCAGCTCCACCTCCTCCCGGAGGGCGGCGGCCTTTTGTGCGCCGATCATGTCCTCCAGCGCCGGGTCGTCCAGGGCCACCTCGGCGGAGCCGACCTTCTTGCCCCGCTCCTCCGCCTGGAAGAACAGGATGCGCTGCTTCTCCCGGTCGTAGACGCCCTGGAACTCCTTGCCGGAGCCGATGGGCCAGTTGACGGCATAGGTGTCGATGCCCAGCTCCCGCTCCACCTCCTCGCACAGTTCCAGGGGGTCTTTGGTCTCCCGGTCCATCTTGTTGATGAAGGTGAAGATGGGGATGTGGCGGATGGCGCAGACCCTAAACAGCTTCCGGGTCTGGGGCTCCACACCCTTGGCGCCGTCAATGACCATGACGGCGGAGTCCGCGGCCATCAGGGTCCGGTAGGTGTCCTCGGAGAAATCCTGGTGGCCAGGGGTGTCCAGGATGTTGATGCAGAAGCCGCTGTGCTGGAACTGCAGCACGGAGGACGTGACGGAGATGCCCCGCTGCTTCTCGATCTCCATCCAGTCAGAGGTGGCGGCGCGGGCCCGCTTTCCCTTAACCTCGCCCGCCTGGGCGATGGCCCCGCCGTACAGCAGGAACTTCTCTGTCAGCGTGGTCTTGCCGGCGTCCGGATGGGAGATGATGGCGAAGGTCCTCCGCCGGGAAATTTCAGTGCGTAGTTCAGACATGGAATATCCTCCAGAAAAATATCAGAATATGGGCCATCTTCGACCCACGGCGCACAGCTGCATGCGGAATCCGGGGCGGTCAGACCGCGAAAAACGGACGGGAGGAGTCTCCCGCCGTGTGTATTCCCGAACAATGTACCATATTTTGTGCCGCTTTGCAAGATTTCCCGCAGCTATCCCGCAAAAAATCCGATGATTCTGTACTGCAGGGAAAAACCAGCGG
>OOCT01000762.1_pt1 | contig 18577 bp, 13 predicted proteins | sample 1671851 | NCBI WGS metagenome assembly OOCT01 (sample SAMN06348199, study PRJEB24527) | human gut metagenome | biome: human gut; feature: ankylosing spondylitis patient; material: feces | host: Homo sapiens | place: China | collected 2015-10
TATAGCAATTCAACTTTTTAATGCAACAGCAACAGCGTTGAATTGCATATCGCAAATAGGCTGTTTGGATGTTGCACTAATTTCTTGACTTGCGATAGATTCACGGCTGGGTGTATCAGCCATAGAAAGCGTTGAGGATGGCCTGCAGATCCGGGCCGAGCAGCAGGGTGAACGCACTGCCGCAGACACTCAGGAGCAGGACACAGAGAAAGACTGCGCCGAAGCTGACGCCGCCCTGGGCGCGGAGCACGGCCTGACGCTGCTGGGCATCGGGGAACTCAGACTGGATGCGGCGGATGTGGTCGGCGGCGCTCTTGCGGTAGAGCCACTTGCCGTACATACCGCGCACCAGCATCAGCACGAAGCTGAGGACAGAGCAGATGCGGGCAAATACCGTCAGAGCTGAAGCGCTCATGGCCGGGGCGAGGGCGCTGCCGGAGAGCTGCAGCATCTCGATAAAGGTGGGCGCTGCCAGCAGAAGTTCAGCGGCCAGAAAGCCAAAGGCCGGCTTCCACGCCTTGCGATAGAAGAAGTAGAAGGGACCGAACAGCAGAGCCGAAAAGCTCATGGATACCTTGCTCTTCTGGAGCTGCATCCGGCTGTAAGCGGCGAGGTAAGCGGGGGCGGCGGGGCCGATATAGTCCAGCCAGTCCTGACGGGCGATGCCGTCCATCTTGGCCTCTTTGCCGAAGGCGTCCTCAAAAAACTCCTTTTCCGGGTCAGCGGAAGTGCCGAACTGACGGTACATCTGGGAGTAGTCGAAAGTCTCTTCACCGCTGCCGCGGGAAGAAGGAGGCTCCTGCCCCTCGGGGGGCAGCACAGCACCACAGCAGCGGCACGTTTCCTCGTCCCGCAGGGTGCGCTCGCCGCAGGACGGACAGGTGCGGAGCTGGCTCTCCTCGTAGGGGAACTTCCACTCGTAGCCGGCGGCGTGGGCGGGGCGGTGGATGCACTGGCCCAGCTTCTCGTAGCAGACGCGGTGATAAGGCGCGCCGCAGTCGGGGCAGACCACGATGTCATCCTGAAGTGTGAGGGGCTTGCCGCAGCCCTCACACGGACAGCCATAGTATTTTGGCATAACATCCTCCAATGAATATGGTAGTTTACCAGTATTATACACTTAAAATGCGGAAAAGAAAAGGCGAAAATCTTCAAATTTCCAGCACAATGGTATTTTTTCCTCTTTACTTTATCATGGATTCTGGGTATACTAATGAAGTATCTGTGTATAAACTGTATCTTTTAGGAGTAAATCTCTCCGTCATTGGCCGAGTCCTCGGGCAGGCTTTCCTTCGTACAACCTCTCCGTCACGCCTACGGCGTGCCACCTCCCCTGGTAGGGGAGGCTTTGACAGTCCCCGCAAAGTGAACGGTTTCGCCAGAGGCTCCCCTACTAGGGGAGCTGTCGAGCGGCAGCGAGACTGAGAGGTTGTACTAAGACGGGCCTGCCCGTGTGCGTGGCTGATGATGAAGAGGCTGCTCCTGTTCTTTGAGACGAGAGGAATAAAACGATGATCACCACTGATGAACTGAAAGTACAGCTGTCTGAATACCACACCGCTGTAAAGGACTTGGAGGAGGCGCTGGCTATCGACGCTTCCCGCAAGCGCGTGCAGGAGCTGGAGCACACCATGTCCCGCCCCGGCTTCTACGACGACGCTGAGCTGAGCAAGAAGGTCTTCGACGAGGTGGGCGACCTGAAGGGCAAGCTGACCCGCTTCGAGAAGCTGCAGGGCCTCTACGATGACGCAGAGACCATGCTGGTCATGCTGGACGAGGAGTACGACCCCGAGATGGTGCCGGAGGCCGAAGAGGCCGTCAATGCCGTGGGCAAGGCTGTGGACGAGCTGCAGCTGATGACCATGCTGAACGGTGAGTACGACCACAGCAACGCCATCCTGACCTTCCACGCAGGCACTGGCGGCACCGAGGCACAGGACTGGGCCGAGATGCTCTACCGTATGTACAACAAGTGGGCGCAGGCTCACGGCATGACCGTCGAGGTCCTGGATTATCAGGACGGCGACGAGGCCGGCATGAAGAGCGCTTCCATGATGGTCAAGGGTGCCAACGCCTACGGCCTGCTCAAGAGCGAGAACGGCGTCCACCGCCTGGTGCGCGTCTCTCCCTTTGACGCCAACGCCCGCCGTCAGACCAGCTTTGCTTCGCTGGAAGTCATGCCCGAGCTGGACAACACCATCCAGGTGGACATCCGCCCCGAGGACATCGAGATGCAGGTCTACCGCTCCTCCGGTGCCGGCGGCCAGCACATCAACAAGACTTCTTCCGCTGTCCGACTCATCCATAAGCCCACCGGCATCGTGGTCAGCTGCCAGACCCAGCGCAGCCAGTTCCAGAACCGCGACTACGCGATGGAAATGCTGAAGGCAAAGCTGTACCAGATCGCCAAGCAGCAGCACATGGATAAGATCGACGACATCAAGGGCGTCCAGAACGAGATCGCATGGGGCCACCAGATCCGCTCCTACGTCTTTATGCCCTACACGATGGTCAAGGACCACCGCACCAACTATGAGACCGGCAACGTGGACGCTGTCATGGACGGCGACCTCGACGGCTTCATCTTCGCTTACCTCAAGGCTGCAAGCCGTGGTGAGCTGCAGGATGCCTGAAATCAGAGCATAACAAAAACGTCTGTACTTCGTTTTGGAGGTACAGACGTTTTTCTTTTTATTCGAGGTCGCCGAGTATCCCCGGCCAGAGGGCTTCCTCCTGCCGCATGGCGACGAAGCAGCAGTCGAGGTACATCTTGTTTACGGCAGCGACGATGGTACCGCGCAGCAGACGCTTTTCGTCGGCGGCATCCGGGTCGAGGTCACAGATGGTGCGGCTGGCACCGAAAATGTAGGGCAGGCAGTTCTCCACCTCGTCGCAGAAGTAGTCGTAGGCTTCGGCGGCGGTGCAGTGAGCCCGCTGCATCTGAAAGAGGGTGTCGATGTTTTCCAGCGAGAGGACATTTTTAGACAATACGATATAGATGAGAGAAGCCAGCTGTTCGCGGGAATACTTCTTTTTGACGGGGTGGGAGATGACTCCTTTCTTGACGTAGTTGCTCACCATGGAGGGGGTGAGCTCCACCCCGGGGAAGCCCCGGAAGCAGCTGTTGACGAGCTGCACGGTCTGGTCGAGATACAGCCCCACGGAGGGCAGCTCCCGGTAGCGCGGCAGGGAAAACCCGGCGGCGCAGGCCGTGACACGGCGTTTCATTTCCTGATTCATGGTGGTAGTATATCGCATTTTTGAGTCGGGGTCAACCGTTTATGAAAACGACGTTAACAATTTTACAAATCGCTTGACAGGTTTTTGAAAAACTGATATAGTGGACTCACCGAACGTAAAAAATGCGGCGGACACCCGCCGGAATGGAGATAGATGAGATGAAACGAATCGTTGTGGACTCTTCTGCCAGCCTGTATGCGCTGGACGGCATTGATTTTGCTGCTGTGCCTCTGAAGATCGTGACCGACGAGAGGGAATACCTCGACGACGGCACGCTGGACGCCGTGGAAATGGCGACTACCCTGCGCACCTATAAGGGCAAGACCAGCACCTCCTGCCCCAACATCGGCGACTGGCTGGAGGCTTATGAGGGCGCAGATGAAATTTATGCCATCACCATCACCGGCACCCTGTCGGGCAGCTGCAACGCCGCCCAGCTGGCCGCAGAAGAGTATCAGGCAGAGCACCCGGGTGCTCAGGTCTTTGTGCTGGACAGCCTGTCTGCCGGCCCGGAACTGGTGCTGCTGGCAGAGCATATCCGTGCGCTCATCGAAGAGGGCAGGGAGTTTGACGACGTCTGCGAAGAGATGCTGCGCTACCGTCACCACACCCATCTGCTGTTCTCGCTGGAATCGCTGGCGAATCTGGCCCGGAATGGCCGGGTGAAGCCCGCTGTGGCCGCTGTGGCGCGGATGCTCAACATCCGGGTCATCGGCAAGGCCAGCGATGTGGGCGAACTGGACGTCCTCTGCAAGACCCGCGGCGAGCACGGCGCTCTCGAGCGCATCGTGCTGGAGCTCAAAGGCCACGGCTACACGAACGGCAAGGTCATCATTGCCCACTGCGGCAACCCCGCCGCCGCCGAGCGCCTGATGCACATGGTGCGGGCTGTCTTCGAGGGCGCACAGGTGCGGGTGACCGAGTGCGGCGGCCTGTGCAGCTACTACGCCGAGCTGGGCGGCCTCATGGTGGGCTTCGAGGACGCGGACGCCTGAGCTTGAAATCTCCGCATCTCTGCGCTATACTATTCCCATAAAAATGCTGCCGAAAGGCAGCGGGGGAGGCGCAGATGTTCTTTCGGCTGCCGGTCGTACGGTTCTTCAATCGTGTCATCAACAGGGCCACGGTCACAGTGGCCCTTGTTTTGCTGCAGATCGGCTGGCTGCTCTGGGCCTTCTTCTCCCTCACCGCCGGAAAGGTGTGGGTGAATGCGGGGCTGAACGTCCTCAGCCTCTTCATCACCCTCTATCTCGTGCGGAAGGACGAGAACAGCGACTATAAGATCATCTGGCTCGTCCTCATCGGCATGATGCCGCTGCTGGGCGGTGCGCTCTATCTGGCCTTCGGCAACAAGGCCCCCGCCAAGCGGATGCGCCAGCGGATCCAGGCGGTGGAGCGCCAGCACACCGCCGACCTCGCCCAGCAGCCGGGCCAGACCGACGCCCTCGACCCCGCCAGCAGGGGACTGAGCCGGTATATTTCGGAGTACGGGCCGTACCCCGCATGGAAAAACTCCACGGCAAAATATTACCCCTGCGGTGAGGCCATGTACCCTGACCTGCTGGCCGACCTCGAAAAGGCAGAGCGCTTCATCTTCCTCGAGTTCTTCATCGTCCGCACCGGCAAGATGTGGAAGGGGGTAGAGGACATCCTTGTCCGCAAGGCGGCGCAGGGGGTGGATGTCCGGCTCATCTACGACGATTTTGGCAGTCTGCTGGGTCTGCCGTCCGATTTCGTGGTGAAGATGGAGCGGGCGCATATCCGCTGCATCCCGTTCAACCCGGTGGTGCCGCTGGTGTCGCTGGTCATGAATCACCGCGACCACCGGAAGATCGTGGTGGTGGACGGAAATACAGCCTATACGGGCGGCATCAATCTGGCCGACGAGTATATCAATGAAGAAGAGAGGTTCGGCTACTGGAAGGACGCAGCTCTCCGCACCGAGGGCGCGGCGGTCTGGAACTTCACGGTGATGTTCCTCGACCACTGGAACGCCTTCCGCCCCAGCGAGGAGGATTATGCGCCCTTTATGCCTCAGGCTAAGTCCCTGCCCGCCCAGTCGGACGGAGTGATACAGCCCTACGGGGATAGCCCGCTGGACGAAGAGGCTCTGGCCGAGACGGTCTACCTGAATATCATCAATCAGGCCCAGCGGTATGTCTATATCTATACGCCCTACTTCGCGGTGGGCGAGACCATGCTGGAAGCCCTCAAAGCGGCGGCAAAGCGGGGCGTGGACGTCCGGCTGGTGCTGCCGGGCATCCCGGACAAGAAGCTCATCTTCCGGCTGACCCGCTCCTATTATGTGCCGCTGCTCCGGGCGGGGGTGCGCATCTACGAGTTCACGCCCGGCTTCCTCCACGCCAAGTGCTACGTCAGCGATGACCGCGCCGCCGTGGTGGGCAGCATCAACATGGATTACCGCAGCCTCTTCCTCCACTTTGAGTGCGGGGCGCTGCTGCTCTATAACAGTCAGGTCATTGCGCTGCGGGACGATGTGCTCCGCACCCTGCCAGAGTGCCGGGAAGTGCAGCTGGCCGACTGCCGCACCTCGCTGGCCGGGACGCTCCTGGACAGTGTACTCCGCCTGCTGAGCCCGCTGATGTGAGCGATACTGTGGTGGAACAAGTGGCAATATGGCTATTTAATAATATAGATACGTTATATTTTGCCAGTTTGCCAACTTGGCATTCTGCCCCTTTTGGCAAAGTGGGGTCAGAGTGCCAGCTGTTTACCAGATTGCCACAGTGGCAAAGTGCGATTTTGCATGATATAACGTCAATATTGGCCCACTTTGCCAGATAATACGTCGGTCTCAGAGCACAGTTGTAAATTTTCTGTGCGGTGCTTGACTTTTGCAGGGAATCGCATATACTAGAAATGGAATCGTGAGAAGTTCCATTGGCTTCACCAAAAGAAAAGCCCCCAAGGAGTTGCAGCTCCCCGGGGGCTTTCCGTTTAGTCGGGCTTGCGGTCCTTGTCGAATCTGTTAAGCCACTTACAAATATAATGCGAGATCACATTTGCCACAACAGATTCCAAAATCGTGAGAATAGGTGCCATTACCTTCACCTCCCTTCCCATAAAACTGGGCGGGGTAGGCCGCAGGACAAGTATAACACAGTTTCCAACAAAAAGATATATAAATAAATAGACTCCTGCCGGGCTATACTACTCCCAAAGAGATGAAAGGGAGCGTAACGCTTATGACACAGAGACAAAAAGCTCTTCTGAGCTGTGCCGTGGCGGCGGCACTGCTGCTGTCCGGCTGCCGCAAAGGCAACGGCGATTCCGGCAGCATGAGCAGTTCGAACGCCATGTCCGGCTCGTCCGGCAGCGCCAGCACCACCCAGACTGGCGGCTGGAAGACCGGCCTCGGCATCCTGACCGAGGCTTCCGATGAGGCCCGTACCGGCACCATTCATACCATCGCTGCCGCCGTCCTGCTGGACGGAGACGGCAAGCTGGCCGACGTGATGCTGGATGAGCTGGAAGTGGAAGTTACCGCCGACGGCAAAGGCGTCGTCACCATGCCCACCGACTACCGCACCAAGCGCCAGAAAGGGGACGACTACCCGCTGGCAGCGGCATCTTCGCTGAAAAAGGGCTGGGCCGAGCAGGCCGATGACTTCGCCGACTACCTCATCGGCATGACGCCGGAACAGGCATCCATGCTGGAAACCGATAAGGACGGCAAGGCTGTGGACGCCGACCTGCTGTCCGGCTGCACCATCCGGGTGGATAAGTACCGCGACGCCGTGGCGAAAGCCTGCACGAATGCGTCCGCCCTCGGCGCGGCGAAGGGCGACCGGGTGAGCCTCGGCGTGGAGGCAGAGAATGCCTCTTCGGACATCACCGCCACCGACGACAAGGATGTGAACGCAGAAGTTGACCTTACCGTCGTGGCCCTGACTCTGGATGCCGATGGCCGTGTGACCAGCGCCATCGGCGACATGGCAGAGCCTGCGCTGACCATCGCGGCAGACGGCGGCGTCACCGCCCCGGACACCGTCCGCTCTAAGCTTGAGCTGGGCGACAGCTACGGGATGCGGAACGCATCCAGCCTCGGCAAGGAGTGGTACGAGCACAGCGAGGGCTATTGCAGCTACCTCAAGGGCAAGACTGAGGAAGAGGTGGCGGACATCCCTGCCGACGGCTCGGACGCCGACCTCGCGGCCCTCTGCACCATCTCCATCGACGCTTTGCAAAAGGCCGCAGGGGATGCGTTTGAGAATGCGTCATTATAAATTGAACGGAAAGTCTGACCGTCACCGTGAGGTGGCGGTTTTCTTTTTGTCCTTTGTACAAATACACCGAAAACCCTATCGGAAAGGGGCGGTCTGCGGGCAAAACGCGAAAAAATCGGTTTTCCTCTTGCAAAACGGGGCAAAACGCGCTATTCTATAGTCACAGTTTAACAATTTAGCATGGTAAAGCGGTAAAACGAGGCGCTGCTTCTGCTGAAACTGAGAGAGGAATTTGTATATGAAACGTCTGGTATCTGCTTTTCTGGCCGGTGCGATGGCACTGAGCCTTGCCGCCTGCGGCGGTTCTGCATCCACTTCCACGGCTGCTTCTTCTGCCGCCGCCTCTGCCGCCCCGGCAAGCTCCGTGGCCGCTGACAGCGACCTGGCTTACATCCAGTCCAACGGCAAGATGGTCATCGGCTACACCGTGTATGAGCCGATGAACTACACCGACGCCGACGGCAACTTCACCGGTTTCGATACCGAGCTGGCCACCGCTGTCTGTGAGAAGCTGGGTGTCGAGCCGGAGTTCGTGGAGATCAACTGGGACACCAAGGAGACCGAGCTGGCTGCAAAGAGCATCGACTGCATCTGGAACGGCCTGACCCTGACCGATGACCGCGAGGAGAACATGGCCTGCACCAAGCCCTACGTCAAGAACGCCCAGGTCGTCGTGGTGAAGGACGGCACCGATTATACCTCCACCGCCGACCTCATCGGCAAGACCGTGGTGGCCGAGGCCGGCTCTGCCGGTGAGACCACCATCACCGAGAACGCCGACCTGTCTCAGGCTGATTTCATCTCCAAGGCTGTTCAGACTGACTGCCTGATGGAAGTCGCCGCTGGCACTGCTGACGCCGCCATCCTCGACCTGACTCTGGCTTCTGCCATGATCGGCGAGGGTACCGACTACGCAAACCTCAAGATGGTGGATGAGCTGAACGTCGAGGAGTACGGCGTGGCCTTCCGCAAGGACAGCGACGTGGCCGAGGCTGTGGACAATGCATTCGACGAGCTGAAGGCTGACGGCACCATGCAGACTCTGGCCGACAAGTACGGCCTGACTCTGGCTGAGTAACTTACATTATAAACGGATAGGTGTAGTGATTCTGTGACTGTGATTTTGGAGCGTCTGACCGGCGCATTCGCGCTCAACTGTGAGCTGTTCTTTCTGACCTTGCTGTTTTCGCTGCCGCTGGGCCTTGTGGTGGCCTTTGGCTCCATGAGCCGGTGCGCACCGCTGCGGGGCGTCGTCAAGACCTTCGTGTGGGTCATCCGCGGTACGCCGCTGATGCTCCAGATCATCGTCATCTACCTTGGCCCCGGCCTGCTGGGTATGACCAACCCCTGGCCCTCCGGCTCTTCGGGCCGTCTGGTGGCGGCGGTGGTGGCTTTCGCCATCAACTACGCCTGCTACTTCTCTGAGATCTACCGCGGCGGCATCGAGGCTGTGCCGAAAGGCCAGACCGAGGCCGGTCAGGTGCTTGGCATGACCAAGAGCCAGATCTTTTTCAAGGTCACGCTCCTGCAGGTCGTCAAGCGCATCCTGCCCCCGATGGGCAACGAGGTCATCACGCTGGTGAAGGATACCTCGCTGGCGAATGTCATAGCCAACAAGGAGATTATCATGATGGCAAAGGAGTACAGCGCCAAGGGCCTCATCTGGCCGCTGTTCTCCACCGCGATTTTCTTCCTCGTCTTTGTCGGCGCACTCACCCTGCTGCTGGACTGGGCCGAGAAAAAGATGGACTATTTCCGCTGCTAAGGAGGATACTGAATTATGGCATTACTCGAAGCCTCCGGCATCGGGAAAAACTTTGGCGAGACGAAAGTTCTCAAGGACATCTCGCTCACACTGGAACAGGGCGAGGCGCTGGCAATCATCGGCTCGTCCGGCTCGGGCAAGACGACGCTGCTGCGCTGCCTGAACTTCCTTGAGCGTCCCGACACCGGCGTCATCAGGGTGAACGGCGAGACCATGTGGGACGCCGCCGACCCTGCCACCCAGCGGGAGAGCGAGGTGCGGAAAAAGCGCCTCCACTTCGGCCTCGTGTTCCAGAACTTCAACCTCTTCCCCCAGTACACCGCGCTGGAAAACGTGATGCTGGCGGGGGAGCTTCTGGCGAAGGAGCAGCCCGACTACAAGGCCAACAAAAAGGCCATCCACGCCCAGCTGGAAGCACAGGCCCGTGATTTACTGGCCCAGATGGGCTTGTCGGAGCGGGCAGGCCACTACCCCCACCAGCTTTCCGGCGGTCAGCAGCAGCGGGTGGCCATCGCCCGCGCACTGGCGCTCCACCCGGACATCCTCTGCTTCGATGAGCCCACCAGCGCCCTTGACCCGGAGCTGACCGGCGAAGTCCTCCGTGTCCTGCGCGACCTCGCCGACCGAAAGACCACCATGATCATCGTCACCCATGAGATGCACTTCGCCCGCGACGTGGCCGACCGCATCCTATTCATGGACGGCGGCGTCGTGGTGGAGGAAGGCCCGGCCCGCCAGCTCATCGACCACCCCCAGGAGGAGCGCACCAAGCAGTTTTTGGCGCACTACTCTGAATAAGACAGGCTATGGCCCTCCCCGCTCGGGAGGGCTTTTTTGCGTATGCGGCGCATGGTCAGGCTGTCCTTCGTACAACCTCTCAGGCGCTTCGCGCCAGCTCCCCTAGTAGGGGAGCCTCTGGCGAAGAGGACAGGTCTCCGGGTAAAGGCGAAACTTTCCGGTATGCCAAGGCCTCCCCTCGTTAGGAGCAACAACGACGACCGCCGCCAGCGGCGGAAACAGGGAGTCGCTGTTGGGGCCGCGGCCAGCAGGATGCGAGGCCCGCACCAAGGGCCGAAGCAGATGCTGGGAGCCGCAACCCGGGCAGTGGCACGTCGTAGGCGTGACGGAGAGGTTTAGCTCCTTTTGTGCCACTCACGCCGAAAACACCCCTATTTGCGCAGGTTTTATTGACATCCTCTTGATTTTTTGGTAAATTTGCATCAGAAAAGACCGGCTCTCGAACGACAAACAGACCAAAGGAGGACAGACTATGAGACTGAAAAGCGCACTCCGGCGGGGCGTGGCCGCTGCCGTCATCGCGGGCATCGTGGTGAGTTCCGGCATCCCGGCCTATGCGGCCCGGTGGGACATCGCCAACGGCGACATCACCGTGAAAGCGGGCGACGCCGAAGGAAAGAACAAGGTCTCACAGGGCGAGACCATCGACAAGGACGACACCAACACCGTCATCACCGGCGAGTCGGATAAGAACACCGTCACCATCGACACCTCCGGCGGCAAAGTGGACGTCACCTTCGACGACCTGAAGATCGACGTCAGCGGCAAGAAGGAGGGGGATGGCAGCGATGACAGCCCTGCCCAGGAGAGCAAAGCCGCTGTCACCGTGCAGGGCGACCACGATGCGACCATCGAACTGGACGGCGACAACAAGCTGAAGAGCGGCGGCTATAATGCGGGTCTTGAGAAGAACGAACACGAGTCGAAAGGAACGCTGACCATTAAGGACGACAACGGCAAGGACGGCTCCCTCACCGCTGAGGGCGGCGACGGCGGCGGTGCAGGCATCGGCGGCGGCATCGAGAGCACTGGCAGCAGCATCACCATCCGGGGCGGCACCATCGAGGCTGTGGGCGGGAGCAACGCGGCAGGCATCGGCGACGGAGCAGGCCGCGCGTCGGACGACACCGACGACCCGAACCCGGGAGACCTCTACATCTGCGGCGACGCCGAGGTGACGGCCAAGGCGGGAAGCCAGATGACGGACGCCAAGGCCCCGGCCATTGGCGGCAGCTACGGCGAAGTACCCACGGAGAACCTTTCTGACGATGAACATAAGGTGACGGGAGGACGGCTGACCCGTCTGAACGCGGACGGCACCGTGATGGAGGGGATGGGCTACGACTACACCTCCACCCCCAAGCCCCAGCCGGACGACGACGAGGACGACGATGATGATGACGTCCCGCCCCCGGCACAGGAGAACGCTCCCGAACCCCTGCCCGGCGGCATGGTGGTCAACGCCTTCTTCGCCGACCGGGTCACCATCCAGCGGCTGGATCCTGCGGGGGTCGCGGAGAGCGGCATCGTCCCCGTGTTCGGCAGCGTAAAGGCCGGCGCCGCCGCCGTCGTCCAGTGGATGGACCCTGCGGTGGTCGCGGAGAGCAGCACCGACCCCATGGCCGGCGACGCCGGAGAGGTCCTCACCCCGGGGGGTGTGGTGCTTATTGAGAGCGCCGCTCCCCGCTCCACCGTCACCACCGACATCTCCAGCCTCCGGGAGGACGGCGTGGAGGACATCTTCTTCCGCTATGAGGACACCATGACCCACTATAGCGTGGACAAGATGGCCGACGCGGCGGGCGAGGACGCTGACGTGGAGCTGAAGCAGAACAGGGAGGACATCAGCCTCCGGCTGGACGGCGAAACGCGGGACGACCTGTCGGAGCGCTATCAGGAGTGGGTGCCGGTGCAGACGCCAGAGCCACAGGAGAGGCTGATATTGACCCACAAAGAGGTAGAGCAAAAAACGAGTGAAGAGCTCAGACGTGAACGCGACGAATTACTGAAACAAGAGCTGGATATGATGGACTTCCAACTCGCGAAAAAAAGGGACGACCTCCCGAGTTTGGATTGGTGGCTCGAGCCTGCGAGAGAGGAAACGCCGGGAATCGGGCATGACGAGTCCCTGAAACAAGAGCTGGATATGATGGACTTCCAACTCGCGAAAAAAAGGGACGATCTCCCGAGTTTGGATTGGTGGCTCGAGCCTGCGAGAACGGAAACGCCGAGAATCGGGCTTGAGGAGTCCCTGAAACAGCTGGCTTCCCGATTTGAGGCCATCGCTCCCGAGGAGGATAAGCCACGGCTTTTCCTGCTGGAAACCACCGTCCCGGATGGCACAAAGTATACCAATCTGTTGGAGAGTGACCTGCGGAGCTATACCGACCTTGGTGACGACTGGGACGACCTGCCGGATACCCAGGGTGAGATAAAGATCTGGCTGCCGGAGGACTTGGAGCATCTCATAAGCCCCTCAAAGGAGAGCCTGAGCCGCATCGACGGCATTGCATGATACACAAAACGAAAGGAGATGTACTATGAGACTGAAGAGCGCACTCCGGCGGGGCGTGGCCGCCGCCGTCATCGCGGGCATCGTGGTGAGTTCCGGCATCCCGGCCTATGCGAAAACATGGAACATCGCCGACGGCGACATTACGGTCAAAGGTGCGAGCGATGAAAGAGGAAACTATAACAATGTCAAGCAGGGTGAAAAGGATTTCGAGAAGGATGAGGGGGAGACCGTCATCACCGGCGAGTCGGATAAGAACACCGTCACCATCGACACCTCCGAGGGCAACGTGGACGTCACCTTCGACGACCTGAAAATTGACGTCAGCGGCAAGACCGAGGTGGATGACAGCGGTGACAGCCCAGTCGATGCGGGCAAAGCCGCCGTCACCGTGCAGGGTGACCACGATGCCGCCATCGAGCTGGACGGTGCCAACGAGCTGAAGAGCGGCAGCCACAATGCGGGCCTCGAGAAGAATGGCCATGAGTCCTCCGGCAAGCTGACCATCAAGGACGACAACGACACCAAAGGCTCCCTCACCGCCGAAGGCGGCGAAGACGGCGCAGGCATCGGCGGCGGCTACGAAAGCGGTGCCGGAAACATCGAGATCACCGGCGGCACGGTAGAAGCCGTGGGCGGCGAGGGTGCTGCCGGTATCGGCGGCGGTGTGTACGGCCCGGGCCGCGACATCGAGATTTCCGGCGGCAAGGTGTCGGCCACGGGCGGCGATGCGGATAAAAATCTGGATGCCTCCCGCCCCGGCGCGGCAGGCATCGGCGACGGCGCAGGCACGGAAGGCCGCGAGATAGACCCGGATGCACCGCCCAGCAACCCCAGCAACCCCAATCACATCATCATCTCCGGCGACGCCGAGGTGGAGGCCAAGGCGGGCGCAAGCACCGGCGGCAAAACTGCGGCCATCGGCGGCGGCATAGTCGGCGAGATCTCCAATGACGCCCTCTCCGACGACGACCACAAGGTGACGGGCGGTAGTCTGACCCGCTACGACCCCGACGGGAAGAAGATGGAGGACTACAGCTACGACCAGCGGATGCCCTCCCAGCCGGAGCAGCCCGATGATACCGAGAACGACGAGGACGACGACGACGAGGACGACGCTCCAAGCGTGCAGGCCGGCGAGGTGCCGGACCGTGTGAAGCAGATGTACGAGACCGTCGGCGTGATCACCCATCTGGATGGCACACAGGAGCTTGGTAATGTGGCCACGGCGGAGTATGACCCGGTCAACAAGGTCCTGAGCTTCGATGCCCACAGCACACTCTTTCGGATGACAGGCGACTCGCTGCGGGAGCTTGCAAAGGAAGTCCATGAGCTTCGCATCCGGTTCCTTGATGGGGAAGGGCGGGAGATGGAGGCGGTCATTCCGCTGGCCCGGATAAAAGACTTGGTCGGCGTGAATGGCGCATTCGAACTCGAGCTGTCCCATGAGGGGCGTTATCAATTCCATGTTGTAGGGCAGACGGGATATGATAGAAAAACATTCTCGGATGAGACCGTCCTGCGCCAAAGCGGCAAGGAACTGATCCTCGTGTACCGCGTTGGCGACGAGGAGCAGAAAGCGCAGGAGGCTGCCCGGGTGGAGGAGGCGATCGCCCGCCGCAAGCAGGAGAAAAAGCAATGGGGAACGGTCCTCTCCGGTCTGGAAGGCGGCTCCCTGAGCGGACAGCCCGGGCTGACTCAGCCGGGAACGGACACCGTCGGCAGCGCGACCGGCTTCAGCGCAAACCCGAAGGATCCCACCATCCTCGACATGGGCTCCATCACGGTCCGTCCGTCCGAGCAGCCCGCCTCCAACCCGACGGTGTGGAAGACATTTACCAGTAACATCGTGAAGCTCGTGGGCGGGAAGCAGGACAGCAAGAAGGACGACCCGGCCCCCTCCGTCGGTGGCCTCAGCGGGCCGACGACTCTCTCGCCGGACAGCCTCACCACGGTCCAGCAGCCGGAAATAAGCACCCAGCAGCCGGAGACAAGCACCCAGCAGCCGGAAACAGGCGGATGGGTAACGGACAGTCAGGGTGACTGGGTGTGGAAGCCGGGCAAGGATGACAGTCAGCCGCCGGATTGGGGAGGAAATTGGGATACAAGAAAATGGATGGGGAGCAGCGACGATAATTTGTGGATGTGGCAGCCGGGCAAGGATGACAGTCAGCCGCCGGATTTGAGAGGAGATTGGGAGACAAGAAAATGGGTAAGGGTCAGTCAGTCGCCGGATCTTGCTTGGTGGAATTCCTTTTATGACTCCATACGGAAGTACGATTATGAAGGCTGAGAGGGAGTGCAGCAGGAGGGCCTTGCCGCTCCCCTGCGCACAATCACCAAAAACCACCGATAGAAAATAGTAATGTTGTACGAAGAAATCTGAGAAAAACCCCTTGCAAAATCACGATGAGCTGAGTATAATACCACTCATGAAACGCAAAACGTCCTGCCCCTCGTCCGGCAGGGCGTTTTTGTCGGTAAAAATTTGGCAAAGAAATGTTAAGTGACCGCCCGGGGAGGGGCTTTGTATGACAAAAGACATGACACAGGGCAGCCCGCTCAAGCTCATCCTTGCCTTTGCGGTGCCGCTGATGCTGGGCAGTCTGTTCCAGCAGTTCTACAATCTGGCCGATACCATCATCGTGGGCCGCTTCGTGGGCGTGGATGCGCTGGCGGCGGTGGGCAGCGTGGGCGGCCTGAACTATCTGGTGCTGGGCTTCGTCAACGGCATCGCCTGCGGCTTCTCCATCCCCATCTCGTGGACCTTCGGCGCGAAGGACTACAGAGAGATGCGGCGCTACACCGCCAATACCGTCTGGCTGAGCCTCTTTTTCGCCGTCGTGCTCACGGTGGTGACGGTGGCCCTGACCCGGGCGGTGCTGGTCTGGACCAACACCCCCGACAACATCATCGACATCGCGGACATCTACATCCGCACCATCTTCTGGGGCATCCCCTTCACCCTGCTGTACAACGTCACCAGCGCCCTCATGCGCGCGCTGGGCGACAGCAAGCGGCCTCTCTATTTCCTGCTGGTGGCCAGCGTGCTGAACATCGGCCTCGACCTGCTCTGTATCCTCATCTTCCGGATGGGGGCGTTCGGTGCGGCCTTCGCCACCGTGTTCAGTCAGGCGGTGGCGGGCATCGGCAGTCTCATCTACATCGGCCACCACTACCCGGAGCTGAAATGGAGCAGGGAAGAGGGCCGTCTGAGCGCCAGCCACTGCCTCAAGCTCTGCAACATGGGCATCCCTATGGGCCTGCAGTGCAGCATCACCGCCATCGGCAGCGTCGTGCTGCAGGGCGCGGTGAACGGTCTGGGCAGCAGCATCGTGGCCGCGCAGACCGCAGGCAGCAAGGCCGCCCAGTTCCTCTCGGTGCCGCTGGAGAGCATCGGCACCGCCATGACCACCTACGCCAGCCAGAACATGGGCGCTCACGACCTCAAGCGTGTGGACCGGGGCGTCAATACTGCGCTGGGAATTGGCTGCGTCTACAGTGTGGCATCCTTCCTCATCCTGCGTGTGCTGGATGTGCCGCTTATCAGTCTCTTCCTCGAGAGCAGCGAGGTGGAGATCATGGCGAATGCCCGAAGCTTCATCTTCTGGAACAGCGTGTTCTACATCCCGCTGGCCGTCCTCATCATCTACCGCTACACCATCCAGGGCCTGGGCTATTCCGGCCTTGCCATGTTCGCGGGCGTGGCCGAGATGGTCGCCCGTGCCATGGTGGGCTTCTGGTTCGTGCCGCTCTGGGGCTACTTTGCGGCCTGCATCGCCAACCCTGTGGCATGGTTCTTTGCCTGCTTCTTCCTCATCCCGGCGTACTTTGCAGTGCGCAAGCGGCTGACGAAGGAAAATGTATATGGGGTGGGGGATTAAACCTCGCCTACAGCTCCCCTTCGGGGGAGCTTTTGTTGTATTTACAAATCCCCCCAAAACCGCTATACTATATATAGTTGTGTCAAAACGAGGAGGCGGGACGATGGAGCAGGAGCTGGAACGGCTGGAAGGCACGGTAGAGGACATCATCTACCTGAACGAGGACAACGGCTACACCGTGTTCGAGGTGTCGGGCGGCGGTGTCGTCACCGTTGTGTGCGGCGTGGTGGGAGAGCTCCACGCCGGTGAGAGCGTCGTCTGCCGGGGCAGGTACGAGAACCACGCCACCTATGGTCGACAGTTCCACGCACAGGAGTGCGAGACGGATATGCCCAAAGACCTCGAGGCCGTCTACGCCTTCCTCGCCAGCCGGTCGCTGCCCTACATCGGGGCTCGGACGGCGGATAAGATCATTGACAAATTTGGCGCGGCGGCGCTGGAAGTTATCGCCAACGACCCCGCCCAGCTCACCCTCATCCCGGGCATCTCGGCGGACAAGGCCGACCGTATCCAGCAGGAGTTCAAGCGGATGTTCGGAATGCGGGAACTCATCGCTTATCTGGCTCAGTTCGAGATCAGTCCCCGCCGGGCGATGGAGGTCTTCCGCACCTTCGGGCCGGGGGCCATGCAGGCTATCCAGCAGAACCCCTACCTGCTCTGCGGGGAGCCGCTGCAGCTGGACTTCCGCCATGCCGACAGCATCGCCCAGTATTACCAGATGGCAGGGGACTGCGCCCAACGGCTGGAAGCCGCCCTCCTGCGCACCCTGCGCCACAACGCAGGCAATGGCCACACCTGTCTGCCCCGGGCGCAGCTGCTGGAAACGGCGTCGAATTTCATCCACCAGCCCCCCGAAAAGCTGGCGGCGGCGCTGGACAGCTGCATCCAGACCGGGAAACTGGCGGTGCGGATGTTCGACGGCACACCGTATATTTATCTGCCGGACCTGCTGGCTGCAGAGCAGGACATCGCCGACCGTCTGGCCATGCTGACCAAGCGCGGGAAGCAGACGGCCCACGGCCTCGACAAGAACATCCAAATACTGGAACTGGCGCAGGGCTTTGCTTACGCGCCGCTCCAAAAGGAAGCCATCCGTAAGGCCATGACCGAGAACTGCCTTGTCCTCACCGGCGGCCCCGGCACCGGCAAGACCACCACGGTCAACGCCATCCTGCAGCTGCTCGAGAACGAGGCCGAACGGGTAGCCCTCTGCGCTCCCACAGGCCGCGCCGCCAAGCGCCTGAGCGAGCTGACGGGCCGGAAAGCCTCCACCATCCACCGTCTGCTGGAAGTGGACTACACCGGCGGCGTGGTCAGCTTCATCCATAATGACAAGAACCTGCTCAAGTGCGACGTCGTTATCCTCGACGAGATGAGTATGGTGGACGTCAAGCTGTTCCAGGCCCTCATTGCGGCACTGCGGTACAGCTGCCGTATTATTATGGTAGGCGACGCCGACCAGCTGCCCAGCGTCGGCCCGGGCAATATCCTCGGCGAGATCATCCGCTCTGGGCTGGTGCCGACGGTCTGCCTCAACGAGATATTCCGGCAGGCCGCTCAGAGCCTCATCGTGGAGAACGCCCACCACATCATCTCGGGCGAACCGCTGAAAAAGGGCGGAAAGACGGACGATTTCTTCTTCCTCGAAGCCGACGGCGACGCAGCCCAGAAGCTGGTCTGCGACCTCGTGACCACCCGTCTGCCCCGCAGCTACCAGTTCGACCCGGTGAAGGATATTCAGGTGCTCTGCCCCACGAAGCTCGGCCCCACCGGCACCCAGGCCCTCAATGCGGAGCTGCAGGCCATGCTCAACCCGCCCAGGAAGGGCAAGCCGGAGCTGCAGAGCGCGGCCCGGGTCTTCCGGGTGGGGGACAAAGTGATGCAGGTGCGCAATAACTACGAGATAACGTGGCAGCGCATCGGCGGGGAACAGGGTGTGGGTGCCTACAATGGCGACATCGGCATCGTGGAGTCCATCGACGTGCGCAGCCGCTCCATGGTGGTGCGGATGGACGACCGGCGGCTGGTCTACCCGGCGGAGAACCTCAACGAGCTGGAAATTGCGTATGCCATCACGGTACACAAAAGCCAGGGCAGCGAGTTCCCGGCGGTCATCCTCCCGGCGGCACAG
>OOCT01000765.1_pt1 | contig 18432 bp, 19 predicted proteins | sample 1671851 | NCBI WGS metagenome assembly OOCT01 (sample SAMN06348199, study PRJEB24527) | human gut metagenome | biome: human gut; feature: ankylosing spondylitis patient; material: feces | host: Homo sapiens | place: China | collected 2015-10
CCTGGATGGAGAATCCCGTCGGACTCTCCTCCTCGACGACCTTGTACCAGCCCCTGTTGACATTGGTGAGCACGATGCGCCCCGAGGAGTCCGTGTAGTACGTCCCCAGGTCATTGATCTCGCCGGTTTCCGTGTTGTCGCTGGCATAATAGATATGGAACTTGGCGTTCTCAAGTGGATCTTTTGTGATGGAATTGCGTTTGATAACTGTGAGCGATGGTTTGACTGCGTTAAAGAAGCGCACCGTCCGGGTGACGCCCGGCTCCAGGAAAATGGTCTGGGGAATCTCGCTGATAATGACGTTGGACGGTACGTTGACCTCCGAAATTTCGTAGCTGCCGGGGTCCACTTCGAGAAATGCTTTGCCGCTGGAATCGGTCTCTACGGTGTCCAGGAAATCCCCGTCGATCTGCCGGACCTGGTAGGTGACTCCCTCAATGGGAGATCTGTCGGCAATATTCCGCTTGACGATCTCCAATCCGGGCCGGGTGTAATCCTCAAACCGTGCCTCGCTGATTTTGCCGGGCCGGAGGGCGATGGTCTGCTCGCTGGCAGTCCGCACGAACGGCTCCGGAACGGACTCCTCACGGACGATATAAACGCCGGCGGGGAGGTCCTCCACCAGGGCGCTCCCATCCGGTCCGGTGGAGACGGAGGTGCTGAAGGCGCAAGTGACGCCCTCGATAGAATAGACGGCGTTTTCCACGGGAGAGCCATCGACAGCCGAGGTCTTGATGACCTTGATGCCGGGCAACTCCTCGTCTCCAACGGTGACGGTGTACTGCTTATCGCCGTCGGTAACGCTGACGTAGACGCTGTGGGGCGTCGGGTCCAAGGCATAGCCCGCCGGGGCCTCCTGCTCTACAAAAGACCACAGGCCCTCGGTGACATCGTGGACCTCGATGTATCCCCCTCCGGAGGTCACATCGCTGCCAACGATTTGGCCGTCCAGGTAGATGTTATAGACGGCCCCGTCCAGGCCCTTGTCGGTACCGGCGATGACCTTCTGGAAGGTGATGTCGCCATCGCCAGCGGGAGGAGGATCATCGTCATCCTGCGGTTCATCATCTGCGATAACCTTACGGCCGCTGTGGTAGGCGAAGAAGGACTGCCGCCCGGAGACACTGGAGGTGGCCAGCACCGCCCACTTGGAACTCTCGTCCTCCACGATGGAGGCGTGGATGCCCTGGGCGGCATATTCCTCGATCTGCCGCTGGAATTCGGCATCCTCATTGGCCTTCTGGCCCAGCAGCCAGTTGTAATACTCTACATATTGGTCGTAGGTATCAGCGTTGGCGAAGCCGCCAGCGTCGATGTCGCCGCTGGGATCGCCGCCCGCACTCTTATCGCTCTGATTGTCCCAGATGTAGGTCTGAAGCGCCATGAACAGGCTGCCGGGGATTTCACCGGTGTAGTCCGTAATGTAGCTCATCATCCATTTGACGTTCTCTTTGGTGATGGCGTCCATCTCGCCCAGGCCGGTCTCGGCAACAGCGTCATTCCACAGGGCGTCCGCATCCGCTCCGGTGGCGGAGCGGTACATGTAGGATTGGAGAAACGACTCCGTGCCAGAACGGTAAGAGTAGCCCAGGTCCATGCAGTAGAGCTGCCGCCCCGCCGCCGTGGGCGGGCGGTAGGAATAGGTCTGCCCCTGGGAGTTGAGCCGGGTGGTCCAGAGGTTGGGGTCCGTCACCGGCGTAATCCCCACGCCAGTGGATTCTGCCGCCATCGCCACCGTTGGCAGGAGCGAGAGCACTGTCAGCAGAGTCAGAAGCAATGTGACGATTCTCTTTTTCATAAAACCCTTTCTGACCGTGAAAGGTGGGACAGCCCACTCGAAAGGCAGCTTCGGTGTCCTCCTTTCACGGCCTTTTATTTGGATTTCGAGTGTAAAAGGGCACAAAAAAGCAGGCCGTCCATATAGGACGGCCTGCCATTGCCTATGCAAGCAGCACAGACTGGTTGTTGTATTTTGAGCTGTGATATGCTAGAATAATGTCGATTTTTGCGATGAGAGAGGAAAGAAAGGAACTGCCATGTTTTCGCTCAACCCCATGAAGGAACTGTATGAAAGCCCGCTGCCACCTATGGCCCTGACGGACTATGAGGCATTTTCCAAATTCTTAAATCAGGCTTTGCACTGCTGCCACGAGACCGGGCGGGATTTCAATGTCTATCTGGACTGGGCCATCCGTGCTCTGGCCTCCAGCATGGCCGCGGACAGCGCCGCCAGGATCTTCCTGCCAAAGACCAGAACAGCTCCGTTTTCCTTGGACGATTTGATCCCACTGTCTGAGATCCCCTCCAAGGGGACCGTGCGGGTAGATTTGACGAAGAGCTATGTGGTGGCTCCAATCTGGAACAACACGGATCTTGTGGATGCCGTAAAGGCTTTCTCCGACAGCGGCTTTGAGAATGCGCAGATCGACCAGGTCTTTGGCGGGGCGTACATCCAGGAGCTGAAGCTGGCCATCATCGACTCACCTTCTGATGTGGATGTTCCGTACATTCTCTCCCAGTGGGATCGAGGCAGTATCCAAATGAATGCCTATTCGCTCAAGGACCTCACCAAGGTCCTCTCCACGGACGGAGAGAAGTGGTATCTGCAGGAAGAGAACGGCGAAACAGAATTGCCGGTCCTGGAGCCCCGTATGGCGATCCTCTACAACTGCGGTGCCAGGAGGTTCTGCAAAGATTGATCGAACAAAAAGCAGGCGGCTGCCTGCTTTCTGTTTTATTCTACAGGGTTGTCCACCCAAGTGACGTGATACCCTTCATAAGCGAATATCTGAACGCAGTACCAGCAATCTTCTCCAGCGGCATTCATACCTCGGGCAAGGCCCACGCCAATCTCGGACAGCCCATCATTGAGAATGTTCTTCAGATGTCCGCTGGATGCCGCCCAGTCATCCACAACCACTTCCGCCAGTCCTTTGCCCAACTCCGCCAGCCGGCGGTCCGCGATCCTGTGAATGTTCTCTGCGGTATAGGGACAGTTGCTGACGGTTGACCGGTCAGAGCCATCAGGCCGGATGTGGGAGTAGGTGCCGGTGGCAGCCATTTCATCAGCTCGGACCTGGGCCGCCTGTGTCAGCATGACGTCGGTTTCCAAGTCCGCTAGGCCAGCCTCCTGACGGAGCTGGTTGGTTCTATCAACGATTTCCTGCCGCATGGATGAGATATCCGAGGCAGGTACCGATTGCTCATCGCGTGTCGGCGCCACGCCGGTGTAGGGGGCGCCCGTGTCCACCTGGACGCCGTTGTCCCAATAGACGTTGAATCCCACCTGCCTGCCGGCGTCCCGCAGCTTCACATAGTTGGACCCATTGATGTTGTATGCCTCCATCTTCACCTGCTGTCCATCCACATAGATGGGCTGCCTGGTGGGCACCGCAACGATACCCGCTGCCGCAGCGCCGCCGCAGAACGTCGCACCCAATGCCATGCCGGTGAGCAGCAGTCCCATCTTCTTTCCTCTGTTGTTCATAGCGATATCCCCCTCTTCAGCTTTGGCCAATAGCGTACCGGTTTTTGCAACTTCGGATCATGGGCCGCGGATACCCGCCACAGACTGCAGGTCTGATGGGTCAGATAGACCACCTGGTTCAGCAGATCCTCCGCCTGCATATATTGGGCGTCCTGTACGCCGGTCTTGCAGACGATCACCGGTCGGCCTCCCAGCAGGCGCTGGACCTGTCCGTGATCCAGCAGGACACGGCCCTCCGGCACCTGCAGGTCCACATCCTCATCCGGATGGATTTCGAGGAACTCTTCCACGGTCATGGGGAGTCCCTCTTGCCTGTGGCACCATGATACGCCAAGAAAATGTGGAAAGCTATTGACCAAAACGCAGAAGGAATCGCTCGATCATACAGCAGTTTGTCCATCACGCCTCCACCGCCTGGACGCACCAGCGGTAGGTACGCTGATCCCGGACGCAGGTGTACAGGGTCAGGCGGTTCTCCGCGGAGGGGGATAGCTCGCTCCGATCCGTCTCGCTGATCTTCTCCACGGAGACCACCTTGTAGGTCCGGGTCCCCAGTTTGGTGGCCAGTGTAATTCGGTCTCCGATATCCAGGGTATGGATCTCACCGAAGTAGTCGTTGGTACCCCTATTGTGGGCCGCCAGGGCTATGTTGCCGTTCCAGATGCTGGTTTCCTCAAAGTGCCCCACCCCGCGGGCCAGAGTTTTGCTGCCCGTGCCCTGGTACACCTTGACGTTCAGGTCGACAGCTGGGATCTTGAGGGTCGCCAGATATCCGCCGCTGTAGTAGAGATCACTTGTCACTTCCGTGAAGCCGGTGGACGAAGATACCGTGGACCCGCTGCTGGAGGCGGAGGTCCCCGGTATCACCACCGCGGCAGAACCGCCGTTGATGACCGCCACGGTGACTGCCTGTCCTCCCGGTGCCAGGTTGGGGGTGAGGTACGTGCCAGTGTTCAGCGCGTAAGCGCTGGGACTGCCAAAGGCCGGTGGGATCCGGGCGGCGTTCTTGCTGTGGTCCTCATTTTTTGCCGCGCCGCCGTCTGCCGTGATGACAGGTTCGATGGAAGTGGGATCTCCGTACTCCGGATCGCCCGGCGCGGCGATGGTATAGTCCAGGGCTCCTGCGGGGAATGCCAGACAGGCGGCCAGACAAAGGCTCACAAGACTTGTAATGACTCGTTTCATGAAAACTCCTCCTCGCATATTTCCCATGCTTTCTTCTCACACTTCATTCTCCTCCACCGGCTCGTGTTCCCGGCGGTGCCGGATGAACAGCGCCGCCCCGGCCACGGCACCCACCAGGGCCACCATGCCGATGGGCACCAGCAGCACAGCCCAGCTGAAGGCCGCCGCTGCGGGCACTTCCTCCACCGGCTGGAGGGGTGTCCCCTCGAAGATGGCCACATAGCGGACACGGTCCAGATTAATTTTGCCAACAGTGCCGGTATAGTCGGCGGTGACGGTGTAACCCTTCACATAGCTGCTGGTAGCACTGCCGGTGTAGGTGGCCACGGCAGTAAAGCGGTCACCCAGGGCGTAGCCGTCCAGGGTTGCTGTGTTGTCCGTCTGCCAGTTGATGGTCTGGAGGGTCAGGGTCCGTCCATTGTCCTGGATGGTCTTGGGGATGTTGGCAGTGTCCTGATTGGCCAGGTTGGGATAGGACCTGGTGGCGGAGATCTCCCGGGTGCTGCTGCCGTAGCCGGAGACTTCCACCTGGACTGTGTCCAGCTGGAGAGACAGGGTGCCCATGTAGCCGTCCTCCGTGATGAACTCCTTCTCCTGAGGCAGCAGTGCCAGGATGGAGGCCATGTCCTTATTGGCGCTCTGGAGGCTGACTGTCTCCGTGTGCTGCCGTTCGTCATGCTCCGGCAGCTCCTGTCGCAGCAGATCTGTCAGGGTGTAGTGGAAACCATCCTGTTCGAAATCGGACCGGGGGATGCCCGTGGGGTCATCCTCCGGCCCCAGGTCGTAGAGCTTTCGCAGCTCGGTACCATCCTCACTCTGGGTGATAGCAGTAGGGTAGCAGACCTCCACCTCGTCTGTTCCTGCGGCCAGGGCTGTGGGGGCCAGTGTCATCGTCAGGCACAACATAGCGGCGCATAGCATCATTGCTCGTCTCATCTTCGTTCTCCTCTCCATTGTTTCATTTCTCCCAGCCCGCCTATCTTGGGGCCGGATTGTACTTGCTGCTCCGCTTTGGGCAGGTAGGTCCTGGTATTGAGCTGCATAGAACTCTGTTCATGACTGTATTCTATACGTTCTGCCTCTCTTTCTCGCTGTTCCAATGTGCGGCGCATCAATACGTCGTATTCCCAGGGCAGTGTCTCCAGTAGGATATAAGCGCCCTGTTCCGTGAGTCCATCTGCCTGACAGCGAAGCACCAGGGGATGTCCAGTCCTCTTCCACTGGCGTAAAAAGGCCGGCTGTTTCCAGCCGGCGCCAACGATATACACCCAGCGGAGCGCAGTCTCCTGTCCGCTCTCGCCGCTCAACCACAGATACTTGTCCCGCAGGTCCCGCCGCAGTCTATCTCTGGATGGGACGGGTGTCACCACGCTCCCGGAGAGCTGATAGCGAAGGTTCAAAGCGGAGATACAGTCTTCTGCCGCAGCCGTCGCCTCTGGTATCTCCGCCCATAGCGGCAGCAGTTCCGGGCTGGCCGCCTGAACGTCCTCCCATGCTGTCTCCGCGGGGTATATCAGGACGTGCCGTGCCAGCTCCAGAACATGGATACCGTCTGTCATCCCTAGGCTCTTTGCCTGGCGGGAGGGGAGCGCACGGTACCTGGCCAGCGCCTCCTGCAGCGATGGAAACCGCTCCATAGTCCACCCTTTGTGAAAAGTGCGCTTGGGCGGCAGGCGCAGGTCATCAATGATGTAATACTGCATCGCAATCTCCTGTCACTTCATGGACATTCCGCCTTGGCCAGGCGTCTTGATTTCCTGACTCTCCTGCAGCTCTTTTTGAAGGCATCGGATCGCATCGTTCACCTGTTCCATTTGATCCGCCTCCTGCTCCTGGGCCAGATGGTCCCGCATCTGGTCCAGCGGGTCAAACAGGGAGAGTAGAAATATCAACTGTTCATCTGAATACAGCTCCATATCCTTGAGCAGAGCATCCCGACACATCCATACTGCGGACACATCCGCTATCTGGTCGATGACTTCAGAGACGGAAAGCGTTTGGAGCGACATCTCATATCTGTCCCATGCAAGGTTGATCCGCATGGCAAGGGCTTGCTCCTTTTCGGAGCGACTCATCTGCTGTAATTTGTTCAGTTTCAGTTCCTGAAGTTTTTCCCTTGCCCAGTCTGGCAGAAACTCTTCCTTCAGCACACCAGTGAAGTCGGTCCGGTTCCAGCGGACCATTTCTTCATCATTCAGGCAGGTGCAGCGGATAGATCTTCCAATGGCGGTGGGGCTGCACCCAAAGCCGTCATGGGCGTACCAGAGCTGATTTTCAGGCTTCCAGCAGGACTCTTTCAGAGTATCCGGAGAAAGCACCAGCACCTTTCCCTCGTAGTCCAGTTTCTCGAAAGAGTCTGGCTCACATTGATTAGGGCTGAAGAGCCCCAAAGCCTGATACGCGGCACGGTACTGATCTACCACACCATTCAGCACAGCGGAACGGATTGGCACCACAAAGTTGAGATTGTGGGATTTGTCTGGTGGGATATAGATTCGACTGGCCCACTCTTTATTCTCAGAACTGTACTGGCCACCCCATTCCAACTGCTGTATCGTGTTAGCCAGCACCCAAGCTGTTCGTTTATAGCCGAACTCCTGGATAACTTTGGCCAGACAGTCTCCGTCCAGATGGGCACCGTCGTAATGCTGCCAGACGGCTTTCCGAATAGCATCCTTGCAGTCCATGTTGCTCAGGTAACTGGCCCGCCATAGAGACTCTTCTCCCCGTTGGCGGGCATACTCTGCGGAAAGTCCTCCAGCGTGTCGATCTCATCCTCGTCGAATGCATTCAGAGGATCATCTTCCTCTTGCAGGCTGGCCATCTCGTCGCTTTTTTTCGCCAGTTGTTCCGCCATGGACGTGACGATCTCATCCAGGAAAGCAATCACCTTGACAATTTCCCTAGTAGAGAGCGAATCACGTGCCAGAAGAATGCAGCCCTCTTCCGCACGGAGCACCAACGCCTCCGCGTCTGCGAGACCGGCGATCTGCATAGCAGGGAAGGGGATCTTCTGGGCTTTGCTGTCGGGCTTACGGTGCAGTGTAAATTTCATGGTTATCTTCCTCCTAAAGAGTTTTCAGCGTGTGAGTTGGGATGTTAACTGGGACCAGGACCCATTTCTCATCCATCTCACGTTCAAACAGGTCCAGCTGCTGGTCCATGAGAGGCCTGGGATCGTAGTTGGTGATGATCAGTTCTTTGTAAATTGCCCCACGTTCCTTTTTCAGCGGATTTTCCCGGACCAGGGAGAAGATGAAAAAGTCCTTCCGATACAACTCCCAGGCCAGGGGGCAGTTATTGTAAGAGATGATGGCATATCCCGGATACTTCAAGAGAAGGTCCCGTAACAGGGTGTGGTTCTGCTTGGGAAATTCGGCAGGGTATGTTCGCTCCGCTTTCACATAGGGCGGGTCCGCATAGACCACCTCATTGGGATTTTCCCTCTCGCCGATCAGCTCCAGAGCGTCCCGATTCTCCAGGAAGATGCTCTCAATCCGTCGGCTGACTTCAGGGAATCGCTTGATGATGGGCTCCACACGCAGTGTCTTGACCGCCACGGAATTCCCGGTTCCGCTATAGCTGCCGTACTGACGCAGCAGGAACGCCGCCGCCCGAACCACATCAAACAGCTTTGCCCGATCATTCAGCACCTTCAACAGCTCTTCCGCCTGTTCCTGCGTGAAGCAGGCGCGGTCCTGAAGGACCAGCTTTTCCTCCTCGATGTGTTTGAAGTAGTCCGCCTCATGTGCCGCAATATTCCGGTATAACTGAAAGGGTTCCCGGCCATGGACTGGGAGGAATCTCAGCTCCCGCGCTAGGGCGTGCTGATTTTCCTTGATACAGCAGAACACATTGAACAGATCGTTGTCCACGTCGTTGTAGATATCCAGCCGCCCCTTCTTCGGCTTCAGCGCCAGACTCAGGGCGGCGCTGCCGCCGAAGACCTCCAGGAACGTCTCCACATGGGGTGGTATCATAGGGGCGATGAATGGGACCAACTTCACCTTGTTGCCTGGCCACGGGAAAAACGGTCTAGCGATGGCAGCCACCTCCCACATCCGAAAGCAGCTTTTCCTCCATGCCGCGCAGCAGGCCCTGCCGGGCGGCTTCCAGGCCGCGGATCATCCGGGCCAGGTGCTCTTCGGTTTCCCGGGCCTCCCCGAAGGTCCTGATATAGAAATATCCGTCCCGGCCGCTGCCGATGGGATACCCCTCCTGCCGCAGATGGTTTACCATCTCGTGCAGCCTGGATTCGCTGACGCCCAGGATGTCTCGGAGTCTCCTGCCTGGTGCTGCATGCTGCCTGCCGGGACACGCACCTTTCAGGTATGCCAACAGTTGTTCTTCTTTTCGCATGATCGCTCCCTTCCGGGATCCGCTTTCCCGAAAATGGGCGCAAAAAAAGAAGGGGCCGCTGTCCCTTTCAGGAAAACGGCCCATATTTCGTATTTGATTTTACATGGTCATATCCCAATCATGCCGGGGCGGCGCGGGTGTCCGCAGATGCTGGAACTCCCGGTCATTTCGCCGGATGTAGGCGGTCTCCGATACATTGAGCCGGTATCCCTGCTGTTCCAGAAGGGCTTCTCCGAGTCCAACTGTATCCATACAGTCCCGCAGGAGGGGGTTCTTGAACCCTCCTCGCTTCTCCAGCTCCCGCTTTCCGAAAGCTCCCACATCGTCCGCTCGCATGAAATCATAGCAATGCAGATTCTGAGCGATGTCCAGTGCCTCCTGGAGCCGGTGGCAGTTCTCATACTCCAGTGCAGCCGTGAATTTTTCCATAAAGTCCGGCATTCCTTGCCCTTGCTCTTCCAGCAGGAAGCCCAGATCGTTGCCATCTCGGATGAGGTCATTTAAGTCGTCGTACTCATCCTGAAGAATGGTGATTCCCGGAAGAGAGCAGCGCACCTCCAGCAACTCACATTCTTGGATGGTCTCTGCCTTCAGCTCCCGTAAGGCTAAGGCGATCTCGCCCAGTCGGCCATCTGGCTCTGCGAAGGCATGGTCTGGCAGGCAGGCCCAGGCTCCCTTGGGCACGGCGGGAGCCGCCAGACGGAGCCGCAGGCTCCAGTCCGTCTCCTGCACTTTGTCCAGATTCGTGCCATCGTAGGTCTGCTTCGGTTCCCGGCCGGGGAGCACCACAAAGCAGTCGCCGATGAAGACGCCTGGGTGCAGCTCTTCATACCGGAAGCCGATCTGCTGCAGGTTCGCATAGGGGAGCACCGCCTCCGGCATCTCCGCTTCATAGCGCAGGTAGTATTCCCCCAGCTTTTCGTAGCCTCCCGCGGGGCAGAGTACCTGATAGTCTGAGAGGGAGAGCAGGCAGTTGATGGCCTCTGTGGTCTCTTTCCGATCCAGCTTCAGCACTGCCAGCAGCAGTTCATCTCCCTCTTTTCCAGAGACTTCTCTCAGCCGTCCGGTCGTCAGCATCATTGCGGCCAGCTGATATGCCTCCCGGGCAGAGAGGGTCTTCAACCGATCCAGAAGCCACTGCTTCTCAATGTCATTTGCGGGCTGTCCAAACGGTTTTCCCTCGATTTTGTCCATGTCGATCACCTCATCTCCATACCGCCACGCTGAAACTGCGTCTGCTGCGCCTGCTCCTGCCGGAAGCAGGGGAGAGGACCACCGTCCTTCCGGCGGATCAGGCCATAGTCCGTAATGGCTGCGTCACCCTGCTCCAGCCATTTCTGCCCGATCCAGGCCGCCTGGGGCGTCTGGAACAGATCCTCCGGCAAGTCCGGGTACTTCTCCCGCAAAATCACTTCCGTGTAATCCCAAGGCTCTGCGATCTCAGGGCGGAGTTCATACTGGTCCAATTCTTTTGCCAATTCGATTGCCTGCTCTAAGTTCGGGTTACCACTGGCATCCAACAGTGCTTTGTACTTAGTAAAGGATGCGGTATCCCAAACACGCTGCCTTTGAGACAGCATCTGGGCAAATACATTGACCTGTTCAATTCCTCCCTCATCCTCTATCGCATCATTGATGGACCCTCGCAGGGATGGGATCCGACAGTCCACGCAGTGGAAAGCACATTCTTTCATCGACGCCGCATCCACAGTCTCTACCGCATTCCAGATCGCGTCATCCACCGCGGGGAGATCCAGGGTTGCAGTCAGATCATTGTCGTAAGCAGGGTCATTAAAGAATCCCTTCCGCACTTCCAACACAACAGGGGCACCGGTGCGGTTAAAGTACGGCATGATCTCCTTGCGGTTGTAAACTTCTTTGAAGTCCCCACCTGGCTCCACATAGCCCCGGCGAGTATACACCCCGCCGTGATCTTCCTGATACTGCTTCCCGAATACCTCCAGCAGATCCTTTCGATATGCGCTGCCGTCCTCGGTGGTATCCAACAGTGTCATGGCCTCCTGCGTCAGCATCCCGCTCTCGTACAAAAGCGCCCCAAGTTGCTGATTGTTGAAAACATGGGGCGCCAAGAGGCAGATATCCGCATTGTAGGTCAGGTTGATCAGGCGGGGCAGAGGGATGGGGCCGATGTGCCGTCCGCCCTCGATTTGGAGCAGGCCGTCCAAGCCCATACGGTCGTCCTCACTCAGCATGGCCAGCCGCTGGGCCAGGAGGTTCAATTCATACAGGTTGACGTTGTCGCCGATCATCCCACGCTGGATGCCGGGATATTCAATTTTGGTCAGCTCATTATGACAGTCTCTGGCATCCTTGATCCGGGCTTTCTCCAGGGCGTCGTGAAACTCTGCCCAGGTAGCCGGCATCTCCAGCGCAGTGGCTGTCTCGTACCCCTTTGAGGTCTTGTTGCTGATCTCCACTTCGAAGATTCTTTCAGTCAAGAGTCATCCCTCCTATCTGCTCTTTTCGCTGAATTTCATAGTTCTTGGGATCAGCGCCCGGGACATCCCAGCCCGCCATGGAACCGATCTCCATGGCCATCCGCTGGGCGGGGGTGACCCCCATCCTCTCGTTGAGCCTGTCCGCCTCTTCTACATTCCGCTCTTTATCGCCGGTTTCCCATTCGGAGGGATAGTAGCCGGACTCGCCCCGCCTGATGCAGATGAGCTGGCCAGTGGTCTGCAAAGTGGAGAAGCACAGCTCCGGCAGCCCTTTGGCGATTTGGGGGACAAACTGTTCCTGTTCGGTCTGGATGCTCCAGTCATCTGAATTCCAGAGATGGACATACAGCTCTCCACCATCCACTTTGATCTCCCGCTGTTCAAAGCCCTCGCCCCAGCCATCTGATGCCTGGCCGCTGATAAAGTCCTTGAGCCTGGTCAGCTCTCCAGAAGTGAGTTCACCCACTACCTGACATTCCGCTACACCCCAGAGACAGCCATCCCGAACTTCCACCGTGAATTCTGCGGAGCGGACTTTGGCGTTCAGACTGTCCTGCTCCCCGTACCAGTGCATGAGGCCACGTTCCCGTTCCTCCGGCATCCGGTTTTTGACGAGGGCACCGAGAATCTGATCCTCGTATTCCGTGAGTGTCCGATCATCCCACCGCTCTCCCTCTTCGGAGGAATCCCCCCACTCGTCCCGAGGGTAGAAGTCGGCAGTTAAAGGCATATAGAGCTTCAACAGGGCTGGTTCCGGGGGCAGGACCGTGAAACGGTCCGCTCCAATGACCAGCGCCAAACTACGGCCTTTGTCCCAGGAAATCTGGAACTGTCCCGCATCGTCAATGTAATCCAGGGTCCCCATGGAGCCAGGTGGGATAGGGGCTGGGTCGCTGCCTATCTCTCTGAGCTGAATGCGGCTGCCCGCAGGGTATTGCTCCCGTAGAAAGTCCAGCCACTCTTTTGCAATTTTCATACTTCACATCCTCCTTGATCAAGCCAGCTCCACAGCTCCGGGCGTTTGAATTTCATTTCTGTATTCATTTACCAAGACCTCCGAATGTTATTTCTCGATTGGTGCGCCGCGGATTTTCTTCACCGACGAAGTCCCAGAGAATATCATCCACGGCCTCCCGCACTGATGGGTCATCCGTCAGGGTCTCATGCCGGAAGCCGGTGGTGTTCCGGTAAGGCAGTTCTTCTTGAATGGTTCGAAGATATTCCTGCGGATCTGTGAACTCTTGTTGCTCACCGTTGGCATAGGTCACCCGGCCCACCAGCCGCTCCCGCTGCCGCATCTGCTGTTCTCTCAGGTCATAACAGTACAGATATCCTTGGTAGTCTCCAGGCCGTGGGGTACAGCGCAGGCAGAAGCGGTAGTGCTCAGTCTCCGCGATATAGCCGTAGACACGGTCATTCGTCGAGATCTCTCCACCGTGCGTCCAGCAGTAGGAACTCATCGCAGACAGGCTCTGGAGCGGTCCATTCCGCCGCAGTGTATCCACGATTTGCTGGAGTTCTCTCTTAAACTCTGGGGTATTAAACTGGTCTGAATTGTGAGGCCACCATGTGGACCAGAAGCTCTTGCCGCCTGAGCCGAAATCTATCCGAAGATGTCCTACTGTCCCCAGGACCTCGTCCTGTTTCTCGTCTGAATAGAACAAACCCGCCTCCTCTTGGGAAGCGGGTTTCAATGCAACAGAATATTCTACCGCCGGATTATTACGATCCTTCATCTCTTTCACCTCACATTCTGTGAACACAAGCAATACCACATCTCCCCTCAAAAGTCTACTGAAATATCCGTGGACTCGTCACATGGTCCAAGGAAAAGAGACCGCTCTGCGCCTTTCGACAGCCGCGGTCTCTTTTGTCAATATACTCTTTTCGGCGGGGGAACTTGCACAGCTTATAGGTACGTAAAGAAGTCCGCTGTTAAGCAGCAGATCTCGCCTTTTTGGCCCTTTCCCCAGTACCAGTAATAGACGCCACTCGGAACCGTAAAAAGGGCAGCTGAATAATCACCATTCGGAGCGATCCCTGCTGCGCAGTTGATGCCCCATCGTTCCAGATTCTCCTCCAGAAGTTCATCAAGGGCAGTCTCGTAATCCAACTCAAAGGAATTAGAGCGCATACAGGACTCTCTGAAAAACCGGCCGTCCATCAATCCCGTCGTTGACTCATTTACGACATAGCCACAGTTCCTGCGGCTGGACTGCTCGGCGTCACATATGGTCTTGGCTGCCGTGAAGGTAACGGGGGGCTGATCTGTGAAACGGATCTCTGCAAACGCAAGTGTGCGGTCCTCTCCTGCATGAGCGGAATATGCGAATACAGGATATATGATATGCCGGGAGAGACCTTTTGCTGAAATGCCTTCCGCTTGAAATCGGCGATTTCAAACCGCAGCGTTGGATCTGCCATCACGATCTCACCTGTCGGAAGACTGATAAGGCCGATGTCGTGGCTTCTGATAACAGCCTTGCCATACCGGTTCTGCAAGATTGCGCCGTCCACGGTGTGTATGATCTTTAGATTGTTCCGTGCATCCATATCAAAATCCTTCTGACAGTAACAAAACAGGTATTCCGAAAAGATGATCTTCGTTTGCAGCAGAGTCAGGCATCTTGCCAACACCAAAACGGCTCATGATTTCTGCTTCCTATTGTACGTCATTCGCCATAGATCTTCAATCTTCTTTTCAATATCACTCGCCGCCCATCTTCATACTGGGATTTCTCTTTTGCCAGAAACTCTGATTCATTTGCCTCTCCGACAGATTTCGGTCCATGATCGAACGGATTTCCGACTTTGACCCCAGATATGCTACATAGCCCCGGTCCCCAAAATGGCCGCCTTCCTCCTGGATGCGGTACTGGCCATATTTCTGATAGTCGATGTACGCTTCCAATTTGGGATCAACGTCTAAATTCTTGGACTCCTTAATCAGGAACCAGCCATACTCTTCCGCCGAGCTGATGTCCGGCACCACAGTAAAATCACGAAGTTCTTCTGCCAGATACAGGACTTCCTCCGGTGTCTCCGGCCAAACAGTATCAAAGACTGTATGGAAGTCCTCAAGCGCCTGTCCATCGAACTTTTGCAGGCATCGGGTCAGTGCGTTCAGTGTTTCCAGGTGTTTATTCAAGGGATACTCATCCTCGAAGACACCACGGACCGCCTCGCTGATTTCGGAAGTGTCCAGCATCGCCACACACTGTTCAGGCCGTTCGGCACCCAATCTCCGCAGGGTCCGAGCGATTTTGCTCTCCGCGCATGGGAAATACAGCGTTTCTTGCTCCATAGGATGGTCTGGGAGCGAGAGTATCACAGAGGCCAGGCAGCTCTCGTAGAAATACTCCGGAAAGTGGCGGCCATCATAAAGCTGTGAGAGCTTCATGCCATTGTCATACACAACGCCATAGGGCGTGATTGTTCCACCTCCACCCTCGATCAAAAGCAACGCTGTTTCATATCCATCCAGATTTTCCAGTTCCTCCGCTCTGGCGGTGCCGCCGTTCAGATCCATATAGTGATTCTGGCCGATTTCCTCCAAATCGGAAAAATCCGTGATGATGGTAACCTGCTGACAGGAAAAGGTCAGGTTGATGAGATCTACGATCCCATGGCAGCCGCAGCTGACTGCCGCCCCCTGAAATTTTGCCGTCTCCCGATCATCGAAGCTGTCCAGCCGCTTGGCCAGATAGTCCAATTCATCCACTGTCACGTTACATCCAACCAACTGCTGCAGGATGGAGGGGCCGTGCTGGATTTCCCGGATAAAGCAGTCCCGCTCGATTGGGTTTCCAATCTCCATTTTCCCCAGCAGTTCCAGGCAGCGGCCGTATTCATTTTCTCCAATAGGGAATGGGATGGTCACCTCTCCATACTCAGGGTGCTGCGCGTTGCTCAGTATGGCTTGCATTTTGTTTTACCTCCAGTTCCTCCCAGTCGCAGGACCACAGATCCGTAGTGGTCAATTAGTAGGGCGTCCAGAATCAACGCCAATGTGAGATTATCCACAAGGTCCTCATCGCATAACTCGGGGATCGTGATGGTCCACCGTCTCTGGCTGATTCCCCGTGCGGCCTGATACAGTGCATATTCCTGTCCGCTGAGTCCATGCAGCACACGCCATTCATGTAAAGCCGTTGGCCATAGGTCAAAGAGATTTGGAGCGCCCCACCGCCGGAGCGGCTCGGTGGCAGTCATCAGATACATAGCAGCCAAACGACGATTTCCGTCATCACGTTTCCAATGGCTGGCCAAGTATGTGGAATAGACCTGTAGGCGGGCAGCGTGACCCTCGTTGTAGTAGGCGACCGCCTTTTTTCCTGAGAGTACCTTTCGAATCCGATCTCCGAGCAGCCCGTCCATCCAGTGCTTATAGAATTCGGATGCCAGAACAACATATGTGACCACGCCGGCTTCCGCCCGTTCTTCCAGCCAGGGACATACCCGCAGGGTGTCACGTTTTTTACGATATTCCGTACAGTTTTTGCAGTCCACATCCTCTGGACGGTATCGGAACCGGCAGAGGATCATCTGGCTGCCACCGCGAGGCGTGAAATTCGGCGGTGTCATCATCTGCTGTTCCAATCCTGCCAGAGGGGTATCCTTGAAAAAATACTTTGTCATGTCGTCCTTTCCGGCCCAGTTTCCGAAAAGGGGCGCCAAAAAGGCCGCTCCCTCTTCCGGGATCACGGCCTTATCCTCTCTTTGATTTATATTTTAGGTGTCGAAGGACTCTCTGATTATGTTCTATTTCCCCTTTGTTTAGGAGAAACTCGAAATAGTGTGCTTTTTCACTTACTTTTTTCTGAGAAAATGTGATAATACTTGGTTGAATTCGTCGGAAAAACGTGTTACAATTTTTGTAAATTACAGTGGCGGTGATTTCAATGAAGCGTAATGCGATTTCTGATTTAATCAACTGGAAAAACAGTGCGGACCGCAAGCCGCTGGTCATGCGCGGCGCACGGCAAGTGGGCAAGACCTGGCTGATGCGGGAGTTTGGGCAGAGCTGCTACAGTGGCTTTGTCTATTTCAACTTTGATGAAGAAGACGAATTGAAGTCTATTTTTGAGACCAACAAGAACCCGCAGCGCATTGTTGAATTGCTTTCCCTCATTGCCGGAGAAAAAATTCTCCCCGGGGAGACGCTGATCATTTTTGACGAGATCCAGGAATGCCCGGAGGCGTTGAATTCGCTTAAATACTTCAAAGAGAAAGCCAATGAATACCATGTCATTGCGGCAGGAAGCCTGCTTGGAACACTGCTTGCTCAACCGAAGTCCTATCCGGTGGGCATGGTCAACTTGCTGGACCTCTATCCACTGACCTTTGATGAGTTTCTGGAAGCCACAGACGAGGCACTCTATGCCTATTACGAGAGCATCCATAAGGATCAGCAGATCGAGGAAATTTTTCACAACCGCCTGCTGGAAGCCTACAACAACTACCTGATCATTGGCGGGATGCCGGAGTGCGTTGCCTCCTGGGTGAAGGAAAAAGATCCGGCCAAAATTTCCCAAATTCAAAGAGAATTGATCGAAATCTATGAAAACGACTTCTCTAAGCACAATGGCAAGGTCAATAGCGGGCGGATCTTGATGGTATTCCGCAGCATCGTCTCCCAGCTTGCCAAGTCCAATGAGAAGTTCATATACGGTGCTGTACGGCAAGGCGGCAGAGCTCGTGATTTTGAAAAGGCGATTGAGTGGCTGGTCTCGGCGGGAATCTTGAACCGAATCTATAACGTCTCCAAAATGGAGCATCCCCTCTCCGCCTTTGACAAGCTGGATCAATTCAAGCTCTTCTTGTTTGATACCGGCCTGCTCAAGCACATGGCGGGCATTGACAACAGCGCAATTCTTCTGAAGGCTGATTACCAATTCAAGGGGCCGCTCACGGAGAACTACGTCCTGCAGCAGTTCCGAGGACAATTTGCAGTGGAACCACGATACTATTCTGACAAAAACGGAGAGATCGACTTCCTTCTGCAGCATGGGATGGACATCATTCCTGTCGAGGCAAAGGGCGGCGAGGAAAAATCCGCCCCGTCCTTTAAGCGGTACATCGCTGAGCGTCACCCCAAATATGCCATCCGCTTTTCGAAGAGAGGGTACCGCAAGGACGGAGCCATTACCAATATTCCGCTGTACCTGGTCAGAAAAACAAGAGAGCTGCTATAACCAGAAATTAGATCGTTATCGTAAGCGGCCCTCAACCGTTGCCCTTCATCCTTGATCGATATGGGCATCGTGGCCAAGCACGTGAAGTCGGATGTAGACGGTGTCTGCATTGCTGAACCCGACAAGATCGCCTGCCGCCGCCTCTTGTAGAATTACTGTCCCCTGCCGGACTGCTGTCGTGTGAGCCAGGGCATCGAGTTTTACTCCAGGTGATGTAGGCTCAGAGAAAACTTTGTCTGAGATTCGGAAACAGGAGAGTTCGCCATGTTCTGCTAAAGAGGGCGGCGCCTATGTGACGGCGACCGGGAAACCGCGGAAGCTGGACGAGTCTGCTGGTGTTCTGGTGCTGGAGGATAGGGCGCGGATTCCCATCCGGTGCCGGGTCTCGCTGGAGGGGGATTTCCTTTACGGTCCATCCGGCGGTCCCTCCCCCAGCAGAGGAACCCGTGGCTGGGGTACGGACAACCCCGGCAGCGCTGGTACCGGGAGCAGATGACTTGCTCCGGCGAGTCCCAAGGAAAGGCCGGGGCATAGGGTGGTTTCTTCAGGTAATGCAGGCTCATAGATTCTCTCCTTAATTTAAATAGAAAAAGCCGGAGCATTGCTGCTCCGGCAATTTTTTACTTTTATGAAACTCTCTCACCCATTAAAAGTGGTAATTTTTTTCTCGTCATGTACACAGACATGCAACAGCGGACGGATTTCCAGCATATATATAAAATCAAAATAAATTAATTAAATATTTTCG
>OOCT01000772.1_pt1 | contig 18250 bp, 22 predicted proteins | sample 1671851 | NCBI WGS metagenome assembly OOCT01 (sample SAMN06348199, study PRJEB24527) | human gut metagenome | biome: human gut; feature: ankylosing spondylitis patient; material: feces | host: Homo sapiens | place: China | collected 2015-10
CTGATGCAGTCATCCAGTGCAGAACAGGATGACATCAGCGTCTGCGCCGTCGCCGCACCTGAAGTGGGGTAAGAGAGTTCTCCCGCTTCGACAAACTTCAGGTCAAAGCGGACAATACGCCCTTCACTCTTCGATGTGCTGACCCGAACTTCTCCGTCAACACAGACTTTCAGCTCACCGTATGTCGGATGGACAAGCGTGCCGGGACCGGGTTTATTCAGCGCGTCAATCAGGCGATCGCGCTGGTCAAAGCAGTCATCTCCCACCACATAAGCCGTGATGGACGGGCGGAAAGTGATTTTCCCCAGGTCTTCGGTATAGGGTTTGTCGCGGTTCGGGTATTCGTGCGTTTCCACACGACGACCGGTTCCCGTACTTTCTTCTTCAACCTTAAAAGGCACACCGCGAAATGACGCGTCCTGAAGTCTGTCTTTCCACGTCATATAAACTCCGTACATAAAAAATCCCACCGGAGTGGGACTCATTAACAGATTAATTTTTCATTACCTGCCAAAGCGCGTATAGCCAACATCATGGCTGACATCAAAACCGCTGGATCGCGTTTCCATAACCCGCATACCCGGAGGCGAATTCACAAAAGAGACCTTGATCTCACCATCAACTTTTGGCGCAGAAGCTTTGTTAATCATGAAGGGATTCTGGCCTGTGGCATCGGAGGCGTTGTTTGACTGAGCCGGATCCACCACCGGATAAGGTGTGTATCCCCGCGCCGGTATTCCCGTCCCATAAGCATCATAAGCACCCGCGCCCCACTGCGCAGAGTTAATGGCATCAACCGTGTCACCGGAACTGTCGGTAAACCACTCAATAATTGGCTTCAGCTTGTCCCACATATCCTGAAACCACTTAACAACCGGCCCCCAGTTATTGATCACCATCCCCAGCGGCGACCAGGCAAAAACTTTCTTAAGGAGCTCCCAGCCAGCCTCAAAATAAGGACCAATAGTTTCCCAGAGTTTCTTAAAATAAGGTCCAACAACATCCCAGTTAGTGATAATTAATCCCGCAGCCAGGGCTATCGCCGTCGCAATCATGCCAATCGGCGTCATCGACATGATCCTGCTGACAATACTGATGGCACCGCCAACGCCCATCAATCCCAGTTTCAGAATCGCAAGACCGGCAGCAAGCCCGACGACGCCGCGAATAACCCGGGGATTTTCATCCGCAAACTTCGTGAATTTCTCCCCCAACTCCCCCAGCCATTGCGTGATATTTTTAGCGTCACCAGAAAATGCGCCGCCAATAGCCGCAAGGCCGTTAGTTGCGGTCCCTGTCATTGCCTCCCACAGGTTGGACAGCGTACCAAGCTGTGCCTGAACACGTTTATTCAGGCTGGCCTGTTTATTCATCTTCTGCTGGATCTGATCGTAGCCATCCTTTCCTTTATCGATTAGTGCATTGACCACCTGAAGGGTTTCGGCATCATCACCAAATATTGCCTTAAGTACACCTGTTCGCTTAACGTCGGTCAGTTTTCGCAGCTTTGCCAGTTGCCTGAACATGTTATCAAGACCGCCAAAACTTCCTTTGCCGTCAGTAAAATCGAGCTGTACCCCGAGTTTCTGGCGGGCCATAACTTTATTAACGTCCCTGATTTTCTTAACGCTTAATCCGGACTGGATAACTTTTCGCAGGGCATTACCTGCCGACTCCCCGTTCATCCCCATCTGATCCATCATGACGCTGATGGGGGCAAGGCTCTGTGCAGCCTGAAGACCGTCCTTGTTCACCATCTTCAGAACAGAACTGGTTTTAGTGAAGAAGGACAACATGTTGGTATCGTCAACGCCCAGATAAAACGCCTTCTGGATAGTGTCGAACAGCCCCATCATGTCTTCTGACGCCGTTCCGGTAGCATCCTGCATCTTTGCAGCAAACTCAGCAGCCGCTTCCGGTGTTTTTTTCAGTTGTACCGCAAGATAAGCTGTCGCTTTACCCACACCGCCAAGAATGTTTTCTGCCGGGATCCCCTGACGCACCAGCATCTGCATCATGTTCTGGAAATCAGCCGTTGTACCGGGTAGCTGGTTACCCAGGCCAATAGCCAGTTTATTGATGTCCTGAAAACTCTTTCCAACCTCGCCGTTCGCATCCATCATGGCTACTTTCAGCCCGGTGGCGGCGTTTTCCTGATCGGCATAAGATTTCAGGGAAAGCGTCAGACCCGCTGCCAGTCCGCCACCAAGCGCCAGCCCACCCTGTGACGCTTCTTCCGCCTGGCGTTTAAATCCCCGGATTTTCTTTTGCATTTTCGACAGCGCGGGAGAAAGCCTGTCGACACCGGTGATCAACGCCTTAAGCTCAAATTCAGCCATGTGTGCGTTTCTCCTGCTCTATCCTGTTTGCCTGACTGACCAGCAAGGGAATTTCACTGATCGGCATATTCAGCAATTCGAAGGGATTAATGCGCCAGTAACTGGCGCAGTCAAAGAAGCGATCAGTGAGGTATTCAGCCGTCAGGCCTGGAGGAAAAAACCGGCCACAAGCCACGCCGCTGCATTCAGGTCTGCCGGAGACATCTGGTCGACAGAGCTTTGCGGCACTTTCGCCAGCCGCACAATGTATTTCGACACCACATGCGCCAGAAGTCTGACGGACTCATCCTGATTCATCTGGTAGGGATACCCCAGCTCGCGGACATCCTTCCCGGTGGGTTCATCAAACTCCAGTACGGAGAGTGTCTCGCCATGAGCAATAATCGGTTTCTTTAACTCAAGCTCTTTCATTACTGGTAATCCCCTTCTTCACCGTGGAACTCAAGATCGACTGTGCCTTCTTCGGCATTATGGTTCGCTTCGCCGTGCAGCCAGGCGGACGACAATACATAGACCTGACCGTTCGCCAGCTCGGCAGTGATGGTCATCTCATCAGACGAGGTGATTTTGCTCACCGGAAAATTCTTCGGCACCTTGAAGGTCCCTTTGACATAAGGCGCACGGTGAGTTTCCTTGCGGTCCACTGAACCGTCCAGGCCGATGATGTCATCATTGACCGTCCTGTTCATGGGCACCTCAATGCCGCCGGTCAGCGATAGCTGCTGACCGTCAATTTTGAAATAACAGGTTCCCCCGATACGGGCCATTATGCAGACTCCTCTGAATACTGAAGACGGAACTGGTTAACCACGGCAAAAACACGCAACTGGTTAACATAGTCAGGCGGGAACAGCGTGTTCAGGCGGTTCGGATCGCTGGCATCACGCTCCACAACCAGGTACTGCTTAAACAGTTCGTAGTTTTCCACGATCCCCGCTCGCTCAAGCTGACGGTAGGTTGCCAGCAGTTCCCCTTTGATCACCGCTGGGGTGACAATCGCCTGACCGGGACCAAAGCGGGTACCGTCACTGGCAAGCTTGTGACGCCCGTACTTACTGGTAATGACGGATTTCAGTTTGCGCAGTACATACGCGCTGGTATGCAGCGTCTCGCTGTCGAGGTAGCTGTTATCCGCAACCCCGTAAGCGTTTTTCCTGTACGTGGTGACATCACGCTGAATGCGCAGTACCCCGCTTTCGACATACGCCGTTGCCACGCCATGAGACAGCAGGGTCTGTTGTTCGGTCATCGTGAACCGTTTCCCCTTCGGCGCAGGCAGCATACCCACCAGCTCACCGGTCTGCGTGGGACGTGCCGGATCGTTGCGAATAAACACCGCTGCGCGGGCGGTACGGCTTGCCGCCAGTTCGTCGGCAGGCGTCTGGGTCTCTTTTTCGTACCCCGCCAGGGTAATGTGCTGCTGGTTAAACTGGTCACCTGCGGTCACCAGTTCTGACAGCGTGCCGATCTTTGCCGTATACACATGACCATACAGCTGACGCGCATAGCTCCAGCGACCGCTGGTATCGTTCATCTCGGTCACCAGCGTGTTAACGGAGGCCGTGTCGTTGAACGGCAGGCCGATATAATCAAACGGCTCATCCGCCATTGCAGCCACCGCGCCAGTGAGAACAGGAGAGCCCGTTCCGGCGGTCCCCGTCGCCACGGCAATCTGTACGCCCGCAGGCAGCACTTCGCCCCCACCAAAGCCGTAGTAATTGAGGCTGACAGGAATTTCATTCCCGCAAAGCCCCTTATGACGCGCGGTCAGTGTGACCACGCCTGCCGAAGATGAGGCCGTAAACGGCAGGGTCGGAACGGCATTGATGGCATCCTGGATACTGCTGGCAATCGTCGTGACGTTATCGCCGTTGGTCACCGAAGCCTGCACACGGGTACGTCCCACATAGACATTCACCGTGCCGCTTTCGGTTGCCGCCCCGGTCACCGTCAGCGTAACCGTTGCCGCCGCGCCTGTGGCTTCCGGAACGGCAATCACATACAGCTCACCAAACGGGTCGGTCTGGCGATAAGCCTCGACCATACGCGCCAGCTGACTTCCCGCACCACAAATCTGGCGTGCATAGTCTGCCGACGGCATCAGCACCAGACTGTTGGCAACAATCTCTGCACCGTTATTGGCATGACCAATCAGCAGCGATGCTCCGCTGTCCTGTGCAGTATTCGCAGCCTGGTTATCCATTTCCGCATAAAACAGCGGAACCAGCGTATTCGACGGAATGGTGTTAAAGCTTATCGTCATCGGTGTTCACCTTTTTATTCACGCGCCGGATATCACCCGCTGCTTCACGGCGCAGCCAGTAGTTGTTCTCATCAACATTTCGCCCTTCGGCGGGCAAAAGGTCGCCGCGGGCAGGGTCAGGCACTGACCGCCCTTTAACAGGTTTCACAAACATGATGATCCTCAGGAAGGAAGGGTTATTTCGGTGTGATGTTCGATATCGCCGTCAGGCCCGTTACCGGGATCGAGATAATCAACATCAATCGCCAGCGTTCGCAGTTCATCCAGACTGTTCAGGTCATCCTGCTGGCGGGTATCGTCTTCGGTCAGCTCGCTGATGACCGAAAAATCGAACTGATAAATCAGCTCATGACGATTCAGATCCAGCAGCGTGCCGCCGTCATAGGTAATCGGGTTACCGCACGCTTCCGGGTTCCAGCCCAGCAGGGCCTTAAAGAGCATCTGCCGGACATCGTCCACCACATCATACGAAGCAAACTGACCGCGCTCATCACGCCCGTTACTCAGTATGACAACCACGGAGAAACCCTCTTTCAGCTCCTGCCAGTAGTCGGTCTGGCTTTTATTTTCTCCCGGAGAATCATCACCCGGTACCACATACGCCGCCGGGAGTCTCAGCTTTCCGACCTCCGGCAGATTTTTGAACTGGGCCGCGCCTGCAACCCGGTTTTCAAAATACGGACAGCGGGCACGCAGTGCAGCAATAACAGGCGTCAGTTTCATCTGTGTCGTCGCTCCGGCTTCAGTGATTTACGCAATTCCCGCACCAGAAAATAGCGTGTCCAGCTGCGGTTCTTTTCAAGCGTTTCCACCATGAAGTTATTACGTGGAGCCAGTCGCCAGCCGCTGCCACCGGATGCACCACGATGATGGCTGCGACGACGCTTTGCTCCTCCCCGGACACCAAAAAACAGAAACGCCGGATAGAAGTCACCAGAGATCATCCGGTTCCCCTTCCCGTTGCGCTGGTTAGGGGCAATGCGTGTCATAAAACCGGCTCGCTTTTTACTGGCTCTCGGCACCATGTAACCAATCGAACGAGCCAGGCGTCCGGTCTGATAACCGGGGTTTTCACCCGGTGCCGACCGCGCACGGCGCATCACCAGCCGACGGGCATCACGCATATGACGCTGCCCAATCGTGACAAACGCCCGCCGGACACGGGCGCGGTTAAAGCGCATCTCCGCGGGCTGCTGAACATCAACGTGAAAAAAGGGAGTCGCCATTGCTGCCTCCGTGACTCTGCGTAAATTCGCCCAGTTCCGTACACTCCAGCAGCAGAAAGCGCCGCGCCCCGTTCAGATCGCGCTGACGTTTCACCCGGTACACACTGTCACCGCAGACCACCTCATAATCAGCGGTGATCCCCCGGCGGTAGCGAATGGTGATGTAATGGGTGATGGCGTCCCCGGTCTGCGCGGTTTCCTGCCAGGTGGTGGCACTGGTCTGGATAACCTTCGCCCATGTCCGGAACGTAACCGGGTATTGAGGCTCCACGCCAAAGTTATCCGCGGGCATATCCACCCGCTGGCGGATCAGGACGCGTTTATTCAGTTCGCCGGGGTCCGGCAGAATGTAGGTTGCGCTGGTCTGCGCCTGACGAATTTTCATAGTGGTATAAGGCGATAAGGAACAACCAACCAGTTAAAACTCATTGGCAACTCCATTTTCTCAACGTCTGTAACCGTTGAGCGGTTTTCGTAGAAATGGCTGACAAGTAGCAGAAGCGCCAGCTTCACATCATCAGATATCACAAGCCCATCAGGATCATCCGCAGGCCTGTCATCTGCGGTTGCATACAACTTACGGTTAAGGAAGTTTTCCGTACGACTCTGAGCGGCCTTACCAAGCAGTTCAAGCAACTCATCTTCATCAGAGAAATCATCATCCAGACGGAGCTGAAGCTTAATCTCTTCCATTTTTAACAGCATAAAACCTCCTGTGCCCGCCAGAACGCGGGCACAAAAAAACCGCATTACGCGGCGTGCTGTATTACGTAAAAAGACTAATCAACCACCAACGCTACCTTTCCCCACCAGCGCTTTAATGGCAGAGGTGTCTTCCAGGATACAGTCAAAACGATGGAAGGCCAGAAAACCGGTCTGATCATATTCCGCGTAACGCTCAACCAGACGTTTAAGAATCATGTATCGCACACGACGGATAATGAAGCGATCAAAGTCACCACAGAACATGAATTTTTTACCCGCCCCGATATCATCAATTTCCTGATCAATGACATACGGTACATTCAACACTGAAGCAGGTGCCACACCAACAATATCCGGCAACCATAAAGGGCGTCCCTGACCGTCTTCCATCTCACTGATCAGTTTCAGCGTATTATCGTTAAACGCCAGGCGGAATTTAGGTCCGCGACGATATGCAGGATCAATGCTGTGTTTCAGAGCCAGAATTTCCTGCCACTTCACCGCATTTGCCGCGGCAGTCTGTGTTGTGCCGGTCACTGATGCTGCCAGCCCTTTGGGTTGTTTAGGCGTACCAGCCCCCGTCCCCTGAATCAGATAACGGGCTTCACCACGACCAATACGTTCAGCAATGCGACGGGCAAGATAAGCTTCCATATCGATCGCACTGTCCTGCAGCAACTCATTAGACACACGAATTATTTTCGATGTCATTTTGAGCGCCCCAAGGCTTCCCATACCGAAATCGGTGTCTTCTTCACCGGCTTCTTCATTTTCGCCCAGCAGAACACCAACTTCGGAAGTACCATCAGCTGTTGCCCACTCCATAGTGCGACCGTCAGAAGTGGTAAGAATCTGCGCCACACTGGCGATGCCACCGTAGGATTTCATCTTCTCAACAACTTTCGCCAGGAATGTTTCTGGTACGGTATATCCGCCCTTTTCATCCTGAGCTACGCCCTGGGCACGAAGTTCACGCAACGCCTTTCGTTCTTCTGATGTCAGCTCACTGGCACCGTGACGCATCCACTTATCAAAAACCTGAGCTCGTTTCTCATCCTGTTGCGGATTGTTTTCCGGATCAAGATTCTGACGCTGCTCTTCCTCATTGCTTTCAATGTACGCCTGATCCTGACGACGCAGTTCTTCTTCGCGTGCAATTCGTTCATCAAGCGCTTCCAGTTCGGATTTTGCTTTGTTCCACTCAGTGCGCTGCTCTTCCGTCCATGCGTTATCACCAATTTTTTCATTCAGGGCGCGCATGTCAGTTGCGATAGTATTACGTTTCTGTTTCAGTTCATGCAGTTTCATGATGTTTCCTTTACGCGTTAAGAAGGGTCAGGACGCGTTCACGCGCCATACGTTGATTAATGGCTTTCTGTAGCGCGCCGCTGTTGCGCGCCTCCTGCCATGCTTTCATGGAGCGAACAGCCGAGTCAGCCTCCTGATAGGCAGGATATGTCACAGGACTGACATCCAGCAGACGGGAAAAGCGGGTTATCTCGCGAATAACAACCCCGTCCTCATCCTGATACCACTCCTCGCCGTCACGGGCGACACGGAAAGCAAAAGATGACTGGTTAATATCTCCACGTTGCATCGGGGCCAGCACCAGATCACGAATGGTCTGTGTCTCCGGAGCCTGGATGTCATAGCGCAATCCGCGCTCATCAACTGAAAGATTCAGCGTGCCTGCTGCACTACGCCCAAGAATAAAATTAGGATCGTGGTTAAACAGTGCGCGTACATCATCACCAAGCACATCGTCAAAAGCGCCGGGCCGGATGATTTCGCGGAATGAACCGAATATCAGCTCAGAACGACAGTCAAACACCGATCCATAACCGATAATGTGCGCCGGGTTATCGTCATGCCACTCAGCACGCACCTCACCGCTGTAACAACGGATTTCACGGTCATTCATTGGTTTTTCCCTCATCGTTTTTTGGGGGCTTAAAATCTCCTGCCGGGTTAGCAGCATTCACGCTTACCAGCATCTCGTCCAGCCCTTCAACCGGATTCATATCCTCGAATGCGCGGGCCTCATTACGGCTCATCCATCCATCGGTAATAGCGAAGTGATAGAATTGCGCGCGCTCCTGCGGAGTTCCGCGTAAAAGCCCCGTCAGATTGAACCTGACGTAATACCCGGCGGCTAACTCAGCGCGGGTAAACAAGCGACGGTTAAGCTCCTGCTCCCAGTTCGTCACCCACGGCATCATCGTGTAGCGGACAAACTGAATCGCCTGCGCAGAAATATTGGAGAAGGTGGCTTTTTCGAGGTCATTAATCATGTGCGCAGGAATATTGAAAATACCGGCGATCATTGAACGGTTCAGCTTCATCATGTCAATGATCTGAGCGTCAACTGGCGACACAGTCAGTGCCTTGTAATCCAGATCGGCTGGCAGCAGCATGGTTTTGTTTTCCTGCCGGCGTAACGCCTGCGATGCCTTCTGCCACTGATCTTTAAGCCAGCCCCAGCTTTCCTTATTGAGTCCGCTTTTAACGGATACTATCCCCGCCGGACGGGCATTACCGCTGAAGAAGCTTTCTGTGTACTTCTGACCGCTCATCCCCATGCCTATTGTTTCGGCATGTTGCATAATCGGACTCAGCCCCATCTTCTGATTATTACCCAGCGCACGGATGTGGATCATATCGTCCGGACTGATCGCAAACGCCCCATATTCGTTGTACAAACCGTAGGTATATCGGCCACCAGTATTCATCAGCGTCGTTTCCCACGGCATACAGCAATCCAGGGATATGACTTCACCGCGACGATTACGTTTCACCCAGGTATACCCATTCCCCCAGCCAAGGATGTGACGTTGCTTCAGTTCGCGCCATTTGTAGCTGGTTTGCCAGGTATTGGGCTCATCATGAACCAGATAAAACGCCGGATGATCGCGTGCGGGTTCAACCTTCCCCTTGTGCCTGCGCATAACATGCAACGGCATCTGGGCAAGGCTGGAAGACAGGACATAGATACAGGAATACACCGCAGCCAGTTTCATCGCAGTCTCAGGACTGACATAAACGTCTGCCCGGAACAGCCCATCAGTATCAACGGCATCCCCGGTTATCGGGGTGGAAGGATTCTCCAGTGATTTACTTCTGAACAGAGCATCAAGCAGCACGCGTCCCCCTTCTGGCCATAGCCAGTGCGCCCACCAGCAGTAAAGCACCGGACAAAATCAGAGCCGGAGCCATACCAAACTGCAGGTAAACCCCGCACGTAAGCAGGCCAAAACCAGCCAGCCCGATAACATCAGCAATTAGTGATTTCATAGAATTAAGAGATCATCGTCCGGATCAAGAGATGAGAGGAAATCGTCAGGTTCTTTGAGCATTGCCCGACCGATCGTCATAATCAGTGCAACCGCACCATCGATTTTGTTTTCCGCCTGCTCCTTGACGGGCTTCACTAAATCATCGTTACCTGGCATGTTTTTGCCGACCACATTGCCGATACACCAGGTCATGATGGGATTGCCGTCATGATGAAAGCGTCCCGATTCAATCGCTGCTTCCAGCTCTTTCATCGGATCGGACATATTGGCGAAGTTCTGGACAATAGTGACGGGATTCAGATCTTCATCAGCAAGGTCATGTGACAGCCCGGTCGCCCCGAAGGGGTCGATGGGTGACTCACTGACCGGGCTGATTTTGTTCGCCGCTTTGGCCTCTTCGAGGATGTAGCGATAATCCACCTCTGCACCATCGGTAACGGTCAGGACGCCCATTTCCACCCATTTCTGAAAGCGTTCGGCTGTCCGTCTATCTTCATTTTTCTCGACGCTGTACACCGTGTCATACGGTACCCAGAAGCGCGGGGCCACACTGTAGTAATGCGTTTTACCGTCAATCTCGCGGGTATAAAGTCGCGCCATGCTGTTCATATCCAGCTTACGCGCCAGGTCAAAGGCCAGAATGCACGGCTGCCCCTCGAACTGCTCAAGGGTCAGTGATTTATCCTCGCAGCTCTGCCAGCTCACCAGGTTGAAATACGCCGAACGTGCCGACACCCAGATATTGAGGTGTTTTGTTTTAAAGACGTTTGCCAGACGGGCGTTATTTTTCGCACGCTGCTGCTGACTTAACAAAAATTCGCGATAAACCGACACGCCAATATTTGGATTGGCTTTTTCCAGCACCTGCGGGTCGGTCCAGTCGTCACCTTCATCAACGGTATAGATGATCCCGAACAGTTCATCGTTAGGCACCGAGCCGTTGAGCATCTCGATGACTTCCCGCCGCTTGTCGTAGCACGGCCCCTCAATGTTGTACCCGGCGGTGGTGATGGCCCACATCAGTGGCTGACGTCGCGCCCCCATCCCGGTAAGCATTGTGGTATAAAGCGCATCGGTGGCATGCTCGTGATATTCATCAACCACGGCACAGTGGGGTGATGAACCATCACCGGGGTTGCCGATCAGCGGTTCAAACCGCGCGCCATCCTCCGGACGGTTCATGTTTGAGGCGTTAACCTCAATCCCGAACGCTTCCGTCAGCATGGGTGTGCGTTTACACATCAGTCGCGCCGGGCGAAAGACTTCCCACGCCTGTTTCTCTGTCGTGGCACCGGAATACACTTCCGCGCCAAACTCGTTATCACAGGCAAAACAATACAGGGCAACACCGGCAGAGATTGCTGATTTGCCGTTCTTACGGGGGATTTCGGTATACACCTCCCGGAAGCGGCGCAACCGGGTGCCTTTATTGACCCAGCCAAACGCACAGCAGATCACAAATAGCTGCCACGGCTCCAGCGTGATGGGCATCCGTTTGAATGCCCACTCACCCTTGGTGTGCGGCAACAGCTGAATAAATTTCGCGGCCCGTTCAGCCAGGTCCTTGTCGAAGCGGTAACGAAACGACTTACTTTTTTCCGCCATCAGGTCATCAAGATGGCGCTGGCAGGCCTGAATCACAAACTGGCAGGCAACAATCTTTCCGCGCACGACATCCCGGGCATACTGATTTGCAGCATTTACGTTGGGGTAAGATTTCCGGCTCATGATTCGATAATTTTCAGAAACGGGTTAGTAGCTTTCTTCTGCCCCGCCAGGCCAATCAGACGCTGGCGGCTGCTGGGGTCGAGTCCGAGCATTGCCCCCGTACTGCTCATCTCGGACTCCTGTTCTTTTTTGGCGGTCAGCTCCGGATTTTTGACCATGCCGCCCATTGCACCGGTGATGGTGTTGCCCTGTCTGGCAATATTTTTCACAGCACGTCGCCAGAACTCATAGGCTACGCACCACCGCTCAAGCACTGCGAGGTCAGTCACGCACAGCAGGCCCTGACCGCAGAGTTCTTTGGTTGTCAGTTGCCACATGATCGTGGCGAGAGGGAGCTCTTCTTCAGCGAACCACTCCGGTGGCTCAACACCTTTGATGGGCGTAAAAACGGGTTCATCTTTGTTCAGGGCTCGCTTGCCGGGGTTTCCGGCCAGCGCCTTGCGCGCCGTTGGCTTGGGGCGACGCCCGGAACGCCCCGCCGTTCCAGCCATATGCGGCACTCCTGGTTAAATTTCATTTTTCGCGGGTATAAAAAAACGATGGGGCGGGCAGTCCGGAAGACGTCAGGTCACAGGGATTTGACCCGCCCCTCCCCTCTGGCAGTGGGAACTGGTTCTTACTTCAGCCGTTCACGGGCCGTCTTCGCCTTATGACACGGCCAGCACAGGCTCTGCAGATTGCTGTCTGAATCTGTGCCGCCATGCGCTTTAGGGATGATGTGGTCAACAGTTTTCGCCTCACGCACCACACCAGCACGCAGACATAACTGACACAGGCCTTTGTCACGCTTCAGGACACGCGCGCGGATACTGTCCCACTTCGAACCGTAGCCGCGCTGATGACGGGATTGTCCTGGTTTGTATTGCTTCCAGCCTTCGCTTTTGTGGCTTTCGCAGTAGCCTGACGGGTCTGTGGTTGTAGAGCGGCAGCCGCGAACACGGCAGGCTTTTGGGGTTCGAGGGGGCATTATTAATGTCCTAAATAGTTTCCTCTCTAAAAACTAATTTGTGTTAGGGAAATCATTAAATGAAGTGAACCTTTTAGTACCCACTGTAAAATTCACTTCATTAATATTTAACCAAGTACAATGAATGTTCCAAAAGATGCTAATGATATATTTATCAGAGAATCCATACGAGCCTTAATTTCTGGCGTATCCTCGACCTCAGTACGCCATTGATTGACTGCCTCAATCATATCTCGACAAAACACATCTATTTGCAACTGAAGTTTGCCATTTAAGTGATTTAAATGCACTTGGCAATTTGGCCTAGGTGGTGGTGTAAAATTAAACTGCATCATTCTTTTCCTGTTCTCTGGATCCTGTCCAGCATGTAAACAAGAACAACGATACAGCCAAAAATCATCCGCATAAAATCGACACTGTTCATGTGTACCGGATGTATATTTATTTTCAAGATAACGAGAAACCCAATCTTTATACCATTTCCCTGTTTCACCCTTACCTATTTTGGGACGTTCAACGCTCCTGCAAATATCAGGCATAGCAAGAGCCATAAACAATGCCGCTAACCAATTCTCACTTTCAATTGAAGATTCAATTGATTTTATAAACCTTTCCATAACTCACCTTTATATTATTTGATGATTATATTTATAGCACAGTTACAATCATTTTCAGGAAAATATTTATTCATTTTGATATCCTATTTTTAGAATATCCTTTTTATCTCTATTGCATTGCGCTAATGCAGATAACAAACTCGCATTCAGTTCCAGGCTAGCACCATATGTCAGTGGACTAGGTACAACTGGAATCGGTGTTTCAGAAGTCAGGCTGGCTGGCAGTGGTACCGCCGGAGTGTTCACGTAAACTGTCCGCGTACTTCCGCAACCGGTCAGCAGCGGCAGCAGGCACAGGACGTGAAGCACAATCATCATCCGCAACAGCCACTTTGATATCTTCCTGGGTTCTCTGTGACTCCAGTGCAATCTGCTGTTTTGCATGCTGGTTAGCCTCTATAACTGTATTGATGATTTGCAGTGATTGCAGAACGTTACGGGTAATGGCAGTTGCTGATTCAGCATTTCGTATAGCCTCATCAACACGCTCCTTTTCGTGCAGATATTTGCTGTAGTAATGCCCGGCAGACCAGATGAAGGAACCAATGACGGTAACAAAGAAGGCAACAATAACCAGCTTATATCTCAGCTTCATTTACTACCCCACCAGCCTCTTTAAACCGGGAAATCAGGTCGCCAATTTTATGTTCATACTGACCGTAACCTGCACCAGGTAAAGACGCCCAGATATTGCTGCAACGGTCGATTGCCTGACGAATATTGCCGCGATCAATCATCGGTAAAGCGCCACGCTCTTTAATCTGCTGTAATGCCACTGAGTCCTGGCTTCTGGGAGAGAAGTCTTTCAGCCCAAGCTGCTTGCGGTAAGCATCCCACCAACGTGAAAGAAGTTGATAACGGCCTGCAGCTGTTGATTTGAGTTTCGGGTTTAGCGTGACAAGTTTGCGAGGGTGATCGGAGTAATCAGTGAAGAGTTCGCCACCGACAATAACGTCATAACCGTGGTTACGTGTCGGTTGTCGCCCGTTATCCGTTCCTTCTGACCATGCCACCATATCCAGGAAAGCTTTACGCTGGGAATTTAGTACCTGCATAAATTACTCCTTAGAGCCACCAAATTTGTTACCGATTACTCGCATTGCAGCCCCACGAATAGCATCGACACCGATCAGCCCCACCCCACCACCAATGGCAACAGAAAGTGATTTAGGCCATCCGACATACTCAAGAGCGGATGCAAAAGTCAGCGTCAGAGCGCCACAGAGTAGAATTTCGAGTGTTTTTCGCTTCCAGCCGCCACCACCGCCAAAATAGGCGATACGTAAACCAGCCATAACAATCGACATAATCACTGCGCCCAGCGGTGTGTCTCCACGCCACCAGCTCTGGACCAACTCCAGCCAGTCCGGCCAGGTATTTGGGTTATGAGGCATTTCGTCATCTCTCACCTCGCGATATTTGCGGGTGCTGTGTTGGAAATAAAAAGGCCACGCAACGTGGCCACCAGAATTATTTCCCCACCAGTTCACTTACCTCTTTCACCGTCTGATTAAACCGCTCTGACTCAAGTTCAACACCTAACGCCCGACGCCCCAGCGCCATTGCTGCTTTTATTGTGGAACCGGATCCCATAAAGAAATCAGCAACCAGATCACCAGGTCGACTACTGGCATTGATTATTTGCCGGAGCATATCCGCCGGTTTCTCGCACGGATGTTTACCCGGGTAGAACTGAACGGGCTTATGCGTCCAGACATCGGTATAAGGCACGGAGACTGATACGGAGAAATAGCGCCGGAGAGATTTAAACTCATCCAGAAATTCAGAATATTTGCGATTCAGTGAATCATAAGATGCCACCAGCTGGTGGTGTGGTTGTTCCAGTTGCTGTTCCTGAAACTTCTCTGCCGCTATACGGGAAAACAGTGCCTGTAACTTCCGATAGTCAGCCTCATTCGGCAACTGCCACTGACTGGCACCAAACCAGTGGGAAACCATATTTTTCTTACCTGTGGCTTCGGCAATCTGTTTTGCCGTTATACCCAGTTCGGCACGAGCATCCCTGAAATACGATATCAGCGGTGCCATTATGTGCTGTTTGAGTTCCCTTTCTTTTGCCGCATAGCCGTCACTTTTGCCGCGATATGGCCCCTGGTAATGTTCTGCAAACAGAACGCGCTCTGTGGCAGGAAAATATGCGCGCAGACTTTCTTTATTACACCCATTCCAACGTCCGGACGGCTTCGCCCAGATGATATGGTTAAGCACGTTGAAACGTTCACGCATCATGATCTCAATATCAGATGCCAGGCGATGCCCACAGAACAGGTAAAGGCTTCCGGCAGGTTTCAACACCCGCCAGAACTGGGCCAGACAGTGATCCAGCCACTTAAGGTAATCTTCGTCCCCTTTCCACTGATTGTCCCAACCGTTAGGTTTCACCTTGAAGTAAGGCGGATCGGTAATAATCAGGTCAATGGAATCATCAGGCAGGGACTGAATAAAATGCAGGCAATCAGCGTTGATTAAATCAACACTGTTTATTTTTACAGTATTTTTCATGGATCAGTAAGCGTAACTCTGGTAGGCTCACTCTGCTTTTGCGCTAAAGCAGTGGGCCGTGGTTCGCTTGTGACCAGTAAGCATGAGCGAATGGCTGGCAGGTGCTACCAACACCCACCAGCCGCCCATTTTCACAGCAGGAAACCGCCATTACTGGCAGCGTCTGAATTTATTCCCGTACCCGCCGTTATCCTTCGCCAGACCCGCCAGAACTAACTGAGTCAGTATTAACTGGCACCGGGCTTCGCTTACTCCGGTAGTTCTCGTCATCATGCGTGGCGTTACCCACTTGTCAGCAGGTAAGAAATGAAGGACTGCGGCGGCGGTTTCTGTCATATCTTGCTGTTTTAGCATGTCTTTTTCCCTTCTGGTTAACATGACATACCAATAACTCTTGTCTAAAAAGCCAGCAAGATAAAAAGTCAGTATTCACGACCACCAGCGTGTTTACTGTACTGCACCAGGTTTACAGGTACAAAAAAACCGCTCGACGGCAGGTTTAAGCTGTGTGGCGAAGTAACCACTCTTAACACAGTAAACGAGAAAATGCGGACCGCGTAAGTTTTTTTTGATAGATTATGCATATGCAACGAACCCAGGATCATTAACAAATCACAACCCATTGATTCAAAAGGATAATAAAGGGTAATTTTAATGACTACTACAGCCACTTCCGCGCCACTAACTAAACAAAAAAAAATGCGTATCGGTTTTTTCCAAAGCTCCTCAGGAACGAAGTCAACTACATCAAATGCACAACTTGCATTTGACAACATGTATACAACCATTGTTACACCTTCGCAAAATTCTTATACCGCTGAGTTTGATAAGAAAAAATTAAAGATTGTATTATTAGAAAAAGACGCACAGGCGGAGTTCTATTTTGGTTATCTATCATGCTCTCGTGATGGTTTCCACTTACCTTATATTGGTGATGAAAATTGGGATGAGCACAATATTCCGTTAGATGATAAAAAATATATAGTCGAACGCACTTATTTTATTTACTACTATAAGAAAGACATTCTTGTTTTATCTCAAAATCATTTAGGACCTAAAGTTTCCGATTTAGCATTTCTTTTATTCAATTTTTCTGAAGAAAACAAACCTGTAGCGTTTGAGGCAATTTGGAAAAAAGAAAGTGTAAAAGAACTACTTGAAACAGGAAGCACTTTACGTAGCTGTGAAATTACACTCGCCGCTCCACGTAATTTTAGCGCAACGGATTATGACCTTTCGAATTCATTTTCCAAAAGTATGATTGAAATGATGGCTGGGATGGGCGGTTCGCATTTAAAACTATCACTTAGAGGTAGAGCATCGCAACGTAAATTAATCCGTGGTTATCTCAGTGATGAAGTAAAAAGTGGAATAAAGGAATTAATAGAAAAAGTTCCTCACTTATTACGTAAAGCTAATGTCACTGAACCTAAAAATACTCATTCAAGGAGTCTTCTCAATCAAGTTCTGATCAGTGAAAAAAACATTAACACAAAAGATGGCTACGCAAAAGAAACAGATGTGCGTACTGCCTTGATCAGTGCTAAAATTGAACATGGTCAGTATTTAAAGCAATATGAAATCTGATCTTATTTTTAAGGATGATGATTATGCTTATTAAAGTTTTAATTAACATAGTTATCAGTGGGCTGTTAGCTTGGGTGCTTGGGAAATACCTAGCGCCTATGGCTCACTCTGATATCTTAAGTACAGCCGGAGTGTTATCTACGGTGGCAGGCATTTTGTTTGGTTTTGTATTGGCTGCTATTTCCATCTTCAGTTCTGCAAGTTCAAGTACTGATGGAATTATTTTTGCTTTAAAACAAAACAAGATTTTACCTAAAATTATTCATAACCTGTTATCTACGGGAGTTACCTTAATATTAGCATGTATTTTCCCGCTGATAGCAATGTTTATAAATGAAAAAATCACCATTACCTCTGTAAGACTTGATTTCGCCCTAACCTTATATGGTTTCTCGACCCTGATCGTATCAATAGTTTCATTTGCAAGTACCTGGAGGAAAATAAACTGGATATTACCCCACATATAATATTAAGCAGGTGCAAGCACACCTGCTTATCCAAACCAAGATATTAATCCATATCTAAGCTAACATTTAGAATAGCTAGACAACCTTCTATAAATCCCTCAGCCATCTGTATCTCAATGCGTATTATTTTCTCATCCTTTTTGCGAGCTTTAGCGAGCTTTCTTTTAGAGATACCGTATAGGTAATGGGCAACAAGAAGCGAGTGTTCTTCAGGTCTTTTTTGCTTTAGACGAGCAAGACAACCTTCAATAATTAATGCATCACTATCTGAACAAGCCTGACGTGTTTTGCTTGTATAGGGAAGAAGCCCTTTAAACCCAGCAGCTATAGGCGAATAGTCTACCCCAGAACTATCACTCGCCGCCCATGCACCCCAACGATCCAGAACCATCTGAATATCACGCATCAACTTTCTCCACAAAATCAGGCCAGCACGCCAGTTGCCAGCGCGCGATCGATAAAACGAAATATCAGCTCCAACTGGGAGCCATACTTCTCTTCAAATGCCACGGTATCCGCATGCAGCTCGTCGTGA
>OOCT01000783.1_pt1 | contig 17973 bp, 17 predicted proteins | sample 1671851 | NCBI WGS metagenome assembly OOCT01 (sample SAMN06348199, study PRJEB24527) | human gut metagenome | biome: human gut; feature: ankylosing spondylitis patient; material: feces | host: Homo sapiens | place: China | collected 2015-10
TCTTCGGAATCGTTAAGGGCGAGCAGCCCTTAACTCGTTGCGGGGAGAGTGGAGTCCAGAGGTAGGGAGGGGGGATTCGAAACACCCCTCCCTATCTCTGGCCCGCGCGGAGCGCAAGCCGCTTGACCAAAAGAAAAAAACTGCCCCGCGCCACCAGCGCGAGAAGCCGTTACCCTCTGCAAGCCTCGACAAACGCCCCAAACAGTCCCTGCTGTGCCGGGTCCGCGTCGCTGAGCCACTCCGGGTGCCACTGGACGCCGAGGCAGAAGTGCGCGTCCGGCTTTTCCAGCGCTTCCACAATGCCGTCCTCGCTGAGGGCGGCTATTTCTAATTCGGGGGCAATGCGGTCTGCCGCCTGATGGTGCTGGCTGTTGACGAGCACGGTGTCCTGCCTCAGCAGGCGGGACAGCAGGGTCCCCCGCCGCACCGTGACGGTATGGACTTTCGCCCAGTGGTCATTGTGGGGAACATGCTCGAAAGGCTTGATGTCCTGATACAGCGTGCCGCCCAGCACGACGTTCATCACCTGAATGCCCCGGCAGATGCCCAGCACCGAGATCGGAAGAGCGTCGTGTAGGGAAAGAGTGTAGATCTCGGTGCGGGGATGCGCTCCTGCCCGTAGAAGGCCGGGTCCATGTCACCGCCGCCCGGCAGCAAGAGGCCGTCGCAGGTCAGCGCCTCGGCCACGGCGGCATCCGGGTCGGAAAGCGCTACCCAGTGTACCTCGGCACCGGCCCGGGCCAGACTTTCCACATATTTTGACTGTGCGGTGGTAAGCTCCGGGTCAGTGCTCATCCGGGGCATGGCGATGGTGACAGACATAGCAAGCATCCTTTCAACTTCTGGATATAACAAAAACCCAGAACCATCGGTTCTGGGTTTTGTGGCGGAAAGATGGGGATTCGAACCCCAGAACGCTTTTGACACGTTACACGATTTCCAGTCGTGCGCCTTAGACCAACTCAGCCATCTTTCCACATCTTCAGTTCTCAGTGCTTCGGGCCGCGGCCCTCAGCGCTCCACTATAATACCTGAAAGAAGGTCTTTTGTCAAGCGTTTTTTCAAAAAAGTTTGCATTTTTTCAAAAATGACGCAGCTTCGATGGCTAAAAATGAAAAGAAGACGAAGACCCCCTTGACGCAGGCGGCAAACGGGGCTATGATGAGGGCAGAGAGCATGCAGAGCGGGAAACTCTGCGGAAAACAAAAGGAATTCAGGAGGAAAAACAGATGAATTATTCAGATGTTTTGGCCAATGCCCGCGAGTGCATCGGCAAATACTGCAAGGCCTGCCCGGTGTGCAACGGCGTGGCCTGCAAGAATCAGATCCCCGGCCCCGGCGCAAAGGGCGTGGGCGATACCGCTATCCGCAATTATAATAAGTGGGCCGACATCCGTGTGAACATGGATACCCTCTGCGAGAACGGCACTCCCGACACCCACGTGGAGCTGTTCGGTCGCAGCTTCAAGTACCCCTTCTTTGCTGGTCCTGTGGGCGCGGTGAACCTCCACTACTCCGACGTCTACACCGACATGACCTACAACGACGTGCTGGTGCGCGCCTGCGCCGAGAGCGGTATTGCTGCCTTTACCGGCGACGGCACCAATCCTGACGTTATGACCATGGCCACCAAGGCCATCGGCAATGCCGATGGCTGCGGCGTGCCGACCATCAAGCCCTGGAACATCGACACCATCAAGGAGAAGATGGCACAGGCCAAGGCCAGCGGCTGCTTCGCCGTGGCAATGGACGTGGATGCCGCCGGCCTGCCCTTCCTCAAGAATATGACGCCTCCGGCCGGCAGCAAGAGCGTGGCCGAACTGGCTGAGATCGTCAAGCTGGCCGAGCGTCCCTTCATCGTCAAGGGCGTCATGACCGTCAAGGGTGCTCTCAAGGCCAAGGAGGCCGGTGCCGCCGCCATCGTGGTATCCAACCACGGCGGCCGCGTCCTCGACCAGTGTCCTGCCACTGCCGAAGTCCTGCCTGAGATCGCCGCAGCCCTCAAGGGTACCGGCGTCAAGGTCCTGGTGGACGGCGGCATCCGCACCGGTGTGGACGTTTTCAAGGCACTGGCACTGGGCGCGGACGGCGTCCTCATCTGCCGCCCCTTCGTCACGGCTGTCTACGGCGGCGGCGAGGAAGGCGTCAAGTGCTACATCGACAAGCTGGCCGGTGAGCTGGCCGACACCATGCAGATGTGCGGCGCACACTCCATCGAGGAGATCACGCCGGATATGGTGCGGGTCTGATGTAATAAAGAAAAAAGGGGCTGTTGCAAAATAGCTCTCTGAAAAAAAAATATGCACAAAACCCGGAACCTTTTCAGGGCCAAAACGGCTCAAAATGGGTTCCGGGTTTCTGTTTTTGCACTATTTCTTTGTGCAAGTTGCTATCGCATTTTTATTTTGCAACAGCCCCTTTTTGTATATCAGTCGTTATCGGAGAAATAATCGCTGTCGATGCGCTTGATGAGATAGGCTTTCTGGGTCGAGACGCCCACACCGTATTCTATCATCAGCTCAGTGAGCTTTTTGCCATCCACCAGAATGATATGCTGTGCGGTCGCATACTCTTTGGCTTTCGGTGAGAATTTGGCGGTGGTGATAAAGAGCCCCTTTTCCACTTTAGGCGGCCCCATCATGGCACCGGCAAATTTCTAGAGCTCCGGCTTTCCGATGGTAATGTCCGTCTTCCAGCGCTTGGCCTGTATGTAGATAAGGTTGAAGCCAAGCTTGTCTTCGTGGATGATACCGTCGATGCCGTCATCGCCGCTGTATTTGGTGACGAAGCCGTCACCATAATCCATTGCCTTCATCAAATCGACCACGAGCTGTTCAAAGAAAGCCGGGCTTTGCTCTAAAACAGCTGTCAGCAGGTCATCTGCCAGCTGGTCATTGATGAGCGAGTAAACGCGGTCAAAAGTTTCCTGCGGCGTTTCGGGCGTATCATCATGAACCACTGTCGGAGCAGGAACGACTGAAACGCCGTCAATGTTTTTGCGCTGATAGAATTCAACAAATGTAGGGCATTGCTGAGCGAGAATGAGGTTTGTGATAGGCTCCTTGCTGGCAAGAACTTTTCGCCCGGAAGGCGTGATATTGATATAACCACGTTGGGGAGAGTCTATCAATTCTGCTTTTTTGAGATAGGTCTTCGCCCAGCCCACACGCCCGGTATAAACAGATGAACCATTGGAAAGCGTTTCACCGAGGTCCTGTTCTGTCAGATGGAGCATCTGCGCAATAGAACTCCGCACATCTTTCATAGAGTGCGGCGCTCCATCTTGAAGGACGGTTAAGAGAGGGCGATAAAGCTCATTGTATTTTGGAATCGCCATGAAACGATCACTCCCTGCCAAATGGCTTTACATTATTATTTCAGCGTTCCATCCAGGACCTGCTGATAGTACCACGGCTTCGGGGCGTGGAAGGTCTTGCCGCTGAGGAACTCGAAATCGGGCTGGTTGAAGTGGGGCATGGTCAGCTCCCACGCACAGAGGGCCTGATATTTGAGCTTCAGTTCGCGGTTGGCGGTGTTGTTGCCGTACTTGCTGTCGCCGAGGATGGGACAGCCGATGCTTGCCATGTGGGCGCGGATCTGGTGAGTGCGGCCGGTGATGAGCTGAACCTTGAGCAGAGCCAGACGGCCGGAGACGGCGATGGTCTCGTAGCGGGTCTCCACGTCCTTGGCACCCGGCTGCTTGTCCTCCACGATCTTTACGATGCCACGGTCGGCGTCCTTGAGCAAGTAGCCGCCGAGGGTGGCGTCCGGGGGCGTGGGACGGCCGAAGGTGACGCAGAGGTAAGTCTTTTTCACCTCACGGCTCTTGATGGCGGCGAGGAACAGCTCCTCGGCCTCCGGCGTCTTTGCGATGATGACAAGGCCGCTGGTGCCGGTGTCGAGGCGGTGGCAGAGGGCGGGGGTGTAGACGTCGTTCTCCTTGTACTCGCCCTGCTGGTTGAGGTAGAGCAGAGCGCGGTTCAGCAGGGTGTCGTCGTCGGGACCGTCCACGGCGAGGCCGGCGGGCTTGTTGACGATGAGGATCTGAGGGCAGTCGTACACCACCTGCGCCGGGCCGCGGGCGTTTTTCCACGCCGGGCCGTCCACACGCTTGTCAGCGTCCAGAACGTCGTCAAGGATGAACAGCTTGATCTCGTCGCCTGCCATCACGCGGGTGGAGAGCGGCTGCTTTTTACCGTTCAGCTTGATTTTATTTTCGCGCAGGGCCTTGTTCAGACGGCCCGGGTTCAGCGCGGGGAATTGCTGCATCAGATAGTTGTCCAGCCGGGTGGGGGCGAGACATTTTACTTTCAATATTTTCACGGAAATTTCCTCTCTAAATTAAGAATAGGTTAAGATTTGCTTTTATTGTAGCGAATCCGCCTTCTTACGTCAAGTTGGTTGTTTACTTTTTCAAAAAACAAGAGTATACTGTGCCAGTGCAAAAAGAATTCATCGGAATTTAACGATGGCTTAATCATCGGATCTCCATTTATGGTATAATGAGAGCCTTACATGATTGAAGAGGGAAGAAGGTATCGATATGACGAACGACAAGAAACTGATGCTCCTTGCAGGCATTCTGGTTCTGGGGATGCTGGCCGGATGCAGCTCTGCCAGCGCTGCCAGTGCCGCCAGCGGCATGGCCGGTTCGATGCCCGCCGCCAGTGAAGTGGAAGAGGTGAGCAGCGAAGTGCGCGTCCTGCCCGGCGAAGAGGGCGTCATGATGCCCATCGATCAGGGCAGTCTTGAAGAGATGAAGACTGGTTCCTACAAGTTCGCCGCGAACATCTCGAGCGTGGACGCCAAGAAGCGCCAGATGACCCTGACGGTCTACGGCTACGACGCTTACCGCGCCGAGGACGTGGACGCGCTGGATGTGGGCAGCGTTTTCAGCACCCATCTGGACGGCGCTGTGGAAGCACAGAACGTGACTGTGGAAAAAATCGAAAAGAATGAAGAGAACGGCACCGTCTCCATCAACGGCGGCATCGAAGAGGGCGGCGTAGACCTCTGGCGCAGCGGCGACATCTACCGCACCGTCACCTACGACGACTACCCGGTCTACTACATGATGGGGGAACTCGTGCTGCCCGTGGACGACAGTGTGACCCTCAGCGACAGCTCCGCCAGCGTGGACGCTGTGCCGGTGGAGACGAACGGCGCCATCGAGGTGGGCAAGGCCGTCTCGGAGGACAAGGGCAACTGGACGCTTTACAACACCACTGTCTTCACGAAGGACGGCGTCGTCAGTAATATCCTCCGCATCTGGGTGCCGTGACGCGCGATTTTTGGGAAAACCCGTTGACAAATGGCCTGACTATGCTATAATCTGAAATGAACGCAAAGGAGCAGCATGCCCTTTGCGCGTGAATGGTAATTATGGCAAATGGCAAGGATGGGGCCAGAAGGATGTGTGCCGCCGCCCAGAGAGAACGCCCTTGGCTGAAAGGCGTTCCGGCAGAGCATTTTTTACGCCACCCCGGAGCTTCCGGCGAAACAAACCGGACGCTGCGCAGCGTTACAGCGCACAAAGCGGCAGGAGCGCCCCGGCGGCATTTCTGCAATTTGGGTGGTACCACGGAGCTTTTCAGACAGCCTTCGTCCCTTTTCGGGATGAGGGCTGTTTTTTGTTTTTTGCCCGACTGCCATAAAAACTGCGTCCGGAGGAGGACGCCGATACACGAGGAGAGATTAAAACTATGCAATGGACCGGTTTGAATGAACTGCGTGACAAGTACCTTACCTTCTTTGAGGGCAAAGGCCACCTGCGTCTGGACAGCTTCCCGCTCGTCCCGAAGAACGACCCCAGCCTGCTGCTCATCAACAGCGGCATGGCACCTATGAAGAAGTGGTTCCTCGCTCAGGAGGAGCCGCCCCGTCATCGCGTGACCACCTGCCAGAAGTGCATCCGCACCCCTGACATCGAGCGCGTGGGCATCACCGCCCGCCACGGCACCTTCTTCGAGATGCTGGGCAACTTCTCCTTCCAGGATTACTTCAAGGAAGAGGTCATTCCCTGGGCATGGGAGTTCCTGACTTCCGACGAGTGGATGGCTATCCCGAAGGATAAACTGCACATCTCCGTCTACGAAGAGGACGATGAGGCTTACGACATCTGGACCAAGAAAGTGGGCGTTGCCCCTGACCACATGGTCCGTCTGGGCAAGGAAGACAACTTCTGGGAGCACGGCTCCGGCCCGTGCGGCCCCTGCTCTGAGATCTACTTCGACCGCGGCCCCGAGTATGGCTGCGGCAAGCCGACCTGCGGCGTGGGCTGTGACTGCGACCGCTATATGGAGATCTGGAACCTGGTGTTCAGCCAGTTCGACGCCGACGGCAAGGGCCACTACGAGCGTCTGGCACGCCCCAACATTGATACCGGCATGGGTCTGGAGCGTCTGGCCTGCGTGATGCAGGGTGTGGGCAATCTGTTCGAGGTCGATACCGTCCAGAGCGTGCTGCACCATGTGGAGCGCATCGCCGGCAAGACCTACGGCACCAATCCCAAGGAGGACATCTCCATCCGCGTCATCACCGACCACATCCGCAGCTGCACCTTCATGGTGTCTGACGGCATCCTGCCCTCCAACGAGGGCCGCGGCTACGTGCTGCGCCGTCTGCTCCGCCGCGCTGCCCGCCATGGCCGTATGCTGGGCATCAGCCGCCCCTTCCTCGTGGAGCTGGTGGAGACGGTCATTCAGTCCAGCGAGTCCGCTTACCCCGAGCTGCGTGAGCACGACGCCTATATCAAGAAGGTCATCGGCACCGAGGAGGCAAACTTTGCCCGCACCATCGACGCCGGCATGAACATCCTGAACAACATGATCGACGGTCTGGAAAAGGCTCACGAGCACCTGCTGAAGGGTCTGGACGTCTTCAAGCTGAACGATACCTTCGGCTTCCCCCTCGACCTGACCAAGGAGATCGCTGCGGAGCAGGGCATCGAGATCGACGAGGATGGCTTCCACGCCGAGATGACCAAGCAGAAGGAGCGCGCCCGTGCAGAGCGCCTCAAGAAGAACATCTCCGGCTGGAGCGAAGACCTGTTCGGCACTCTGACCGCTGAGCCCACCGAGTTCGTCGGCTACGACACCCTCAAGAGCGACAGCGTCGTTGTGGCGCTGAGCGATGAGGAGACTCTGACCGACGCCATCGCCACCGACGAGCAGGCCAAGGAAGGCGTGCTGGTCGTTCTCGATAAGACCCCGTTCTACGCTGAGATGGGCGGTCAGGCCGCAGACCACGGCGTCATCACCGGCGCTGAGTGCGTGCTGCGCGTGCAGGACGTCAAGAAGACCCCCAAGGGCTACTATGTCCACACCTGCACCCTCGAGAGCGGCATCGTCCATGTCGGCGACCATCTGACCGCCCGCGTGGATAAGGAATACCGCATGGCCATCGCCCGCAACCACACCGCTACCCACCTGCTGCAGGCAGCTCTGCGCGAGGTCCTGGGTGACCACGTCCATCAGGCAGGCTCCTATCAGGACGCTTCCATCACCCATTTCGACTTCACCCACTTCAGCGCTGTCACTCCCGAGGAGCTGGTCCGTGTGCAGAAGATCGTCAACGACAAGATCTTCGAGTCGATGAACGTCACCGTCAAGGAGATGCCCATCGAAGAGGCCAAGAAGCTGGGCGCTATGGCTCTGTTCGGCGAGAAGTACGGCAAGGTCGTCCGTGTTGTTGATATTGAGGGCTGGTCCACCGAGTTCTGCGGCGGCACCCACGTCAAGAACACCGCTCAGATCGGCGGCTTCAAGATCGTCAGCGAGTCCTCTGTTGCTGCTGGTATCCGCCGTATCGAGGCTGTCACCGGCCGCAATCTGCTGATTCGTGCCAATATGCAGGAAGCGATGCTGCACACTGTGGTTAACACCCTGAAGGCAAACAACGTCGCCGCTCTGCCCGCTCGTGCTGAGGCTGTCATGGCTGAGAACAAGGCCATGAGCAAGGAGCTGGAGGACATCAAGGCAAGGGTCGCTGCTTCCAAGGTCACCAGCCTGTTCGACAACGCTGAGACCGTCGGCGACGTCAAGATCGCTTCCGCTTACTTCACCGGTACCTCCGGCGACACCCTGCGCGGCATGTGCGACACCATCCGTGACAATGCCAAGGCTGCTGCTGTGGCTGTTCTGGTGGGCAAGTCTGACGACAAGATCACCATGGCCGTTACCGTGACCAAGGACGCTCAGGCAAAGGGTCTCAAGGCCGGCAATCTCGTCAAGGAGATCTCTGCCATCGCAGGCGGCAAGGGCGGCGGAAAGCCCGATTTCGCTATGGCTGGTCTGAAGGATGAGACCAAGATCGACGAGGCTCTGGCCGCTGTCAAGAGCATCGTGGAGAAGCAGCTGGGCTAAGGAATAACCTCTCCGTCATCGCTGCGCGATGCCACTGCCCGGGTTGCGGCACCCAGCATCCGCAGCGCTTTGCTTGCGTCTTGCTGGCCGCGGCCCCAACAGCGACTCCCTGTTTCCGCCACTGGCGGCGGTCGTCGTTGTTGCTCCTATCGAGGGGAGGCTTTGGCATTCCGGAAAGCCTTGCCTTTTCGCCAGAGGCTCCCCTCGGTAGGGGAGCTGTCGAGCGAATGCGAGACTGAGAGGTTGACTCATTGAAAATATTGGAAGGAGCGATTCCCATGGAAGATTGTCTGTTTTGCAGAATTGCGGCGGGGGACATCCCCTCGAAGAAGCTCTATGAGGACGAGCAGGTGGTGGCATTCTATGACATCGCCCCGCAGGCCAAGGTGCATTTCCTGGTCATCCCCAAAAAGCACATCCCCTCGGCCGCTGCGCTGACCGAGGAAGACGGCGCTCTGCTGGGCCATGTCTTTGCGGTCATCGCAAAGCTCGCCAGGGAGCAGGGCCTCGACAACGGCTACCGCGTCATCTCCAATGTGGGCGAGGACGCCGGCCAGACCGTCAAGCATCTGCACTTCCATGTTCTGGGCGGCGAGAAGCTGCCTGTCTGATTCCGAAAAAGTAAGGGAGATCGTTGAATATGGCTAAGACTTATACGCTGAATGTCGCGGGCCTGACCCGTGAGCTGACCATCTGCAAGGTGAACGACCACATGGACATTGCGGCCTTCATCATGCTGGGCGACGCCGAGCTGACGGTGGCTGCTGCCGCTGAGCTGCTCAAGAAATGCCCGGATTTTGACATCCTGCTGACCGCTGAGGCCAAGGGCATCCCGCTGGCTCACGAGATGAGCCGCCAGAGCGGCAAGCCCTACGTCTGCGCACGCAAGGGCGTCAAGCTGTATATGCCCGACCCTGTTGTCGTCGAGGACCAGTCCATCACTACTGCTGGCAAGCAGAAGCTGGTCATCGACCGTAAGGAGCTGGACAAGATGAGCGGCAAGCGGGTGCTGGTCGTGGATGATGTCATCTCCACCGGCGGCTCTCTCAAGGCTCTGGACGAGCTGGCCGAGCAGACCCAGTGTACCATCGTGGGTCAGGCCGCCGTTCTGGCCGAGGGTGATGCTGCCCAGCGCAAGGACATCATCTTCCTCGAGCCGCTGCCTCTGTTCTTCCACTAAACCGATATGCGACGCCCGCTCTGCGCGTTCTGCCTGAGTGCGCTGGGTGTGTTAGCGTTATGCTCATTTTTGCCGCAGATGGGGCTTTTGCTGCTGTCTGCGGCAATTTTTGTTGTCTTCTGCCTGCTGGTCTGGTGGAAAGGCGGGGCCGCGAGAGGGTATGCGGTCTGTCTGTTGTTGGGCGCAGTGCTGGGCGTCGGCATCATGGAGATGACCGGCGCACGGCTGGCAAAGATACAGGACGCTTACGCCGGGAGAGACGTGACCCTCACCGCCGAAGTGGAGAGCACAGGCCGCGCTTACACGGCGGGCCGGGTGAGCGCCGTGCTAATGGTGGAAAAAGTGGACGGGGAAGCTGTCCACTTCCGGGTGGAGTGCGTCAGTCTGCCCAAATGTGAGGCCGGAGGCCGCATCCGGGGCCGCTTTTCGCTGGATGTGCCGGATGCCACCCAGCGTCTGGACGACTACGCCGACGGCATTGTCCTCAGCGCGGAATATCTGTCCGGGATGCTTCGTCTTGGGCAGAGCGAGAGCTTCCGCGCCCGGACGGCTCGGCTCCAGGCGGCGCTGAGCCGCGCCTTGCGAAAAGGCATGGCCGAAAACACCGGCGGCGTTCTGGCCGCGATGGTGGTGGGCGACCGGAGCCATCTGACTTCGACTCTCCGCAGTGCCTACCGGGGCGCGGGGCTCTCCCATGTGCTGGTGGTGAGCGGCCTCCACGTCACCATCTTCTGCGGCCTGCTGGATGCTCTGCCCCACAAGGAGCGGGAGCGGAGCCGGGCTTACCGGCGGATGCGGTCGGTGCTCCGGGCCGGAACGGCTCTTCTGCTGGTGGGCATCACCGGCGCGACGCCCTCTGTCCTCCGGGCGGCGGTGGCGGTCTGGGTCAGCTCCCTCGGCGTCTGGGTGGGAGGCCCGGCGGATACGCTCACCTCGCTGGGCGCGGCAGGCGTCCTTATGTGTCTGGGCAACGGATATGCGGTCTATGACGTAGGCTTCGAGCTGTCGTTTGCGGCAGTGATGGGAACACTGGCCGGTGCTGAGTGCGCAGGGCGTGGGCGGGAGCGCTATTACGACAGAAAGAAGAAACGGAAAAGCCGCCGGGAGAAACCATCCCGCGCAGTGCTCCTCTTCCGGCGCTTTGCGGGCGGCGTGTGGGACTCGCTCTGCGTCTCCCTCTGTGCCTCGGCGGCGACCTTCCCGGTGCTGGTGCTGCGGGGGATGAGCACGACGGTCTGGGCTGTGGCGTCGGGCGTGGCCGTCCTCTGGCTGGTGGGGCCGATGCTGAGCTTCGGCCTCGGTGCAGTTCTGCTGGGTCTGGCCGCAGAAGGCTTGCCTTTGTTTGAGATCATCCGCCGCCCGGCGGCCTTCTGTGCCGAAGGGCTGGCATGGTTGATGAATGAGTGGGCTTTCCGGGTGTCCGTTCTGCCGGGAGCGTCCCTCTGGTTTGATGGGACCTATGCCGCACTGGTGTGTCTTGCGCTGATCCTGCTCTGCGTAATGGCAATGCGGCGGCACATCCGACTCCGGGTAGCTCTGCCGACGGTCATTCTGCTGGCAGCGCTGGCTATCGGGCTGGAAACAGCCCTGAGCTGGAACGTGGTGAACATCGAACTCGTGGGGACCCGGGCTGCGCCTGCCGTCGTCATCACCCAGAGGGAGAAGGCAGTCGTCCTCTTCCGGGGCAGCAGCATCACCCAGCGGGCGGTGGAAAATCAGCTGGAAAAGCGGGGCGTGAGGACGGTGGAACTTCTGGTTGACCTGCGGATGCAGCCGGAAGAACCCTGCCGTATCGAAGCCCAAAAGCGCATCAATGCCGCTGCTCTGGCCGAGAACACCACCCGCCGTGCTTCCTGCGGCGGGGTGGACTTGGAACTTTTCCGCACCCGGCAGGGCTGCATTCTGCGGATGCGTGTCGGCGGGCAGAGGTTCATCACCCTCAGCGGCACGGTCCGGCCTGCAAAGCCCATCCGGGCCGAGTGGCTGCTGGCCTCGTCGGCAAGGCCGGAGAATATCCGGTACACCGACTGCCTGACCCTGATCAGCAAATACCGCTGGATGGAAGAGGACGCAGAGACTGTCTCGCGGCTGCGCCTCCGTCTCGAGGGGTGAGCGCTTTTCAAAGCGGGCAGAGTATGATAAAATAAAATAATCCAAATACAAAGGAGCCGATCATTTGGCAACGGAAACGAAACTCCGGCAGCTGGCCCAGGGAGGCTGTCCGGTCTACTATTTTTATTCCAGCGAGCGCTATCTTGTCCGACAGGCTGTGGCCCGGGCGGCAAAGCTTCTGGCCGAGGGCGAGGACGAAGAGACGACCGTTCTGGACGGTGCTGCGCCCGAAATCGAGCAGCTCATCATGGCGGCAGGCACCATCTCCTTCTTCGGGACGCGGCGCGTGGTGCTTCTGCCTGAGGTGGACCCCGCCGCCTACAGCGACAAAGACCTCGACGAGCTGTGCGCCACGCTGGCCAGCCTCGAGAATGCCGTGGTGGTGCTGGGCAGCGTGTTCGAGATGGAGCGCAATAAGCTCAAGCTGGGCAAGCGGGCGCAGAAGCTCATCGCCCAGTGTACTAAGGTCGGCTTTGCCGAAGAGCTGGCCAAGCCCAAGCCCTACGAGCTGAAGGTCATGGTGATGGACCGCGCCAAGGCGCAGGACACCACCCTCTCCGAGGGTACGGCGGCGGCCCTGCTGGAACGCTGCGGCGAAGACCCGTTCCTTCTCGAGAACGAGGTGGACAAGCTCTGCGCCCTCTCCGGCTACCAGACCGTGACCACGGCCATGGTGGCCGAGATGGGGACTGTGAGCCTCGAGGCCGACGTCTTCGAGATGATACGGATGATAACGGCGAAAAACGCCACCGGTGCCTGCAAAAAGCTGCAAACGCTTCTCCGCCTGCAGCAGGAGCCCATCCCCATCACGGCGGCCATGATCGGCAGCTATGTGGATCTCTATCGGGTCAAACTGGGCGCAGCCAAGCGGAAGAGCTACAGCACCGTGTTCAAGGATTTCGGTTACAAGGGCAGCGACTACCGGCTCAAGCGTTCTGCCGAGACAGCCAGCCACTACACGCTGCCCCAGCTGGAAGCCTGTATGCAGATTTTGCTTGAGCTGGACAAGAGTCTGAAAAGCCAGCCCGTGAGCGCGCAGACCCTGCTGGAAACGGCGCTCTGCCGCCTGGCAATGGCGGGAGGAAGAAGATGAGCGAGAAACTGGAACTGCTGCACACCGACCGTGTGCTCATCGTGGAGGGCAAATACGATGCGGCCCGTCTCTCCCACCTGACCGACGCCATGATCCTGCTGACGGACGGCTTCGGCATTTATAAGGATAAGAAGCGTCAGCAGCTCTTCAAACAGCTGGCCCACAAAAACGGCCTTATCCTCCTGACGGACTCCGACGCGGCGGGCTTCCGCATCCGCACCTACATCACGAATCTGGTGGGGGAGAAGAACGTGGTGCAAGCCTACGTTCCGGCCATCCACGGCAAGGAAAAGCGGAAGGCTCAGCCCGGCAAAGAGGGGCTTCTGGGGGTCGAGGGCGTGGACGATGCCCTCGTTTTGCAGGCGCTCCGGGACGCTCTGGGCGAAGAAGCTGGCATTGCCCCTGCAAAGCCGGAGGGGCGGCAAATTACTTATACCGACCTCTATGAGTGGGGGCTTTCGGGTACGGCGGGCTCGGCTGAGCGGAAAACAAAGCTGCTCTGCGCTCTCGGCCTGCCGCCCCGGCTCTCGAAAAAAGAGCTGGTGGAAGCCCTCAACCGCCTTTACAGCTACGAGCAGCTGGACGAAATGCAGTCGGAACTGCTCAAAACATGAAAATACAGCAAACTCTCCCAAGAAAAACATGAAAAAGATTCAAGTGAGACTTCTGGGAGATTTGCCGTAAGCTGTGATATAATCAATATACTGTGCGCCCGTCGTGGACGAAACGACGGGCGCAGATTTTTGCAAGGTGCAATAAAGGAGACAATCAATGGAACGCGAAAAACTCAAATCGAGACTTGGGTTCATCCTCCTTTCCGCTGGCTGCGCGATCGGCATCGGAAATGTGTGGAAGTTCCCTTACATGGCAGGTCAGGGCGGCGGCGGCGCTTTTGTGCTGTTCTACCTGCTGTTCCTCGTCATTCTGGGTCTGCCCATCATGACCATGGAGTTCGCCGTGGGCCGTGCCAGCCACAAGAGCCCGGTGCGCGCCTATCAGGCCCTCGAAAAGCCCGGTCAGAAGTGGCACATCCACGGCTACTTCACTCTCATCGGCTGCTACCTGCTGATGATGTTCTACACCACGGTGGCCGGCTGGATGCTCCACTACTTCTACATGACCGCTGCCGGTAAGCTGGTGGGCCTTGACACCGACCAGGTGGCCGGTAAGTTCACCGATATGCTGGCAAGCCCGCTGACCATGGGCTTTTGGATGGTGGTCGTTGTGGCCATCGGCATCTTCGTCTGCGCCCGCGGTTTGCAGAACGGCCTCGAGAAAGTCACGAAAGTCATGATGATCGCCCTGCTGGTCATCATGGTGGTGCTGGCAGTCAACAGCATGTTCATGCCCGGCGCAAAGGAGGGCCTGACCTTCTTCCTCGTACCCGACTTTGAGCGGATGAAGGAAGTGGGCATCGTCAATACGCTGGTGGGGGCCATGAATCAGGCGTTCTTCACCCTGAGCCTCGGCATCGGTGCAATGGCCATCTTCGGCAGCTACATCGGCAAAGAGCACGCCCTGCTGGGCGAGAGCGTCCGCGTCGTGGTGCTGGATACCTTCGTCGCCATCACCGCCGGCCTCATCATCTTCCCAGCCTGCTTCACTTACGGTGTGGACCAGACCAGCGGCCCCAGCCTCATCTTCATCACCCTGCCCAACATCTTCGCCAATATGGCGATGGGCCGTCTGTGGGGCAGCCTGTTCTTCCTGTTCATGGCCTTTGCGGCACTTTCCACCGTGCTGGCCGTCTTCGAGAACATCATCTGCTGCGGCATGGAGCTGACCGGCTGGAACCGTCAGAAGTCCAGCCTTGTCAACTTCTTCCTCATCATCGCCCTCTCTCTGCCCTGTGTGCTGGGCTACAACGTCTGGGCCTGGGACGGTTTCGCCATCTTCGGCGGTGCGGTGCTGGATGTGGAGGATTTTCTCGTCAGCAACCTCTTCCTGCCGCTGGGCTCCCTCGTCTACCTGCTGTTCTGTGTCACCCGCTACGGCTGGGGCTGGGACAACTACAAGAAGGAAGTCAACACCGGCGACGGCCTCAAGATGCACGACTGGATGCGCGGCTACCTGACCTATGGCCTGCCCCTCATCGTCCTGTTCATCTTCGTGTTCGGCCTGTACGATAAGTTCATCGCCTGATAAAACAAAAATACGGGATGCTGCATTTTACAGCATCCCGTATTTTTTATCGCTTTATTTCACATACCGGCCTTCGCAGATATTCTTGCAGCAGGCGCTGATGGGAAACCAGCAGCAGTCGCGGCAGATGTCGGCGAGGATCTCCGGCGTGGCCTTGGCGTCGATCTCGCGGATGAGGTCCTGGTAGACGTAATCCTTTTCCTCGAGACCGAAGTATTCTACGGTCTTTGCATCGTAGCGCTTGACCTTTTCCTGCGTGTCGCAGAGGTCAGTCCCCAGCTTGTTGGGGCAGCAGGAACAGAGCGTATCTGTGGAGAAGGTGAGGCGGATGGTGGTGCCGGGAACATCCCGCAGCTGATGCACCACGTCGGTCATGTGGGCGACAAAGTTGTTGTCGTAGCCTTTGCCGGAATAGCCCTGTGTGCAGAGCAGATGATGGGGACGAAGTACGATGCTCATGCTTTCAGCCCCGGAATGCGTTTCCGCAGATTCAGGCCGATAACGCAGGCCAGAACTGCCTTGATGATGGCAGTGGGGATGAAGGGCAGGACGCAGGCGGTGATACCCACGGCGACGGTGCTGTGGGCGACGACCACGAACATTGCAACGCCCACCACATAGTTGACCACCGTGCCGACGATGACAGCGGTGACGAAAGCACCCTTAAAGGCGTCACGGTGCTCCACGCCGAGGCCGATGATGTAGGCCATCAGGGGGAAAGAGATGAGGAAGCCGCCGGTGGGGCCGACGAACTTATCGAAACCTCCGGAGAAGTTGGCCAGCACCGGCACGCCCACGGCACCCAGTGCCAGATAGACCAGCGTAGCGATGGCGGAAAGCTTGGAACCCAGCACCACAGCAGCCAGCGTGATGGCGAAGGTCTGCATGGTCATGGGGACGCCCAAAGGCATCGGGATGGAGAGCTGGGCCATGACGGCGATGACGGCGGCGAACAGACCTGCATAGCAGATGTCCCGCACAGAGAACTTGGACTTGGTGGCCGAAGCGGCCTGGGTGGTTTGACTCATAATGAATGCTCCTCCTATACTTGCGGCCCCGGGGGCCGGTGTCTGGCCCAAAGCGGCCATACTCCCAGTATGGCAGACTGCAAACACTGCGTCAACTTTGAATTTGAGATAGGGTTTACAATTCAAAACGAAAAACAAAACAGAAAAATACACAAAAGATGTCGCTTTTGGTTGTGAAATGTGCTATACTAAATCTTAGCTATAAGAAGCACACCAGTGATATATAGAGAGGAGAACATCATGCAGCATGAAACCGTGATCGTGCTGGACTTTGGCGGCCAGTACAATCAGCTCATCGCGCGCCGCGTCCGCGAGAATAATGTCTACTGTGAGATCTATTCCTATAAGACGGACCTGTCCGTCATCAAGGCGAAGAACCCCAAGGGCATCATCTTCACCGGAGGCCCGCCCACCATTGACCCCGAGATCTTCAGCTGGGGCGTGCCTGTGCTGGGCATCTGCTACGGCAGTCAGCTCATGATGCACCTGTTGGGCGGCCACGTCTGCCGCGCCCCGGAGCGCGAGTACGGCAAGACCGAGGTCTTCGTGGACAACAGCAGCAAGATGTTCACCGATGTGCAGCCTTCCACCGTCTGCTGGATGAGCCACAACGACTATATTGAGCAGGCTGCGCCCGGTTTCAAGATCACTGCCCACACCGTCAACTGCCCGGTGGCCGCAGCTGAGAACGAGGAAAAGGGGCTGTACGCCGTTCAGTTCCACCCCGAGGTGCTCCACACCGCTGAGGGCAAGAAGATGCTGCACAACTTCGTGTACAACGTCTGCGGCTGCACCGGCGACTGGAAAATGGACTCCTTCGTGGAGAACAACGTCGAGGCCCTGAAAAAGCGCATCGGCAGCGGCAAGGTACTCTGCGCCCTGTCCGGCGGCGTCGATTCCTCCGTGCTGGCTGCCATGCTGGCCAAGGCCATCGGAAAGCAGCTGACCTGCGTGTTCGTAGACCACGGCCTGCTGCGCAAGAACGAGAAGGAAGAGGTCTGCTCTGTCTTCGGCCCCGGCAACGCCAACGGCTTTGACATCAACTTCATCTGTGTGGACGCCCGTGACCGCTACTTTGCAAAGCTGGCCGGTGTCACCGAGCCGGAGCGCAAGCGCAAGATCATCGGCGAGGAGTTCATCCGCGTCTTTGAGGAACAGGCGAAGCAGATCGGCAAGGTCGATTTCCTCGCACAGGGTACCATTTACCCCGATGTCGTCGAGAGTGGTCTGGGCGGTGAGTCTACCGTCATCAAGAGCCACCACAACGTCGGCGGCCTGCCTGACACCGTGGACTTCAAGGAGCTGGTCGAGCCGCTGCGCAACCTGTTCAAGGATGAGGTCCGTCAGGCTGGCCGTGAGCTGGGTCTGCCCGAGTATCTGGTCAGCCGCCAGCCCTTCCCCGGCCCCGGTCTGGGCATCCGCATCATCGGCGAAGTGACCCCCGAGAAGGTCGCTATCGTGCAGGACGCCGACGCCATCTGGCGAGAGGAGATCGCCAAGGCCGGCCTTGATAAGGAGATCAGCCAGTATTACGCCGCTCTGACCAATATGCACAGCGTCGGCGTTATGGGCGACGAGCGCACCTACGACTACGCCGTGGCCCTGCGCGCTGTCACCACCACTGACTTCATGACTGCCGAGAGCTACAATATGCCCTGGGATGTGCTGGGTACTGTCACCAGCCGCATCGTCAATGAGGTCAAGCACGTCAACCGCGTGTTCTACGATTGTACCGGTAAGCCGCCGGCCACGATCGAGCTCGAGTAATCTGCAAGCCCTGAAAAGTATTGATGAAACGCAATATTTTGAGAACTGAAAGGCTTTCTGATACTGCTTTGATACTATCAGGCGATTATTCATAAAGAGAGACATGAGAATGCCCTCTGAGAAACGGTAAGTTTTTCAGAGGGCATTTTTGTGTCTTTTATTCTTTACGCCACTTTTTCTTCGGCTCGTACCGGCCGCAGCCGTCGGCGGTCTGGGGCCAGTTGAGCTTCCATTCCAGATACTCTTCTTTGGAGATCGGAAGAGCGTCGTGTAGGGAAAGAGTGTAGA
>OOCT01000786.1_pt1 | contig 17898 bp, 8 predicted proteins | sample 1671851 | NCBI WGS metagenome assembly OOCT01 (sample SAMN06348199, study PRJEB24527) | human gut metagenome | biome: human gut; feature: ankylosing spondylitis patient; material: feces | host: Homo sapiens | place: China | collected 2015-10
GCCATGACCCGTGAGCAGGCCGCCCAGATGGCGTTCCAGACCCTGACCGCCGACACTGTGTACTACACCAACAAGGGCACCACTGTCATCGGCTCCGACGGCATGCAGGTTATCGTGGGTGCTTCCGCCCCCGTGAAGGTCGCCAACAGCACGACCGATGATTACCGCACCGTGAAGGGCGACAAGGACGAGGTGCAGCAGTTCTGCGAGAAGTACTTCTCTGACCTGACCCTGAACAGCAATAACCACGACGATTTCGGCCGTCCCTCCGACCAGTGGAAGAACGGCACCAAGGAGATCGGCACCTATGCTTCCACCGCCGATGCCTCTTACTCCGAGAAGGTCAGCTCCAAGACCCTGTACTCCGACCTGGGCCTGGATAAGACCACTACTGTGGATGTGACCGAGGACGGCAAGGCCAATGGCACCTTCACCATCGAAAAGGGCAACAGCGACGACGAGCTCGGCGGCAACGGCGTTCTGGTCGAGGCTTTTGTGGACAACGACGACAACGTGACCCTGGTGGTCATCAACACCTACGTGGGCGAGATCTCCAAGGTTACCGCCGCGAAGGACGGCGATGACCGCTATGTCACCGTGGACGGCAAGAAGTTCGAGACTGAGTCCTTCGAGAAGGACGACGTGGTTCTCTACACCATGGCTGATGGTGAGATCCAGACCATGACCCTGGCCGAGGTGGTTGAGGGCGTCGAGGTCACCAAGACCACCGGCGATTCCAGCTTCGTGGCTGACGGCGAGACCTACAAGTACAGCGCGAAGATGTCCAATAAGGGTGATGTCAAGGTCGACAGCGTGCTGGACCTGTACCTGGATTCCTATGGCTATGTCATCAAGGTCGACGTATCCAAGGCCTCCAGCGACTACGCCTACGTCGTGAACACCGGTGCCGATGAGGGCCGCTATGACGACGAGAGCTCCTACTATGCCAAGCTTCTGCTGGCCGACGGCACCGTGGTCGAGGCCGAGGTCGATGAGGACTGTCTGAGCGGCGACAACTTTAAGGCGAAGGAAACCGCTCTGAAGGGCATGCAGGGTTACATCGTGGAGTACAGCAAGAACTCCAAGGACATCTACACCATCAAGGGCGTCAGCGATTCCAGCCTGACCAAGGGCAAGAAGGTCGAGATCAACAAGGGCGAGTCCGCCATGACTCTGGACACTAAGACTGTCTACGCCAACAGCAAGACCGTCTTCCTGGTGCAGACCGGCACCGGCAACAAGGCCACCTATAAGTCCTACACCGGCTATGCCAATGTTCCCGACCTGAAGGACAACAGCGGCAACTTTGTTTACTACTGCAAGAGCGGTAGCACTGTGGCTACCATGGTCTTCATCTCCGATGTGTCCGCGAGCTCTGACGACATCGTGTATGTCCTCAGCTCCAAGGCCGGCACCAAGGTGAAGGACAGCGACAACACCTACTACGAGTACAAGGCTGTTGTCAACGGTGAGATCACCACTGTCAAGATGGATGAGGAGCTGAAGGACAGCTATCCCAGCGGCAATGTCCTGAAGACCGATATTCTGCTGAACGTTATCGCCTATGCGGATGCTGAGAACGAGATTCTGGACGCCTCCGCCTGTGAGGAGTACAGCAAGGTCACTACCGATGATACCTATCAGCTTCCCGGCGTGGAGGTCAAGGCTGAGGCCGAGGATGGTATCATCGACCTGGGCGGCAAGAGCTACGCTGTTTCCGACGATGTCGAGGTCTATGCCGTCACCAAGGGCAAGAAGATCGAGACTGGCTCTCTGAGTGATGTGGAGAAGGGCATGGCGGTTACCGCCATCGTGAAGAACGGCGAGATCGTCACCATCTTCTACGGTTCCACCACCTCCTCCGGCAACGACAAGGCTGAGATCGCCGGCGACGTGACCACCGAAAACATTGCCTCCAAGAACGAGCTGCTTTTCCTGGACAACGGCGCCTATGTTCTGGAGTCCACTCCCAACGACATTGCCAGTGATGTTCACGGCGAGGCCAACGAGAATATGTACTTTGTGTTCCGCACCAAGACTGCGAACGACAAAGTTATCCTGACCATTAAGGGTTCCAAGGGCACCGTTTACACTGAGACGGTTAATGATATCGGCTCGGTCGGCCCCCACTACTTCTATGTTCAGGTAATTGGCGAAAAGCCCCTGATCAATGCTGGTGATGGTTCCATGAAGACTGAGCCCCTGACCTCCGGTAAGTACACCTGGTCTATCAAGAGCACCGGGGATGGTACTCTTGTGGAGGGTACCTTCACTATCCGCTGAGTTCTGATCACCAAACCCCAAGAAGCAAGGAGGCCCCGGGTATTTCCCGGGGCCTTCTTGCTTTCTTGATATAGCGCCGCGTAATAATAGATGGTTCCAGCCTCATTGAGCTGCTGGTAGTCGTGATTGTAAAGTCCTCCCCCCAGCTTCCAGCTCAGGCCGTCTTGCGTCCACTCCACCTCAAGCAGCTCTCCATCGCTGGTGCTGAAATTAACCGCCTGCGTGTTCCCCCTCAGAAAGACAGCGTGGCGTGAACCGCAGCTTACCCAAAGCGCCTTGGCTGGAATCCCCAGTGTAAGTACGGTAGGCTCGGACGGGCCGCAAGTTCCCGTACCCACATAAGAGCCGAACAGAAGGCTGCAATCTCCCCGTCCGGCGAGGCCCGCGTCAATTTTCTGAAAATCCTCGTTGAAGTCTCTCCGTAAAAAGCTGTCCTCCGGTTCCCACTGGTGCAGGTGATAGTGCGCTGTATAGTTTGCCATCTATATTACCCCCTCCGCAGGCAAGGCCACCCCCGCGTCCGGTAGACAGCCGGACGCGGGGTTCCTTTCCCGCAGGGGCCGCGTTTTCCAGTACAGCAAAGGCACTGCCCGCCCCCCCCTGCGGGAGGAATGAAAATGGCAGCTTATACGGAACACTATCACCTGCACCAGTGGGAGCCGGAGGACAATTTCCTGCGCACGGATTTCAACGAGGATTTCCGTGTGCTGGATAAAGCACTGGCCTTAAAGCCTGAGATTCTAAGTGGAAGCTATACAGGGGATGACGCCCGAAGCCGGGATATTTCGCTGGGGGTATCGCCCCGGGCAGTCTTTGTGGTAAGGCAGGACGGCGCAATGCAGTCCGATCGGTATACCTATGGCGGACTGGCGCTGCAAGGAGCACCGGTCACCATGCGGGACGGAAACCTGGTGGAGATCACCAGCAGCGGAATACGGGTGGCCCGCGGCGACCTGATAGAGGGCAGATTCTACGCGGACGCAAACCAATCCGGAATGAGCTACCACTATATAGCTTTCCACTAACAAAAAGAGCCGCCCCCAATCGGGGGCGGCTCTCTTCGTAATAAGCCGATTGCAGTTAGATTACCACTTCACGGTGAGGGTATACACATCGTTAGTAGTAGAGCTCCAATCGCCGTCCTTGTCAATGGTGATAACCTTCTGGCCAGACTGGCTCATATCGATAGCCAGATAAATGTCGCTACGATTGGTCAGCGTGGGGGTAGAGGGCTCGGAACCGTCAAACTTAATCTTAGAGGTGCTGTCAGTCACCGCATCCACAGGAACGGTAATCTGAACGATAACCTTGCCCTTAACCTGATCGCCGGAGTACAGAGCGCTACCGGAGCCGACATTGCCGGTCACGTCGCCGAGAACCACACCGCCGGACACGGAAACAGTTTCGCCGGTCTTGGTGGACTCAAGCTGAGTGCTGACCTTGCTGGTGTCGCTGATATTGCCAGCCACATTCAGGGTGCCGTTGCCAACGATAGCAGCATTTGCGGTCAGATCACCCTTGACGTTCAGGGTGGCACCAGCGGGGATCTCCAGCTTGCTGGAAATAGTAGCATCACCCTCAAAGGTCACATCCGTGTACTGCTTCAGAGCAGTACCGAGATTGCTCTCGTCGGTAACAGTAGTTACGCTGTCAACCGCGGGGATGTTGCCGTAGGTGTCAACCACCAGCAGCTTCACCTCGTCGCCGGCGCCCATCACATAGTAGGCGTTGGCCTGGTAGACACCGGAGGTAGCGGTCTCGATGGCGATGGTGGGCACCACGCCCTCAACGCCGGCCTTGTCGTCGCTGTTGATGCCGATGATAACGGTATCGTCGGTGATCTCAGCGTTAACATTGCTGCCCTTGTCGCTCAGAGAAGCGTCGGTGAAGCGGATATCGCCGTTCTTCTCGTTGTAGGCAATGATGGCAGTGCGCAGCAGGTTGTCGACCTCGGTGACAGTGTAGCTGCCGTCGCTGTTCTCCTCGTAGGTGAAGATGTCGCCCTTGGACAGGGAAACCTTCTCGTCGGTCATGATGTCCTTGTGCTCGGTGGCGCCATCCCAGAAGGTGAAGACGGACACGGTCTCGCCGTCGTCGTTCTTGGTGGTGGACACGGCGCTGGTCACATAACCGTAGTTGCTGGTGATGGAGTTGACCTTCGCGTTCAGAGTCGCATAGGCCAGAACCACGCTGTTGTAGCCGGTGGAGTTGTCCTTGTTGGCATAGGCGTTGGAAATGCTGGCCACGGAAGCGGAGCTGTACTTGGCAAAGTCAGAGCCAGTCATGGTGGAGAACTTGCCGGCGTTGTCTTTCACGAAGATCACGGCGTCGTCCGCGATGCTCTCGCCGCCAATCTTGCCCTTGCCGGAAGTATTGGCATAGGTGTTAGCAACAATCTTGTCAAAGCCGGCCTTGTCGGCATCGACAGTTTCAGCAGCGGTCAGGACATACTCGCCCTTCTTGACCTCATAGGTCACCAGCTTGCCTACGTCAGAGGTGTAGCTCTTGTCGGTGGTAACCACCTTGGTGGTGCCGTCGGCGAAGAGCAGCTTGGCCTGCTCGCCGTTGATATCCTTGTCGGTGTTCACGATCACAGCGTAATCCTGCAGCTCGTGGCTGGAGGTGATAACCTCGGACTTCACGATGTAGCCGTTGAGCACAGCGGCCTTCACGGTGCTGTCCAGAGCCAGATCGGTGTCGGGATCGCTGGTAACATAGTTGTACCAGGTGCCGTCAATGCGGACGGAGTCGCTCTTGGTGGCCTCGATCTTGCCCTCGACCGTCTCAGCCAGGACATAAGTATCGGTGTCATCCACGGTGTTGGCGGCGTCGCTCTTGATGACATAGTCGTTCTTGGCCATGTCGTCGTAAGCGTTCACGTCCTCAAACTTAACATTGGTGTTAACATCGGTGTTAAAGGACTTCTCGCCCACGTAGGTCACCTTGGCGGCGGTGAAGGGGACGTAAACAACGGTGTCGATCTTGCCGTTGTCGTCATTGTCGTAAGCCTTCACAGCGGCGGCCTTGTTGCCGCCCACATTCAGGCCGTCAATCAGCTTACCGGTGTAGAGAGCGGTGGTGGTCACATTGCTGTCCACCTTGTAGGTGGTGCCGTCAATCTTGACCTCGCCGTTCTTGACAGCCTCAACCTTACCGGCAGTGCTCTCCACGATCAGGGAGCTGTCGGTGGAGGCATAGACGCCGTACACATTCTCGCTGTCCTTATACAGAACCTCGACCTTCTGGCCGATCAGGTTGCTGTAGTCACCTTCGACCTTGGTGTACTGGCCCTTGGTGGTGATGCCATTCATGTACAGGGTGTAAGTGCCCTTGCTGTCCTTCTCCACGTCGGTCAGCACAGCGTCGCCGTCGGTGATCAGGGACAGGTACTTGTGGCCCATGGTCTCGTCGGCGTACTTGGTCACGGTGTTCTCGCCGTAAACATTCTGGGTCTTCTGCTCCAGAGTGTACTTGCCAGTATCAAGAGTGGTGCCACCGTTCGCGTCCTTCAGAGTGTCGATAGCATCCTGACGGCTGTTGTAGACGGAGCCGTCCAGAGCCTTGACGGCATCGTTAACAGAGCTGTCCTTGATCTTGACAACCCACACGCGCTCGGTGCCGGTCACGACGGACTCGGTGCCGGTGTAGCTGTACTGGCTGGTGGTGTAGTTGCCAGCGGCGTTCAGCTCAACCATGTTGGCGTCCAGAGCATTGTAGATCATCTGGGCGGCATTGTCACGGGTCAGCAGGGTGTTGGCGTTCAGATTGGCCAGGTTCTTGTAAAGACCGTTCTGGTTGGCCAGCACGTTGGTGTTGATGGCCCAGTCGTTGCCCACCAGGCCGGACTTCTCGGCGTTGTAGCCCAGCACGCCCAGCAGCATCTTGGCGGCCTCGGTGGCGCTCACGGTGCCGGTAGGATCAAACTTGTTGTTGCCGCGGCCAGCGATGATGCCGTTGGCGGCGCAGTACTCAATGTAGGACTCTGCCCAGGTACCCTTGATGTCGGTAAAGGTGGGGGTGTCCTTGACGCCCAGCACGGGATCCACACCGCCGTTGATGGCGACGCAGAGCATCTTGGCCATCTCGGCACGGGTCACGTTGCCGGTGGGGTCAAAGTAGCTGCCGTCTTCCTTACCATTGATGATGCCCAGGGCAGTCATGGTAGAAACGGCGTCCTTGTTTACGATCTCATCCGCATCGGTGAAATCGCTCGCGTTCACCGCGCTGGCGCCGACACTCATCATGCCCACGAGCATGACGGAGGCCAGAGCCAGGCTGAGAGTCCGCTTGAGGTTTCTCATGTTTGGAATTCCTCCTTCTAAATTTTGAGCTTTCGGGGCATCCTACTCACGACTGCGCGTTTCAGTCAAGTATAACTCCCCTTGCCTCTGTACGCATGATAAAGCATCTTTCGCAAAAGGTCAACACCTCCGGCGCATTTGTAACAAAGCTGTAAAACAACGCCCGTTCCCTGCCAAACCGACCAGAACCGGCCGTTTCCCTCTTTATATTAAAGGTATCGCAGCCCCCGGGAGGACATCCGCGTCCCCCCGGGGGCTGTTTTTGCCCCGGCTCGCCCGCCCACAACACCCGGCATCCGTAGGGGCGGCCTTTATGGCCGCCCGCGGGCGGGGACAAGCCCCGCCCCTACGTGATGCGCCTTTCTTTGCAGGGGCCGCCGGGCAGATCGCGGGCGGGTGTGGGCACCCGCCCCTACAGTCCGGGACGGCGCGGCCTGCGCCGGGGCCGTTCGCTGTGTGCTGGTATCCCGCACCTTGTTTTCCCGTAGGGGCGGATGCCCACATCGGCCCGCCGCTCCGGCCGGGTGCAGAGAGCGGGCGGGGACAAGCCCCGCCCCTACGTCCAAGCGACGCAAGACAGCCCGCCGGAAACGAAATCCCGGATGTAGGGGCGGCAAAAACAGTTTTGGAAACTGCGGAAACTTTTGGGCGTTTTTTTCGTCTAATAGATAGCCGCGGCAAAATTAAGGTTTCCTTAAGAACTTGTCACTGCTTTGTAATGCCAAGCCCCGCGGCTTGTGGTACAATGGTAAATGCAATCCAATCGCCAATCTTTAGGGAGGAACAGACATGACCGAACAGCAGACCCCAGTGATGACCCCGCCGGCCGCGCCCCCGGCCGCCCCCACTGGGCCGAAGAAGAAACGCAAGGGCCGGGGCAAGACGATCGCGGGAATTCTCATTGTCGCCGCCATCGCCATCGCGCTCGTTGTGCTGGTGTGGTACTTTGTATTCCGGGAGGACGGCTCCAAGGGCGAGGTCATGACCGACTTCGTCACCCGGGGCTCCATCCAGTCCATGGTGGAGGGCAGCGGCACCACCAAAGCCAAGGACTCCGCCACCGTCACGCCCGGCTCGGGCACCATTCTGGAGCTCTTCGTCCAGGAGGGCGACCAGGTGACCGCGGGCCAGCAGCTCTACCGCATGGACGACACCACCGCCCGCGACGCGGTGACCGAGGCCCAGAAGTCGGTGGACAACTGCAACAAGGAGCTCCAGGCCGTCTATGACAAGATCGCGGAGCTGAGCATTACCGCCCCCCACGCGGGCAACCTGCGGGAGGTGGCCGACCTCAAGGTGGGCGACACCGTCAACGAGGGCGACACCATCGCCACCCTGGTCAACGACACCAAGCTGCGCCTCTCCCTGTACTACAGCTACGCCTATGAGGGTGACATCAAGGTGGGGCAGACCGCGCAGATCTCCATCCCCGCCATCATGGCGCCCGTCACCGGCAAGGTGGAGCAGATCAACAAGGTGCGCTTTGTCTCCCCCGAGGGCGCCACCCACTTCGAGGTGGTGCTGGTGCTGGACAACCCCGGCACCCTCGCCGAGGGGATGGACGCCTCCGCCGGCCTCACCGCCGCCGACGGCACCCCCATCTACCCCTACCAGAACGGAAAGCTGGAGTACTACGAGTCCACCAAGATCACCGCCAAGGCCACCGGCCCGGTGGAGCGCGTCAGCCTGCTGAACTACGGCGACGTGAAGGCCGGGCAGCTCCTGGTGCAGTTGGGCGCCAAGGACACCGACGAGGAGATCGCCTCCAAGGAGAACGCCCTCAAGGCCGCCCAGGAGAAGCTGGAGGAGGCCACCAAGGAGCTGGAGAAGTACAACGCCGTCGCCCCCATTGACGGCACGGTTCTCCAGTGCAGCCTGACCGAGGGCCAGGAGGTATCCAGCGGCCAGGGCATCACCATCGCCGACACCTCCCAGATGATCATCGAAATTCAGGTGGACGAGCGCAACGCCCGCTACATCAAGGCCGGTATGATGGTGGACATCAACCAGTACGGCACGCCCTACGTGGGCATCGTGGAGAGCGTATCCATGACCGCCTCCGGCGAGAACGGCGTGGCCTCCATTCCCGCCGTCGTCACCGTGGACAACTACGACGGCAGCATGATCCCCGGTACTTACGCCGAATACTCCTTCGTGGCCAGCGAGTCGGAGGACTGCCTCACCGTCCCCGTCCAGGCCGTCAAGTATGTCAGCTTCGCCAACGTCCAGCTCCCCGAAACCCTGGATGCCGATCCCTCCGCCGGAATGGATGACGGTATGATGGATGACGGCATGATGGACGACGGTATGATGGATGACGGCATGATGGACGACGGCATGATGGACGACGGCATGATGGACGGCGGCATGATGGACGACGGCATGGTGGACGGCGGCGTGGAAGCTCTGCCCCAGTCCTACTCCGGCGGCGCTTTTGCTGATCCCTTGGGTATGGTCGCGGTGCCGATGCCCGGCGGCGGCGTCATCGTGGACGGCGGCTCCATGGGCGGCTCCTCCGGCGGCGCCAGCGACGACAGCACCGGCGTCATCGTGTGGGTCAAGTCCAAGGAGGCCCCCGCCAACGCCATTCTGGAGCCCGACCCCACCTGGGACTGCCCCGAGGGCTTCTGGGCCGTGCCCGTCGAGGTCGGCCTGTCCGATAATTCCAAGGTGGAAATCACCCGCGGCCTGGCGGAAGGCCAGGAGGTCTTTATCGGCTACCAGAACCCCGACGAAATGTACTATTAAAGAGGGCCCCGGTATGCTCATTGATGTAAAAAACCTCTTTAAAATCTACCACGAGGGGGAGGAGAGCGAGGTTCGCGCACTGGACGGCGTCTCCCTCTCCGTGGACCGGGGAGAATTCCTGGCCATCATCGGCCAGTCCGGCTCCGGCAAGTCCACCCTCATGAATATCCTGGGCTGCCTGGACATCCCCACCTATGGGGACTACCACCTGGACGGCGTGGATGTCACCGAGCTGTCCGACCGGCAGCTCGCCCACATCCGCAACAAGCAGATCGGCTTCATCTTCCAAGGCTTCAACCTCATCCCCGCCCTCAACGCCTGGGAGAATGTGGAGCTGCCCCTCATCTACCAGGGCGTGCCCGCCTCCAAGCGGGCCGACCGGGTGGAGGCCGCCCTGGAGCGGGTGGGTCTGGCCGAGCGCGCCGGGCACAAGCCCACCGAGATGTCCGGCGGCCAGCAGCAGCGCGTGGCCATCGCCCGCGCCATCGCCACCCAGCCCCCCATCATCATGGCCGACGAGCCCACCGGTGCCCTGGACTCCCGCACCGGCAAGCACGTGCTGGAGATCCTCCACGGCCTGCATGACGACGGCTCCACCATCATCCTCATCACCCACGACAACGGCATCGCCGCCACCGCCGAGCGCGTCGTGCGCATCTCCGACGGGCATATCATCTACGACGGCGACAGAGAGGGGGCCTTTCTGTGAACCTGACCCAAGCCTTCAAGATCGCGGTCAAATCCATCGCCGCGAAAAAGGCCCGCTCCGCCCTCACCATGCTGGGCGTCATCATCGGCCTGGCCGCCGTCATCATCCTGGTCTCCTACGCCGAGGGCCAGAACCGCCAGATGCGGGAGTACTACGAGAGCCTGGGCAACAACGTGGTCAACATCAATGCCTACAGCCCCTCCGGGCGGGATCTGACCAAGACCATCCGGGACTACTGCATGGAGGATCTCGACGACTACATCCTGGGCCTCACTCCCACCGTGGACTACTACGACCAGACTATCCTGAAGTACGGCGCCAAGTCCATGGACAGCAATAACAGCAACTGGGACGAATCCCCCCAGCTCGTCATGGGCAACCAGGACTACTCCCTGTGCAACAACTTCACCATCGCCCGGGGCCGGGACATCTCCTTCCTGGACGTGGAAAACTACAGCCAGGTCTGTGTCCTCGGCTCCAAAATCGCCGACACCCTCTTCAACTACATTGACCCCGTGGGTAAGGAGATCACCATCAACGGCATCCCCTTCACCGTTGTCGGCGTCTTTGAGGAGAAGGACCCCAACAACATGTCCGGTATGGACCGCTATGTGCTCATTCCCTATACCGTGAACCGCATCATCAGCGGCAAAACCGAAATTGGAAGTTTTGTGGCAAAGGCCAAGGACTCCGCCACGACCACCAAGGCCGTCTCCCTGCTCCAGGGCTACCTGGACAGCCTGCTGGGCCCGAATGAGGGCAATGTCTCCACCCCCAATACCTGGCAGGAGCAGAGCGAGGAGCAGGACAAGATGCAGCAGCGCTTCCTGGGCGGCATTGCCGCCATCTCCCTGGCCGTCGGCGGCATCGGCATTATGAACATCATGCTGGTCACCGTCACCGAGCGCACCCGGGAGATCGGTATCCGCAAGGCCATCGGTGCCGAGCGCAAGAGCATCATCGCCCAGTTCCTGATCGAAGCCTGCATGATCTGCGGCATCGGCGGCCTGTTCGGTATCGCCGCTGGCTACATCGGCACCTTGATCGTGGGCAAATTGTCCTTTAAAATGATTCTATGGCCCAGCCCGGGCGTTGCCGTCGGCTCCTTCTTCATTTCCGTGGCCCTGGGCGTCATCTTCGGCCTGTACCCTGCCATCAAGGCCTCCGGCCTCCAGCCGGTGGATGCCCTGCGGGCCGATTAAAGGAGAGAGAATATGAGATTAAAACGACTGATTTCCTGCCTTCTGTCCGCCGCGCTGCTGGCCGGGCTGCTGGTATTTCCTCCCGCTTCGGCGTCCGGCTCGGGCGGCTTCTCCGACATCAGCGATTCCACTGTCGCCGACGCCGCGGAGATGCTCCGCCTGCTGGGCGTGGTGGACGGCACCGGCGGCGGCGCCTTCAACCCCGGCGGCACCCTGAGCCGGGCCGAGTTCTGCAAAATGACCGTGGAGATCATGGGCCGCGGCGCTGAGGAGCCCGCCCAGCGCAACCGCACCATCTTCACCGATGTGGGCCCCACCTACTGGGCCAGGGGCTACGTGAACCTGGCCTCCTCCATCACCATCGGCGGCACTGCTGGTGAGAATGGCGGCACCACTGGCGGTACACGCCTGATTATGGGCGTGGGCGACGGTACCTTCCGCCCCAACCAGGCCATCACCTACGGCGAGGCCGTCACCATCCTCATGCGGGTGCTGGGCTATGGAAGCGCCGATGTGGCCACCGGCTCCAACTGGTATGACGGCTATGTGGCCGTGGCCCAGTCCTCGGGGCTGGCCGACGGCCTGAGCCTGGGCGGCGCGGCCACCCTCACCCGCGGGCAGGCGGCGATTCTGTTCTATAACCTGCTCTTTACTGAGCCTAAGGACAGCGACCAGGTGTACCTGACCACCCTGGGCGGTTCCCTGGAGGACAACGTGGTGGTTCTCTCCACCGACGCCACTGCCGACGACGGCACCACCGGCTCGGTGCTCACCACCTCCGGCACCTATAAGACCGACCGCGTCTCCTTCCCCGGCGAGCTCAACGGTACCCGCGGCCAGCTCGTTCTGGATAAGAACAAGAAACTGCTGGCCGTCCTCCCCGAGGAGGGCAGCACCTTCCGCTCCGTCACCGTCATGGGCAGCCCGGAGGCCAACGCCATTCCTGTGTTGGGCGACGAAACCATCTCCGTCACGCTGGAGACCCCGGTCTATACCAGCGACGAGCAGGCTGCCAGCACCTACGAGAAGATCTGGACCAGCCTGCGCTCCGGCGCCAGCCTGCGTCTGTGCTTCAACAGCTCCGGTAAGCTGGAATACATCTATATGCCCTCCAAGACCGCCAGCGTCAGCGACGACAACGTGCTGGTGGCCAAGAACAAACCCACCGGCTCCAACAACCCCTTCGCCTCCCTGTCCGGCGGCAAGACCCCGGCCCAGATCTACAAGAACGGCATCCCCGCCGAGCTCAGCGACCTGCGCCAGTATGACGTGGGGACCTACGACAAGTCCTCCGATACCCTGTTTGTCTCCGATCTGAAGCTCAGCGGCCTGTATGAGAACGCTTACCCCAACGCCGCCGCTCCCTCCACCGTCACCGTAATGGGCGCTGAGCTCACCGTACTGCCCAGCGCACAGGCGGATCTTGCTGCATTCAAGGTGGGCGACAAGGTTACCCTGCTGCTCACCACCACCGGCCAGGTGGCGGGGGCTGTCTCTCCCGATGTGGCCAAGTCCAACGCCGTCGGCGTGGCCGAGGTGAAGGGTACCACGGCGACCATCAAGTTGCTGGACGGCATCCTCACCCTGGAGGGCAAGACCACTTACAGCGAAGCCGCCGCCGCCAAGCTCAACGGCTGCCTGGTGACGGTATCCTCCTATAAGCGTGACTATCTGACCCTGAGCAAGGTAAATGGAAAGGGTGCCTCCACCGCGCTGAACCTGACCACCAACCGCATGGGCACTAAGGAGCTCTCCGCCGGCGCCCGCTTCTTTGAGCAGGTAAGCAACGGCAGGCTGGTGGAGATTGACCGCAGCGACATTACCATCACCAGCATCCCGGCCAACAAGATCACCTATGTGGGCTATGACTGGGCCGGCCGCGTGGATAAGCTGGTGCTTAACGATGTTACCGGCGACTGCTACGACTACGGCATGATTTATTACCGTGCCGCAGGCTATGAGGAGAGCAAGGACGATGGAAGTGAGGGCAGCTATCAGAACGGTGAGATCCGCGTCACCAACGGCAGCGGTGAGCACACCTATGTGGTCGGCTCTGTGGACGGCGCCAAGACCAACCGCATGGGCGGCGTCGCCGGCTCTCTGGACCAGTTGGACGGCAAGAATCGCATGGCCGCGTTTATGCCGCTGAACGAGGCCACGGGCATCCGCCGCGCCCAATTCGATACCGACGCCATGCTTCTGACCACCAACTCCATGGTGATCCCCATTTCCGACAAGGTTGAGTGCTACAATAAGACTACTGGAGATTGGTTTAAGCCCGGCGAGGATGGCGACCACAAGGCTGCGCTGAATCTGGCACTGGCCTTCTCCGACGATATCACCGTCTACTATGACCGCTCTCCCGAGGAGGGCGGCAAGGTCCGCATCGTCGTTGTGGAATGAGTTTTGTTCTACCAAAAGTCTACCAGAAACGCCTTGGAATCCTTTGGGTTCCAAGGCGTTTTCACTTTTCCCGCTCCCGTATTGTCTACCAAACGTCTACCATAGTAACCTTTTGATTCTGTTTTCCTGCCTTTTATATCCCTATCCCCCGAAAACTGCATTGTTTCCTCCCCTGTAAGGGGCGTTATACGCCCCTCTGGCTCAAAATTCAGAAGGAGGAAATCCAAATGAGAAACCTCAAGCGGGCTCTCAGCCTGGCTCTGGCGGCGATCATGCTGGTTGGCATGATGGTTGTCTCCGCCTCCGCTGCGAGCTACAACGATCTCACCGATAAGGATCAGATCGTGAACAAGGACGCCGTTTCCATGCTGGTTTCCCTCGGCATCATCGAGGGCAAGCCCGACGGCTCCTATGCACCCACCGAAAATGTTGACCGCGCTCAGATGGCGAAGATGCTCTCCGTCATCATGAATAAGGGCGTGGACAACAGCGCTCTGTACCAGAGCGTCAACTCCGGCTTGACCGATATCACCAGCAACTGGGCCAAGGGCCATATCAACTACTGCTACACCACCGGCATCATCGCCGGCCGCGGCAACGGCACCTTTGATCCCAGCGCCACCGTGACCGCCCTGGAGGCGGCCAAGATGCTGCTGGTGGCCGTGGGCTACGATCCCAAGATCGAGGGCTTTGAGGGTGCCGACTGGGCCATCAACGTGTCCGTCCGCGCCGACGAGCAGGGCATCTTCGAAGGGTTCACCAAGGATCTGTCCGCTCCCCTGAACCGCGACGACGCGGCCCTGCTGATCTACAACGCCCTGGACGTGGAGATGATCCAGAGCTACACCACCAACAACTACCCCATCGCTTACAGCGACCACCGCACCATCCTGGCCGACAAGTACGGCGTGATCAAGGTGCAGGGCGTTGTTGTGGCCAACGAGTGGGCTTCCCTGGCTTCCGATGACGGCGACGCCGCCCTGAAGGAGGGCAAGACCACCATCTACAACGGCGAGGGCATCTTCTCCACCACCGGCAACACCACCGTGAGCAAGGAGGACGCCTCCCTCAAGACCCAGACCTTCAATGTCAGCACTCCCGTTGACATGCTGGGCAAGACCGTCAACCTGTATATCAAGAAGACCACTATCCTGGCTGACTCCACCGTGTACGGCGACCCCGTGGTCTCCGACGTGAACACTGTCGTCACCACCGGCGAGACCGTGCTCTACAGCGGCGCGAAGGACCCCCAGGTGGACTATGACAAGCTGCTGGGCGAGAACGGCCTGACCGACAAGGACGCCAAGTATTTCTGGAACTACAACTCCGGCAAGTACATCCCCAACACCACCGAGAAGTATGGCGACAAGACCGCCAACGTGAAGGGCGCTACCCTGACCATCATCGACAACAACGGCGACGGTGAGGTTGATTACGTCCTGTCCGTGGAGAAGGCTCTGGCCGACATCACCTCCGTCAACTCCAAGAAGGAGACCGTGACCATCCGCACCCTGGGCACCCTGGACAATAAGGATGTCGTGGGCTACGAGGACATGGCCAAGGAGGACGTGGTCCTGTACGTCCAGTACGGCGGCCGCACCTACCTGGAGAAGCCCGAGGTTGTCACTGGCGAGATGGAGCACTTCAACGTGAAGGGCACCGAGAAGTACATGACCGTCGGCGGCGAGAAGTACTAGGCCGATGAGCTGGAGACCAACGCCCGCACCGAGGTCGTCAAGTTCGACGTGACCGAATGTGACAAGGCCAATGGCGTGCAGTTTGAGACCTCCTACAACTTCTACCTGGACGACTACGGCAACGTGATCGCCTTCGAGGAGGTTGAGGCGGCCGCCAAGAACTACGCTCTGGTTCTGGACTCCGCATTCTCCACCAACATGCTGAACACCGACGCTCAGGTCAAGGTTCTGCTGCCCGACGGCACTGAGAAGACCTACCAGTTGAACTGGAGCGCCTCCGTGAAGAACTGGAAGGATGCCAATGAGACGACCGAGCAGGCCACCGAGCAGCTCAAGACCTTCCTGGGCACCGATGATGGCCGTGCTGGCAGCGCTGGTGTGTACCCCGCCGCTGGTGCCGCCGCCGGCAACCTGATTGCCTACAGCATCAACGATGACGACAAGATGACCATTGACCTGCCCGCTCTGGATGTCGGCAAGGTGGTTGACGGCTCTCACGCCGGCAGCGACTACAGCGACGGAAAGTTCTTCCAGGCCGACCACGAGACCCTGGATGCCAATGTCTCCAAGGGCGATGTTGAAATCGACACCAGCGCCAGCAAGGGCGGCGATCCCGTCGGCACCTATGGCATTGACGCTGACACCATCGTGTACTACTACAACGGCAAGGACGGCTCCGTGGCTGTGGGCTATGACAACATGGCCAAGCTGATCGACAAGAACGGCGTTCTGGCCGAGACTGGCAAGAAGATCATCGACGCTGGCACGAACACTAACGGCACCGCCAACGGCGAGGTCAAGGTCAGCGTTGTGGACCTGTATAAGAGCGACGTGGCCAATGTGGTTGTCCTCTACACCTCTCAGGCCAAGTTCGGCAACGAGGACTATGTCTTCGTGATGCCCGAGTTCGACGTTTACAACGACTACTTCTATTACACCGTCATCCATGAGGACGGCACCATGGAAGAGGTCAAGTCCGAGGAGAACCTGCGCAACGACCTGAAGGGCACTGACGGCATCGTCTGCACCATTGATATGGACTCCAAGAACCTGGCTTCCTTCAACACCACTCCCAGCCGCGTGGCTGAGGGCTACGTGAAAGTCACCAGCAGCCGCTATGTCAACGTCTATACCGACGCTACCACCAACAACGCCATCCAGAATCCCGGCAAGGATAACGAGTGGCTCGACATGACCAAGCTGCAGAGCCCTGTCCGTCTGGCCAACAAGAATGACGAGCTGATCTACGACATCGACAATACCGACGTGGACGACGAGACCGCGACCGGCACCACCTTCCAGGACGGCCAGTACGGCTATGTGGTGTACGACGATGACAACGTCGTGAAGGCCGCCTTCATCGTGAAGAGCTACCTGACTGAGGACCCCACCGGCAACAACAAGCCCGGCAAGCCCTCCAACGATGATCTGGCCCTCAAGATCATCACCAGCGGCCCCAACAGAGGCACCTTCTACTTCCTGAACGCCGAGGATGCCACCCTCATGGATATGGAGGACCTGCTGATCAGCTCCTTCGAGAAGCTGGGCTATGAGGTCGTCAAGATCCATTACACCAATGGCGATATCAGCGCGGTCGACGTGAAGCGCGGCAGCAGCGAAAGCACCTTCAAGGTCCTCGACTACACTGTCACCGACGAGGTGCAGGACGTTGTGGTTGACACCGTGGGCGACACCACGGTCGGCCCCGTGGCTGAGGATGTGAAGGATACCAGCACCGGTCTGGCCAACGGTTCCCTGGGCGGTGGCCTGTTCAACGGAATCACGCCCCAGAATGGTATGAAGCTCACCACCCTCACCATCACCCTGCCTGTGGATCCGAGCACTACCTATCGTGCGGTCCGTCAGACCAACAATGCCCTGATCACCTGCGCCACCGAGGGCGGTGAGGATGTCCCCACTGCCTGGAAGCATGGCGACAGCTTTGTGAAAGCCGGTGCCGCCAACGTCACTCCGGCCGGTACTGCCATCGAGTATACCCTGCTGGTCTGCGACGACGGCGAGCCCATCACCCTTGAGGTGTTTGAGAGCTCCACTGGCGCGTTCACCGTTGATGCTGACCACTACACGGTCAAGGAAAGCGGCGGCAGTGTTGCTACTCCCAGCTACACCGTTACCATTGATACCACCGGCGTGACCTTCCAGTAAGGATACGCAAAACCCCCGGGCCTTTGGGCCCGGGGGTTTTCTTTGTCTACAGGAACGCATAATAGCGGTACAGCGTCCCCTCCTGGTTCAGGCCGTGGGGAGAACCGTTCACCCGGAACCCATCTTCCGTAATAATCACGCTCCGCTCATTCATTCCATCCAGCCCCAGCTCATAGCCGGAGGAAAAGGATGAAGTGTTGTCCACCACAGCCAGCTTGGGTCTTGCGCCCAGCGATACCGTGTAGCTCAGCTCCCCATCCCCTGTGTACCGCCCGATGGCTGCGCGGCATTTGTCCCGCTCAAGCCCCAGCAGCGCGGCGTCAATGGCCGAAAGATCTCCGTTGAAGTCGGTGCGGAGGAAGCTGTCCTCCGGCTCCCACTGGTGCAGG
>OOCT01000797.1_pt1 | contig 17478 bp, 17 predicted proteins | sample 1671851 | NCBI WGS metagenome assembly OOCT01 (sample SAMN06348199, study PRJEB24527) | human gut metagenome | biome: human gut; feature: ankylosing spondylitis patient; material: feces | host: Homo sapiens | place: China | collected 2015-10
AATATTTTTCTTTATTTATTATTTTTGTTATTGCGGTAATAAATATTTTTTTATTATTTCTATTGCTGCCGGCAGCCCTTAAGACCGCCAGCATATTATATTATATTATGTTAAATACATTTTCCACTTATTAGCGTGTGAATTCTGCAAGACCTTCAATAGCATAAGCTCTGATTGGGCAAGAATCCAAGCCATATATTGGAAGTGGTGAGTATGACATAAAGAATGTATCCTGTGAAAGTTTATCAAGGTTCTTTAATACTTCAAGGAATACGATGTTCTCTGCCATACAGATATCGTGGAAAGGCTTAACGTCTTCGTTGCAGTTCTCAATTGAAACACCATCACCAAAGCCTACGCACTTAATCTTGTGGTCTACACACCACTGTGCTGTCTCACCATTTACTAATAATCTCTGATCCTTGTCTGTATTAGTATCAGGTGTGAATGGGTCAAGCTTGTAAGATGAATCGATGATAAGAATATCACCTTCCTTTACCCAGCCTTCTGTTGCCTTGTCAAGGTCTGCCGCACTGATGTGCTTTCTGTGAGGAAGTGTATCCTTGAAGTCAACATATATTGCTCTTCCCATAAATGTTGTAAGTGGAAGTTCAGCAACTGATGGCCAGTTGTCATCGTGATGATAAGGACACTCGCAATGTGTTCCTAAGTGGCTTGTAAGATCCATTGCTGTGTGAAAATCAGGAATTGGTCCACCTGTGTTATATCTGATAAGGTGACATCTTCTTGACTCTGTCTTTGGGTCTAATGGCTTTGTAAGATCGATTACCTTTAATCCGTTTCCTAAAGCAAATGTTGTGTTCATAATTAAATCCTCCTGTGAATTAAATATTTTGTTTACTTGTTAGCTTTTTAGATACTTGTTAAATTTTCCTGTTTGTTACTTTTTTGTCATTTCCTTTGACACTTGCAGTATACCAGTATACCGGTTTATAATCAATTATCAAAACTTTATAAATTTCCGATAATATTTTTGTAATATATTCACAAATTTAAGTCGTTTCTCAAATACTTTTATCAAAATAGCGAATCCATTTTTGTGTATTTGTTAAACTTTTGACATTGCACCAGATGAAAACATTGTAAAAATATAGCATTTGTTGTATCATAGTGGTTTGCATAAGCTTTAATGTCTATTGCAATTTTTATATTATTTTGCAAGATTGGAGAATATATGAATAATTCAACCTCTTATTGGTTAAAAAAAGGAATTCACAACGGTATGCCTATAGCACTTGGCTACCTTGCTGTTTCTTTTACGTTGGGAATTGCCGCTAAGAATGCAGGACTGACCGCCTTACAGGCTGCCCTTGCAAGCATAACATGCCACGCTTCTGCTGGTGAGTTTGCCGGCTTTACACTTATTGCAGCACTTGCTGCATATACAGAGATTGCTGTTATGGAACTTATAATTAATGCACGATATTTTCTTATGTCGTGTGCCTTAAGCCAGAAATTAGATAATAAAATGCCATTTTTTCACAGACTTATTATGGGATTGTTCGTTACTGATGAGATATTCGGACTGACAGTATCTGTTCCTGAAAAACTCAACCCCGCATATATGTACGGAATGGTTCTTGTAGCCTCACCCGCATGGGTTCTTGGAACATACTTTGGCGTGCTGTTTGGAAATATACTTCCAGCTAATATTGTAAGTGCTTTAAGTGTCGGGTTATACGGAATGTTCATTGCAATAATAATTCCACCTGCAAGAAAAAATCACATAATTGCAGGAGTTGTCGCAATATCAATGATTATAAGCTGTATATTCAGCTATGCTCCTGTTATAAGCAGCATTTCCTCTGGAACCCGAATTATTATATTAACAGTTGTCATCTCGCTTGCGGCAGCAATTCTTTTTCCTGTGAAGGATGAGAATGCCGGCAGCGCTGATAACACTGATAATGCTGGCAGTGCTGATAACACTAATACTACTAATAATACTTAAGAAACATATTACCTATATAGAATTGGGAGATTATTTATGCCTACACATAATACATACATATACATATTAATTATGGCTCTTGTAACATATCTTGTAAGAGTTCTCCCTCTTACACTGATACGAAAAGAGATTAAAAATATCACAGTTAAATCATTTCTTTACTATGTGCCTTATGTAACACTTGCTATTATGACTTTTCCAGCGATATTATCTGCAACCTCCAGTATAATATCAGCTGCTACCGCTTTTGTAATAGCCATCGTGCTTGCGTGGATTGGAAAAAGCCTTTTTCAGGTTGCAATGTTAAGCTGTGCATCAGTATTTATTGTAGAACTTGTTATAACATTTTTACAGACACATTAATATAAAGATTAAACCGCCGTCAGCCCTTGAAATTAAAGGCTGGCGGCGGTTTCTATCAACACATTTTGTCCTATGAGTCTTTTATCCTATAAGTTCATTAATACCTTAATAAATATTAACTATCTGCTAGTGTATGTTAATTTATAACTGAAGCTTAATAATCATTATCTCATATGTGCAGCTTTCACTAAATGCTTGGCAAGTACAGATGTTGTAACTGAGCCAACACCACCCGGTACTGGAGTTGCAATTGAGGCAATATTCTCTATTGCTTCAAAATCAACATCACCGCAGAGCTTTCCTTCCTCATCAACATTTATTCCAACATCAATAACAACAGCTCCATCTGCAACATATTCGGGCTTTATCATCTTAGCTGAGCCTGCCGCTGCGACAAGTATCTGTGCATGCTTACAGGTCGCCGCCATATCGACTGTCTTTGTATGTACAACTGTAACTGTTGCATTTCTTTTCATAAGAAGCATAGCTACAGGCTTACCAATAACAAGGCTTCTTCCGACTACTGTAACTCTCTTGCCTTTAATATCTACACCTGCATAATCTAACATCTCTATAACAGCCTCCGCTGTACAAGGTGCATATCCTGTTTCATCTCCTGCATATACCTTAGCAAGATTAACCGGTGATATTCCATCAAGGTCTTTTCTTGGGTCTATTCTGTTCTCGACAGCCTTCTCATCAATATGCTTTGGCAATGGTCTTAAGAGAAGGATTCCATCTATGTCAGGATTATTGTTAATCTGGTCGAATTCCTTCTGAAATTCATCATTAGATATATCTGCCGCAAATGTATATGTTGTACATCTTACGCCTACTTTATCCATTTTCTTTACTGCTCCACGTTCATATGAACAGTCATCCGGTCTTTCACCAACTCTTATTATTGCAAGATGTGGAAGTTCCCCATCTATATTCTTAATATCTTCTATAAGCTGCTCATTAATAGAATTAGCAACTGGCAGTCCTTTTAATATTTCCATTAGATAATACCTCCATTATTCTGACTGTATGTATTGTTATCCTGGTATTTTTATATAACTACAATGTCAATATCTTTTTGATTATTATGGATGTACGCAATCCATAACCCTGTCATATACTTTATCAGCAAGTTCATTGCCTGTAATTACAAGCTCGTCAGCTTTAGTATTCATATCTTCTGCAACATCAATATTTTTCATAAGCTTTGTATTGATATACACATTTAATGAAGCTCCGTTAAGAGCCGCCTTGCACATCTGTACACCAACACCTGCATCACTGATTGCAAGCCTGCTTCCAATAACCGATATTCTGTCAATAAGCTTTATTGCCTCAACTATAAGCTCCATCATAGAAAGAGGAGCTTCACTTGCAATAAGCAAAGCATTTTCCATAACCTTATTACGGTGCTCTAACTGTTCTTCTGTATCCTTAGGAAGTCCGTAAGCTTCTGATAACGGCTTAAATGCCTTGGCATCCTTATCCATACACTCATACAATCTGTTAGTAATGTCCCCAGCTTTAACAATAAGTTCTTCAATTTCTTCCTGATATTCTGCATATTTTTTCTTTCCTGTTGTCAAAGAAAGCACCATATTGCCCAATGCCATTCCTACTGCTGCTACATATCCGCAGGCTCCCCCTCCTCCAGGAACCGGCTCTTTAGAAGCTAGAACATTTAAAAAATCCTTCATATCCATATACTTTTCCTCACTTCCTTAAATATCTGCTAAATTTCTATTGTACCTGTAAATACTGTTGTTGCAGGACCTTCCATATACACATTTCCTGACTCTGTATCCCAGCTTATATTAAGGTCGCCACCAAGAAGATGAAGTGTTGCATCAATATCGCACATGCCATTAAGCACTGTCGCCACAAGGCTTGCACAGGCACCAGTACCACATGCAAGGGTTTCCCCTGAACCTCTCTCCCATACTCTCATATTAAGATTTTTTCTATCAACTACCTGAATGAATTCAGTATTAACTCTTTCTGGAAATGCCATATGACTTTCAAAATGAGGTCCGATTTGTTCAATTGCAAACTTCTTTATATCAATATCTTTATCAAGATACACTATTCCGTGTGGATTCCCCATTGATACGCCTGTTATCTCATATATACCGCCATTAACTTCTATCTTTTCTGCTACAACGGCGTTGGTTACTTCACTAAGTGCCTTTACTGCAACTTTGCTAAGTCCTGTATCCTTGGCGTTAGAAAGTATATCCTTGTATACAGCTTTATAATTCTTTAATGCACTTATATCCATCGGAATATCTGCGGCTTCAAGAACCGGACATCCCATATTAACCTTTGCTGTTGCGACCTTTCCGTCTGTACCTATATTTAATTCGAGTATCTTTATACCAGCAAGTGTATCAATCTTTACTGTTGTCTTATCTGTAAGACCATTATCATATACATACTTTCCGACACAACGTATGCCATTGCCGCACATCTTTCCCTGTGAGCCGTCAGCATTGTACATTTCCATAAAGAAATCAGCCTTATCTGATGACTTTATAAGGATAAGTCCGTCCGAGCCTATTCCTGTATGTCTGTCACTTACCTTAATTGCAACCTCACTTGGATTATCTAATTCTTCTTTAGTGCAGTCAACATATACATAATCATTGCCTGCTCCGTGCATTTTTGTAAATACCATATATCCTCCAATCACCTTACTATAAAATTATATATCAGTATCTTTCATTAATAATACCAATCTGTTACATCTATATCTTTCTTTAATACCCATCTTTAGTGTTACGCATCCGTAAATATACTCATAACCATAGTCGCCGATTCTACCATAGTATTACCGCTGTCCATACTGCATTTTTGTATATAACGGAACGCTTCCTGCTCAGTCATATTATTCTTTTCCATAAGCATATGCTTCGCAGTATCTATTATCTTTTGTTCCTCAGGGCTTCTCTGCCTTGGCGTGGTTCTAGCTTTTCTTCTGCGGCGAATCTGCGATTGCTGCATAATCTCAATTGTAGATAATAAATCATTAACTTTAATCGGCATGGCAACGCATACAACATTGCTGTCGTGACATTCCTCCCACAAATTCTGCGATGCGACAAGCAGTATTTCAAAACTCTTTGGCTTGTATTCGTATAGTTCTGAATACAACATATTATCAGACAGCTTATAACCACATATTATAATTCCGTCTGACAGATTATCTGCCTGATTGATAGCCTGAGCACCGCTTGTACAGGGAACTGCCACATCATAACCTCTTCTTACTAAAAGACTGCGAACCGCCTTGGCCTCCTCTATTTTCGGAAACGCAACTATTAATGTAGACATATTCTAACCTCTTATCACAGTCAGTTTTTAAAATTTGTAAAGGTATTCATCAAGTTCCCACTGGGTAACCTGTGTCTTGTAATCGTTCCATTCTCTTAACTTGGCCTCTGTGTACTTAGATGTAATATGTTCTCCTAATACATCACATATGAACTTATCCTCGTTAAGATATCTGACAGCATCATAAAGACTTTCAGGAAGCACCTCTATAGCCGCATGCTTTCTTTCTTCATCTGTCATCTCAAATATATTACAGTCAACACTTGCTGGAACCTCAAGTTTATTCTTAATTCCATCAAGACCAGCCGCAAGGCAGGTTGCAAGTACAAGATATGGATTAGCTGATGGGTCTGGATTTCTTAATTCAACTCTTGTACCCTGTCCTCTTGAAGCCGGAATTCTTATAAGCGGACTTCTGTTAGTTGCTGACCACGCAATATATACAGGAGCTTCATAACCCGGAACTAATCTCTTATAAGAATTGACTAATGGATTAGTAAGTGCCGCCATACCCTTTGCGTGCTTCATAAGTCCTGCTATAAAATGATATGCATCCTCTGACAAACCAAGTGTGTCATTCTCATCGGCAAATATATTCTTTCCATCCTTTGCAAGTGACATATTAACGTGCATACCTGAGCCATTAATTCCATACTTTGGCTTTGGCATAAATGTTGCATAAAGTCCGTGTCTTTTAGCTATAGTCTTCACTGTAAGCTTAAATGTCATTATATTATCGGCTGTCTTTAACGCCTCATCATATTTAAAATCAATCTCGTGCTGTGCTGGTGCAACCTCGTGATGTGAAGCTTCTATTTCAAAGCCCATATCTTCAAGTGTAAGCACCATATCTCGTCTTACATTTTCACCTAAATCTGTTGGACCTAAATCAAAATATCCAGCTTTCTCGTGTGAAAGTGTTGTTGGCAATCCGTTATCATCTGTGTGGAACAGGAAGAATTCACATTCAGGCCCTACCTCGAATACATATCCCATATCCTGAGCTTCTTTAATTACTTTCTTAAGAATCCAGCGTGGATCACCTTCAAATGGCTTTCCATCAGGTGTATACACATCGCATATAAGCCTTGCAACTTTGCCCTGCTGTGGTCTCCATGGGAATATCTCAAATGTATCATAGTCTGGATAAAGATACATATCCGACTCTTCAATTCTTACAAATCCTTCTACTGAAGAACCATCAAACATACATTTGTTATCAAGTGCTTTTCCTAACTGGCTTGATGTAATAGCTACATTTTTCAAAACTCCGAACATATCAGTAAACTGAAGTCTGATAAATTCAACATCTTCTTCCTCAACCATTCTGAATATGTCCTGCTTGGTATACTTTCCCATATCACTCTGTTCCTTTCCTGATTAAATGATAAGCATAAGCGTTATTATAATATTCACCAGTGCACATTTTACGCACCCTCAACTAATACGCCAATACAGATAATATACTACATTTACCTTTATCTTGTATACATTGTTTTGTCAAAAACTAATAATGTAAACCGTCATATTAACTTTGACTTTAACATATAATATTCCAACAATAAGTGCCTGTATCATACAGAAATGAGGATTACAATGAAGATCAACCATTACAAATTATCAGTATTACTTTCCATAATACTTCTTAGTCTTGCTACTTTTTTCTACATATACACGACAATATTCACACAACACGGTGCATATGCCAACAGTTCGGCTGTTGTTAATGGAATTGGCGGAGGTAATATAACTGGTGATTGTCAGGCAGGAAAAAAAGCACTGCCAATATACTGCGTGCAGACTGACAAGAAACAGATTTCGATATCTTTTGATGCTGCGTGGGGTGCTGACGATACTGTCAGGATACTGGACATTTTAGATAAACATAATGTAAAGACTACATTTTTTATGACGGGAGGCTGGATATCAACTTATCCTGATATGGTTAAAGAAATATACAGCCGTGGCCACGACCTTGGAAATCACAGCGAGAACCACAAACAGATGAGTAAGCTTGATGCTGCCTCACAGAAAGAGGAAATTATGTCTGTACACCAGAAAATAGAGGAGCTCACAGGATACAACTGTTTCTTGTTCCGCCCTCCTTACGGTGATTATAATTCTGAACTTATTAATACTATATATGGCTGTAACCACTATCCTGTACAATGGAATGTTGACTCTCTTGACTGGAAAGACTACGGCGTTGAAAGCATTATAAAAACCGTCACCACGCACAAAGCACTTGGCAACGGCTCTATAATTCTTATGCACAACGGTGCTAAATTCACGGCTGATGCACTCGATACTATCCTTACTAATCTTGAACAGCAAGGGTATGAGATTGTTCCTATATCGCAGCTTATCCTTAAGGAAAATTTCCATATGGATGGTACTGGAAGACAATTAAATGATTAAAAGTTACATAAACCTCATCTTATAACCACCGCTGAACACTTTCCCAACTGCAAGCTTATTGCCCCACTCCCTGTCTGTAAGCCTGCAGTTAAAATCTACTGCATCAGCACGTCCATACCAAGGCTCTATGCACACAAAAGGTACTCCTTTTCCTGCTGATGACCACAATCCAAATACCGGTGTATCAAATATAACCTCAACAACCGGTTTGCAATCTTTACAAAGGCTTACACATTTTATATCGCTGTTCTCAATAATATAAGCATCCTTATCAAAGAAATTCTCTGTCAATGTCACATTTTTATTAGTGATTGGCATATAGTGGATATCTGGCTGTACAAGTCCATCCTTTGATAACAAATGGTATTGTATTCCATTCTCTTTGGTTTCGAATCTTACCTGTGCTCCAATGGCATTTTCACCACACACAAAAGCCGGATGTCCACCAATGCTGAAATACATCTCTTTATTATCCTTATTCACAACTTCCCATATAGTTATGACATTATTATCTGCCAGTCTGTGTGTTATCTTTAACTCAAAGTCAAAAGGATATACAGCTTTAGTGTTCTCATCAGACTCCAGTTTCATAACCACGGCACTATTATCCTTCATAACAAGACTAAACTCCATATCTCTTGCAAAACCATGCTGTGTCATATGATATTCTTTTCCCTCGTATATTGAAGTATCGTTCTTATACCTTCCAACCAGCGGGAATAATACTGGTGTATGTCTTTTCCATATGTCTGGCTGTCCAGACCATATATACTGCTTATTATCGCTCTTTCTAATAACTGATACTATCTCACAGCCCTTACTATCTACAATCACCTCAAAATTATCATTACTAAGTGTATACTGCATATATTTCCTCTCTCTTATGTTTATTTGCAGTTACCTGCCTTATTATCTGTCGTTATTCATCCTCCAGTCTATGCATCTTTGGAGATATTCAACATATTCTGGATTTTTGCACATACCCTTTCCCGGATTATCTGAAATCTTAGCAACGTCCATTCCATTACATTTAGTAGTCTTCATTACTATATTAAGTGCCGGAACATCTGTATCATTACTTATATATGTTCCTATTCCAAATGCAACCTTAGCTTTTGCATTAAAGTATCTGTAAAGCTTGTCCGCCCTGTCAAAGTCAAGGCTGTCACTGAATAATAATGTCTTATTAGCAGCATCTATCCCAAGACTCTCATAATGCTTAATCATCTTATCTCCCCATTCGTATGGGTCACCGCTGTCGTGTCTTACACCTCCAAAAAGTGTTGCATAAGTAAGCTGGAAATCCTTTAAGAAGCAATCTGTTGTTATCGCATCTGTAAGTGCAATACCATTAAGAATTCCATATTCCCTTACCCAGGCATCAAGTGCATACCAGTTAGAATATGCCGGATTGTGCTTATGGTTGCCCTGTCCTGTACACATTATCCACTCGTGTGCCATTGTTCCAACAGGTGTAAGATTATATTTCTTGGCAAGATATACATTACTTGTTCCTACGAACAAAGAATTACCATTATAGTCAGCCTCTGCAAGTGTCTTAACCGCAAGTTCCTGTGCCTCTGATGATAATCTTCTTCTAAGTCCGAATTCACTAAAGCTTCCAAGCCTGTATACATTCTTCCCTTGTGCTTCATCTGCCTCATCAGCCTCAAGTGCCGCAACCTTGGCACTTAATCTTTCCTTAAAGCTCTTAAGAAGTTCATCATAATTATATGCCATTCTGAAATACACTTCGTTGACAATGGCAAGTGTTGGTATCTCATATAATGAAGTATTAAGCCACGTTCCAAAAGTTTCTATACTAAGTCCACATTCTGCATCAGTTGTAATCTTAAAATCAGCATATCTTGCCTGCCATAATCTTAAGAAATCAACATAACTTCCTTTCATCCACTTAACATTTTCAAGATAATCAAGCTCGTCCTCTGTAAATCTTAAAGTACAGAAATGCTTTATCTGCTCTCTGATTTCTTCTACCATCTCTTCTGTAAAATGTACATCTTTATTCCTGCACTTAAATGTCCAGGTTGTCTTATAATCAGAGAACTGGTGGTAAATTGCCTGTCCCATACTGAACTTGTACATATCAGTTTCCAAAAGACTTACTATAATTGGATTTAATTTCATAAGTAATCCTCCGTTCCTGTGCTGCTGCACTTACTCCTGACTTTCATTACTGTATACATATAACTCTGATAATTTATTGCCTGTTATTGATACACCTTTTTTATTAACGGCCTTTATTTTATCATTTATACTTCTTTTGAAACTTGTCTTATACAACTGCTTTCCAAGTATAATCTCGTACACTCTCTGCAAATCCGGAAGTGTGAATTCCTTAGGCATAAGATTAAATGCAACATCACTATATTGTGTCTTATTCCTTAATCTCATAAGCCCCTCTATGATAATCTGGGCGTGGTCAAATGCTAACGCCTCATAACTTATAAGTTCAGGAATGTAACTCTTCACGCTGATGCAGCCATTTTTAAATATCTTTTCCTTAAGTGAATATTTAATCGTAATATTTTTCTCTTTATTAGCAAATGTCACTATCTCATCATTAAATGTTATGTCAAACCATAACGCCTCACTCGCATCATCTCCAGCCTGTGGCTTAATTCCATCAATCGGAATAAGTGTCATATACGCTATATCTATAACCCTCATTCTTGGATCTCTGTCCGGCTGGCTCATTGTATAGAGCTGTTCCATATATATATCTTTAAGTCCCGTTTCTTCTTCAAGCTCTCTGCACGCCGCCGTATACGCTGATTCTGTTATATTAACAAAACCTCCCGGAAGTGCATAACAATCTATATATGGATGATTATTACGCTTTATAAGCAGTACTTTAAGACATTTTAAATCCCTGCTTATGCCAAAAAGAAGCATATCAACCGTAACACTAGGTCTTTCATAGTGTCCCGGATTATATTGTTCAAGAAACTCCTTTTCTGTAAGCCCATCTTTATTCCTTCTTTCAGCTCTTGGTATATACTCATTATTATTGTTAATTTCACTCATAAAACCTATACCTCTTATAAAAAGTAGCTTTTTGATACTTTTATATATACTACTTTTGTACTAATATGTCCAGTACTTTTTACTAACCAGCCACGTTCCTGTCTTATCCTGCTCCGATTTTTTTATTCATTATCTCCATAACCATTCTCTGCAACAACATAAAAATAGAGCTGTCACACTAAACTCAATCTATACATTATGCGGCTGTAAGCATACTGCCTTCTGCCTGCATATTATACAAATCACCATTTAGTGTAACAGCCCAATTACCATTTAATTATAACTTTCTTAATAATTGTATCATTCTTTAATTATAATTGTTAAACATTAATATCCCAACGACTTTAAAGTACTATAATCACTAAGCTGCATATAATACTTAACATTATTATAAGTATCCTCATCATAATAGCTTACTGATAATACAACCTTATCAGTATCAAAGGTCTTATCAAATGGATTGTCAAGTTCTTTTCTTATTTCGCTGATAAGATTCATATCTGATATATAACTGCTGTCCTCATAATAATAGCTGCCATCCTTTATTGAATATATATACAATGTAAAATCATCCTTAATGTCCGATTTATTCAATCGTATATTTTCAAAGTTATCAAGATACTTTTTAAGCTTATTACTTGTCTGTGATATATTCTGTGATGCAATCCTATTAACTGCATTATAATAAGCATTTAAAGTCTTAGGAAGCTTATCACCTAATAATATCTGTGCTGAGTATGGTATTCCATTTCTTGTAAACGAAATGTATATATATGGCATTCCACCTCTGTATCTTGATGAAACATCATTAATACTGCTATAATACTGTGTAAATGGAATACTATTAATTTCATTAATGAAAGTTTCATACACTTCTTTGGCAGCTTCCTGTGTAATTATGTTATCCATAAATGTAAGCTTGGCATCTTCAAATGCTGGAAGGTTCTTATATTCCTTACTTATATCCTGCATATTCTCGAACTTAGAAGCAAGCTTAACAACCTCTGACTGCTTAATGAATACTTTTCTGTATCTTCCAAATATGCCGTCTTTAATATATACATTATATTTTATATATTCCTCATTTTTTCTTCCATTATTATAATAACCTGCACTGATATCCTGTATATTCTGTAAATTATCCTCAATACTGTCTGCTACAAGCTTTATAACTTCTTCATCTGTTATCTTGAGTCTGCCTAATATATCCTCAAAATAATCTTTTTCATCTGAATAACCGTTGAACATATTGTCATTTACAATTGACATTTTTACATACTTTACCTTTGAAGTATCCGGAACGTACGAAAGCATCTGCCCAATTCCTGCATTAACAATCACTCCAAATACTGCCGCAAGGACATAAGCCAGAATAATTGAAGACATTGCTTTTATTGTTCTGTGAAGCTTCCTGCTTGATATGACTTCATATATTATTACAACAAATGCAGCCACCACAAATGGAACCACTATATATTCAAGAAAATATCCTCTGTAACCACCACGCTTTTCCCTTATATAAAGCATAACTCCAAGAACACTTATAACAAAACCGATTGCAGTTCTTATTGCAAACTGTAACTTCCAGCCGGGTGCCGGCTTACCTGCTGTCTCACTCTTTCTCTTAGTAAACAGTACACAGCCAAGAACAATATAAATAACTGCAAGAACCAGTGTGTATATATTAGAGGCGATCGACAAAAGCATCTGTGGAACACTTGACGATGTAATATATAAGGGTTCAAATGCACCAAATACCTGTGCTGTAAGCATATTATAAGAATTATCAAGTATCCACACAGGGCATTCCATAGTCGCTGTAGCAACTGAATCTGTAACTGTACTTGCGATAAGCAGTATAATAAATCTTGGTAGAAATACTATAAGTCCTGATACACATATATTGCTGAATATATTACCTGTTATTGAACAAGCCAGTGCAATTGCCGCACTGCAAAGAAGTGCACATATAAATTCTGCAACATATATATGAATTGTTACACCGTAATCAACTATAAAATAGTTCCTAAAAATGTGGTAGCCTATAAAGCTTGCCACAAAAGCTGTCAGCATTGATACTGCCTGCCAGAATGTAACTGCAGCGAACTTACTTATAAATAAAGCCTTTCTTTTGTATGGAAGTGAATGGTAAAAATCACTTGTACTTCTTTTATTAAGAAATGACCACGCATAAAGAGCAAGTATCGGTGTTATAACCAATACAACAATCAGCAGCACTCCTTGTGATGATATCGGTGACACCAATGATGTATAAGGCGATGACATATTAATAACTTCTGTGCCACTCTCTGCTGCAACATTGGCAGCATTTACTATCTTTTTAATATTAAGTCCTTCAATGATAATTGGAAATCCTGATACAAATGCCACAACTGCTAAAGATATAAATCCAATCACCTTTAACTGTATTACTGTCTGCCAGAACAGCTTTAAACTAAATACATTTTTATTATTAGTATTATCCATCAAGTTCCACCTCCAATGCTGTATCAAATTCATAACCTAACGCTTCCATCTCATAAGTAAATACTTCTTCTAATGTAAGCGGAAGCACATCAAGAACAAGCGGATTTAACTTACTAAGCTTCTCAACCGTTGTATCCCTGTCGCCATTAATAATCATATTGGCAACAGAACCCTCCTGTCTGTATCTTATTATGTTAAATTCATCAAATGTACTTCTTGAGAATTCATTCCTGAATGCAACCTGAATTTTAAACTGTGATGTCTTTAATTCAAGCACATCACTGTCAAGTACAAGACCTCCTCTGTGCAGTAATGCAAGATGGTCACATATATCCTCAAGCTCCCTTAATGAATGTGAAGTCACAATAACAGTTGCATTATATTCAATAACATCATTGCATATAAGCTTTTTAACAAGATTTCTCATAACAGGGTCAAGCCCGTCAAATGTCTCATCAAAGAACATATACTTTGCCCTTGTAGACAATGCCAGTATAATAGCCGCCTGTCTTTTCATTCCTTTAGAGAAATTACCTATTGGCTTTGCTGGATTTAACTCGAAAAGCTCTGTAAGCTTATTAAATCTTTCCCAATCGAACTTTTCATATATTGATGCATACAGCTTTGCCATTTTATTCATATTCGCACCTGGCAGGAAGAATAATTCATCTGCCACAAGAACTACATTTTCCTTAATCTTAGGATTTTCATATATTGGGGCATCATCTATATATGCCTCACCCTTTTCCGGCTTATATATACCTGCAAGAACTCTTAAAAATGTTGACTTTCCTGCACCATTAGAGCCGACCATTCCGTATATACAGCCGTCACTGATGTTACAAGTAATATTATCAAGTGCAACAAAGTCTTCAAAATTCTTGCTGACTTCCTTAACCTTAATCATTGCAAGCCCTCCCTTATTTATTCTATTTCTTCATATACCTTATTAACATTTTCAATAATCTCATCTTTAGAAATACCTGCTAATGCAAGCTCCCTTACAATCTTGTTTAACTTAGGAAGCTTCTCCCTTACATTAACTCCCAAAGCCTCAAGTGCGTCAGGCGATATAAATGACCCTTTACCCGGAACTGTGACTATCATCTGTCTTCTGTCCAGCTCCGAATACGCTTTCTGAATTGTATTAGGATTAGTTGACAGTTTAACTGACAGGCTTCTTACAGATGGCATTTTATCTCCCTCTTTAAGAATTCCAGTCATTATCTGCTCCTCAACCTGATTTATAATCTGTTCATATACAGGCACTCGCGACATGACATCTATAACGAACATCGTATTACCAATCCTTTCTAATGTTTAATTCGTGTTGATTATAATTTATCTATAATTGTTATTAACTATCATAAGTCTTATAGATCTTATAATTACTACCAGTATTCTATACCAGTTATCCATTGCAATGTATCAACTGTACTATATTAATTAGTACAGTTGTTATGATTAATATATTATATACCTTGAATTTTGTCAATATGAAATTAATTAGTATATTTGCATAACATCTTCCTCTTTGATTAACACTTAAATTATGCTACAATAGTTTTAATTATGACGTGTCACAGGTAAATACACTTTTCTATACTAATAAACTACTGTTTATACCCCTGACACTCACATTATTAACAATTATTAATTAATACAGGAGGATTATCTAATGAGCGAAGCATGTTCACATAACTGTTCAAGCTGCGGTTCTGATTGCAGCGAAAGAACAGCACCACAGAACTCAAGAAATGATAATAATAAAAATGTAAAGAAAGTTATAGCTGTTGTCAGTGGTAAGGGCGGTGTCGGAAAGTCACTTGTAACTTCACTTCTTGCAGTTAAGGCACGCCAGTCTGGTCTTAAAACTGCCATTCTTGATGCTGATATAACAGGACCATCAATCCCTAAATCTTTTGGTCTTTCAGGCAAGGCAACCTGCAATGAAGAAGGTACAATAATATACCCACCAGAAACCCGCACAGGTATCAAGACTATGTCGCTTAACTATCTTCTTGATAATGAAACCGACCCTGTTATATGGAGAGGTCCTGTTATCGCCAGTGCTGTTAAGCAGTTCTGGGAGGAAGTAGCATGGGAAGATACAGACTGTATGTTCATCGACTGCCCACCGGGAACTGGCGATGTTCCACTTACTGTATTCCAGACACTCCCAGTTGACGGAATTGTTGTTGTAACCTCACCTCAGGATCTCGTATCTATGATTGTTGAAAAGGCTGTTAATATGGCTAAGATGATGGATATTCCTGTTATCGGAATTGTAGAGAATATGTCATATTTCAAATGTCCTGACTGTGGCAATATCCACTACATTTACGGAAAAAGCAATATTGATAAGGTTGCCGAAGATATGGGCATTAAAAATGTTGCTAAAATGCCTATAGACCCACACGTTGCTGAATATATCGATGCAGGACGTGCTGAGGAGCTTGATGCCTCTGCACTTGATACTATATTCAAAGATATTTAAGGATTATATTATGAAAAGGATAATAATGTTTAAAGGTGGAGTTGAAACACTTGAGTTCTTCTCTGTTGAAATAGCTGAATATTTAGAAAGCAAGGGATACGAAATATTCTGGTACAACCTGCTTTTATCAAAGAACAGCTTTAATGAGCTTATGCACTATTATAATAATCACTGCAATGAACAGCTCTATGCAATTACCTTTAACTTTGAGGGACTTGAGGGCGAAGAAGGGTTATATAACAATGATGGCTGGAACTTCTGGGACTATTCTGGTGTTACAGTTATTAATATCGTTGTTGACCACCCTTTATATTACAATCAGTTTCTTAAAGCTCTGCCTGAACATTATCGTCAGGTCAATATTGACCATATGCATATTGATTATATGAAACGCTTCTTTCCCGATGTTGATGTATATTTTATCCCATCTGCCGGAACTGAGCTCAATAAACACAGAAAGCTTATTAAAGATTATGATTACCTGCCAATGTGCCAACGTCCAATCGATGTAATATTTACAGGCAATTACACTCCTAAGCATATTCTAAGAAAGCAGCTTAATAATATGGAACAGGATTATATTGATTTCTATGAAAGTGCCTTAGAACGCCTTATTATGTCACCAGACCTTACTATTGATGAGCTCTCAGAAATGTGTCTTAAAGAAGAATTTCCAGAAATAACTGATGAACAGCTCGCCAACTGTATGCCGCCAATGATGTATGTTGACCTTTCTGTAAGATTTCACTACAGACAGCTTGTTATCCGTATGCTTGCAGACTCTGGAATAAAGCTTAATACATATGGTTCCGGCTATAATTATATAGAATGTAACCACCCTGAGAATATCATTATGCACGGCGGTGTTAATTCCCAGAAATGCCTTGATATGATAAGCCAGTCCAAAATATCACTTAATGTAATGCCCTGGTTTAAAAATGGCATTCACGACCGTATATTTAACAGCTGTCTTAATGGTGCTGTCAGCCTCTCTGACTCATCTATATATATTGATGAATTATTCACTGACAGACAGAATATAATATTGTATGACCTTAATATGTTAAGGGATTATGAGCTTTCCGGGTATGACCTTAATATCACCAAGCCTCTTACAGACTATATTAAAGAATTATTAGCAGACGACAATAAGCTTCAGGCTATTGCTGATAACGCTTACAGCCTGTGCCATAACAGACACGACTGGAAAAACAGAGCCTCCATTATAGAGGCCCTGTTAAGATAAGTTGACTATTTTTTTATTATATGTTAAAGTAGTATTTGCTTGCGGATGTGGCGGAACTGGCAGACGCGCTAGATTTAGGTTCTAGTATCGTACGATGTGCAGGTTCGATTCCTGTCA
>OOCT01000829.1_pt1 | contig 16497 bp, 15 predicted proteins | sample 1671851 | NCBI WGS metagenome assembly OOCT01 (sample SAMN06348199, study PRJEB24527) | human gut metagenome | biome: human gut; feature: ankylosing spondylitis patient; material: feces | host: Homo sapiens | place: China | collected 2015-10
AAAAGGATGAAGATAAACTAAAGGATTTCAAAGAAATTTCTGAAAAGGTCACTCAAAAGCAGAAATTGTCTGAAGAAATCAAGCAGCTCACGGAAGACTTGAAACGTGTCAGAGGGGAACAATCTGAGTGTTTTCAAAAGAATGCCACCCTCATGTTGGCAGCTTCTATTTTTGCAAAAATACAGCAGGATACTCCTGCCGAGCCGGCAGGATATCACATCACTGAGCCGGTGAAAGAGTACCTGGTTCGTCTTATAGAGCAGCCTGTCTGCATATGCGGCGAACCAATGACAGATTCCCATAAAGAAAAGATTCAGGCATTCATTCGCGATCATTTGATTACAGACGATGCCGTTCTCGTTGAAAAGGAGCGTCACACCTTATTTAATACCTGCGCGCAATACCAAGCACATGGATTTGAGACACGTGCCGCCTACTTTTCTCTGTGCGAGGAGATCTGGAAAAAAGATAAGGAGCGTTCTGCCAAAAGGGAAGAATTTGAGCACCTACGAAAAGATATTGGTTCCTTTAATGAAGAAGCGGGAGAACGCATCATCCAAAACATTGCTAACACAGAGGCAAAAAAACAGGAGGCAGAAACGCGTCGCACGCGGACACTGGTTCTATTAGAGCAAGACCAAGAAAAACTTGCTCAATTGGAGGAAAAACTTGCGGAACTTAGTCAGCTGGACAAAGAGGGAGCTTTGTGTCAGAAGAAATTAGAAAATACAATCGCGTTGGAAAAGGTTTTCAGTGAGTATCGAAATCGTCTTCTGGAAGAGAAACGTGCTTCTGTGGAAAAGTACGCCACTGAGGTTTTCTTGAAAATTACGAATGCTCCCAAAAAGTACAAAGGCATTAAGATTTCTAAGGATTATAGTCTGTTGCTCGAACTTACAAACGGCGAAACCTATCAGATTGAGCCCGGCCGCACACTGAATCCTTCAACCGGTCAGTCTAAGGTGATTAGCCTTTCTTACATTGCCGGCTTGAACCGCTCCTCCAACTTTGCCGCACCGGTTATCATTGATAACCCCCTTGGCCTGTTTTCGGATGAACATCGTGCTGCAATCACCCGCTTTTTGCCGCATATGGGCAAGCAGGTGATTTTTATGGTCTCCACCGGTGATCTGACTGAGAAGTATCAAAATGAGCTGAAACCTTATGTCAAGACTGTGTACAAGCTGGAAAATCACAGTGATGAAACCTGGCCCAAGACGGTGATTGCAAGCAAGGAGGTATATTGAAAAATGGCAGAACAAGAATTCTTTTCAATAAATCCTTCTACCCATATTCGAACCACATCTGAGAACCGACCTTTCTATGATCTCCTAGTAGATGAAAAACATATTTTTTCAACAAAATATCAGCTATACACATTTGCGATCATGGTTGCACTGAGAGCTGGTGTCGCACCAGATTCTGCGACGAAAAGTTTGGACATTTGCTTGGTGGGAAATGTGGACAAAGATAATTTTGCAGTAGCCAAAGGATTGGTTGCTCACCTTTGCCCGGAAATCAATAATGGCAGTGACCTTTTAAAACGTATGAATGAGTACGCCGACGCTGGCATTGCAATTCTGCGCACTGACTATGAAAATAGCGATGAGGACTTTGATCCGAGTGTATATCTCGAATAAAGAGAGGCTACGGCAGATGTATTTGCCGTAGCCTTTCTTCTTTTCATAAGCAGGGAATCAGATCTATCTTAGCGATCAAGGACTTTGCGAATTCATAGAAATCCTCTTCGAATTTCTCTTCAAAGTACCGATCTAGACATTCTTTGGCTTCCTCTGGTAAGCTAATTTGTTCTAATCTTGGGAACTCAGTAAACAACTTGGATTCTTTTAATATAGATAAATAACATAAAGAATAGTCACAATGGATTTCATCTTTATATTCATCCAGTCTTTTTACCTTTGTTGTAAACGAAAACTGCCCAAAATCCTTATTATTATTGAGATCCTTTGGAATAAAAATATAATCAAAAAGAAAATCACGATATCTTCCACATTTGCTTGGAAAAGTATATTGGAAGTCAATTTGATCTGTTTGTATATGTATCGTTTTCCCTTTAGGAATAATGAAATGTTCAAGTGTGTACGTGTCTTTATTGGTAATATAACTTAAAAGTTCATCCCCATTATTTATACTGACATATTTTTCTCCAGCCGCATTAGTTTTAAAGACGAAGTAATTATGGAGCATCGCTAAAGCTTTGCAACGGACAGACTGAAACATATTGCTCGTCTCCTCTTCGTCTTCTGTAAAGCGATAGACCGCCCTCATTCGCCCTTTTGTCAACTCAATACCGCTTACAAATGTTTTTATCCACTCGTTAAGTTTACCAATCCAATCTTTTGCTTGTACAATTTTATAAAATATTTCGCCATCTTTTTTTCTAGCGAAGAGAATAAATAGAGATGCTGCTGCGAAAATAGTATAAGCCGAATCATAGTCTCGCTTTTGATGTTCTGCACCATCGAAAAATTCCAAAATGTATTTAAGTACTAAAATTTTAGGGACAATCTCCTTGTCGAGAAGGATTCTTTGAAAAAAGTCATATACAAGCGTGACTTGATTGCTATCTATTTTTTGCTGACACCTAAATAAGTTTTTAAAGTTATCGCTCGGTCCGGAAGTAGATACAATATCATTCATGACCTCAATTGCTCTTTTCAACCGACGAAGTGATTGCTTTACGTAGCTGATATCGCCTAAGATTTCTACCAGATGGGTTCCTTTAAAAAATTTCTTCCCTTCGTATTGAAGATTGGTACTAATCGAGAAATCCTCTCCGAATTTCAGTCTTTGCTGTTCCAGTTCCGGTTTACTTTTAAATAGATCACAATAGAAAAAATGCTCGTATACTTTCATCAATGGGTAACGCTCTTTGCCTTTTTTATCTGTCTCCCCCTTTACCTTTGCTTGGTTAAAGATCAACATTGAGGTTTTGTTTTCTCTCCAGAGTTGAAGCATCTCATCCGATAGACTAAGAGAAAAAATTTGGGCCTTAAAAATGTCCTCTGTATCCAGTCGAACTCCTTTGAGGTTGACATCCAAAAAATATCGAATACTTGAATTGCTTTCATCTTCATGACTGGCAATAATATTTACCCGAGATTTCTCAATATTTTCTAAAATTGTTCTTGCAGTATGTGATGTAGTAAACAATTCTTCCTTTTCTAACCATTTCCATAAATCAATGAATGACTGCCGCTGACCATAGTAATCTGTTTCGATAATTGCTGGATTTTCCAGAAGTGAGTTATCAAAACCATTGTTCATCAATTCAGATAATCCAATAAAACTTCGATTTTCAATGGAACACGGAGTAAATGGCTCCAACGTGTCTTGGTATCTACTTTTTATGTATGCAATAATTAAGAGTAATATTGTTGTTCTCTGCTGTCCATCAATTATCTGGCAGTTTCCATTTCGATCAATTGTCAAAATAATATTCCCTAGGAATCGTGAACTTGACGACAGGTCAGATAGCAAAATGCTTAAATTGTTTTCTTCCCACCGAATTTCCCGCTGAAAATCCGGGATAATATACCTTCTATTCTGTGGAAGCGTTATTGTGTTTTCAGGGCCCATATCAGGAGAAATTTTTAACTCAATCTTTTCTGGCGAAAGATACCTTTTAATAGAGGTGACTGTTCCCATGATTTCTGCCATTTCTATATCCTTCTTTTCCTTTATTTTAAAGCGCATAAATAGGGTAATTAAAATGGGCTAAACTCATAATATCACATAAGGTCGAAAATATCATTATTTTGTCGATTTTTGTTTATAGTATGAGTTTGTTTTCCAACGCCCATACAATCCCTCAGCCCGATCCTGTATTCACTCGGTAAACCTCTTCAGGCTGCTTGCCGGCCCTGAGAATCTTTGAGAACCTTTTTGTTTTGCCAGCGGTATTTCACAGAAGTATCAGAACTATAAAACAAGCGAAATTCAGTAGACGTCACAAAATCTATAGCCCCTATGTAAAGAATACGGTCGGAGGGCACTTCAGCGTGAAGTGCCCTCCGACTTATTTTATTTCTTCCAGTATTTTTTCGCGAACCCTGTGGCCCATTCTAATCACAGCATTGCAGATCATCCACTGAACAGATCCGCAATTTGAATTTGTCACTTCTCAGGTTCAACTCCATAAGTGTTTGCGGACAGTATGTCTCATCGTCAAATCTGATATTTCCAGACACCATCTGATGCCAGGCAGGCATCCATGTTACCGAAACAGTTGCTAAACATCTCCAGTTAAATGGAATACTGGCCCTAACCAACACGAGTTTTCTCACAGCAAATGGGAAAAAATGCTTGTCCAGCATTATGAATATAGATATACTGAATACATACGTGCTGAAAATCTGCAGGGATATATAGGTACCTGCTTGATGATGAAACAGGTGAAACTGATGGTTGAAGTAGTTGCAGCTCTGATCTGGGATCAGGACAAGTTTATGATTTGCCAGCGCCCGTCCAATAAGGCAAGAGGGCTGCTGTGGGAATTTGTGGGCGGTAAGGTGGAACCTGGTGAAACAAAGGAACAGGCTCTGATGCGCGAGTGCCAAGAGGAACTTGCTATCACACCGGATGTGGGAAAGGTATTCATGGATGTGGTTCACGAGTATCCAGATCTGACTGTCCACCTGACCTTATTTAATGCGTCTATTCGCGAAGGGACTCCCCAAAAGTTGGAGCATAATGATATCCGCTGGATCAAAGTAGATGAAATCGACGGATATGACTTCTGCCCAGCAGATGAAGTAATTCTGAGAAAACTAAAAGCCATCAAGTGACCTTGGATATTGGATAAAACACATCCAAACTATCTAAAACATGTCATCTGTAGAGAAAGGAAATAGGACGATGAAGGTCATCTGCTTTGGTGACTCCAACACCTACGGCTATGATCCCCGGAGCTATTTCGGCGGTCGCTATGATGCGGACAGCCGATGGGTGGACATTCTAACCACAGAAACTGGATGGACTGTCTGTAACATGGGACAGAATGGTCGGGAGATTCCCTCCTCTGCCCCTTCCTTCCCTGCTGACACAGAGCTGCTGATCATCATGCTAGGAACTAACGATCTGCTCCAGGGACGGAGCCCGGAGCAAGCCGCTGAAAGGCTGGAGAGGTTCCTCTCCGGCATATCCTTGGATCGAAAGAAGATCCTCCTGATCGCACCGCCGTCGGTAACTCTAGGAGCATGGGTTCCCAATCTGCAGCTCATTGATGACTCCCATGCCTTCGCCCAACTCTGTCAAGTCCTGGCGGAGCGAATGGGCATCCGCTTTGCAGATGCCGGAACGTGGAACATTTCCCTGGCCTATGACGGCGTACACTTTACAGCGCAGGGCCACAAAGCCTTTGCCGCCGGACTTCTGGAGGAACTCAAATGAAACGAATTTTACCTCTGCTGCTCTCCCTGCTGCTGACCGGTTGCGGCGGGAATGCCACCGACGGTGCCTATCAGCAGATCACCCAAGAAGAGGCCAAAGAGATGATGGACAGCCAGGAGGTCATCATCCTGGATGTGCGGGAACAGGACGAGTATGACAGCGGCCACATTCCCGGCGCCGTGCTGCTGCCGGTGGGAACCATTGATGAAACCACCGCCGCCGAGGTGATCCCTGAGAAGGACTCCACAGTGCTGGTATACTGCCGCAGTGGAAACCGCAGCAAGACCGCGTCCTCTGCTCTGGCTGACTTGGGCTACACAAACATCTATGAATTCGGTGGTATCAATACCTGGCCCTATGAGACGGAGCCGTAAGAGATCCGCATGAGGTATCAGCTATGAAACAGATGACCTGGGATGATTACTACGGAAGCTTCTGCGACTGGTCGCCCAGCACCCAGAAGAACTACACCTACCGTCTGTCCGACTACGGACCGGCGGATGAGCTATGGGAGGTGGCGCAGGAGCTGGCCTTCCAAGATGAAGCCTTTTCCGCAAAGTTTCTGGAAAAGGCGCTGGCCGCCGGTGTCCGCTTTACGCCGGAGCAGGTGCTGGAAATGTGGTGGGCACGGTGGAGGAGTCTGCCCTGAGTAAAATTGTGGAGCGGACAGACATGCCCTTTGACCGGGAACAGCTGGAAGAGATCTACATGACGATCGACGACGCCTCCTTCCAGAAAATCTCCCGGCAGGCGAAGATCGACGTGTTCGATGACGAGGCAGCTGCCTATGAACAGCCCGAGCAGATCCAGTACATCCTCCCGAAAAAGAAAAAGTGGGCCTATTCACTGCGCTAGCTGCTTTCGCGGCAGGGTCCGCGCTGGCCGGCAGGGGCAAAAAGAAGCATGATGGGCACTGTGACGGCGACTGCGCCAACTGTCCACCCCACTACGGGTATCGCTATGGCCGCTGGTACTACGGAAAAGGCCATCAGTACGGCTGTGAACTTAGCGGAAACAAGGGGGACGGAAGTCTGTAAACGGTATAAAATCTACATCGCCTATACAAAGAGTTGAAGAAAAGTTTTTTGTATAATTTCGGTTTGTTTTTTTACCGTTTCCGCTCCAGTTTATTTGCTTTCCGTCACTCTTTAGAGGTGCTGTTTCCATGTGTTCCACACCGCACTGTGGCTAAAACTGTGGTCAAAAACACCCCCATGCCTTTTACAAGTACCGCATGGGAACGATAAAGGGCGGGGGCGTTTTTCCTCAACCCACGGATCAGAATTTGCGGAACATGAAACAAAAAAACAATCGGAACTCCCTCAAGTATGAAAAAGGCGCCCCACATAGCTGGTCATGGGGGAACAGGCATGGTATAATGACGGTGAAAATCCACATACCCAGAGGTGAGCTCATGTACCGCATCGCCGTTTGCGAAGATGACCCGCGCACCGCGGAACAAAATAAAACAGCAGCCTGCCGTGTGCTGGAGGGAAAAAGTCGTGTCCAGGGCCGGGACTATGACATCGACGTGTTCCACACCGCCCCTCCGCTCATGGAGCGGCTGGCGGGAGACCCGGACGCCTACCAGCTCCTGCTGCTGGACATCCAGCTGGACGGGGACAACGGCGTGGAGCTGGCCCGCTTCCTGCGGGAGCACCAAGTGGGCGCCTCTATCATCTACATCACGGACCACCCCGGCTTCGCCCTGGACAGCTTCCCCACCTACCCGCTGGAATACCTGCTCAAGCCGGTGGATGAGGCGCGGCTGGCCGCCGCTCTGGATTGGGACTGGCGGCAAAGACATATCCAGCAAAAGCGACCGGTGCTGCGTGTGGGCGGTCGGCTCATTCCTCTGGATGAGATCACCTATCTGGAGATTGCCGGACGAAAGACCGCCATCCACACCAAAGAGGAGCGGATCGAGTACGCCGTCCCCCTTTCCAAGCTGAAAGAGGATTTTCAAACGCAGGGCTTTTGCCTAAGCCATTTCAGCTATCTGGTCAATCTGGCCCATGTGGCGCGGGTAGAGCGGGACGCCCTTACACTGGACACAGGCGAATCCATTCCCGTCAGCCGCCGGTACTATCCCGACCTTATGGCCCGCTATGTGGAATCTCTGAAATGAAAACTCCGCTGCATCCCACAAGGAAGCAGCGGAGTTTTTCTATGATTCTGTCTCAGGCAGCAGCAGGGCGGTACTGGCGGAAAAGGAGTCCTCGGCGGCTTTCAGGACCAGCTCACTGTGATACTTCCGGGCGGTGGCCCGGGCGGACTTGAGCCCCATACCGTGGAGGACACCGGACTTGGTAGAGCGGTACAGCCCCTCCTCCGGGTCGAAGTCCACCGGGGCGAACCGGGCATTCTCCACACCCACATACAGATATTTACGGATGGCAGGGTCACCCGGAGCCACTTTTCCGCCCCCTCGGGGGCTTTTTCGTTGGCCTCCAGGGCGTTTTCCAACAAGTTCATCAGCAGGGGGCAAAGGTCGCTGTTGGGGATGGGAAGCTCAGGCGGCAGATCCACCTTTGCCTCGGCGCATACCCCCGCCTCCGCGCCCCGGGCCAGCATAGCCGTCAGTACGGCGTCCACCGCCGGGTGGACGGTATAGCCGCTGATCCGGTTCAGCTCGGGCCGCTGGGAGAGGGACTCCAGGTACCTCTGAATTTCCTCCATATCTCCCTCCCGGCACAGGCCCTGGAGGGCGGTGACATGATGCCGCAGGTCGTGGCGAAGAGTCTGGATCTCCTCATTGTGCTTCCGAAGATTTTCATAGTTTTCCCGGATCAGTTCCCCACGTTGGAGGAGAAGCCGCTCCTCGGTGCGGCGCTGGGATTCCCGCCGGAACAGGTCCATGAAGGCGGCCAGGATGCCGGCGGCCATGGTCAGTGCGGACCACGACCACAGCAGGAAGCGGGGCAGGCCATTTTGGAAGCCGGTCCGGAGATGGAACATCAGCTCACGCCCCCATGCGGGATCGGCCACGGCGCGGACGCCGCAGACTGCCGCCCCCAGTCCCAGGGCTGCCAGGAGCAGCGGTGCGAACAAGCGGTAGAAGCCGTTCCCCCGCTTTCTCCAGACCAGGGAGAGGACGGCGGCGGCTAGCAGGCCCAGCAGGCCGGCGTACTCCGAGACGGAGGTCAGGACAGAGGCGGCGGAGGCCCGCCCTGGCAGGGCGAGGACCCCGTGGACCGCCGCCGCCCCCCACAAAAGCCAGCGCAGCCGCCCGCTGCCCCTTTCTCCCAGGAAGACCAGCAGGGCGGTCAGGCACAGGGTACGGCTCAGGGCGTTGACGTCCGTTTGCGGGAAGGGAAAGTAGTGGGTCAGGAAGCTGGCGCTGCCCAACCGGGCCAGCATGAGGGAAAAGGCCGCCAGAGTGAAGATCAGCAGTCCCACATCCCACCGGCCCCGGAAGCCCTGCCATAAAAACGCGGCGGAGAGCAGAAGCCCCAGCACAAAGCAGAGGGCCGCGGGGATGGCAGTCTGGAAGCTCTCCGCGATGATCCTGCTCTCATAGGCGTAGCCGCAGCTCACCCACACCGGCGAAGGGTAGACCGTAGGTTCCATTTCCGAGATCTGCTTTTCCCCCAGGCCGGTGGACTGGGCGATGGTCAGGGTTTTGCCCAGATAGTCCGAGGGCAGGGAGATCTCCAACGGCTCCAGCCGGTCCCAGCCCAGCATGGGCAGCGTCAGCTCTCCCACCCTGCCGGATTGCTCCGGACAGTCCGTGTAGAGGCGCTCCCCGTCCAGAAACACCGCCACACTGCGGTTGACCGTATCCACATATAAAACGGGGCTTTCCACCTCCTCGGTCAAAATCCGGGAAAAGTAAAAGGTCTACCCCGGCGCGGAGAGGCCCGTATAGCCGGCGTCCCCATCCGGCAGCAGGTCTGTCCGCCGCTGCCCCTCCTGGGTATAGACCTCCCACCGGACTGTTTCCACGGACAGGTCAAAAGTTTGTTCCGTCATGGGCTGGGTAAAGAACCGCAGCGCCGCTGCGAAAAATCCGCACAGGAGCAGAACCATAATCGTCGCCGTGCCCCGCGTGATCCAACGTCTCATCCAGTCTGCCCTCCAGTCTCATGTATTTCCCATTTTAAGAGTAACGGGGACTCCTCCTTCCGTCAAGGGTGCGAGCTTACCAAGTTTGTAGGAAAATTGACCATGTTTGTAATTTCTCTTGAAACAGCAAAATGTTTCGGTATAGTAGTAGGCGTAAGGAGCTGTGCGCCGGACGGAATGGCTGGCGTGTTGAGATGGAATAAACTCACGGCATACAGAGGTAGATCTGTCTGGTTTTGCGTTGCCAAATAAATATATTATTAGGGGATGAAAGCATGGCCCTATTTGGTTCAGATAAAACGTTGGAAGAAAAAATGGAGCGGACGCTTGAAAAAGCAATCGAGGATATGAATATCCAGCCGTCAGACGGCTTGATCCACGCAGGCGCGTTTGAAGTAGGGATCATTTCACAGAAGAAAGTTTCTGTACTGACCAACGCAGTTTTAGTACACCTGCAAAAACAGGGTCGGCAAATTGTAGATATGCAGCGCCATGTGGGCGGAGTCGGTGAAACTGTCCGGTCTGTATCAGCAGTCGTGCTGTACAAATAAATTTTTTAGGGGGAGGAACGATGATGAGACTAAGACAATGGCTGGCGGTGTTTTTAGCCGCTGTGATGGTAACAACAACCACGGCATGGGCCGCACCAGCGCAGGAGGAATACGCAACGCGCGGCGAGGCGGTAGAAATGCTCCTGACAGCTGCGGATGATTACCGCCCGGATGCGCCGAAATCTGACATTATCAAAGGATATGGAGACGGGCAGCTGCACGAGGAACAGCCGGTCACCCGTGCGGAAGCGCTGATCATGCTGACCCGCGCCTTTGGCGGGGTCCCGGAATTAAAGGGAAATAATCTGCGGCGGGCGATCCCCAGGGAGGATTTTACCGACATCCCGAAATGGGCAGAAGCGGAGCTGGAGCCTGCATTGGAAGCGGGGATCGTGGAAGGGACCGCGCCAGGGAAATTTTCCCCGGATGAACCCGTGACGGAGCAGCAGCTGGAGCTGTGGATCGACCGCGTATTCACGCTGTACAGCACCAATCTGAAGGACAGCTTTTATTCCACTGTAAACAAGGACGGGCTGGAGACCCTGACCATCCAGGACGGCCAGTCCAGCGCGGGGACGATTGATGATGTGATCAACCTTGTGGATGAGCAAATCGCAGAGGTGATCGCGGATGCCGCCAACAGCGACCCGGAACCCGGCTCCCCGCAGGAAAAGATCAAGATCCTGTACGATAACATCATGGATATGGATGCGCGGAATGCGGCGGGCTACGATCCGATCAAGCCGGACCTTGCCGCCATTGACGCCATCGACAACCTGGAGGATTTGCAGACAACGGAATTGCTGGGGGGAACCGAGCTCGCGCTGGGGCTGTTTGTGGGCTTCGGGGTAGGGATCGATTCGCTGGACAGCAATGTCTACTCCATGAATCTGGTGCCGGCCTCCGCGCCGCTGTCAAAGCAGACTTATACCGGCGGGAACGATACACAGAAGCAGGCATACCTGAAATACATTACGACGCTGCTGACCCTGTGCGGCTGGGATGAGGCGCAGGCCGCGCGGGATGCGCAGGCGGTGTTCAATTTTGATGCGAAACTGTCTGCCGCGTCGCTTTCTCCGGCGGATCAGTATGACCTGGAGAAAATTTATAATGTGTACAGTTATGAGGACCTGTGCAGTGAATTCCCCACCGTGGACATCAACGCAGTCTATGAAAAAGTGGGCTACCAGCCGACGGATACAGTGATCGTTGGCGATGTCGGGCTGATGGAATGCGTATCCGGCCTCCTCACGGAAGAAAATCTGGATATGCTCAAGCTCTATCTGAAAGTAGGCTTGGTGAAATACGGCGCAGGTATGTTCGGCGAGGATTTCCGCGAAGCTACCATTACCTATACGCAGGAATTATTTGGCATTTCCGGCTCCACCCCGCTGGAGACCGTCGCGGCGACCAGGGTCTCGGATTATCTGTACGACTATGTCGGTGAAGCCTATGCCGAAAAATACTGCACCGAGCAGATGAAGGAAGATATTACTGAGATGACGCACGATATCATCGCGGTATATAAGGAACGGATCCAAAACCTGACATGGATGAGCGAGGAGACCAAGGAAAAGGCCATCCTGAAACTGGACCATATGCGCATCAACGTGGGCGCGCCGGACTATGATACGATCACATCCGCGATGGATAATGCGCAGCTCAAAAGCACGGCCGACGGCGGCAGCTATTTCGACAATATGATCGAGATCAGCAGGGCGGTCCAGATGGAAGACGTCCGGCTGTTCGGGACGCCGGTGGATAAGGATCAGTGGATCACCACGCCGCAGACGGTAAACGCATTTTACATGCCTTCGTTCAATTCCATCAACTTCCCGGCGGCGTTCATGCAGGGCGAGATCTACAGCGAGGACGCCGCCTATGAGGAAAACCTTGGCACGGTCGGCACGGTGATCGCGCATGAGATCTCGCACGCCTTTGATTCCTCCGGGTCGCAGTACGATGAGCAAGGCAACGCGGCGAACTGGTGGACGGAAGCGGACGCCGCGGCGTTTGACGCGCTGTGCCAGGATACCATTGCCTATTATGACGGGCAGGAGGCGGCTCCCGGCATTGTGATGGACGGCGCTTTGACCCTGACGGAAAACATTGCGGATCTGGGTGTGATGGCCTGCGCGACCGCTGTGGGCGAAAAGACGGAAGGGTTTGACTTTGAGGCGTTTTATAAGAGCTACGCGAATTTGTGGCTCTCCACTTCCTCACGAGAAACGGTGCAGTATTACGCGGAAAGCGATACCCACAGCGCGGATGCCATCCGCGTAGACCGTGTGCTACAAAGCACGGACAAATTCTATGAAGTGTTTGGGATCGATGCGGACGACGGGATGTACGTGCCGCCGGAGGAGCGTGTGCATATCTGGTGAGAGTGCGGGAGACAGCTTGACCGCATGATCCGCCGGACAGAGCGGCCCCGTAAAACAGCATAGGGTGGTGCAGGTCAGCTGCACCACCCTATGTCGGCAGAAGAAACTGGCTTCCGTCTGCACGGAAATGATACAGAAGAAAAGAGGAAAAGGGGATTGACAAGTCATGATTTGCCGCAATATACTTACGACAGACAGACAGCGGTAAATCTGCTTGTTTTTGTGTTGTCCACATATCACTTTAACAGAGGAAGCAGTTGTCCATTCCGGCCGGATGGATGACCGCTTCCCTTTTGCGTTTTTTGACAGACCACCAAACAGCAACAGGAGGATACCCTATGAAACAGCGAAAAAAGATACGGTATGGGATGGCCGCGCTGCTGCTCATTCTGGGGCTTACCCTGTCCGCCTGTTCACACGGACAGAGTGAAAGCAGCCCAATGGAAAGCAGCCCGCCCGCATCAGCGGGGCAGGAAGAAACCACGCAGCCGGAAACAGATCAACCGGACACTGCCGCAAACGAAGCCATTCTCTATATCGGCATAAGGGACGGCGGCTTTACGGAATACCCGATGACCTATGAAGGCTCCCTGACCCCGGAGGTATTGATTGCCGGGATTGGAGACCTGACCGGCTGGGATATGACCCTTGCCGAAGATGTGGCCACCGGCAAAGGCGGCATGAGCGTGTGCTTTGCGGACAGCTCCGCGCTCTTTACCGGGCCGCCCGAACCACAGAACGAGGAATTTTTTATGTTCAGCGCGGAGCAGCTTGCGCAGACCATTCTGGACAGCACCCAAAAGACGCTGCAAATGGCATTTACCGGCGAGGGCGGTGACCCGGACGCGCTGGATATTTACTACTATATGGAGGGTGAACAGCCGCTGGAACTGCCGGACATTGGCAGGGAATGGCCGTTGGATCAGCCCTACGTGTAGTAAAGCCGTATGGAGGCGGGAACCAATGAGGAAGCGTATGATGCGAATCAGAAAACGATTATTCAGCTGGCTGCTCTGCGGCGCGGTGCTGATCTCCCTCTGTCCGCAACCGGCATTGGCCGTGGGCGTACAGGGCAGCGGCGTTGCCACAGAAGAAAGCGGCCTGTGCGAACACCACCCGGATCATACCGCTGGGTGCGGTTATTCCGAGGGTACGCCCTGCGGCTATGTCTGTGAGATATGCAATCCGCAAGATAACGGAGAACCAGGAGCTGTGACGGAGGAAACCCAGCCTGTTCCCCCATCCAACGCCCTGGCGCTTACCCCGGAGCAGGTGCAGGCGCTGATCGACGCCCTGCCCACTTTGGAAGAATTGCAGGCCATGACGCGGGATGAGCAGGACGCGGTTTATGAAAAGCTGCAAGCGGCCAATGAGGCCTACGAGGCCCTGACGGACGAGCAGAAGGCCACCGTCACCGGCGCGGAGCTTTTTGACAGCCTGTTTGACTGCTTTAACGGGATGGTAAACGCGCTGGCCGAGGCTGTGTCCTATCGGTATTACGAGAACGGACAGTGGAAAACAGGAAGTGTCAGTGATTATACCGAGGTTATCTCCCAGGCATATTCTGAGTTCTGGGAGAACGGTTGTATGTGCTTAAAACAGATCAGACCTTCAATAGCCGTATCCAGATTACCGGTACTGTCCATCTTGTTTTGATGGACGGCTGTACGCTGACTGCCAGCGATGGTATTCAGGTAGAGCCTTTCGGCTACGAGCGAAACGACTGTCGAGTGGTCCGCTGACGTCTTGCCGGATGGCTTGACGCTGGACAAGAGTTCCGGGGCGATCAGCGGAACGCCGACAAAAGCAGCCAGCGCATCCGTTACAATTACCGCCCCCCCAGGGGACGACTACAAAGAACCAGCAGACTTTTACACTGACCATCCATAAAGGCGCGGCAGACCTCGGCACATTGAAAGTAACCAACGGAGGCACTAAGACAACGACCTTTACCTACGGCGACACCATCACCGTCTCCGGGACGATCAAGGCTTCCGGCACCGCGCCCCAGGCCAACACCCTGGCCGCGCCCGGAAAAAATCAGGCGGCGCTGTTCCTGGGCGGCACCCAGCTCACCGATCCGGTAGCGGTTGCGGGCAACGGGAGCTTTACCATCAGCTACAAGACAAGTGAGAAAGGGATCCAGACCACCGGACAGGCACAGATCCTCACCGTGAAATACGGCGGCAGCGATGATCTGAACGAAGGCAGCGCAGCCTGCTCCATCACGCTGAATCCCAAGAAGGTACAGGCCGAGGTGGACGGAGCCATCACCAAGCCCTTTGACCAGACCGCCAAGGCCCATGTGACACTGAAGCTCGCGGAGGGCGCGCTGTCTGTGGAACAAAAAACGATTGCCCTTCTCTATGGGGAAGCTGTGCTGGACACGGAAACGGTATCCGAGTATGGCGGCACATATTATCTGACCTATGAGACCGCCGGGCAGAAGATCCCCACCGGAAACAGCATCCAGCTGCAGGTTGTGTACGGCGGAAACGGTAATCTGAAAGAGAGCACCGCCAATGTTTCGGTCACCTTGAACCCCAAGCCAGTCACCGCTGTTGTGGAGAATGAAATTACCAAGTTCTACGATGGGGAAAAGAACGCCGCCGTTACCCTGGCCTTTGGGGAAGGCGCGATCCTGACCGGCGATGAGGTGAATGTTTCCGCTCCCAACGCGGCATACACCACCGCCGAAGCCGGGACGGGAATCGCCATCAACTTTGGCAGCTTGACCGTAACCGGCAAGGACGCGGGATGATATCAGGTATCGGCCCCGTCCAATGTGACCGGCACGATCACCCAGAGCGGGAGCGATTTGGGCGAAATCAAGTGCTATGAACAGAGCGACAGAGAGACGCCGGCCACCAGCTTCACCTACGGCGATACCATCGTGATGGAGTTCACCCCTACCCCCACGGGAGAGCCCCCGGCTGTCAACGCCCTGGCCGCCGGAACCGATCAGGCGGTGCTGAAATGGGGCGAGGTGGAGCTTGCCGCCGCCCAAAAAGACCAGTCCGGCGCCTACACCCTGACCTACCGCACCGGCGATCAGAAACTTGAACTGGGCGAGCATACCCTGACCGTGGAGTACGGCGGGAACAGCAGCATGGCCGGAAAGAGCGCCACCATAAATGTGACCCTCTCCCCGAAGCCGGTCCAGCTCCAGGTTGCCGACATTTCCAAGGTCTACGATAAGACTGCGGGCATTGCGATCCCCGTGAGCATCGCTTCGGGAGATAAGGTAAATGCGGGGGACCAGATCACCGTCACGGCCTCCGGCCAGTTTGAGCAGGCGGACGTGGGGGATGACATCCCCATTCGGGATGTCAAAATGGAAACCACCGGAGAGGACGCCAAGTGGTACGAAACGAGCATCCTGGATAATCTCACTGGCTCCATCACCAAGAGCGATAGTTCGCTGAAGGTGGAAATGGAGGAAGCATATACCTACGGCAATACCATCACAATCAAAGTGACGCCGGACATCTCCGCAGTCAACGCCCTGAGCGCAGAGCCCAACACGGTGGAGCTGATCTATAATGGCAAAGTCATCACCGAAGCCACTGATGAGGACGGGGACGGCGTGTATGTGCTGGAATACCAGACTACGGAAAAGGAACTGCCCATCGGCACATACCAAATCACCATCTCCTTCGGCGGCGACCACAACCTGAACCCGCAGACCTGGACCGGAAACATCACGCTGAACCAGAAGCCCGTTGATGCCGCCATCGCTGGCGCGATCACTAAGCCCTATGACGGCGATGCGGATATTACGCTCAACCTGAATGTGAATGATCTGGAGAGCGGCGACAGCGTGACCGGCACCATGGCCGGCACCTACGACACTCAGGACGTGGGCGATGGCAAGACCATAGCCATCAGCGGAGAACCGAACTGGACTGGGGACAGCCAGTGGTACAACATCACCGTTCCTAAAACCGCCCACCGGCTCCATCACCAGGAGCAGCGGCAGCACGCTGGAAACAACGGTGAAGAACGGCGAGACGGAGACAAAAGGCTTCACCTACGGCGACGACATAATCATTGTTGTCACACCCAAACCGGACAACACGCCGCCC
>OOCT01000840.1_pt1 | contig 16235 bp, 13 predicted proteins | sample 1671851 | NCBI WGS metagenome assembly OOCT01 (sample SAMN06348199, study PRJEB24527) | human gut metagenome | biome: human gut; feature: ankylosing spondylitis patient; material: feces | host: Homo sapiens | place: China | collected 2015-10
TAAAAATTGCATATAACATAAGCACTGCTATGCTTATTATAACAAGTTTCATATAAAGGCTTATATCACTATACATATTCATCATAATATTATTAACTGCACCATTACTATATCTGTCTGTAATGTCGCCTGCTAATAATAGCATCAATAATAATGTACTAATTATCAAACTTTTATTACGGTATATTTCTTTGTCCTTATCATCTAATTCCTTATTAACATTCTCTATCGGTGAAAATCTTAATATTATAAGGCAGGATAATAAATACATTATCCATACAACCGAATTATTGACTTTTAAAGCTTCAAGCATAACTGTAACTAAATATGTCCCAAGAAATACTATATTACATACTAATGGAGTTCTTGCATGATACCCTCCTGTATATATTCTTAATGTAGCATAGATTGTAATAAATATTATGCTTTCAACCAGTCTTGATATTAATATGCCAACAATAAGGACTGTCAACATTCCTGCAATATTGCCGATAAGCACCTGCATACCATACTGGTATACAGGTAGCTCATCTTCATTAATTATGTTCTTCTTCAAAAAAAGAACTGCAATACTATCTGCTATTCTTCCTAGCATTATCCCTATCCCCTTACCTCTCAGTAATACATTGGTATTATCTGTTCTTCTTTAACATAGCTGCTGCCTGTGGTTCCTTTGGCTGATAGCAGCTCCATATTGAAGCGCTGTTTACAGCCTTTTTAGCAGAGTGCTGCGCTGCCTTAGCAACACAATTTAATAATACATTACTCTTCTTCATAGCATCTTACTCCTTTCCTACCCGTTGTTACAAGTATTAATATATCTGATGCTGATAAATCAGCTCTCATTCTATCCACAACTCTCATCCCTTATTCGAGTTAGCACAAAAGCTGATTTAATATTAACATTTATTTCCTACATTTCAATAAGCGTGTCGTGAATTGCAGGTTATATGTCGTGAATTTATCGGTCTCCATAAAGAATAATACTGCAACAAAGAACACAAGTGCCTACTATTGAATATTTAATTCTTCCATTGTACTTCTTCACAACATCATTTACATTTTTCAAGCCATATCCGTGTACCATTTTATCCTTTTTATGTGTATTAAAAAGAGTATCATTCTTAAATGATTTTGCCATATCATCTGTTATATTATTATATATTTTCAAAGAACATACGTCCTCATTCTCATCTATAAATACCTCAACTCTCTTATTATCAACAAATGTCTGAGCCTCAATTGCATTATCAATCAGATTAGAAAGCACACAGAATATATCCACATTTTTAATCAGCTTCAATTCTCCATTGACAACCACAACAAAATCTATATTTTTCTGCAAGGAATTCATTAATAACTATATTATCAGTATACATTTTATCAACTATTATTTTATCCAGATCCCCATCAAACTGGCTAAGGAATTCCATAGCTTCCTCTGTACGCCCATCTTTTAGCATAAGATTAGCTGCAATCAATGTTTTATTCAGCTCATGTTTAATCCTTGATATACGTTCAACATTAGTCTTTATATCCTCAACATTTTCCAGCCTGCTTTTATATGCCTGTTCCATTATTGTCTGCTCCATAAGAGCGTATGTACTGCGTTGTATAATCTCATACAATGCCACACACAGGATAAACATTATTGTTACACATATCATTATTATAATTGAGCGCACTATCATTTTCTCAGCATCACTGTCTGTTGACATCATCTGCACTTCATTGGTAATAATAACAGACATTATCATAGCCGCCATAATTATTACCGTGTCCTTAATATTCACTCCATAGCTGTATCTTCTTAATATTCTTACAAGCATTACCGCAACAACCCATATTGTTATCTGTATGAAAATAACCAGCAGACACTTTTCCGTAGAAGCTGTTCCTGTGAATTCTATAAAATGCACATTATACAATGCTCCCATTATACTGCCCAAAAGTACCGTAACAAATATTATCGTTGCTATAATAAACATTGAAGCATACATTTTCTGAAATATATTGCCATCCATAAAAAGGCATGCATATATGACAAGCATTGCCCACAATATACCAACGCCAAGTCCCTCAAACGGAACAACCATATACTGAATTTCTAGATATGCAAATATTATCGAAACACCTGATATTACTGCAATCTTGGAATTAATCTTTTTATTAATGTTTGCAAGTGTTTCAACTATAAACGAAACTTTATCCATACTTTTCTCCAATCATTTTATCATTTACTATGTATATTCTATCCTGCATACGCTAAACTGTATGTGCCTGTAACGCTTACTATATCTGCATATTCTTTCAGCTTTTTCTATCACTTACTCTTACCGCTCACTATACCCCATAATATATGCCTGCCAGTCCCGTATAATCATTTCCTGCTTATTTCCAGTTATATACAGCTTTGTACCATTATCGATTATTACCACATCATCTTTAATATTAACAATATGTTCCATATTAACAAGGCTTGACCTGTTAATCTTAACAAAGCCTTTAGCTGAAAGCTCCTTCTCTACTCTTGAAATCTTGTCCCTTACAACCCTGCAGTCATCTGTCATATATATGTTCATATCATGGTTAGACATCTCTATATATAATACTGTCGAAAGATTTAACACATGTTTATCATGCATATATGATATTATCTTATCCATTGTAACCTTGATATCTTCTGCATCGTGCTTCTTTCTTATAAATCCAAGCGGTCTGCACACAAATGCTTTAATAGCATATTCCTCATAATTCGTAATATATACAATACCGGCATTTCTGTTCATTCTTGTTATAAGTCTTGCCACGTCCATTCCATATACTTCACCAAATTCTATATCTAAAAAATATATATCTGCTTTATCACTTTCCTTATTCTTAAGACTCTCAATAAGGCTCATATAGTTATCATAATAAACGCAATTGAACAGCTCATCGTATTGGCTTTCCAACACTTTAAGCTGTTCAATAAACTGGGATGCGTACAATCTATCATCATCACATATAACAAACTCCATAATTATCTGCCTGCTTTCGTACATTAATAATATAATGATGTGAGTAGCAAAAATACTTTCTACACGCATATCATAATAGATAATATTATACATAATCTTAGGTTGGTTCGCAATAATGTGGGGTGAAGAATATTGTAATAATTGCAATGATTGTCTGATAATGACTTACTGGGGCATATATGGTAGTTTTTTCTCTCTGGACGAGAGGATATTGTTAGTATATATGTTTGTATTTAATATTTGTGCCTATGAAGGCGTGCTAACGCACTGTTCATAGGCTGGTGGGTGGGAGAAGATGCTTACGCCGTGCAAGTTCCAGAAGCCTCTGGCTTCTGGAACTGTCGGGCTTCGCCCTATCTGACTTAGCTTCAAAGTGATGCTTTGTGCAAGCACAAGCATCACTTTGCTATTAAGTCAGGCACGGCTCATTATATTACATATTCCCAGACTTCGTCTTTGAATACGATTTTTCTATAAGCATCAAACTGTGTCCACTTATTGAAGAATTCATCATTGAGCTGCTTATTAGCAGCTTTAAGATTATCAAGGTCATTTACAAGATTATTGTAATCTTCCTCACTGTTAAGTTTAATAGCAAAACCTCTGCTGTTAATTACTGGAATTCCTGTATATGCATATTCAGAAAGCTTAGTGATTGCCTCTATCTTCTTATCTCTTACCTTAACAGCAACTCTGTCACGAAGAACAATTACATCAAAGTTATCTGGATAGCTGTATGTCTCACCGCTTACGTTAATTACATCCCCTACCTTATATGTCTTGCCTGATGGGCTTACCTTTGTAACCGTGGCACTTTCAAGGTTATAATAATATTCTTCAAATATATCTGCATTTCCTTTAAGACTTCCATTTACAAATGCACATTTTACTTCTTTGTTATCATATGCACTTGAATCTGTAACAACACCACAGGCAGATGTCATATTGCTTATTCTATCTATAAGAATAAGTTCGCCAAGCGTCTTATGTTTTGCAAATTCATCAATAACAACTGCTTCCTGAAGTCCAATATCGCACACTGCTATCTCATTCTTGCTAAGTCCATTAGCTGGAAGGAAATTTCCTGTATTGACATCTATCTTGTACTGAATGTTCTTTAATACACCAAGAACCTGCTTAGTGCCAATCTTAACAATGTAATCCTTACCAACTGTAAGTTCTGCATCGTCCATCCAGAGTATTGTTGCTGTAAGTGACTTGCTTACTGGAAGTGTTGTTCCGCTTGAAAGTACACATCCTCTTGATACGTCAACTTCTTTATCAAGCTGGATTGTAACTGGCTGTCCTTCCTGTGCTGACTGACTATCCTTATCACCAACAAGAATACTCTTAACCTTAGCTGACTCACCACTAGGAAGTGTGATTATATCATCATCAACTGATACAACGCCTGATTCAATCTGACCCTGAAATCCTCTGAAAGTATGGTCTGGACGGCATACTCTCTGAACTGGCATATAGAAGCCTTCTTCCATCTTCTTTTCGCTTACATCCACATTTTCAAGGTAAGTAAGAAGTGCTTCGCCTGGATACCAAGGTGTATTATCAGATTTAACTGTAATATTGTCACCCTCTGTTGCTGATACAGGGATAATCTTTACACTTGCAAGTCCAAGTTCTTTAGATAATTCATCAATCTGCTTAGTTATCTCGTTAAATCTTTCTTCTGAGTAACCAACTAAATCCATCTTATTTACTGCAAATACGAAATATTTAATTCCCATAAGGGCACATATTCTTGCGTGTCTTTTAGTCTGCACAAGAACGCCCTGCTTAGCATCGATAAGAATTATTGCAAGGTCAGCAAATGAAGCACCAACCGCCATATTTCTTGTATATTCTTCGTGGCCTGGTGTATCAGCTACGATAAAGCTTCTCTTATCTGTTGTAAAATATCTGTAAGCAACATCGATTGTGATACCCTGTTCACGTTCTGCCATAAGTCCGTCAAGGAGAAGTGAGTAATCAATAGCACCACCACGGCTTCCCACTTTACTGTCGAGCTCTAAAGCCTTTTCCTGATCGGCATATAAAAGCTTTGAATCATATAATATATGTCCTATTAATGTAGACTTTCCATCATCCACGCTACCGCATGTTATAAACTTTAATAATCCTATCATCTTAGAAATACCCCTCTCTCTTTCTTCTTTCCATACTTCCTGCTGCTTCATTATCTATCACTCTTGTTGTTCTCTCAGAAGATACAGCACTAAGTGTTTCATCAATTATCTCATCAAGAGTAGTAGCATTTGATTCAATACCACCTGTTAAAGGATAGCATCCAAGTGTTCTGAATCTTACATTCTTATATTCAATCTTTTCTCCTTCTCTTAATTTCATACGGTCATCATCAACCATTATAAGCATACCATCTCTTTCAACTACAGGACGTTTCGCTGCATAGTAAAGAGGTACAATATCTATATTTTCTCTCTTTATGTACTGCCATATGTCAGTTTCTGTCCAGTTAGAGATTGGGAATACTCTTATACTTTCACCCTTGTTAATACGTGAATTGTATAACTTCCACATCTCTGGTCTCTGGTTCTTAGGGTCCCACGCGTGGTTTTCATTACGGAAAGAGAATATTCTTTCTTTGGCTCTTGACTTTTCTTCATCTCTACGTCCACCACCAAAAGCTGCTGTGAAACCATATTTATTAAGTGCCTGCTTTAATGCCTGTGTCTTCATAATATCTGTATACACTGAACCATAGTCAAAAGGATTAATTCCTTTCTTAACACCATCTTCATTGATATATTCTAACATTTCAATGCCAAGCTTCTTAGCTGTTTCATCTCTGAACTTAATCATTTCCTTAAACTTCCATGTTGTGTTAACATGAAGGAATGGAAATGGTGGCTTCTCCGGGTAGAATGCTTTCATTGCAAGATGAAGCATTACTGAACTATCCTTTCCTATTGAGTAAAGCATAACTGGCTTTTCACACTCAGCCGCCACCTCTCTTATTATATATATTGCCTCAGCTTCAAGCTGATCAAGATGTGATAATTCTGCCATTGTTTTATCTGTCCTTTCCTTATATATTAGTTTAGAACGACTATCCACTTCCATAGTATGTTTATATGTTTATTAGCTAATAATCATTCAAGTTAAATAAACTATTTTTTATTACAAACGTCAGCTATTAAATATAATATATTCTTTCTGATATCTTTTACTGCATTAATCTTACATCAGTACTTATTAGATTCTTTCTTATTAATTACTATTGTTTCCCTGCTTCCATCTGTCTTATCTATATTCCAGTTAAGGAAGTCACCTTTAGAAATAACGCTCATCTTACTTCCCATACCTCCCATATCTGCTCCAAGATAAAGTGCGATAGCTTCAAACTTACATTCCTTGATACAAGATGAACATCCCCAGCAGTCCTTAGGATACTTCATATATGCTTTCTTATCTTCTCCCATCTTAATAAGACTTCCCGGACAGACGATACTGCATTGTCCGCAGCCAGCACATTTCTCCTTATTAATTACTATGCTCATATGTCTCACCTCTTCCCACAAGATTTCTATATTTCACTTCTATCCTTCCGTCTACCTTTCTTGTATTAACATACTTAAGCCATTCATCTGACTTCTCTGGGTAATCAAGGTTCTCCGCAAAGCTGTGCCATCTTGTTTCTTTTCTTGCTTTCAAATGTTCTATAAGCACCTGACAGACTGTAAGTCTTTCCTTTAATTCATATACAAACATAAGCTCATGATAATCTTTAGCGTTAGCTTTTTCTGAAAGAGTTTCTATCTGTTCAATCTTTTCTTTGGCAAGCTTAAGCTGCTTTCCATTGAACTGGTAATGACTTCCTATACCACCAGCATATGTATCCATAACCTTCTGCATAGCTTCCTCAAGTTCTTCTGTCGAGAAAATGGTATCTTTATCCTCACGGCTAAGATATTCGTTATATTCTTTTATTCTTTCATCAGTAAGCTTGTCTGCATATTCATCAGCTGTGCTCTGTGAAAATAAATTCTCTTTAATGTCCGATTTATTCAATTCCTTAACAATATCTTCTGCCGCAATTTCACCTTCTGCCATAGCACCTGTCACATACTTCTGAGGACATCCTCCTGCAACATCTCCTGCCGCATAAAGACCATTGATTGTTGTCCTTCTGTTAGTATCAACCCAGTAACCACTCGCCGTATGTCCACCTACAATATAAGGCTCTGTTCCTTCTATCTCAACATTCTGCTCACTTGGGTTCTTTCCAGACTCTATCCACTTAAGTGTCTGGCTTGGTGCCATATTAAGGTATGCTTTCTTTAATGACTCGTCCTGCTCACTGCTTATTCCTTCTGTTCTTAAGTAACAAGGACCTCTTCCCTCAATGTTCTCCCTTACAGTTCCGTATACTCTCTGTGAAGTTGTAAGTCCATACCGGTTCTCGTATATCTCACCTAAAGAATTCACCTGCTTTGCGCCAACTCCCTGTGCTATTGTTCCTGTAGGAGCTATTGTATCTTTACATCTTAAAGCTATAAAACGCATTTCAAATGTTGTCATCTCTGCACCAGCATTAATACCCATAGCAAAACCAGCACCTGTATTAAATGGAGGATACCACATTTTATGTCTTGAAAATCCTGGATTGTTAGGCTTATACAGTCCAGCCGCTCCACCAGTCGCACATAATACCTTCTTAGCTCTTATCTCATAAGCTTCACCAGTATCAATATTAAAACCAACAGCACCAAGAATTGTATTATCCTTTACTATGTAATCAGTTATATTAAGTCTGTTAATTACAGTTACATTTTTAAGACTATTTACTGCATCTGCAAGTATTGGCTTAATATTCTCACCATTAATCTTAATATTACGATTGCCCCTTGCAACATATCTGCCATTCTCATCTTTAAGAATTACAAGTCCAAGCTTTTCCATCTTGGCTGTTACTTCGTTAAGTCTTTCTGACATTGTAAGAAGTAAATCTTCCCTCACAATATCGTCAGCATCTTTCTTTGCATATTCAACATAATCCTCTGGCTTTCTGCCTTCAACTATGTAAGCATTTATCGCATTAACACCAGCCGCAAGACAGCCGCTTCTCTTTATATTCGCCTTTTCTGCAATTATAATTGAAGCATCTGACTTTTCCCTTATTGTAAGTGCCGCATAACAGCCTGCTGTTCCACCACCTATAATAAGCACATCTGTTGTTAATCTGTTTAAACCATTAATCTGCATAAACTTTCCTTTCTCATTGTAAAACTTGTCCACAGGTCTTTATCAGATATATACTAATCTGAAGCTGTGCATATACCCACAAAGCATTTAACCTGGCAGAAACATAACTTTAATCTGGTTAAATATAGAATACGTCATCATCCCTCATACCCTTGTTCTCGCAAAGATATGTCTTTTCATCATCAACTGCGTATATTCTATATATAAGAATGTGAACCTTTTCCCCAACCTGTAGCGGCTCTTTCTCAAGTGACCACTCTCCTGTTATCATTGTTCCTCCAATATTAACAGTTACATCAAGATGATTGCCTCTGAAAAGAATATCCTCAACACAACCTTCCTCAGCAGCACTGTTGTACTGCTGGAGCTTTCCATACTTAGAAAGCTTCACAAATTCAGGTCTTATTATTGCTCTTTTAGCTCCCTGTATCTCATCAAAACCTTTTAATTTTGAATAATCATTAACCTCAGAAGCTTTTCCAATGAATTCAACAACAAATGGTGTTGCTGGAGATTTGTATATCTCTATCGGACTTCCCATCTGCTCTATCTTTCCGTGGTTAGTAATTATAATCTCGTCAGCTACTTCAACAGCTTCGTCCTGATCGTGTGTGACGAATATGCTTGTTATTCCAAGCCTGGTAACCATACTTCGAAGCCACGTTCTAAGTTCTGTCCTTACCTTTGCATCAATCGCCGCAAATGGTTCATCTAACAGAAGCACTGATGGATTAGGTGCTAACGCTCTTGCAAAAGCTACTCTCTGTCTTTGTCCACCTGATAACTGGTTAGGATACCTTTTCTCAAGACCAGAAAGTCCTGTTATATCAAGAAGCTCTGTAACCCTTTTCTTAATCTCATCTTTTGGAACTTTCTTAAGCTTAAGTCCAAATGCTATATTATCATAAACTGTCATATGTCGAAAAAGAGCATAGTTCTGAAATACGAAACCAATCTCTCTTTGATTAGCTGGTACATCATTAACTCTCTTTCCATCAATATATATATCTCCAAAGCTTGGTGTTTCAAGACCTGCAATCATTCTTAATATTGTTGTCTTACCGCTTCCCGAAGGACCAAGCAATGCAACAAGCTTTCCCTTTTCTATTCCGAAATTCACATTATCAGATGCACGAAAGTTTCCATACTGCTTAAAAATATTCTTCATCTCAACGTACATTACTTTTGCCCTCCTTTCTTATAATCACTTTGTCTGTGTTCAAATATATTCCTTAATACAAGAACTATAATCGCTATAATTACTAATATTGATGATACTGCAAATGCCGATGTTATTGATGTATCTGTACCCGACATATACAGTGCATCTATCTCAAGTGGAAGCGTGAATGTCTCTCCTCTTGTCTTTGATAATGCATTAACCGCACCGAACTCTCCTAATGCTCTTGATGTACATAGAATTATTCCGTATATCAACGACCATTTTATATTAGGAAGAGTTATCTTAAAAAATATTGTAAAACCATTAGCACCCATTAAAGCCGCCGCTTCCTCCTCGTCCTTTCCGAGTGAGTTAAGCACTGGTATTATCTCTCTTGATACATATGGAAATGTAACAAATATTGTAGCAAGCACAACTCCCGGTATCGCAAAGGCTATTCTTATATTGCTTCCTGTAAACTCATTAAACCATCTTATAACAGGATAGAAAAAACCAAGTCGTCCAAATGTCATAAGAAACGCAAGACCAACAATAACCGGTGATATAGAAAATGGTATATCAATAAGTGTCGCAAGCACCTGCTTGCCTTTAAAATCAAATCTTGTAAGTAACCATGCCGCTATAATTCCAAATAATGTATTAATAACAACTGCAGCAACAGCAGCAATAATTGTTACCTTCAACGCACTCAAAACATATGGAGTTGTTATTGATTTAATGTAAAAACTAAAGCCCTCTTTTAATGAACTTGCTATTATTGATAATAGAGGCATAATCAGCATAACTGTTATAAACAAAACAGTGATAAGAATACATATGCTTCTTGTTCTTCTTTTTCTTTTTTCAAGCTTATCATTCTCGCTCATATTTAACCTCCATTTTCTCTACATTGTACGCTTTGCCTGCCTCATCTGTATTATATTAATGATAAGAAGTATCAGAAAAGATATTATAAGCATAACAAGTGCAATCGCTGTCGCCGAAGCATAATCAATATAATTAAGCTTCTGCATTATTACATAGGATACAACCTGTGTATGTTCTTTGGCACTGTTGCCTGATATGTATATAACGCTTCCATATTCTCCTATTCCCCTTGCAAATGCAAGTCCGAAGCCTGTAAGAAGTGCCGGGCTGATTTCTGGAAGGATTACTTTAAAAAATGTCTTTGATGGGCTTGCACCTAACATATATGCTGCTTCCTCATATTGAGAATCCATCTTTTCAAGAACAGGCATTACCGCTCTTACAACAAATGGAATTCCTACAAACACAAGTGCTGTAATAAGTCCAAGATGTGTGTAAGATACCTTTATACCTATTGAAGCAAGCGGTTTGCCAAGTATTCCGGTTTCAGAATACATTTTCGATAATGTAATACCAGCTACCGCTGTTGGAAGTGCAAATGGAAGTTCTATAAGTCCGTCAAGCACTCTTTTTCCAGCAAAATCGTATTTAACAAACGTCCATGCAATTATTGTTCCAAACACGCAGTTGATTACTGCCGCTATGAATGAACATCCAATGCTTGTAACAAAAGCATTGACGACATTCTGCTTAGTAACCAGCCTTATAAATTCGGCTGGTGGAAGCTTAAGTGAATATACCATAACCGAAGCAAGTGGAATTAATACTATAAGTGATAACATAGTAACTGTAATTCCAAGTGTTAAATGAAATCCCGGTATAACACGTACTTTTTTATCTTTACCGAATTTTCTGCTATTCTTTATTTCATCAAACGCTGTATCATAGTCTGGCTGTTTATTATTATCAATTGTTCTATCAGTTGTTATAGATTTCATCAAACCAGCCTCCATCATCAAAATATATCTTGTATGCCTGAGTCCAGCCGCCGTAATCAGCTATTGTATCAAGCTTTATTGTAAGATTGAATTTACCACTATATTCATTCAATACCTCTTCATCTGTTGGTCTGTATCCATAATCTGCGGCTATTCTTTGTGCCTGCTTTGAATACAGGAATGATAAATATTCGCTTGCAAGCTCCTCTGTCTTGTTGACTTTAACATTATCATCTACAACTGCCACACTTGGCTGTGCGAGAATACTTACAGATGGTGTGACAATCTCATATTCATCAGGATATGAAGCTAATGATGTAAGTGCCTCATTCTCCCAGGCAATAAGCACATCGCCTTTTTTATTCTCAACAAATGTTGTTGTTGAGCCCCTTGCTCCGGAATCCAGCACTGATACATTAGCATACAGCTTTCCTAAGAATTCCTTCTGCTTATCTTCACTGTTATACTTATCTCTTGCATAGCTTAATGCCGCAAGGAAATTCCAGCACGCTCCACCACTGCTCTTAGGATCTGGTGTTATAACCTCAACACCATCTTTAATTAAATCATCCCAGTCTGATATATTAAGCGGATTGCCCTTTCTTACAAGAAATACAATCGTTGAAGTATACGGAGATGAGTCTTTATCATATTCGTCCTTCCAGCCTGCATCAATAAGACCTGTATTCTCTATAAGCGATATATCATGTTCAAGTGCAAGTGTAACAACATCTGCATTACAGCCTTCAACTACTGAGCGTGCCTGACTTCCTGAACCTCCGTGAGATTGTATAACCTTTATCTGCTTTCCGTATTCAGCCATATAGTAATCGGCAAAGACTTTGTTATATTCCTCATAGAACTCTCTTGTAGGGTCATAAGAAACATTAGTTATTGTAAGTCCATCTCTCTTACTGCCACAGCCTGCCGCTATATATGTCATCGTAATACACATAATAAGAAGCATACATAATTTATACCTTTTTTTATTAGAATGTCCGTTATGTTCAAGATATTTCATAGGTCTGCTCCTTTCTTATGGGCTTTAAATTTATTATATACCCACCATTCATACATACATAGTGTGTTAGTATGTTTATTACTTAAAAAATATTGCCAGACACCTTTGCTGCTGTCTGGCAACCCTTGGAAATTATTGATATAATAAACCTTATTTCCTATAAAGTCAATATGTTTATGTGTTTATTTTGAAATTATTTTAAATCTATGTTTACAGCCTCTCCTGTCACTATGACTGCCGGTGATGTTATGCCTGCTTCTCTTACCTTTAATTCAATATCAGCAAGTGTACCTTTGACTATTCTGTATGTATCATCAAATCCACCTGTAATAACTGCCGCTGGAGTGTTCTTAGGCTTACCTCCGCTTACGAGTGCCTCAGTTATCTGTGCAAGATGTGTAAGTCCCATAAGGTATATACAAGTTCCATTCATAGAAGCTGAATTTCTTATTTCTTCATAAAGTGAGTCCATATCTTTGGTATGTCCTGTGACAACACTAAAGCTTCTACTTACATCCCTATGTGTAACTGGTATGCCTGCCATTGCAGGAACTGCTATTGCTGATGTTACTCCTGGTATTTCTTCTGTTTCTATGCCATTTGACTTAAGATAGAGCATTTCTTCTCCACCACGTCCGAATACATATGGGTCACCACCCTTTAATCTGACAACAAGCTTTCCTTCATTGGCTTTCTTTAAAAGGAGTTCGTTAATTTCTTCCTGTGCCATACTGTGTCTTCCATTTCTCTTGCCAACATATATCTTTTCACAGCTTTCAACACAGAATTCCATAAGGCGGTTATCAATCAGGTCATCATATACAAGCACCTGTGCCTTCTTTATGGCATTTAACGCCCTTACAGTTATAAGATCATAAGTTCCACAGCCTGCACCAGCAATTACAACCTTGCCCTTGCTGTAAGAATATTTCCCATCTGCCTTTGTTTCAGCATTTGTATTATCTTTACCAGTAATCCTCTCACTTACTTTATTAATAACATCCTGTAATTCGTCCTTGTCAAGCTCTCTGCCAAGCACCATACATTTTCTTGCAGCTTCCTTGAATATATCAGCTCTCATAGAGGCATCATCTACATTCTCTTTAATACTATCCCTGATTGAACCAAGATACATAAGTATATCTTCAATATCCGCAGGAAGCTCCTGTGCTATTCTATTCTTAATATCTGCCGCAACATAAGGACTTGCTCCCTGGGTAGATATTCCTATAGATAAATCTCCTGCTTTGTATACAGACGGAAACAGAAAATCACAATTATCCTTATCGTCTACCGCATTTATAAAAATGTGGTATTTGCGGCATACGCCTGCAACATATGCGTTAAATTTTGCATCATCTGTAGCAGCTATACAGAATGAACATCCGTCCAGATCTGAATTAACAAATTCTCTTTCAATAATATTAATGCCTTCAATGCTCTTTATGCTATCGCTTACCTTTCTTGCAACAACTGTAAGTTCCGGCTCATATGCAAGAAGCTTGCTTATTTTATGCTCTGCTATTCTGCCTCCTCCGATAACAAGACCTTTCTTTCCTTTAATGTCAATAAAAAACGGAAAATAACCCATAGTAATTCCTCCTGAATATTTTACCTATCAATGTACAATATATCCACTAACTGCTTGTAGGCTTCACCCCACTTCGCATTAGGTTTTAAATTATAAAGCTTCTTATCAAGAACATAGTAACGTCCCTGCTTTACAGCAGTTAATGACGACCACGCCGGATTAGATGTAAGAAGCTTATCTATATTGCGGATAGCCGCATCTGTATCGTTGCCCTGTGTTGTAACAAATATGTAATCAGGGTCAGCTACTACAATTGCCTCAAGGCTTAAATCATCAAGCAATGATGTATCTGAGTCTGCTATATTAACACAGCCCAAATCCTTTAATATCTCACCGCCTACTGAGCCTTCGCTCTGCTTTGCCTTGACACTGCTTGATGAAGTTCTTATAAATAATATCTTTGGATTGCTGCCATCAGCTCTTGATTTTATAGTATCTATCTGCTCTTTAACATCTGTTCCATTAGTCTTATACAGATCTCTCCTGCCTGTTATCATAGTACATTTGTCAAGCATATTAAGATACTGCTCAAAATTAGATACATCAAAATATGCTACTGTTATTCCTGCATTTTCAAGTGTCTGCATAAGTGCTATATTAGAATCTGTATTACAGCTTGCAATAACAAAATCTGGTCTTGAAGCTATAAGAAGTTCCACATTAGGATTTAGTATACTTCCAATATTGACAACATCACTTGAAAGCCCTAAATCAAAATTAGTCCATGTATCATTAGCTGTTGCCACTACACTTCCACCAGCAGATATCCATACATCTGCAAAACTTCCTATAAGTGTTGCTGTTCTTTTATAAGAAGTTACTGTAACTGTTCTTCCATAATCATCTATAAACGTATATGGATTGTCAGCTGAAGCACCTGCACCGACATTATAACCAGAATTATCTACATTAACATCTTCTGTTGCAGTTCCACAGCCTACAAAAGCAAACACCATAACTACAACAAGTGCAAGTGATATTAACCTTTGTATTTTGTTAGTTATTTTTCTTTTTGTCATTAATTAAATCTCCGTTCTTAAATATTGTATATATAATGCTTGGGTGAAAAGCCCCCAGCTTATGATACCTACGGATTGTTCCGTACTGCACACATACAATTCTACACTGGTATTATAGATATTTAATAATCTGTTGTAAGATAACTCGTAACCGCATATACAACATTTCCATTATATATAAGCCTTGACCAGCCGGTATCACCTATTCCTGTTCGCAATGCTATATCTCCATTATCAAGCACATCTACAATATCACCTGATACTTCTGGGATACTTCTTAGATTAACCGGCTCTTTAGCAGTTACCTCCTCATTAACACTGTTAAAGATAATTCCCAATTCAGCTGTATTAAGGCTCTGCTGTGTCTGTCCCGACACTGATGCCTGTGTGCCATAATTATAATTAAAGCTTGAATTGTAATTAAAATAAGCAACATTTACGTCAACATATCCTGATATTCCATCTATTCTGGCATTATTAGTATACTGCCACATAGCACACGCACCTGTGTATGAAGGATGTTCTACTGCTGGATATGTTCCCTCTTTATAAGATGCCACCCATATCGGATATCTGGCTTCTATATCCTGTATATTCCATTCCTTATTATTAACAATCTGACCCTTGCCAGCATATAACATGGCATCGTAGCCTTCTCTGTCCACAGTATCCATAAATGCAAGTGCATTGTTAGTTCTTTCTTCATTACTAAGATTATACATTCTGCTTGAAGGATTATTATAATCTTCACAATTGTATACAACAGGGTATGTTATGTCATAGGCTGATATATAATCTATGACCCAGCGTGCTTCCTCTATTGCTTCGTCCTCGTCAACCGCTGTCGAAAAGAAATACACACCTATATCTATGCCCGCTTTCTGTGCTCCCTCAAGATTGTATGACGCATATTCATCTTCGCATATAGTTCCATATATATCTGTACGGTATCCAACTCTTATCATCGCATAATCAATTCCGCTTTCTGCGACTTTATTCCAGTCAATCTTTCCCTGCCATTTGGATACATCAATGCCATTGGAATATGCCATATTATCATTAGAAAATGTTGTTATATTAAGCTCTATCCCATTCTCACTTAATTCCTGTGACATATTATCCGACTGTGGGTCACCATCTGCTAATTCAACATATGAATTATCTGCATCCGCACTGTTACCAGGAATCCCATAAGTGCTGTCAGCTACCTGTATTGTATTACTCACTAAAACATCTTTGCTCGCCTTTCTTTTATTAGTAACCTTGATAACAGGTATGCTTACACATACCCCGGCTGTTACTAATATCAATACAACTACCAGTACTGCTGCTATGTGATGTCCTTTACGTTTTAC
>OOCT01000844.1_pt1 | contig 16115 bp, 12 predicted proteins | sample 1671851 | NCBI WGS metagenome assembly OOCT01 (sample SAMN06348199, study PRJEB24527) | human gut metagenome | biome: human gut; feature: ankylosing spondylitis patient; material: feces | host: Homo sapiens | place: China | collected 2015-10
GGTAGACCAGCTGCTCCGCAAGGTCTGCACCCTGGGGTGAAAACTGATTCCAGGAAAAATGTCCTGGGGATCATCCTGGCTGCCGCCGCTGCTATCTTATGTACGATCATCGACCAAGTGATGAAGGAGGAATGAGTGATGAAAGAGGAAACCTATGTCTGCGCGATCTGCGGACGTGAATACCTTATCTCCCAGCGGGAAGAGTTCGACGGGCAATTCCTTTGCCCCCGCTGTTTTGCAGAGGAGACCGTGACCTGCCATGTCTGCGGAGAACGGATCTGGACCGACGATAATGCCGGGAACAGTGACACGCCGCTCTGCGAGCGTTGCTATGACCGCTATTACACCAACTGCGTCCGCTGCGGGGAGCTGCTTCACAACGACGAAGCCTACTATGACCGGGATGACCCGGACGAGGAAGAGCCGCTCTGCCATGCCTGCTATACTCGGACCGCCGGAGAACGGGCCATTCAGGACTACTGCTACAAACCGGAGCCGATTTTCTATGGAGACGGCCCCAGGTTCTTTGGCGTGGAACTGGAAATTGATGGCGCTGGGGAGTATGGCTCCAACGCCAAAAAGCTCCTGCGGATCGCCAACGAGGAAGAGGAACGGATCTACTGCAAGCATGATGGCTCTCTGGAAGAGGGATTTGAGATCGTCACGCACCCCATGTCCCTGAGCTACCAGCTCCGGCAGATGCCCTGGGAGCAAATCTGCAAAGAAGCCGTGGAGCTGGGCTACACCAGCCATCAGGCCGGGACCTGCGGCCTTCACATCCATGTGAGCCGTCTGGCCTTTGGAGAGACCGAGGTACAGCAGGACGCCGCCATTGCCCGTGTCCTGTACTTTTTCGAGAAGCACTGGGAAGAGCTGCTGAAATTCAGCCGCCGGACACCCCATCAGCTGGAACAGTGGGCGGCTCGGTATGGCTATAAGGAGCAGCCCATGGAGATCCTGGATCACGCCAAGAAGGGGTATCACGGCGGGCGCTATACCTGCGTAAACCTCACCAACCGGGACACCATCGAATTCCGGATGTTCCGGGGAACCCTCAAATACAATACCCTGATCGCCACGTTGCAGCTCGTTGACCGGATCTGTGACGTGGCGATCTATCTGTCTGATGACGAGCTGAAAGCCCTGTCCTGGACCACCTTTGTCTCCGGCTGTCAGGCCACAGAGCTGGTGCGGTATCTGAAAGAGCGGCGTCTGTATGTCAATGAGCCGGTCATGGCGGAAGTGGAGGTGTGAAGATGTGCTGCCTGTTTGGATTGATTGACATGGAGCTGCGCTTCACCGGGAAGGAGAAGTCCAAGCTGCTCCATGCGCTGGCCTCTGCCAGTGAGACCAGGGGAACGGACGCCACCGGTGTGGCCTACGATTCCGGCAGGAATCTCCACATCTATAAGAAACCCATTCCCGGCCACAAGCTGAACTTCTATATCCGTGATAACTCCCGCTTCGCCATGGGGCACACCCGCATGACGACCCAGGGCAGTGCCAGAAAGAACTATAACAACCACCCGTTCCGGGGGATCACGCAGACAGGAACCTTTGCCCTGGCCCACAATGGCGTTTTAGACAATGACATCAGCCTGCGGAAGAGCCTGCATCTTTCCAGAACCAGGATTGAGACGGACAGCTACATCGCCGTCCAGCTGATTGTGCAGAAGGGCATTCTGAACTTTGACAGTCTCCGGTATATGGCGGAGCTGCTGGAAGGCTCCTTCACAATTACGGTGCTGGGGGATGACGGAGACCTGTACATCGTCAAGGGGGACAACCCCTTCTGCCTGTATTTCTTCCCGGACTGCGGTCTCTATCTCTATGCCTCAACGGAAGAAATCCTTCGTCAGGCGCTCCGGAAGATTCAAGTACCGCTTGGAAAGATCCGGAAGGTTCCTGTCCAGTGCGGAGAGATCCTGCGGATCAACCAGACTGGGCGGCTCGACCGGGAGACCTTTGATGACAGCAAGCTGTTCCGATCCAGATACCCCCGATTCCTGATGAACGATCCATACTGCCGCAGTTTCCCCCATGCGGAAAAAGACACGACCCATTTGGATGAACTGAAAACCGTGGCGCTGGCCTTCGGGTATTCTCCGGAGGATATTGACCTGCTGGCCGCCCAAGGCTTCACCGCTGATGAGCTGGAAGACCTGTTTTACAGCGGTGAGATCTGATCCATTCCCCATCGGGAGTGGACGCAAAAAAAGAATCGCTTGTCAAAGCGATTCTTTTTTTGCATTCATTGCCATGATAAAGGTTTTCAGAAGCTGTTCCGCATAGGCCTGCTCAGAGGAGGAACAGCTACGGAGCAGCTGCGTGATGGGGCTGGAACTCTCGGTGTTCTCCCTGCCAAAAAGGATGAAATCCGTGGACAGGCGCAGGACCTCAGAGATCCGGCACAGGGTCTGGACGGACATCCCCTTGACACCCAGCTCAATATCCGAGCAGAATTTCGGCGTCACGTCCAGCAGCTCCGCGAACTGCTCCCGTGTGTACCCCAGAAATTCCCGCTGCCTGCGAATTCTCCCGCCGATTGATACCCAGTCCATAGCGCCCCTCCGTTTTTCATCAGTTTAACCCGGAGAGTTTTATCTATAAATGAACTTTTGGGGTTGAATGGATATAACTTTTAGGGTATAATGACGTTGAACTTTCAGCGCAATTTTTTTACATGGACAAAAAGTGTCTATGTCCGCTGCTATGATAGAGACAGGAGGTGGTGGCGTGGAGACAGACAAGAACAGCCGCCTGCTGTATCTCTATGAGACGCTGGTCCACGGGGAGGGATTGCAGAAAAAAGAAGCCGCTGCTCGCTTTGATGTCAACGAGCGCAGCATCCAGAGGGACATCGACTGCCTGCGGAATTTTTTTGCCGGTCAGGACCCCCCGCAGGAAATCTTATACAACGCGAAGGAGCAGCGGTATGAGCTGACCTCCGCTGCTGGGAGCTTCCTCACCTGCGGGGAGCTGCTGGCGGTATGCAAGATCCTGCTGGACAGCCGCTCCATGCCGAAGGCGGAGATGGACGCGATCCTGGATAAGCTCCTGAGCCGGTGTGCCTCCCCGCAGAGCCGGAAGCTCCTGGAACAGATTTTGGCGAACGAGCGGTTCTACTATGTGGAGCCGCATCATGGGAAATGGCTCTCAAACCAACTTTGGACACTGGGGCAGGCAATTTGGAGCCATTCCGCGATCGAGGCGGTCTACCGCACCCAGCAGGGAGAGCAGAAAATCCGGCGGCTCCAGCCTGTGGGCCTGCTGTTTTCGGAATTCTACTTCTATCTGACCGCCTTTATCGAGGGCATCGACCGGGCAGAGCACTTTGAGAACGCCGATGATCCCTTCCCTACGATCTACCGGGTGGACAGGATCGAGAAGATCCGGGTGCTGGACGAGCACTTCCAGGTGCCATACAGCCGCCGTTTCTCTGAGGGGGAGTTCCGGAAGCGGGTCCAGTTCATGTGCGGCGGGAAACTGGAAACGGTGTGTTTCATCTATAAAGGGCCATCCGTGGAGGCGGTACTGGACCGGCTCTCCACGGCGGAGATACTCAGTGAGCACGACGGATGTTATGAGGTCCGCGCGGAGGTCTTTGGCAAGGGTATTGAAATGTGGCTGAGAAGCCAGGGGGACTATATTCAAAAAATATGACAGGGGAGGAAAAGAAAAATGCAGCCTTACGCAGCAAAGGTGGTCAAGGACTTTGTGCCAGACTATCACGGAAATATTTTTGATGACATCTTCGAGCAATATGAGCGAGTGATTATTGAGAGCCTGATTACATCCTTTGGCTTAGATTTTATTGTGAAAGATCAATACGGCGGAGATGTCGATACGATCCTCAATGTGAGAAAGATTGGGGAATATCCTGACATACAATACAAGAGCAAATTAAATGCACAGGCCTACTCGGCGCAGGAATCTTATAGTAAGCAAGTTAAAGTATCATACGACTCCCAAAAAGAGTTTATTCAGGAAAATGCTCGCATAAAAGAACAGAAAGTGTCTGGACAGCTTACGGATTCATATACCGGTGCAAAAGCATCCAGAAACGCAAATATCGACTTGGACCATGTCATTGCAACGGAAGAAATTCATCGAGACCGTGGTCGTATACTAGCTGGTCTCGATGGGAAAAAGTTAGCAAACTGCCCCGAAAATTTACGACCAACTGATAGAAGCATTAACCGGTCTATGAAAGAGAAGTCTATTCCAGATTACTTAGAATGGTTAGACGCAAATAAAGAAAAACGCGATGCCAGAATTTCCACATTAAAAAGCAAGTCTGAATTGACCGATAAAGAAAAATCAGAGCTATATAAATTAGAAAAGCAAAATGAAATTGATCCTCAAATGATGCTCCAGGCTGACCACTCGGCCAGAGCATCTTATGAAGCGAAGCTCCGGACGGCTTACTATACAAGCCCTCGCTTTGCAAAGGATCTCGGACTGGCTGCCGCAAATGTCGGCGTTCGTATGGGTGCGCGACAGGTGTTTGGCTTTATTTTTGCCGAGGTATGGTTTTCAGTCAAGGCGGAATTGCAAAAAACAGAAGATCCCTTTTCTTTTGAAAAACTCTATACCTCTATTGGAAAAGGAGTTGAGCGTGGAATTTCCAACGCAAAGGTCAAATACAAGGATCTGATTGGAAAATTTGGAGAGGGTATCACAGCCGGAGCATTGTCGAGCCTTACCACAACGCTTTGCAACATCTTTTTTACAACGGCTAAACACACGGTGCGCATTATTCGCCAGTCCTGGGCTTCCATGGTTCAGGCAACTGAGATCATTCTGTTTAATCCGGATGACCTGCTATTTGGCGACAGGCTCTGCGCTGCCACAAAGATTTTAGCTGTCGGCGGAAGTGTGGTAGTTGGTACCACAGTCAGTGAGCTGATTGCCAAGACCCCAGTCGGAGTGATCCCTGTTGTCGGGGATATTGTTCAAGCATTCTGCGGAACACTTGTCTCTGGTATTATGAGTTGCACCCTCCTTTGCTTTATTGATAGAAGCCAGATGGTGTGGCAGCTCATTGAAAAATTTAATCAGGTCCCAACTATGAGCACCAACACGCACTATTTCCGTGAGCAAGCAAAGCTTTTTGAGGCCTATGCCGCTGAACTGCAAAAAATCGACAGCCAGCGATTTTCAGAAGAGACGGCAGTTTATCAGAGCATCGCAAATGAGATCGACCATGTGGGGACAGAGCAGGAACTCAATGTGTTACTCAAAGACATTTTCAAAAAACATCATATCCCACTCCCCTGGCAGGGTGACTTCAGTGCTTTCATGATGGATAAGCGCCAGCACCTGGTTTACGAATGAGAAAACGTCATGTTCGAGTGTGATTGCTGCGGAGCCTGCTGCCGACACCTGGATCTATCTAAGTTGTATGCAGAGCTGGATCGAGGCGAGGGCACCTGCAAATATCTGTCTGGAAACCTGTGCAGCATTTATGAGAAACGTCCATTGCTGTGCAGAGTAGACGAGTGCTACCAGAAATTCTTCAAGGAAGTGATGTCCATCGATACATATTATCGCCTAAACTACGAGGCCTGTCAGGCACTAAAGAATTTAGAAAAATAGGAGGATGTACTTATGCCATTACCCGCAATTTTAGGAGTTGCCGCCGCGATTGCCGGAGCGACCGGTATTGGGAGCGCAATTCATGGCGGCGCTAAAATGAAAAAAGCTAATGACACCATGAACGAAGCCAAAATGGAACATCAGGCAAATATTGCAGCTTTTGAGGCTCTCAATGAAGAAACAACCTCGGCGATGGACCAGTTGGGCAAACAAGAACTGGAGATTCTGAAAAGTTTTGAAAAATTTGCTTCTATTTTTGAACGTATTCAAAACAAGCCAGAGTTCAAAACATACCAGCGTGGGGATGTGGAAATTCCTGCGTACAATGCGGAAGACTTAAAAGAGGTCTCCATTGGCGCTGGTGTTCTGCTGGGAGGCCTTGGTGGTGCAGCATTGGGCACAGCAGGCGCGTTTGCTGCCAGTGGAGCAACAACAGCAGCTGTTATGGCACTTGGAACGGCATCGACTGGGACAGCCATTGCGTCTCTTAGCGGAGCTGCTGCCACAAATGCAACACTTGCCGCCCTTGGCGGTGGAGCTTTGGCTGCTGGCGGAGGAGGAATTGCTCTGGGAACGACGATCCTAGGGGCTACAACTCTAGGTGCGGGAATTCTGGTTGGCGGAATCATTTTCAATCTAGTTGGGAAAAAGATTTCCGACAAAGCGGACGAAGCCATGGAGCAAATGAAAAAGGCTAAGAAAGAGATTGATACGATCTGTACCTATCTCACAGACTTGTATGAGACAGAGAAAAAGTTTGAAAAGTCCCTGTCTGCTGTCAATCACGTCTATCAGCGGCATTTGGAGCAGCTTGGGAATCTCGTCATTCTGAATGGGAAAACCGACTGGGAGACCTATACAGATGCCGAGAAGACCCTGACCGAAAACACCGCTCTTCTGGTAGGAATCCTCTTCAAGATGTGCAAAGTGCGGCTTGTGCTGACTTCCGAAGGAGCCGCCAGCGTCAATAGGGTCAACCATGTTGAAGCTGAAAGGGCAATCCGTGATGCAAACGAGTTTTTGAATAGCACTGGTCTCGCAGCTTTAGCTTGATAGAGCACGCGGAGGTTGTAGGCAAGCCTACAACCTCCGCGCTCCCATACCGCCAAAATTTTGCCTTTCGGCGCCCTGTCGGGAAGGCGTCAAATGAAGGCCTACAACCCCCGTCCAACCAGGGGGTTGCACGGCCTTCATTTGACGCGGCTTAAGCTGCGATGTCTCTGACGCTACCAAGGGAGGATGATTGCTCAGCGTGGTGCCGAAATGGTGCTTTTGCCGATCTGTGGTTATATGAAGCCAGAAATTCACCAGTGTAAAGAAAAATGGATTTCTTCTATTATATAGCTACTTTCCATGGCAAAATAAAACGTTATGCACAAATATGAGCAAATATTTTATGCATTATTCCCCTCGAAATCAGTTTGCGAGCAATCGCACGAGGGTTCGAATCCCTCCCGCTGCGCCAAAATGAATGACCCTGCCTGATTTGGGCGAATGCTTGGCGTTATTTTGGGTCAGGCAGGGTTATTTTAAGTATGAACCCCTTGCATTGCAAGGGGTTCATACTTTCTTGTATTAAACACTTATGCTGCAGGCAAAGTACAAAACATTGAAATGATAGAGGTCAAATCCCTGTTATGCCACTGAAATATGGTCCACAAAAGAATTTTCTAAGGCAGAAGATATGATTTGTGAACTTGGCCTGAAATAAGTGTGATTTGCGGCACAAGGACTCCCTATACCTGCGGTTAATTTGAATGTCTGCATCCTTCTTCCCTGTTCTTCGTATGCCAAACCTCAGCCATAGGAGATCTGATGGATTTTTCAGAAGAGGTTGAGAACATCTGCGGGTTCTGATATAATGGAAGAAACAGATGTTCGACAGGGAGGACGCCACGATGACCGATTTGCTCTCCGGCCTCAACGCTGCCCAGCGCCAGGCTGTGACCGAAACCGAAGGATTTGTCCGTGTCATTGCCGGAGCCGGCTCCGGCAAGACAAGGGCGCTCTCCCATCGTTTTGCCTTTCTGGTGAACGAGCTGGGCATCCTGCCGGGAAATATCCTCTGCGTCACCTTCACCAACAAATCCGCAAATGAGATGCGCCAGCGCATCCACATCCTCACCGGCGACAATGACACGGGCTATATCAACACCTTCCACGGTTTCTGCGTCTCCGTGCTCCAGGAGGACAGCTACGCCGTCCAGTATCCCAAAAGCTTTCTGGTGCTGGACAACGCGGACATCGACGCTATGCTCCAAATCATCTACGAGGAGCGGGGATTGACGCTGCGGGATATGACCTTCTCCGCAGCCCGGGACATGGTCGAGATGCAGAAGCTGTTCAAGCGTCCGGACTACTATCTGGATATGATCGCCATGCCTCTGGACACGCTGAAGGAGAAGTATGACCAGGCGGACACCCCGGCAGACATCATTTTCTACGGCTATCTGTATCAGGAGAAGAAGTGTTTCGGACTGGATTATAACGACCTGATCAAGTTCTCCCTGTATATTTTCCAGCAGCATCCTGACATTCGGCTCAAGTGGCAGCAGCGGCTGGAGTACATCATGATCGACGAGTTCCAGGATATCGACCAGCTTCAGTACGAGCTGATGGAGGTTCTGTGCGGTTACCACAAGAACCTCTTCATCGTGGGAGACCCGGACCAGACCATCTACACCTGGCGGGGCGCCGACGTGAAGTACCTGCTGGACTTTGACAAGAAGTTTCCGGGGACAAAAACGATTCTAATGATGGAGAACTACCGCTCTGCGCCGGAGATTCTCTCTGCCGCGAATTCCCTGATCGACAAGAACCGGACTCGTATCAAAAAGGAATTGCAGCCCACGCTGCCCTCCGGCAGTCCGGTCATCTGCCACTTCGCGCAGACCCAGGAGGCGGAGGCCGAATGGATAGCGGGGGAGATGAAGGAGCTTCACGAGGCGGGCACGCCATACCGGGACATGACGGTGCTCTACCGGGCCCACTATGTGACCCGGGCGGTGGAGGAAGTCCTGCTGGGAGAGAAGATCCCCTATACGATTTACAGTGGCGTCCAGTTCTTTGACCGCATGGAAATCAAGGACGCCCTCTCGTACTTGCGGATGATTGCCTACAAGGACGACCTTTCCTTCCGGCGGATCGTCAACGTCCCCAAGCGGAATCTTGGGAAGCGGCGGATGGCATTTTTGCAGGAGTACGCAGAAAGGCAAGGCCGCTCCCTGTATCAGGCGCTGCAGGACAATCTGGAGGACCCACTTTTCAAAGGAACAGGCGCCGGAAGGTTTGTCGGCCTGATAGAGTCCTTTGCCGCCGGATATGGGGGGAGACCGGTGTCCGAGGTGCTTTCGGCCCTCCTCAATGAGAGCGGCTACGAGAAGATGCTCCGCACCGAGGGCAGCCAGGAACGGCTGGACAATCTGGCGGAGCTGAAGCAGTCGGTATATGAGTATGAGACCACCTGCGGGGAGGAGGTCACCCTGGAGCACTATCTGGCCCATGTGGCTCTGTTCACCAATGCCGACACGGCGGAGCAGGGAGACAAGGTGAGGCTGATGACCGTTCACGCCGCCAAGGGCCTGGAATTTCCCTATGTGTTCCTCTGCGGCATGAATGAGGGGATCTTCCCCTCCCGGAAGGTGCGGACGCAGCAGGCCATGGAGGAGGAGCGGCGGCTGGCGTTTGTGGCGCTGACACGGGCGGAGAAGGGACTGTACATCTCCGAGGCAGACGGACGGAACTTCGACGGCACCCCCCGGTATCCCTCCCGCTTTCTTCTGGACATCGACCGCAATCTCCTGGCCTTCACCCGGCCGCCGGAGGAGGGCTTGATCCGGGCGGCCCGGGACTATATCGGCCACAGCCAGACCTATCTGCCGGAGACCGACGGGAACATGGCATTCTCCGTGGGGCAGCGGGTGAAGCATATTCTGTTCGGCTCCGGTACGGTGCTGGATGTGGACATGGACAAGGGTGCTCATGTGGTACAGTTCGATGAGATGGAGACGCCCCGAAAGATATCCTTCCGGGCGAAGCTGGAACGGATTTGACAAATCCTGGGAGGGATGGACGGGGGCTCCTGCCGCAATGCCGATCATTGGCGGGCCCGGGTGGAAGGAGCCCTGCCTCCAAAGCAAACCAGGCTCTCCGGAAAGGGAAACAGCTCCCGCTTTTCAAGCCATTCCTTTGAAAAGCGGGAGCTGTTCTTTTCGCTTCAGCACGGCGGAGTCTGATTTTCCATACTGTCCAAATCGCAGCCGCCCCCCCCTCTTCCTAGGATCACGAGGCCTTTTCAAACTGGCTGTTGTACAGGTCAGCGTAGAAGCCGCCTTTGGCCAGGAGTTCCTTGTGCGTGCCTTGCTCGATGATATCGCCGTCCTTCAGCACCAGAATCAGGTCGGCGTTTTTGATGGTGGACAGCCGGTGGGCGATGACAAAGCTGGTGCGGTGCTCCGTCAGCCGGTCCATGGCCTGCTGGGTGATGAGCTCTGTGCGGGTATCCACCGAGGAGGTGGCCTCGTCCAGAATCAGCATGGGATTGCCCTGAATCATGGCCCGGGCGATGGTGAGCAGCTGCTTCTGCCCGGAGGAAATGGCAATGCTGTCATCCAGCACGGTATCAAAGCCGTGGGGCAGGGTTTCGATGAAGTGATAGATGCCGCAGGCCCGGCAGGCCTCCTCCAGCTGCTGGTCCGTGACCCCGGTCTTGTTGTAGACCAGATTTTCCCGGACAGTCCCCTCAAACAGCCAGGTGTCCTGGAGTACCATGCTGAACAGGTCGTGGACGCCCTCCCGGGTCATTTCAGAGGTGGGCACGCCGTCGATTTTGATGTTTCCGCTGTTGATCTCAAAGAAGCGCATCAGCAGATTGACCATCGTGGTCTTGCCCGCTCCGGTGGGACCCACAATAGCCACCTTCTGCCCCGGCTGAATATGGGCAGAGAAGTCCTTGATGATGATCTTATCCGGATGATTCGGATAGCTGAATCGGACGTGTTCAAATTCGACTTCGCCCTGCACAGGAGAGAGTTCGGGGCGCTTGCCGGTCTCATCGGGCAGCTCTTTCTCGTGGAGAAAGTCGAAGACGTGGTCGCCGGCGGCTGCCGCCGTCTGCATCTGGGTCATGCCTTGGGCCAGGGTGCTCAGGGGAGAGGTGAACAGCCGCACATAGAGGATGAACGCAACAATGACGCCGAAGGAGATCTCTCCGCTCATGGCCAGGGCGGAACCCAGGACGCAGACCGCCACATAGCCCAGGTTGCCGATGATCGTCATCAGGGGCTGCATGATGCCGGAGAGGAACTGGCTGCGCCACTCTGCGTCGTACAGAACGGCATTCATCCCGCCGAAGGTCTCTTTTACCTGCTCGTTGGCCCGGGAGAGGCGCACCACGTCGTGGCCGGAGTACATCTCCTCAATATAGCCGTTCAGGGTGCTCAGGTTCTCCTGCCGGGCGGTGAAGTACTTCTGGGACCGGAGCATCACCGCAGCCATGATGAGGAAGCCCAGTGCCGTGACGGCAATGGCTGCCAGCGCCATACGCCACTCAGTGACAAACATCATCACCAGACAGCCGAGGAATTGGGCCACTGCGCTGATCATGGAGGGCAGGCTGTTGGCCAGGGCCTGCTGCAGAGTACTTACGTCGTTGGTGATGCGGCTGAGGATGTCACCATAAGACACCTTGCTGAAGTAGCTCATGGGCACCCGGTTGATTTTTCGGGACAGGTCCTGCCGCATATCCCGGGACAGCTCCAGGGTGACCGTAGCCATGATGAAGTGCTCCACATAGGTAAAGACGGCACTGAAGCCGTAGATCACCAGCAGGATTACGCCGGTGCGGCCGATGGCGGCCAGATCGATCTCCCCGTCCAGGGCGTCGGAGATGAGGTCCGTGATCCGACTGAGCAGGCTGGGGCCGATGATGGTCAGCACTGCGCCGGCCACGGCGAAGCAAAAGGCCGCAACAGAGGGCACTTTCAATTTGTTGGAATAGGTGAACAGTTCTCTGAGCACACCGCCGATGCCGCGCCTGCTCTTTCCCGGCGCGCACATTCTGTTCTGCATCATCTTTGGCATCTTGGTTTCCTCCTTAAGCCCCCAGCTCTTCCTGGGAGAGCTGGGACCGGGCGATCTCCTGGTAGATCGGGCAGGTCTGCATCAGTTCCTCGTGGGTACCCATCCCCACCATCCTCCCCTCGTCCAGAACGATGATCTTGTCCGCGTTCCGGATGGTGCCGATCCGTTGAGCCACGATCAGTCGAGTGGTATCCTTTAGCTCCCGGTCCAGGCCGGCACGGAGCCTGGTATCCGTCCGGTAGTCCAGGGCGGAGAAGGAGTCGTCGAACACCAGGATCTCCGGGCGCCTCGCCAGGGCCCGGGCGATGGAGAGCCGCTGCTTCTGGCCGCCGGATACGTTGGTGCCTCCCTCGGCGATGGGGGCATGGATGCCTCCGGGCATCCTGTCCACAAACTCGCTGGCCTGGGCCAGCTCCAGAGCCTTTTGAACGTCCGCATCGGAATCCTTGCCCCGGCTGGCGCCGAACAGCACGTTGCCGCGGACGTCTCCGGAGAACAGGATGGCCTTCTGAGTTACATAGCCGATGCGGTCATACAGGGCGTCGAAGGTGTAGTCCCGAACGTCCACCCCGTCCACCAGCACAGTGCCCTCCGTGGCATCATAGAACCGGGCGGCCAGGCTGACCAGAGTGGTCTTGCCGCTGCCGGTGGCGCCGATAAAGGCCACGGTCTCCCCCCGCTTGGCCTGGAAGGTGATGTGCTCCAGGACATTCTTGTCCGAGGAGGGATAGTGGAAGGAGACGTCCCGGAACTCCACAGTACCGGTTTCCAGGGCATCGATGCGGGCGCCCTGAGTCAGGCTGTTCCGGGTCTCCAACACCTCATTGATCCGCTGGGCGGACACCTGGGCCGCCGGGAGCATCATGATAATCATGACCATCATCATAATGGACATGATGACGTAGGTGGCGTAGGTGCCGAACACCACGATGTCGCTGAAGGCGGCCAGCCGTGCGGCGGTGTCCGCGGCAGGGACGGCGTTCACGATGGAGGCACCCACCCAGTAGATCACCAGAGACAATGCGTTCATGGCCAGGGTGACGCCGGGCATCAGGAAGGCAAAGGCCCGCTGGTTGAACAACTGCGTGCGCATCAGTTCCTCGTTGCCCTTCCAGAACTTGGCGTTCTGGTAGTCCTCAGCGTTGTAGGCGTGGACAACATTGATACCGTTCAAGTTCTCCCGGGCCACCAGGTTGATATGGTCGGTGAGCTTTTGCACCCGGCGGAACCGGGGCACCACCACGCCGATGATGACCGCCATCATCACCAGCAGGGCGGCCACAAATCCGGCGGTGATAGCGGAGAGGGTCCAACTCTTGCCCACGATTTTGATGATGGCCCACACTGCCATGACGGGGGACTTGATTAGGATCTGCAGGCCCATGGCCGTCAGCATCTGCACCTGGGTGATGTCGTTGGTGGTGCGGTTGATGAGGCTGGGGACGGAGAAGGTCATCATCTCCTGCTGGCCGAAGTCTGCGATCTTATGAAACACCGCTTCCCGGATGGAAAAGCTGAACCCGGCAGCCACCTTGGCGGTCAGATAGCCGCAGATGACGCACAGCACCGCGCTGGCCAGGGTGCAGCCCAGCATTTCCAGGCCGGTATGCAGGATGTCCGACAGGGTGCTCCCCGGCGTTTTAATCAGAACGGTCAGGCTGCTCATGTAGTCGGGCAGCGCCAGATCGAAATAAATCTGCCCCAGGATGAGCACTGCGCACACGGCGGCCATGGCCCACTCCTGCCGCCGTAGGTTACGAAGTAATTTCAGCATATAAATCCTCCTTGTGGTATCATCAATTGCTGTTTTGCCGCCAGAACCGGCCGGAGAAGCAGGCGCGCAGGATCGAGGCCGCATCCTGAAAGATCAGCAGGCTCCCGCTGAGGATGCTGAGGTGCGGACGGCCCGGAGAGGGGCGCAGACCGGGAAAAATCCGCCCGCTGCCAATAGAAGAACCAAGGCGGTGCACCGGCCCCGGCCTGGTCCCTCCGGCCGCTTCAGATTAAAGGAGCTGACAAGTTTGCTGAAGCCCGGGTACAGCAGCCGCATTCCAAAGAGGTAGGGGAGTGCCGCGGCAGAGATCACGTTATCCACCGAACCGGAGATCATGCCGGATCTGCGTGGCGAAGAATCCCAAATAGGACCATATTCAGCAGTTCGCCTGCGGTTTCCAGCATGGCATGGAAATCCTGCGCGGGATGTCCGCCCTGATAACTCACAATCATATTCTGGAAAAGAGACTCGATGGTTTCCAAATAGCGGGTCACCATTTCAGGCTTCAAATCCGGCCGCAGCGGCATTTTGTCTATGAGCCCCTCGATAAATTCCTGATTCAAGCGCCGCATCGGTGCGCGCAGGGCCTGAATTTGCGCGGCCAGATGTTTGGGCGGACGGAGCATGGCGCTTTCAAAAACGAGCTTTTGCTGGGGATGAAGCTGGAAAAAGCACTCCCGGATCATGAAGAAATCTTTGACTGCGGCTGCCGTATCCTCCCCTGACAGATGGGCCATATCCCGTTCCACATGGGCCCTGAGCTCCTGGAAAGTGCGTTCGACGCACAGTAAAAACAACTCGTCCTTATTGGAGTAGTAGTGGTACATCATGCCCTTGGAGATCCCGTGGTTCCCACAGATCCGCTCCATGTTGACCTTGTCGTAGCCGTAGGTCCCGAACTCCTCCAGGGCGGCCTGATAAATCTCTTTTCTGCTGCGTTCCTGGCGCTCTTTCTGCGTCATGCTGCATATCCTCCTTCTGCCTGATTCAAAGCCCCCGGCCCTGCCAAAACCCGGAACCAGGGAGACACCCGGGCGGGCAGCGGGAAAACGTCCGGACGGACAGGCCATTTTGACGTCCGACCAATTCCGCGCCGGTATGGGACCGGACACACGCCGTCAGGTTTGCAACCCGCGGCGGCTACTGCCTGAGGATTTTACAGACGATCTCGTCTATACTTTTGGAAGTATACTACTCCCGGATGGCCTCATCTATGTTTGCCTCGTGAACGGTTCATGAATTTTTTGAAAACGAGCCGGAGAGGCTGAGGCCGGGAGCAGCTGTCTGCCGCGGGCACGGCTCCCGGGCCCTTGACCGGCAGGGAGGCGCTCTGCTCCCGCGCACAAAGAAGCCGTGAGTCTGCGGAGGACCGCTCACAGCAGCGGTGCCAGCAGCCGCAGAAGCCCTTGAAACAGGCGGAACAGCGGTCCGCGACGGCAGATTGCGGCGGCTGCCTCCTGGCAGATGCCTTTTATTCCCCTTGCAGGACTCTGATTGAAAAAACATACGGGAAGTTACCCAATTGAGCCCACGGCATTGGATATAACGAGAATGAAGTCAGCCGCTATTTAAAACCCCCAGGGACCGCTGCGCAGCAGTTCCTGGGGGTTTTAAATCTTTGCGGCAAGATGCGTGCAAAAGGCGTTCCTGCACACGCTGTCGGCAATGTTTGGAGCCATCGCACCAACAGGGACACACGCCGATGCGGACAAACTGCCCTGTGGGAGGCGGCACGCCGTTTATCCGGAATAGCGCTTGTGCAGGCGGTCAGTCAGATAGCGAATGAAGTGCTTCTCTCTGGGGCGGAGCGTAAATGTCCGGGAATGCAGCAGGGCCACGGCCATGGGAGCGCCGTCCGCGATGGGACAGCAGACGCAGTTCATCCGCCGGGCATCCTCCTCCGGAATGCTGATGCCGATGGCGATGTAATTGCCTTTGCGGACCGCGTCGAAGATCGTGCCGCGGTCGCAGATGTACAGCAGGTCTGTGTGGCTCTGGAGTCCCAGCACGTCCAGCGTATCGTCCGGATCGATGTGCGCGTCGGCGATGAACGGATACCCTGTGAGATCCTTGAGCGAGACACGGGAAGAGTTGGCCAGTGGATGGGACTTGGACATCAGCGCGGTGACGGGAATGGAGCGCTGGAGGACCGTCATCTCCAGATTGTACTGGTCCGCCAGATCCATGTACTTGGGGATGACCTGCTCGAACAGCACCAGGATGCCCAGCCTGCAGTTCTGGGCCACGACGTTTTTCAGATTTTCCCGGAGGCCGGCCTCCAGAAATTTGTCGTGGGTCCTGTTCAGGTTGGGGAAGCAGTTTTTGTAATCAAAGAAACACTGGAGCACAAAGGCGGAGCGGGCGCAAATGATGGAGAGGCTGTCGCTCTCGGACATGGATTGCGGGATCTTCTGGATATTATTGCGCTCGGTGACGATCTTCTCAGCGTGGCTCATGAAAATCAGTCCCTCGGGCGTAGCGGTGATGCCGTTGGCCGTCCTGTGAAACAGGGGATAGCCGATCTCCTGTTCCACGTTCTTGATGATGGTGCTGAGATGGGACTGGGAGATATAGCAGTTTCGGGCGGCTTTGTTGATGGAGCCGCACTTGTACGCCTCCAGGATATAGACGAGGTGTTCTGTGTTCATGTCGCGCTCTCTTT
>OOCT01000849.1_pt1 | contig 15900 bp, 10 predicted proteins | sample 1671851 | NCBI WGS metagenome assembly OOCT01 (sample SAMN06348199, study PRJEB24527) | human gut metagenome | biome: human gut; feature: ankylosing spondylitis patient; material: feces | host: Homo sapiens | place: China | collected 2015-10
GCCCCTGAGGTCCTTCCGGTCCCTGGGGTCCTTCCGGCCCCTGAGGCCCTTGCGGCCCCTGGGGTCCTTCCGTCCCCTGAGGCCCTTCCGGTCCCTGAGGCCCTTCCGGACCCTGGCAGCCGATTGGCCCCCGGGGTCCAGCCGGGCCCGGATTACCCCTTGGAATGGCAAAGTCCAGCTCCACACCGCAGGGCGTGGGCGAGGCGGTTACCCGGGCCCGGGTGCCGGGGGGTGTCGTGACAGTGCTGCCCACCGTAACTGTGGGAATGATACAACACGGGGGATAACAGAAATCCCCCTGAGAATAGTGCATATACAGAAGCCTCCTCTCTGAAGGGCTAGGCCAGTATATGCCCCACAGGCCCCCTTGGGTGCGCGCTTATCCGATGGGCAGGCCGGTGAGATACCGCCGGACCACGTCCAGAGCGTGGTTGGCGGCCAGCTCCTGGATGCGGTCCCGCCGGCGGCGGCCGGAGTCCGTCCGGCGGCAGAAGGTGCCCTCCGGCGTGGCCAGGCCAATGTACACCAGCCCCACCGGGTTGTCCCGCTCATCCTGGTCCGGGCCCGCCACGCCGGTGACGGACACGGCGATGTCTGCCCCGGTGATCTGCCGGGCGCCCTCCGCCATGGCCCGGGCTGTCTCCTCCGACACGGCGCCGTACTGGTCCAGCGTTTCCTGGGGCACGCCCAGCACCGCCGCCTTGACAGAGGTCCAGTAGCTGACCACGCCGCCCCGGTACACGCTGGAGACGCCGGGCAGGGCAGTGATCCGCTCCGCCACCCGGCCGCCGGTGCAGCTCTCCGCAGTGGACAGGGTGAGATTCCGCTCCTTCAGCAGCTGGAAGCACACCGCTTCCAGGCCCTTCACATCCACGCCGTACACATAGTCTCCCAAAGCCGCGCGGACCTCTGCCACCACCGGGGCCAGCATGGCCTCCGCCTCCTCTGCGCCGGCGGCCTTGGCGGTGGCCCGCAGCCGCACCTCGCAGGGCTTGGCATAAGTGGCTAGGGTGGGGTTCACCATGCGGACCATCCGGTCATGGAGCAGCTGGTCCACAGAGCTCTCGCCCATGCCGAAGGTCATGATATCGTGGGAGACGATGACCTCTTTGGAGAGGGCGCGGAGGTACGGCTCCACGCACCGGCGGAGCATGGTCTCGCACTCGTGGGGCGGCCCCGGCAGCATCAGCACATGGACGCCGTCCGCTTCAAAGGCGCAGCCGGGGGCGGTGCCCACCGGATTGTCGAACACGGTGCAGCCCTCCGGCAGCTCCGCCTGCTGGGTGTTGTTTTCCGGCATGGGCACATGGAGGGCGGACTGATAAAAGGCCCGGATGTCCTCCAGAATATCTTCGTGCAGCACCAGCTTCTGGCCGAAGGCCGCACAGATGGTCTGCTTGGTCAGATCGTCGTAGGTAGGACCCAGGCCGCCTGTGGTGAGAATGATGTCGGCCCGGTGCCGGGCAATGTCCAGAGCCTCCCGCAGGCGCTGAGGGTTGTCCCCCACTACCGTGTGCCAGAAGACGTTGACGCCCAGGGTGGACAGGCTCTGAGAGAGCATCTGGGCGTCGGTGTTGGCGATGTTACCCAGCAGGATCTCTGTGCCGACGGCGATGATCTCCGCGGTGTGTGACATGGAAAGACCTCCTTTTTGAAACAGCGGCCCCGCCGGCGACAGGCGGCGGGGCCGGGAACAGATTGGGTCAGATCCGGGCCGGATCCGTGGACTTCACCCGCACCCAGGTCTCGTCCGCCAGGGCCTTCTGCACCAGGGACTCCACGTCCAGGGCGGCCTCCGCCTGCCGCACATCTTCCAGCCGGGGCCGGGTGGCGGGGTGGCGGGGCGTGAACACCGTGCAGCAGTCCTCATAGGGGAGGATGGAGGTGTCGAACACCCCGATCTCCCGGGACATGCGGATGATCTCCACCTTGTCCATGCCGATCAGGGGCCGCAGCACCGGCAGGGAGGTCACATCCTCGGTGACCCCCAGGGCCAGCATGGTCTGGCTGGCCACTTGGCCCAGGGACTCGCCGGTGACCAGGGCGCCGGCGTTGGCCTTCCTGGCGATGGCCTCGGCGATGCGCATCATGAACCGGCGCATGATGAGGGTGAAGTACTCCTCCGGGCAGTTCCGCCGGATCTCCTCCTGGATCTCCGTGAAGGGGACGATGTGGACCAGCAGCCGCCCGGTCCAGGCAGTCAGCAGCCGGGCCAGCTCCAGTACCTTGTCCTGGGCCTGCTGGGAGGTGTAGGGCGGGGAGACAAAGTGGACCATCTCCAGCTCCACGCCCCGGCGGGCCATCATCCAGGAGGACACCGGGGAGTCGATGCCGCCGGAGAGCAGGCTCACCGCCCGGCCGCCCATGCCGATGGGCAGGCCGCCCGCGCCGGGAACAGAGGGAGTATGAACGTAGGCGTACTTCTCCCGGATCTCCACAAATACCGTCAGATCGGGAGTGTGGACATCCACCGCCACATGGGGGAACAGCTCCGCCAGATCGCCGCCCACAGCTTGGCTCAGCTGGATGGAGTTCATGGGAAACATCTTGTCTGCCCGCTTGCTCTCCACCTTGAAGCTCTTCGCAACGGCAAAGGCGTCCGCCAGATAGGTCCGGGCGGCCTCCACAATGGCGTCCACTGTCTTTTCACAGGGCACGGCCCGGGCCACGGCGGCAATGCCGAACACCTGGCGGCAGGCGTCCCAGGCGGCCTCCATATCGCAGTCCTCTCCCTGGGGCTCCACGTAGATGGTGCTCTGCCGGAGGGAGCACTGGAAGCTGCCGCAGTTTTTCACCCGGCGGCGGACGTTGGCCAGCAGCTTGTCCTCAAAGGACTGGCGATTCTGTCCCTTCAGGACCACCTCGCCCAGTTTCAGCAAAAAGATCTCCTGCGGGGCAGGGGAAGCATTCATCATAACGGACCTCCATATCAGAACAGTTTGGAATATCGGCCCCTATTATAGCGCATTTTTCCGGGAATAGAAAGCCTGTTTTGTAGGGAAGGGCCAGCGGCGCGAAAAAAATAAAAAAATTTTCCGCACGGTGCAATAAAACCTCTTCTGGCGCCGTTAATGGTGCAGAAGGGGCGGGAGAGACCCGCCGAATGCAGAACATGAAAAGGAGAATGAACAATGAAGCAGAACGGTTTCTGGAAGGGCTTCGGCTCCGGTTTGGTCCTGACGGTCCTGATCGCAGCACTGTGCGTCACGGCCACCGCCACCTCCAAGCGCAGCATCCAGGTGGAGGACGGCATCGGCATCACCCTCAACGGCGCCAGATTCACCCCGCGGGATGCCGCCGGAAAGCAGGTCCCCGTGTTCCTCTACAACGGCACCACCTATGTCCCCGTCCGGGCCATCAGCGAGGCCATGGGTATGGACGTGTCCTTCAACTCGGCCACCCGCACGGTCCAGCTGACCACCGCGGACCGGACCGCCAGCCAGCAGGGCGCCTCTTCCGCCTCCGGCAATTATATCAGTGCCGACCGGGCCAAGCAGATCGCCCTGAATGACGCCGGTGTCAAAGAGGCCAACGCCGTGTTCCTGCGGGCCAACCTGGACTGGGATGACGGCCGGATGAAGTATGAGGTGGAGTTTTACAGCGGCACCACCGAATATGACTACGACATCGACGCCGTCACCGGCGCCATCCTCAGCTCCGATCGGGAGCTGGAGAATTTCCAGATCTGGAACAACGGCACCAGCCGCCCCTCCGGGAACGGCAGCAACTCTTCCAGCGGTGACTATATCACCGCAGAGCGGGCCCAGCAGATCGCCTTGGCGGAGACGCCCAGCGGCTCCACGGTGGTGAAGTGCCAGTTTGACTGGGATGACGGCCGGGCGCAGTATGAAGTCGAGATCCGCAACGGCTGGACCGAGTACGAATTTGAGATCGACGCCGTCACCGGCACCATCTTCAGCCGGGACATCGACAACGACCGCTGGTGATCTTCCCCAGAGCCCCAAAGAGACGCCCGTTAGGGCGTCTCTTTTTATGGGGGAAAAGGAGCTCTTGCCCGCCGTCCAGCCCTCTGCTATAATGGAGGGACAACAAGGGGAAACCAAATTATGGAGGGGAAGTTTATGAAGATCGTGGCCATCAACGGCAGTCCCAGAAAGAACGGCAACACCGCCCAGGTGCTGGAGGTGGTCCGGCGGGAGGTGGAGGCCGCCGGGGTGGAGTTCCAGGTGTTCCAGCCCGGGGCGAAGGTCCATCCCTGCATGGCCTGCTACCACTGCCTGAACACCGGCAGCCTCCGGTGTGTCCAGACCGACGATATGGTCAACGACATCATCGCCGCCTGCATCGAGGCGGACGGCATCCTGCTGGCAGCTCCGGTGTATCACGGCGGTATTTCCGGCAATATGAAGTGCGTGCTGGACCGGCTGATGCTGGCGGCGGGCTGCGGGGTGAATCAGCTCCACCACAAGGTGGGGGGCGCCCTGTGCACCCTGCGCCGCAGCGGCGGCATGGAGACGTACCAGCAGCTGCTGGGCACCATGGACGCCATGGAGATGGTCATCGTCGCCTCCGACTACTGGGGCGCCGTACACGGCGCGGACCCCGGCGAGGCCCTGAAAGACGAGGAGGGCATGGAGGTGGCCGCCCGCCTGGGCCGGGATATGGCCTGGATGGTGAAGGTGCTGGCGGAGAGCAGGGTCCCTGTGCCGGAGAGCACGCCCCGTCCCATGATGAACTTCATCCGGTAAAGAGGAGAGTCCGCCTGTGCGGCTCCGGCGATTGGCGGAAGGAGGAATCTGGAGAATGAGCCCGCTGTATGATGGTTCCAACGGAGACGGATGGTTTTCGGTTTTTGTGATCGTACCGGTGATCGGCCTGGTGATCTGGGGCCTGAACACGTTCTGGCTGCACCGCCTGAAAAAGGGAGATATGGATTACTCGCCGGAGGGGTTCCGCAAAAGGGCCCGGATCTTCGCCATAATATTGGCAGCGGTGCTTCTGGGAGTGCCGCTGCTGGCGGCCCTGCTTCTCTGGAACCGGCACTGACCACGTTATTTCCGCCACAGTGAACCAGGCGGCCCCATTCCGGGGCCGCCTGGTTTTCTGATCCTTTGGGAATGTCCGGTTCCGGAACGGAATGGCTTCCGCCTTGCCCCCGTAAAGTCCGCTGCGCTGGGCTGCGGCGGGGACCCGGTTATCCCTTCAAAATATCGGTATTCCGGAACTGGATGGCCTCTGCCAGATGCTCCGGCCTGATGTCCGCCGCACCGTCCAGGTCCGCGATGGTCCGGGCTACCCGCAGGATCCGATCATGAGACCGGGCGGTGAGGCCCATCCGCTCGAAGGCGGACTTCATCAGCGCATCGCCGGCGTGGTCCAGGCAGCAGAACTGCCCGATCATGGGGGCGGTCATGTGGGCGTTGCAGGTGACGCCGGTGCCGGCAAAGCGGGCGGTCTGGACAGCCCGGGCCGCGTCCACCCGGCACTTCACATCGGCGGAGCTCTCCGGCGTCTCTTTCCGCCGCATGGATGCGTATTCCACCGCGGGAACACTGACGTGGAGGTCGATCCGGTCCAGCAGGGGGCCGGAGATCTTCTCCACATACTTGGCCACCTCCCGGTCCGAGCAGGTACACCGCCCGGAGGGGTGCCCTCGCCAGCCGCACCGACAGGGGTTCATGGCGCACACCAGCTGGAACCGGGCGGGCAGGTGCAGCGTCCCGCCGGAGCGGGCCACTGTCACCGTGCCGTCCTCCAGGGGCTGGCGCATGGCCTCCAGCACGTCCCGGTGGAACTCCGGCAGCTCGTCCAGAAACAGCACGCCGTTGTGGGCCAGGGAGATCTCCCCCGGCCGCAGCAGCGGCCCGCCTCCAGTGAGGGCGGCGGCGGATGCGGTGTGGTGGGGACTGCGGAAGGGGCGCCGGGTCAGCAGGGGGTGCTGCGGGTCCGCCAGCCCCGCCACGGACCAGATGCCGGAGACCTCCAGCGCCTCCTCCCGGCTCATATCCGGCAGGATGGAGGGCAGCCGCTTGGCCAGCATGGACTTGCCTGCGCCGGGGGAGCCGATCAGCAGCAGGTTGTGGCCGCCTGCCGCGGCGATCTCCAGGGCCCGCCTGGCATTTTCCTGGCCCATCACATCCCGCAGATCCGGCCCGGCGGCCTCCTCTGCCTCCGGCACCCAGGCCGAGGCGGGGGAGAGGCGCTCCTCGCCCCGCAAGTGGCGCACCAGCGCCCCTACATCCGGTACGCCGTAGACGGTGAGGCCGCCTGCCAGCGTGGCCTCAGCGGCGTTCTCCGCCGGGACATACAGCTCCTTCACACCGGCGTCCCGGGCTGCCAGGGCCATGGGCAGCACGCCGGTGACGCCCCGCAGCGCCCCGGTGAGGGACAGCTCCCCGATAAACGCCGCTTGCTGGGCCGGCGGCGGCAGCTCCCGTCCTGCGGCCAGCAGCCCCACAAAGATGGGCAGGTCGTAGACTGTGCCCGCCTTTTTCTGCCCGGCCGGGGCCAGATTCACCGTGATTCGGCTGACGGGGAACTTGGCCCCGCAGTTCTTCACCGCCGCCCGGACCCGCTCCCGGGCCTCCCGCACGGCGGCGTCCGGCAGACCCACGATGTCAAAGGCGGGCAGCCCGCCGGAGAGGAAGCACTCCGCGCTGACCGCATACCCGGCAATGCCGTTCAGTCCCAGGGAGCGCACCGTCACCACCATAAACGACCACCTCCAGAAGCCCTCCCGCTCCAGGCTGCCGCCCGCTGCCGGAAGAGCCGATTGCGAATTGTCGAAAACCGCCGTTTTCACGGAAGTCAGTTTACCACAAAACGACGAAATAAGAAACCCCGGATTCCAAAACTGGCCTGAAAATTCCAGGAAGTCTTGACGTTTCCGCAGAAACCAGAAAATTTGCGCAAAAAATAACAAGGCAGTTATTTACACGGCAAATTTCAAGTGATATAATAGCACTGCATGAGCATTCGGGGGAATGCGACCGTGTTCATGTTGGTTCAGAATGCTGTCGTGTGGGCAGCACATTTATAGGAGGTAAGTTTATGGCAAGAAAGTTCAAGTCCATGGACGGTAACAACGCAGCTGCATATGTCAGCTATGCGTTTACCGAAGTGGCGGGGATCTATCCCATCACCCCGTCCTCTCCCATGGCAGACTTGGTCGACCAGTGGTCCGCCGCTGGTCAGAAGAACATTTTCGGCACCACTGTCAAGGTCGTCGAGATGCAGTCCGAGGCGGGTGCCTCCGGCACGGTCCACGGCTCCCTGGCCGCCGGTGCGCTGACCACCACCTACACCGCCTCCCAGGGCCTGCTGCTGATGATCCCCAACATGTACAAGATCGCCGGCGAGCTGCTGCCCTGCGTGTTCCATGTGTCCGCCCGTACCGTGTCCACCCACGCCCTGAACATTTTCGGCGACCACTCCGACGTCATGGCCTGCCGCCAGACCGGCTTCGCCATGCTGTGCGAGGGCAACGTGCAGGAGGTCATGGACCTGGCGCCCGTGGCCCATCTGGCCGCCATTGAGGGCCGCGTTCCCTTCGTGAACTTCTTCGACGGTTTCCGTACCTCTCACGAGATCCAGAAGGTCGCCGTGTGGGATTACGATGACCTGAAGGAGATGTGCGACATGGACGCCGTGGCGGCGTTCCGCAAGCACGCCCTGAATCCCGAGCGGCCCAACATGCGCGGCTCTCACGAGAACGGCGACATCTTCTTCCAGCATCGTGAGGCCTGCAACAGCTACTACACCGCTCTGCCCGACGTGGTGGAGAAGTACATGGGCAAGATCAACGAGAAGCTGGGTACCGACTATCAGCTGTTCAACTACTACGGCGCTGCCGACGCAGACCGCGTCATCATCGCCATGGGCTCCATCTGCGACGTGGCTGAGGAGGTCATCGACTATCTGAATGCGGGCGGCGAGAAGGTGGGCCTCATCAAGGTCCGGCTGTACCGGCCCTGGCGTGCGGACAAGCTGCTCGCCGCCATCCCCGCCACCTGCAAGAAGATCGCCGTGCTGGACCGCACCAAGGAGCCCGGCTCCCAGGGCGAGCCCCTGTACATGGACGTGGTCACTGCTCTGGCCAACGCCGGCCGGACCGACATCCAGGTGATCGGCGGCCGTTACGGCCTGGGCAGCAAGGACACCCCGCCCGCCTCCGTCTTCGCCGTGTATGACGAGCTGAAGAAGGATTCCATGAAGCGCGAGTTCACCATCGGCATCGTGGACGATGTGACCCACCTGAGCCTGGAGGAGAAGCCCGCTCCCAGCGTGGCTCCCGCCGGTACGATTGAGTGCAAGTTCTGGGGCCTGGGCGGCGACGGCACCGTGGGCGCCAACAAGAACTCCATCAAGATCATCGGCGACCATACCGACAAGTATGTCCAGGCGTACTTCCAGTACGACTCCAAGAAGACCGGCGGCGTCACCATCAGCCACCTGCGCTTCGGCGACTCCCCCATCAAGTCTTCCTACTACATCAACAAGGCCGACTTCGTGGCCTGCCACGTGCCCGCCTACATCACCAAGCACTTCCCCATTGTCCGGGACGTGAAGCCCGGCGGTGTGTTCCTGATCAACTGCCAGTGGAGCGACGAGGAGCTGAGCCACCATCTGGATGCCGCCTCCAAGCGCTACATCGCCAAGAACAACATTCAGGTCTACACCATCAACGCCATCGACCTGGCCAAGGAAATCGGCATGGGCAAGCGCACCAACACCATCCTGCAGTCCGCCTTCTTCTCTCTGGCTAAGGTCATGCCTGAGAGCGAGGCTGTGGGCTACATGAAGGACGCCGCCACCCACTCCTACCTGAAGAAGGGCCAGGACATCGTGGACATGAACCACAAGGCCATCGACGCCGGCGCCACCGCCTACAAGAAGTTCGATGTGCCCGCCGACTGGGCCAACGCTGTGGACGAGGCCGAGCCCGTCAAGCACGAGGGCCCCGCCGCTCTGGTGGAGCAGGTCAGCACGATTCTGGACCCCGTGGGCCGCATGGACGGCGACAGCCTGCCCGTGTCCGCCTTCGTCAAGCATGTGGACGGCCAGTTCGAGCTGGGCGCCGCCGCCTATGAGAAGCGCGGCGTGGCCGTGTCCGTTCCCACCTGGGATTCCACCAAGTGCATCCAGTGCAACAACTGCGCCTATGTCTGCCCCCACGCCACCATCCGTCCCTTTGCTCTGACGGAGGAGGAGGCCAAGAATGCCCCCGCCGCCGCCAAGATCGTGGACGTGAAGGCCGGCAAGGGCAAGGGCGTGTACAAGTACACCATGGCCATCAGCCCGCTGGACTGCATGGGCTGCGCCGTGTGCGTGGGCCAGTGCCCGGTGGACGCCCTGACCATGGTGGACCAGGAGCAGGAGGCCGCCCAGCAGGAGGTCTTCAACTACTGCGTCTCCCAGGTGTCCGAGAAGAAGGACATGCAGGACAACACCGTCAAGGGCAGCCAGTTCCGTCAGCCCATGCTGGAGTTCTCCGGCTCCTGCGCCGGCTGCGCCGAGACCAGCTATGCCCGCCTGATTACCCAGCTGTTCGGTGACCGGATGTACATCTCCAACGCCACCGGCTGCTCCTCCATCTGGGGCGGTCCGGCTGCCACCTCTCCCTACTGCACCAACAAGGAAGGCCATGGTCCCGCTTGGGCCAACTCCCTGTTCGAGGATAACGCTGAGCACGGCCTGGGCATGTATCTGGGCCAGCAGGCCACCCGCAGCCGTCTGGCGGATCTGACCCGGGAGCTGATTGCCAAGGATTGGGCAGTGCCCGCTCTGAAGGAGGCCGGCCAGAAGTGGCTGGACACCATGGAGGACAGCGCCGCCAACGGCGAGGCCACCAAGGCATACATCGCCGCCCTGGAGAGCAGCATCTGCACTGTGGACGAGCTGCTGGCCAATCCCAAGGCGGAGATCCATGCCTTCGGCGAGGAGCTGAAGGCAAAGGGCGAGACGCTGTGCCAGTGTGACGCCTGCAAGCTGGCTGCTGAGATTCTGGCGGACAAGGAGTTCCTGTCCAAGAAGTCCATGTGGATCTTCGGCGGCGACGGCTGGGCCTACGACATCGGCTTCGGCGGTCTGGACCACGTCCTGGCCTCCGGCAACGATGTGAATGTCTTCGTCTTTGATACCGAGGTGTACTCCAATACCGGCGGCCAGGCCTCCAAGGCGTCCAACATCGGCCAGGTGGCGCAGTTCGCTGCGGCCGGCAAGGAGATCAAGAAAAAGTCCCTGGCGGAGATCGCCATGAGTTACGGCTATATCTACGTGGCTCAGGTGGCCATGGGTGCCAACCCCGCCCAGACCCTGAAGGCCATTCAGGAGGCCGAGGCCTATCCCGGCCCGTCCCTGATTATCGGCTACGCCCCCTGCGAGATGCACTCCATCAAGGGCGGCATGATGAACTGCCAGAAGGAAATGAAGAAGGCTGTGGAGTGCGGCTACTGGAACCTGTTCCGCTTCAACCCCGCCGCTGAGGGTGCCAAGTTCACGCTGGACTCCAAGGAGCCGGCTGGCGGCTATCAGGAGTTCCTGATGAACGAGGCCCGGTACAGCCGTCTGACCCGCGAGTTCCCCGACCGCGCCGGCGAGCTGTTCCAGCGCAACGAGAAAGCTGCCATGGATCGCTATCAGCACCTGCTGAAGCTGAAGGCCATGTACAGCGAGTAAGCATATACCATATCAGAGGACCGCGGGAGTTATCCCGCGGTCCTTTTCTCTGCCGGGACGTGCGCCTGGAAGACAGCCCGGCAGAGAACAGCGGCACACCGCCGTCAGAGAGGTTGAGACAGCCCCCGGACGCCGCAGCGTTCGGGGGCTGTTTCTGGTCAGACGATTCGTGGGGTTACAGCAGGGCCGCAAAGGCATCCGCCATGGCCCCGCCCTGGACCCGAGCGATTTCGGCGGCGCTGCCCGCGTCTTCCGGAAGCAGGCCCCATTCCCAGGCCAGTTCCAGAGCGGTTTGGTCCCAGGCACCCTCCGCCAGCGCATCGGGCAGAGGCGCGGTGCGGACAGCCTCCGGCTCCAGCCCCAGGGCCTCCACAGTGCGGACGAGAAAGACGGCGGCTTCCTGCCAGGTGAGGTACCGGGCGGCCGCAAAGGCGCCCTCCGCCGTACCGCCGGTGACGCCGGTCTCCGCGGCCCAGTTCACCGCCGGCAGGAACCACTCGATGCCCAGCAGATCCTGGAAACCGGCCTCCGCCGCTGCGGCAGGGGACCCGGCCGCAGCATACAGCAGCCCCACGAACCGCCCCCGGGTGAGCGGCGCATCCGGGTATTCCCGCTGTTCCAGCGTCTCCGGATGGGCCAGCAGCCACTCCACAGCGGTGTCTCTGCCCGCCAGGGTATCCGCCATGGTTTGGGGAACGGCGATATCCGGCTCCAGAGACTCCACGCCCCGTCCGGCGTCGGCGTCCAGCAGGGTGCCCAGGTCGATGTATTTGGAGGAGACACCAATCTGGATGCCGGAGTTGGGCAGAGAAAAGCCACTGACGGAGCCAAAGTGGTCCACGCTGCCGCTGGCAGGCTCTCCCACCAGCGGGATGCCCATTTCCTGCAGCTCTACGGCATTGATGATGGCAGAGGAGAAGGTGGCCTCTCCGATGAGTCCCACCACCTCGGTCCCATCATCCATCTCCTGCCGCAGGACGGACAGCAGAGGCCAGATTACGCCGTCTGACCCGCCGCCGTTGTTCCGCAGGTCCACGAGAACGCGGCTGTAACTTCCGGCCTCCAGGTCCGCCTGCACCTGGGCGGCAAAGTCCTCCATGGGCAGCGCCGAGTCCTCCTGGCAGACGTTGTACTGGATATAGTAGACCTGCCCGCTCAGCGGAAGTGCGCAGTAATTGCACTTCTGGCGGGCAGTGGCGGGCTGTGGCACCTCAGCGCCTAGCTGGACAATTTCCGCCTCTCCCAGGGAGAGGTAGGGCATGGGAGCGATGGAGACGGTCTTGCCGTCAGCCAGGGTGAGGGCCAGAGGCTCACCCGCCTTTGCCAGACCCAGATAGGCGTAGTAATCCGCCACATTGCACACCTGCCGGTACTGCCGCCGCAGCTTCACCGGGTTGTCGGCACTGAGCACGCGGCCAAAGGTCTCCACCACCTCTGCCATAGAGCGGCCGCCTATGGCGGTGACCTCCGCGCCCAGCAGATCCTGTTCCTCAGCCGGAACTGTGGTCAGGTACCAGTGCCCGTCCCGCCAGGACAGCACCATGGGATAGGCATTCAGCTGGTCCACCACGCTGTCCGCCACCTGGATGCTGGTGTGGGAGTCGCCCACAAGCGCGGCCAGACTCTGCAGGCCGAAGAGAAATTCTACGTCGCTTGCGGTGTCCAGATGCTCTGTAAGCTCTGCTTTGCGGGCCAGGAAGGTCTCCTCCGGCGTGTTGGCAAAAAGATCCGGATGGCTGTCTTTCAGCGTCTCATAAAATATGGTCAGGTCCTCCCGCCGGTCATCCACTGTGGATGTGCTCGGTCCGGCCGCCTGAACACCCATGCCGAGTGCCAGGACCGCCGCCAGCGCCAGAGCGCTGGTTCTTTGAATGAACTTGGATCGCTGCTGCAAATGAAATCCGCTCCTCTCAATGTACTATTACGATAGTACAATAATACAAATGGGGCCGTCTGTCAAGAGGCTTCCGCCGCAGTTTCTAATACGATGGAGCAGGGAGACTTTCTTCAAAATCAGATGAAATTTTAGAAAAGAAAAAGAAAAAAGTTCGCAAAAAATTCATGGAATTGCAGAGGGAAAGGCGCTATAATAAAAAATCTATGAAAAGAAAGAAGGTCATTCCGATGCAACAGACATTGCCGCCGGCGGCCGCGGATGCCGAACGGCATCGACAGGAACGCAGAGCGTTCCTGTATCTTCCGCTGCTGGCTTTAGCGGTCACCGTCGTGGTGGAGCTGTTCAATCACAAGAGCTTCACAGATGGGCCCGCCGGCTTTTGGCGCTTTATGACGGAGGAACCGCTGGCATTTCTGGTGAATTTCCTGATTGTACTGCTGACGCTCTGCCCCGCCTTTTTTCTGCGGCGGCGGGCGTTCTGGTGCGCATTGGTGTCCTTCTTGTGGCTGATCTGCGGCGGCGTGAACGGGTTCATCCTCCTCAACCGTATGACGCCCTTCACCGTGGCGGATCTGACGGTGTTTGAAACGGGGCTGGACACGGTCCCCAACTATCTCTCCACCGGCTACATCATTCTGCTGATCGCGGCGCTGGTGCTGGTGGCCGCAGGGCTGGTGCTGCTGTTCTGGAAGGGGCCCCGCAGCAGCTGTCCGCTGCGGACCCGGATTCTCACCGGCATCGGAGCGATGGCGGTCTCCGGCGCCCTGATGGGCGGCGGATGCGCCCTGGCCTTTTTCACAGGCAACCTGTCAGACCAGTTTGCCAACCTGGCCTTTGCCTACGAGGACTACGGCTTTTCCTACTGCTTCCTGCAGACCTGGCTGAACCGGGGGATCCGCCGCCCGGCCAATTACAGCCAGAAGGCGGTGGCGGATATTGTCCGGTCGGTGGAGGAGAAGACGGCGGCGCTCTCCGCCGATCCGCAGACGGATGTGAATGTGATCTTCATCCAGCTGGAGTCCTATATTGATCCATCCATGATCCAGGGCCTGGAGCTGTCGGAGGATCCGGTGCCCAACTGGACGGCGCTGAAGGAAGCGTATTCCTCCGGCTATCTGACGGTGCCGGTGGTGGGCGCGGGCACAGCCAATACAGAGTTCGAGGTGCTTACCGGTATGAGCAGCCGGTTCTTCGGACCCGGGGAGTACCCCTTCCAGACCTGCCTGAAGGATCAGACCGTGGAGTCTGTGGCCTACGACCTGAAGGAAAACGGCTACGCGACCCATGCCATCCACAATCACCGGGCGGCCTTTTACAGCCGGAACGAGGTCTATCCCAATCTGGGCTTTGATGATTTTACCGCCCTGGAGTATATGCCTGCGGTGGAGAAGACGCCTACCAACTGGGCTAAGGACGGTGTGCTGAAGGACCAGATCCTCCAGGCGCTGGATGTGACGGAGGATCAGGCGGATCTGGTGTTCACGGTCTCTGTCCAGGGCCACGGCAAATACCCCATGGAGCCGGAGCTGGAGGACCCGGCCGTCACGGTGGAAGTGTGCCCCGATGAGGCGTACCGCTGGGCCTTGGAGTATTATGTGAACCAAATCCATGAGATGGACGCCTTTGTGGGGGAGCTAATCCAGGAGCTGGAGGCCCGGGATGAGCGGACGGTGCTGGTGCTCTATGGCGATCACCTGCCGGCGCTGGGGCTGGAGGCCGAGAACATGGAGAGCAGCAGCCTCTACCGCACAGAGTACATCATCTGGGACAACTTTGGGCTGGAACAGCAGGACGAGCCCCTGGCGGCCTATCAGCTCTCCGCCGCTGTGCTGGGCCGCCTGGGCATCACCACCGGGCTGATGACCGCCTTCCAGCAGACCTGCCGGGAGGAGCCTACATACCGGGCGGACCTGCGGATGCTGCAATATGACGCCCTCTATGGAAAAGGATACTGCTATGAGGGCGAGGCCCGCTACAGACCCACGGAGATGGAGATGGGCATGGTGCCCATCGAGATCACCGGTATGGAGCAGCGGGCGGGGGACTGGTTCATCCTGGGAGAGAATTTTACACCTTACTGTGTGGTGACACAGAATGGGCAGCTGCTGGATACGGAGTATGAGGCCCCCTGGCTGCTGCGGGTGACGGAGGAGCCGAACACCGCGGATTACCGGGATTTGGAGATCAGCGTGGTGGATAAGCACAATGAGGTTTTAAGCAATACGGAATAAAATAAGACCGGGGAGCGGCTTGCAACCGCTCCCCGGTCCGTTTTCCGGGCAATGTCCCCCATGGTCGCGCTTCCCTGCGTCAGTCTGTGGCTGGAGTTGGATGCGCACGGCCCCGGCGGGCCTCTGCAAAAAACAGGACGGCCGCCCACAGGCGGCCGTCCTGGCGGATTCTCCCTGCAATCACTGCCGGGCCTCGGCCCGCAGCTTCAACTGCTCTGCTGTGATGGCGTAGCCCGCCTCTGCATAGGGGAAGGACGGCCGCTCCTCTGGCAGGGAAATGCCCCGCCGGGTACAGATGGCGTCCGCCACAGCCTCCAGCAGCCGGGGGTTCTTTACCAGAACTGGCCCGGTGAGCTCAGAGGCGAACACGTTCTTCCAGTGGAAGCCCTCCGGGCCCTTCTCCGCCTCATTGCCGAAGCCTAGAGAGAGACCGGTGAGCAGCGGCGCCTCCACGCCGCGGATTTGGCCACACTTGTTCATGAAGCCCACCACGGCCTCCGGAAACAGGGCTGTAACGCCGTACACATCCCCTACGATCCGCCGCTTGCCCTGGACCGTGGTGAAAGAGGCCAGACCGATGCCGGGATACGTGTCCCCGTCCCTGTCGGTGACAGAGGCGCCTAAGAGCTCCATAGCTGTGCCGGCGAACAGCATGGCGGTGCCGTCCTCTGCCGCGGCCTTCACCGTCGCGCTATACCGGGCGAAGTCCTCCGCCGCAAACCGCTGGGCCCGCTCCGTGCCGGCTCCCATAAAGAGAAAGTCGGCGCCGGTGATGTCTGCGCCCTCCCCCGGGACGACGGGCTGCACCGTGACGGCGCAGCCCAGGGCCTCCAGATACCGCCGCAGGACGGACACATTGGCATAGCTGCCGTAGAGGCTCATGAGATCCGGATAAAAGTGGATGATCTTCAGTTCCATGTCCTCACGCCTCCTTTACCACCTGGGAGAGAATCTTGTCCCGGTCCGAGAAGCAGGTGACCACGTATACGTTTTCACTGCCGTCCGCCTTCAGCTCCGCCGCCGCGGCGGGGATGTCCGCCTGGACCGTGACCTTTTCCCGGGGAATGTCCGTGAAGGAGAACCGCTCCGCCAGATCGTTGCAATACCGGCCGGAGAGGATGATCCGCTGCACCT
>OOCT01000860.1_pt1 | contig 15621 bp, 10 predicted proteins | sample 1671851 | NCBI WGS metagenome assembly OOCT01 (sample SAMN06348199, study PRJEB24527) | human gut metagenome | biome: human gut; feature: ankylosing spondylitis patient; material: feces | host: Homo sapiens | place: China | collected 2015-10
TTCTCGGCCTTCCTGTCCGGCGCGCTCTTCACCGCTGTGCCGGGCATCATCGCACAGCTGGTGCTCATCCCCCTCATCATCACCGCTCTGCAGAAAGCCAAGGTGCTGGAGTAACAGGTTCTCGCTGCCTTTATCGCAAGTCAAGAAATTGGTGCAGCATCCAAACAACATCTTTTCGATATGCAATTCAACGCTGTTGCTGTTGCATTAAAAAGTTGAATTGCTGTCATCAAGCCTCTCAGTCGAGCTTACGCTCGCCAGTTCCTCTGATAGGGGGAGCCTCTGGCAAAAAGAGAAAGTTTTTCTCTCTGTCAAAGCCTCTCCTCCGTAGGAGAGGTGGCATTGCGAAGCCATGACGGAGAGGTTTTTCGTTTGCTTTCTCCCTGACGTATTTCGGCGTTTCTTCCAAAAAAATCCTAAAAAGTTTATTTCAAACGCCGAAATTGCCCGCGATCTTCAATTAAATCTTGTAAAGTTGCAGGAATCATGTAAACTGGAATACAACATTGTGTCGCAACCGCAACGGGGAGATTTCGCTTTCCGGCAGGGCGGCAGGAAAAGGAGAGTTTCTATGAGAAACGCAAAGCAAAGCATCCGGCGCACCGTGGCCGGACTGCTGGCAGGCGCGATGCTTCTGGGCATGACACCGCTGGCCGCGTTTGCGGAGGGGTCTTCCTCCGCATCGGGCGACTGGCAGTTCAAAGCCTTCGGCACCTCCACTGCAGCAGGAGTCAACACCATCGCAGATGGCGCGGACATCAACGGCAAGGTCACCCTCAACTCCTGCACCATCAAAGATGATGGCACCATCGACAAGAAGGGCGGCAAGTTCGTCGCGGACTCCCCGGCAGACGGCCTGTCCTTCTACTACACCACCATCGACCCGACCACCCAGAACTTCTATCTGCAGGCCGATGTCACCATCGATTATGTGAACCCGGCTCCGGACGGTCAGGAGGGATTTGCCCTCATGGTGCGCGACAGCATCAGCGGCTCCGGCAGCTATTTCTCGAATCAAATTTCTGTCGTCGGCACCAAGCTCCCTCTGGACGGTGTTGAGATCAAAGACGCTGTGGGCGTCCGCAGCTACACCGGCATCATCTCCAACGAGACGGCTGCTTCCAACGACGTCAAGTCGAATCGTGCGGCGTTCAGCTCGCAGGCCATCAAGCAGGGCGACACCTACCGTGTGAGCCTTGCCAAGACCAGCAACAGCTACGTCGCCACCCAGTACGCCATCAACGCCGACGGCTCGACCGGCGACGTCGTCGGCTCTTCGACCTTGTACATCTCGGCGAAGGACAGCACCGCTTCCAGCGTCTCCAAGTACGCAGAGCTGGACGACCCCATGACCGTGCAGGAAGCCAACAAAGCTTATCTGGGCTTTGCGGCGGCGCGCGGCATGAACGTGACCTTCTCCAACATCACCTACACCACGAGCACGTGGAACGCTTCCGAGTGGACGCTCCAGCCTACCAGCTATGTTGCCCCCGTTTACCAGATCACCAGCCCTGCCACCTGCACCGGTGACAGCTATGAACTGGTGTTCAAGGCCAACGCCGACGGCAAAGCGACCGTCTCCGCAAACGGTGTGGTCGTGGACAAAAATGTGGACATCAAGGCAGGTGAGCCCTTCTCCAAGAGCTACGCCGTGACCGGCGATACCACCTTTAAGGTCAAGTTCACCCCGGACAAAAACTACGCTATCAGCGCGTACGAAAAGCTGAGCAGCTACGATTCCGCTGCTATCGAGAAGAAGGTTTCGCTCCGTACTCTGGGCGCGAACGGCATCATCGTCGTCACCCCGGACGGCAGCGCAGCTAACAATGGCACCCGTGCGGAAGACGCAGTTGACATTCAGACCGCGCTGAACTACGCCGCAGCAGGCCAGACCATCCAGCTGGAAAGCGGCACCTACCATCTGACCGGTGAGCTGAAAGTCGAGCGCGGCCGCGACGGCACCGCAGAAGCTCCCATCACCATGACGACTGCTGACGGCAAGTACGCAACGCTGGACTTCGGCGGCGTCGGCACTGGTTTCAGTGTCTGGGGCAATTACTGGAACATCAGCAAGATCAACATCACCAACACCGCAGACGGCGCGAAGGGTATGCAGCTGGCCGGCAGCTACTGCGTCCTCGAGCAGATGAATTTCTACAACAACGGCAACACCGGCCTGCAGGTCTCCGGCCTGTCCACTGATAACAAGGCTCTGTGGCCCAGCCACAACACCATCAAGAACTGCACCTCCATGAACAACGCAGACCGCGCGATGGAAGACGCCGACGGCTTTGCCGCCAAACTGACCACCGGCGAGGGCAACGTCTTCGACGGCTGCATCGCTGCTTACAACGCCGATGACGGCTGGGATCTCTTCGCAAAGGCTGCAACCGGTTCCATCGGCGCGGTCACCATCCAGAACTGCGTCGCCTACAAGAACGGTTATCTGATGCTGGCTGCAGAGCCGGTCAAGAAGCAGTCGCTCCAGTTCCCGACCGTCACCTGTGACGACGACGGCAACCTGAGCTTCAGCAATGTTGCTGTCACCATCGCGGCAGGCAACGGCAACGGCTTCAAGATGGGCGGCACCAATCTGCCCGGCAACCACAAGCTCCTCAACTCCATCTCCTACGACAACGCCGCCAAGGGCATCGACTCCAACTCCTGCCCGGACGTCAAGGTCTACAGCTCCACTTCCTACAACAACGAGGGCTATAACGTCGCGCTCTACACCGGCAACAAGTCCGCTGTGACCGACTATGCCGCCGACGGTGTCATCTCCTTCCGCAAGGGTACCGACGGCAAGGAGCAGCTGGCCCTCCAGAGCCAGAGCAGCACCGCTGTCTACGGCCCGAACAACTTCTACTGGGATTCCGAAACCCAGACCAGCCACAACAAATCCACCAACACCGTCACGGTGAAGGAGAGCTGGTTTGAGAGCCTCGACACCTCCGTTGCTCCGACCCGGAACGCAGACGGCAGCATCAATATGCACGGCCTGCTCCTGCTGACCGCTGAGGGTCTGGCCGCCACCGATGCAGGCGCACGCGGTTCCGCATGGGGTCAGCCCGAGGCGGCCAAGGCGACCATCTGGGTCGTCGGCGACTCCACCGTTTCCGCTTTCGACGACAGCTATTATCTGCCGCGTGAAGGCTACGGTGAGGAGATTGCGAACTACTTCAACGCAGATGTCTACAATCTGGCTGTCTCCGGTGCGTCCAGCAAGGACTTTACCGGCATGAGCAGCTACAATACCCTGATGAACGGTTCCGATACCGTTCCGGCTCTGGGCGACGCTTCCGGCGACAAGTTCCTCATCATCGGCTTCGGCCACAATGACGAGAAGACCGAGCCTGCCCGTTACACCAACCCCAACGGCGACTACAAAACCGAAGGCTCCTTTGCCAACAGCCTCTATGTCAACTACATCCAGCCTGCTCTGGAGCGCGGTGTCATCCCGGTCGTCTGCACGCCTATTGCGCGCCTGACGAACGAGAACACCAAGGCCAGCTACGACAGTGCTTCCGGCCACAAGACCCAGACCGTCACCATTGGCGACACCGTCTATGAGGGCGGCTATTACGCACAGGCCATCCGTGATATGTGCAGCGAGCTGCACCTCATCTGCGTGGATCTGACCGATGCCACCATCAACGAGAACATCACGATGGGCAAAAAGGCTCAGTACACCCACAGCTTTACCGGCGCAAAAGAAGGCAAAAAGGGCAATCTGGTTCCCACCGGTCTTGACTTGACCCACACCAACAGCTATGGTGCAAAGCTGAACGCATGGCTCATCGACCAGCTCACCATCGACACGCCGCTGGGCGCGTACAGCAAACACAAGGAAAAGCCCACCTACAAGCAGTTCTACGGCGATGCCGCAAACCCGGATTACGTTCCTTCCAGCTATGTCTCTCCCACCGAGAACAGCACGCTCTGGCCGGCCTTTACCGACGCCAACGGCACCGTCTGGAATGGTTCCGTCTTCGGCAATGTCGGCGGCAATGATAAAATCTCCGGCGGCGATTTCACCGCAACAGTTGACGGCCAAAACATCACCCTCGGCGTCACCAACAACCGCGGTAAGATCGCGTCCACGGTGGACGGCCTGATGATGTACTACGTCAAGCTGCCTGCAGGCACCAACTTCACTCTGACCGCAAAGGCCACCGTCAACTCACTGGCAAAAAACAATCAGGTCTCCTTCGGCCTGATGGCCCGTGATGAGATGTATGTTGATACCAGCATCTCCGACCCCATCGGCGATTATGTCGCCGTCGGCACCCGGAATCAGGGTGCGATCAACTGCTTCGGCCGCAAGAGCGGTGAGTTGTACGACGGCCCGGCTGCGACTGTCAAGTACGGTGCAGGCGACACCGTTGACCTGAAGCTCATCGGCACGGCAGACGGTTTCACTCTGATCTACGGCGACAACGAGACGGCTTCCACAGGCTTCGACTACGCACTGACCGCCATTGATTCCGATTACATCTATGTCGGCTTCTATGTGGCACGCAATGCAAATGTCACCTTCAGCGATATCCAGCTGACGACCAACGGCGTTTTCTCCGCTTCCGGCTCCGGCCTGAAAGCGGTATGGAACAAGGTCAAGGACCTTTTCCCGTTCTAAGCTTCGCCTGATTTTCGGGTTCTTCTTCTGATCCCTTACACACGCAAAAAAGACCAGCGTTGCGGATGCAATGCTGGTCTTTTTTCAGGGCTTTCGCTCTGCGTTATGAACATACACGAAGAAAGAAGGAAGGCAATTACTTCAGGAAGTCCGGCAGGGGCTTGCCCTGCTTGAGCCACTGATGATACTCGGCGGTCGCGGCGAACTCCACGTCGCCGGCGGAGTTCAGCGCAGTCTCCACAGAGTCCTGGATCACGCCGATGATGAAGCCGACACCGACCATCTGCATGGCCACATCGTTGGAGATGCCAAAGAGGGAGCAGGCCATGGGGATGAGCAGCAGAGAGCCGCCGGCCACGCCGGAAGCGCCGCAGGCACCCAAAGCGGACATGGCGCTCAGGACGATGGCGGCGGGCAGGGTCACGGGGATGCCCAGCGTGTTGGCCGCAGCCAGCGTCATGATAGTGATGGTGATAGCCGCACCATCCATATTGATGGTAGCGCCCAGAGGGATGGAGACGGAATACATATCCTTATCGAGGCCCAGCTTCTCGCACAGGGCCATGTTGACGGGGATGTTGGCCGCAGAGCTGCGGGTGAAGAAAGCGGTCAGGCCGGACTCCTTCAGGCAGCGGAACACCAGCGGATACGGGTTGCAGCGCAGATAGATGAACATGATAAAGGGCGAAACGATGAGCGCCATGAAGAGCATGGTACCCACCAGCAGGGCCAGCAGCTTGCCGTACTGGGTAAAGATGGCCAGACCGTTACCGGCCACATTGGTGTACACCAGACCCATGATGCCGAAGGGAGCCAGATTGATGATCCAGCGCACCACCTGCGACACAGCGTCGGCGGTATCGGCGAGGAACTTCTTGGTGGTGTCAGAGCCGATGTTCTTTATGGCAAGGCCGAACATGCAGGCCCAAAACAGGATGCCGATGTAGTTGCCGCTCATCAGAGAGCTGACGGGGTTGGCGACGAAGTTGGTGAGCAGGGTGCTCAGCACCTCGCCCAGACCCTGCGGCACCACGTCCGACTGAGCAGCGTCTGCCAGAACGACCGACACAGGGAACATGAAGCTGGTGATTGAAGCGATAGCAGCCGCAAGGAAGGTGGTGAGCATGTACAGCCAAATGACCGTACCGAAGCGGCGGTCCAGCTTGGAGCTGCCCTGTGCCAGCGCGCTCGCCACGATGACGAACACCAGCACCGGAGCAATGCCCTTCAGTGCGCCGACGAACAGATTGCCCAGCTCGCCGACCCAGCCTGCACCCGGCACCGCAAGCGCCAGCACCGCGCCGATGACCAGACCGACGACGATGCGAAGGATGAGGCTGACCTCATTGTACTTCTTCGCAATGGCTTTTGCACCATTCATCATATAAAACACTCCTCTGTATTTGTGCGTCTCCGACGCACACTTTTCCTGTTTCTTACCCAAAGACAGTTGTTATTATAGCACACACGGCAGAAAAGTCAAAGGTTTTCAGTGAATTTTTCGGGCTGTTTCGGCAGATTTTTCATTTTCAGCCTTCCTCCGCGCCGCCTCAAGTGTACGTCATAGGAATACACAATTAAAATATTTTACCGCTCAGGGCAGAAAAATCCCCCGGCAGAGTTTGTCTGCCGGGGGATAGTCATTCTTATTTATTTTTTCTGATTTTTCAGTCGTCCAGATAGGTCACTTTGCCGGGGACGAAACCCTGGATGCCCATGCCGGGTGCATCCGAGACGGTGATATTCTTCTCGTCGAAGACCGCGCCGCCGAGGATGTGGTCCTCGCTGCAGAGCACCGGGCCGTCCAGGTCCACTTTGGTGATGATCTTCTTGGCGCAGGCCAGCTCCACGGCTGCGTTGACCGAGATCTTGGCTTCCAGCATACAGCCGATCATGCACTCCACGCCGTAGACCTCTGCCGCCGAGGCGATGCGGAGGGCATTGGTGATGCCGCCGCACTTCATCAGCTTGATGTTCACGAAATCGGCTGCGCCGGTCTGCATGATGCGCAGGGCGTCCGCCGGGCTGAACACGCTCTCATCGGCCAGTACCGGCACGCTGGCGTGGCGGGTGACGTACTGCATCCCCTCGAGGTCAGCCGCAGGAACAGGCTGCTCGACGAACTCGATGTCCAGGCCCTTCTCCTGCATCTGGTCGAGGATGCGGACAGCCTGCTTTGCATTCCACGCCTGATTGGCGTCGATGCGGAGCTTGACGTCCTTGCCCACAGCCTCGCGGACGGCGGCCAGACGGGCCACGTCCAGCTCCGGGTCGATACCCACCTTGACTTTCAGGCAATCGTAACCGCGCTGGATGGCGGTGCGGGCGTCCCGGGCCATCTCCTCGGGCGGGTTGACGCTGATGGTAATGTCCGTCACGATATTGCTGCGCGCGCCGCCCAGCATCCGGTAGACCGGGGCGCTGTACTTCTGGCCCAGCAGGTCCCACAGGGCCATATCCACGGCAGCCTTGGCGCTGGTGTTGTGGACGAGGGCCTTCTGCACGGCGGCGGTCAGATCCTCGAACTCGTCGAGGCCGCGGCCCAGGATGGCCGGGGCGATGTGGTCGCGGATGGCGCCGATGATGGCGCCGGTGGTGTCGCCGGTGATGACGCCGGTGGGAGGTGCCTCACCGTAGCCCACCGCGCCGGTGTCGGTGTGCAGCTCAACGATGACGTCCTCCACGCTGCTCACGGTGCGCAGCGCTGTCTTGAAGGGGACGCGGAGCGGGGTCGAGATACGGCCCAGCTTTACCTGTGTGATCTTCATGCCAGTCCCTCCTTATTCTTCCTTCATGTGTACGGTGGCCGACAGCTTCTGATAGGCGACGCGGGGCGTGCCGTCTTCCACATGGATGATGCCGCAGCGGGCAAAACCGTTCTTCTCGAGAAGATGCTGCATGATCTTGTTGTCGGCGTGGGTGTCGGCCCGCAGGCTCTCGCAGTGCTCGAGGCACCATGCGATGACCTCAGACGCCACGCCCCTGCGGTCACCCGCCGAGGCCAGCCGATGGATAGTGCCGTAAGGCACCTCATCGTTGAGCCACTGGCCGTCTTCGATTTTCGCGTAGGTGGGGTCCGGCCCGAGGATGAAGGCAAACACCGCCTCGAGACGGCCGTTCACCGTATAGACGAACAGCCGGTTGGAGTCGATGTCTTCTTCCAGCATCTCCTGCGGCGGATAGCTGTCACCCCACTGGGTCGGGTTGCCCGAATCCGCCATTGCTTTCCGGGCATGGGCATAGATCTCTAAAATTTGCTCCAAATCAGAGCGCCGTGCTCCACGAAACATTCCGTTTCCACCTTCTCTTTCCGTGCGCCGCGGCGCACTCCCGCATTTTTGCAGGTCTGGTTTTTATTGTAACACACTCTGCATCGTTTTTCCATCTTAAGACATCAAAAGACGTCCCGCAGACACGGGACGTCTTTTTTCGCGGTGTGCTCAAAGGTCAGGCCGGTGTGCGGGTGCGGGCCGCGCGGCTCTGACGGTACTCACGGGGGCTCTGGCCGTACCGCTCGTGGAACAGGCGGTAGAAATAGCTGGTGTTCTCGTAGCCGACGTAGGTGATGATCTGCTGGATGTTCCAGTCGCTGCGGCGCAGCAGGCGGGCGGCAGTCTCCATCCGGTGCTTCTGGAGCAATTCCTTATAAGTACGGCCTGTCTGCGCCCGGACGCACTCGCTGACATAGGCCAGAGAGACGCCGTAACTGCGGGCCACATTGGAGAGGCTGGCCTCACGGTAATTCTTGGTGATCTCATCCAAAGCCGCCTGCACCAGCTCTTCGCGGCTGACGGCCGCGCCGTAGGCTTCCAGCGGGAATTTCTTGATGCTCATAGGTATCCTCCGTTGCGGCGCAGCCGGGGACATGGGGGATGTCGGATCCGGGCCGCGCTCAGGTCTCATAAGCGTCCCTCTGTTGGGAGGCTTCTGCTTATAATACGGCGCATCCGGGCCAGAAATTGCATAAGACAAGAAAAAACTCCAAAATTTTTCAGACGGGGTTTCGGCGCACATCAGAAGCCCAACATGGACAGCAGATTGAATTCTTCGGTCAGTCCTAAGTCGCTGACGGTTGCATTGTAGTGGATGGTCGCTTTGGTCAGTGCTTCGTTTCCATCCGACTCGACCTTCATGTTGGCCCAGTCTGCTTCGCTGCCGCTGTAGTAGATGTCCTTCAGCTTGTAGCAGTTTTCAAAGGCGCTGAGCTCGATAGATGTCACAGACTTCGGGATATAGACCGCCTTCAAATCTGCGTACCAGAACACCTGATGCGGGAGCTTCTGGATGCCCTTTGAAAGCGCCAATTTTTCAATTCCGGAGAACGCGAACGCATTCTCGCCGACACTCGTCACCGTATCGGGCAGTTTCACTTCTTTGACTTGCAGGCTCCGCAGTGCAGCGTCTCCAATCGTTTTCAGATGAGAGGGCAGATTGATCTTCTGGATGGGGCAGGCAAAGAATATTTGACTGGGGAGCTCTGCGATATTGTCGTTCAGCTGGACTTCTGCCAGACTTGTGCAGCTTCCAAATGTGCTTGCCGTACCAGATGTGTTGGCCTCGAATTTCGGATTGCCCTTGATAACGAGCTTTTTCAGATATTCATTATCATAGAACGCAGCATATCCGATCTTCGTCACACTGGCCGGGATGGTGGCTTCCAGCAGTCTGTCTTTGTAGAACGCATATTCTCCGATGGTCAGCAGCCCTTCCGGGAAAGTGACGTTCCGGAGTGCCGTACATTTCTGGAAAGCTTGGTCTCCGATCGACTTGAGGGTGGTCGGCAGAGAAATACTGGAAAGCAGGGTGCAGTTTTCAAAGGCGCTGCTGCCGATGTCCGTCAGTCCTTTCGGCAGAGAGATGCCCGTCAGTGCGGTACAGCCCTTGAAAGCGCTGTCTCCGATGGTGGTCAGCCCCTCCTGCAGGGTGATGCCGGTCAAGGCCGTGCAGCCCTCAAATGCGTGCCCTTCAATGGAACGGACACCTTTTGGAAGAGAGATACTCGTCAGGCCGGTACAGCCAAAAAATGCCTGATAGCCGATATGCTCTACTGTTTCCGGCACCTTGATACTGGTCACACCGGTACAGCCCTGCAATGCCGAAACACCAATGCTTGTGACGGAAATTTTTCCGCTGACCGTATCGACACCATCCGGCAGTACCACACTGCCAGAGGGAATCACGCCATTTCCATCATAGCCGGACAGTTCCAGACCCGTGCCATCCGAGCGGAATGTCCACACGACCCCGTCCGCTGTTCCATTGCGGAGTGTCTCATACTGCTCCGGCGTCACGTTGTAGACGATTTTCGACCGGTTCCAGCTGTCGTTGCCGGAGTCGATGGAAACTTTCTTCCACTCCGACTCGCTGCCCTCGTAGTAGAACGTATAGCCCGTCACCCGGGTACAGTTAAATGCATTTTTTCCAATTTGTTTGAGGCTGTGGGGCAAATAGATGTCAGGCGCTCCTGTATTGTCAAATGCGTTGTCGCCGATCTCTTCCACGCCCGGCATCAGCTTGATGCTCGTGAGCGTGCTGTCTGCGAAAGCATTCTTCCCGATCTTCTTGACATTTCCCGGGATGGACATTTCACTGACACCGGCATATGCAAAAGCCGACTCGTCGATGGTGGTCAGCGTATCGGGGAGCGCCAAAGCCACACTTCCATCCAGCGCCGTATAGAACGCCTCTTCCCCGATGCGCTCGAGCTTTGCCGGGAGATGGATGACATTCAGGCTTCGGCAGACTGCAAAAGCACCCTCCGGTATCTCAGTGATGCCGTCATTCAGGTATACTTCTTCCAGATTACTGCAATAGTAGAACATGCGCTTTCCCAGCTTGGCCGGGCCTTTGATAGTCACTTTTTTCAGGCTTTCCGCAGCAGAAAATGCCCAGTCGCTGAACTCAGTGACCGTCGCCGGAACGGTGATCTCCGTGATGGCTTCGCCGTCAAAGATGCCGCCGGCGATGGCCGTAATGGTGTAATCTCCCAGCTTCTCCGGGAAGACCACGTTCTGGGGCATGGTACACTTATCCTTATTATAGCCGACTAGCGTGCCAGTCGTCCTGCTCGCAGGGCTGACCAGCCAGCAGATGCCCGTTGCTGGGTCAGCGAGCGTCACCGTCTCGCCGGGCAGCGGGTCCGGCTCCGGCGTCGGAATGGGGTCAGGGTCCGGTGTCGGGTCGGGTGTCGGGGTCGGCTCCACGGTAGACGAGCCACCGCCCGTGCTTCCGCCGCCTCCCCCGCCGCCACCGCCGCAGCCTGTCAGAAGCATTGCTGCTATCAGGGCTGCAGCCAGCACAGCCATCATCTTATGAGAAATCTTATTTTTCGACCGCATATCACTTTCTCCTCTCTTGTTCTTAACTTTTATCTTACCCCCCCCCCGGCGCTTTTTGTCAATGATTTCCAGATCTTTCTCTGTTTTGCTCAAATGCGTTGCAAAATTTCGGAGAAACAAGCAAAAGCTGCCGCCCGCCTCGGGCAGCAGCTTTTCAGGAAAAGAAAAAGAGGAAAACAGAACTCAGAACATATTCTCGTGGTGATACCGGCCCGTGCGCAGGAACTCCACCCACTCGGCGATGTTCACGGCGTGGTCGCCGATGCGCTCGAGGTACTTGATGACCATCAGCACATCCAGCGCGGCGTCCACTTTGCCGGGGTCGGCGGCGATCTCCGCCGCCAGCATCCGCTTGATGTTGTTGAAGTCGTAGTCCACCGCGTCGTCGGCGTCGATGACGGCTTTTGCCGCCGCCTCATCTTCTGCCGCAAAGGCGCTCATGGCGTCCTGCAGCATCTTGTGGGCTTTACGGCCCATCTCAATGCTCCTGCTCACGGCGGGGTCGCCCGCCTTGCGGACGCCGGCCAGATGGGGGACGATCTCCGCGATGTCGGCGGCATGGTCACCGATGCGCTCCACGTCCGTCACCACTTTCATGGCAGCAGAGATAAAGCGCAGATCACTTGCCACCGGCTGCTGACGCAGCAGCAGGGTCATGCAGCGGTGCTCGATGTCCCGCTCCATCCGGTTGACCTCGGTGTCGCCCTTGATGATGCCCTTTGCTTCCTCGGCGTCCGCCGTGCAGAGGGCTTCCAGCGCATCTTCCACCGCGTCGGCAGAGAGCTGGCTCATCTTGGCCAACAATTCCTTCAGGGCCGCGAGGTCGGCTTCGTACTGTGTGCGTGTGCTCATATCGCAAACCCTCCTTTTTAACCGAAGCGGCCCGAGATATAGTCCTCGGTGCGCTTATCCTTCGGGGTGCTGAAAATTTCGCTCGTGGGGCCGCACTCCACCAGCTCACCCAGCAGGAAGAATGCCGTGCGGTCGCTGATACGGGCCGCCTGCTGCATGTTATGGGTGACGATGACGACGGTGTAGTTCTTTTTCAGCTCGCTCATCAGCTCTTCCACCTTCATGGTGGAGCCAGGGTCGAGGGCGCTGGTGGGCTCGTCCATCAGCAGGACTTCGGGCTTGACAGTCAGAGCCCGGGCGATGCACAGGCGCTGCTGCTGACCGCCGGAGAGGCCCAGCGCGCTCTTTTTCAGGCGGTCTTTCACCTCGTCCCAGAGGGCAGCACCCCGCAGGGAGCTTTCCACCAGCTCATCCAGCTCCGCCTTATTGCGGACGCCGTGGAGCCTGGGGCCGTAAGTAATATTGTCGTAGATGCTCATGGGGAAGGGGTTCGCCTTCTGGAAGACCATGCCCACGCGGCGGCGCAGGTCGGTCAGCTGCATCTCCTTTGAGAAAATATCATCGCCCCGGAGGCGGACGTCGCCCTCGATGCGGACGTTCGGCACAAGGTCGTTCATCCGGTTCAGGGTCTTGAGGAAGGTGGATTTGCCGCAGCCCGAGGGGCCGATGAGGGCAGTGATCTCCTGTTCGCCCACGTCCAGCGAGATGCCCTTGAGGGCCTTGAAATCGCCGTACCAGAGGTTCAGGTCATGGGCCGTAATAATTGATGCCATACAGACTCCTTTATTGGTTGACTGCTCCTTCATCCAACCTCTCAGTCGGGCTTGCGCCCGCCAGCTCCCCTTGTAGGGGAGCCTCTGGCGAAGAGGCTGACTTTTCCGACATGCCAAGGCCTCCCCTCGATAGGGGAGGTGGCATCGCGTCAGCGATGACGGAGAGGTTTACTGTTTCTGTTTGAGCTTTGTTTTTGCCAGACGGGCTGCGAGGTCGATGAGAAGCACCAGAACCAGCAGCACTGCGCCGATGCCCCAGGCGGAGGCGAAGTCGCCGTCCTCGAAGGCCCGCAGATAGAGCAGGACGGAGAGGGTCGCGCCGTTGGATGTGTACGCCTTGGCGATGCTGCCTGCAATAACTTCCGCCGCACCGGCGGTGAAGAGCAGGGCCGCGCTCTCGCCCACGATACGGCCCACGGCCAGGATGCAGCCGGTGACGATGCCGTCGATGCTGCAGGGCAGCACGATGGTGCGGATGATGTGCCACTTGCCCGCGCCGAGGCCCAGAGCGCCCTCCCGGTAGCCCTGCGGCACCGTTTTGAGGGACTCCTGCGTGGTACGGATGATGGTGGGCAGGTTCATGACGACCAGCGTCAGGCTGCCGGAGAGCAGGCAGGTCTTAAAGCCCATTGTCTGGGCGAAGACCAGCATACCCACGAGGCCGTAGATAATGCTGGGGATGCCCGCCAGCGTCTCATTCGTGAACTCGATGACCTCAATGAGCTTCCGGTTGGAGGCGTACTCCGTGAGGTAAACTGCCGCGCCCACGCCCAGCGGAAGGACGATGAGCAGGGTGAGCAGGATGACATATAACGTGTTGAGGATAGCGGGCAGGATGCCGTCAGTGCCTTTCAGGACGCTGGCGGTGGTGGAAAGGAATTCCCAGCTGATGTGGGGGATGCCCCGCACCAGTACCAGCCCGATAACGCCCACCGTGAGGGCGATGACCAGCACTGCCGCCGCCCAGACCACAGCGGTCATGATGACGTTCCATGCGCGGCGGGAGGGGGAGAAGTCACTTTTCATCCCTGTTTCCTCCCTTCAGCACAGCGTTGAGCAGCACATTGATGACCATGATGAAGACGAACAGCACCAGCGCGATGCTGAACAGCGCCTGCTTCTGCAGGCCGCTGGCGTAGCTCATCTCCTTGGCGATGGCCGTGGTCAGGAAGGTGACGCTGCGGAAGAGACTGTCCGGCATATTGGGGCTGTTGCCTGCCACCATCATGACGGCCATTGCCTCGCCGATGGCGCGGCCAATGCCCAGAACGATACCGGCTGCAATGCCGCTCCTGGCCGCCGGGATGCTGATCTTGAACCACGTTTCCGTATCGGTCGCACCCAGTGCCAGACTGCCCTGCTCATACTCGGGCGGCACGGCGTTGAGGGCCGTCACCGACACGGACACGATGCTGGGCAGTATCATGATGGACAGCACCACGATGGCCGACAGCAGGCAGGCACCCGACGCCTTTCCAAACACCTTCGCCACCGCAGGCACCAGCACCTGCATGCCCAGCAGACCGAACACTACGCTGGGGACGCCGCTCAGCAGCTCCACCGCCGTGACGACCACATTGCGCACGCCGGGAGCTGCCGCTTTCGAGAGGAACACTGCTGTCAGCAGGCCCACCGGCACACCGATGAGGGACGCGCCCAGGGTGCCATAAATACTCGAAAGCACGAAGGGCAGGATGCCGTACTTCGGCTCGGACGCCGTGGAGGCCCACTCGGTGCCGAAGAGGAATTTCAGCGGGCCGATCTTTCCGATGGCGGGCAGGCCCGACAGGAACATATAGATGGTAATGACAGCCACGCAGCCCACAGCAAGGATGCCGCAGAGGAAGAAGATGGCATTCATGACAGCTTCCAGCCATTGGGCCGGGGTGCGGGGCAGCTCGAATTTTTTCATAAAAACACCTGAGGGCTCCCTCACAAAGTTACTCGTTCACCGGCACAGCGCCTGCGGTGCGGATGAGGTCGGCAGCGTCGGTGCTGGCAGCAAAGTCGAAGAACGCCTGAGCCTGAGCAGAGAGGGTGACGGAGTCGTTGGTGACGAACACGAAGGGACGCTGCACCTCATAGCTGCCGTCCTTGACGGTCTCCTCGCTGCACTCTACGCCGCCGACGGTCACAGCCTTGACGGTGTCGCCGATGGCAGACAGGGAAGCGTAACCAATGGCCAGAGGATTGGCCTCCACAGCGCTGATGACAGCGCCGGTAGCCGTCAGCTCCTGAGCGTACTTGCAGGAATCCTTGACGTCCACGATGCTCTCGAAGCCATCGCGGGTGCCGGAGCCAGCCTCGCGGCCCACCAGAACGATCTCGCCGTCGTCGCCGCCGGCCTCGGACCAGTTGGTGATCTCGCCGGTGAACATCTGCTTGAGCTGGTCAACGGTCAGGTCCTCGACCTTGCTGTCCTTGTTGACGATGATGGCGATGCCGTCCAGAGCTACGATCGTGCCGGTGACGCCGGTCTCGTCAGCCTTCAGGGCGCGGGAAGAAAGACCGATGTCCAGAGTCTTATCGGTAGCGCCGGTGATGCCTGCGCCGGAACCGGTGGGGTCATAGCTGATGGTGACATCCGGCTCGATCTCAGCGAAGCCCTCGGTCAGGGCGGCGATGACGTTCTTCATAGAGGTGGAACCGCCGGTGGCGACATTGCCGGACAGCGCAGCCATAGAAGAAGCGGAAGCTGCGGTGCTGGATGCGGCGGCAGAAGAGGCAGCAGTGGAAGAAGCTGCGCCGCCGCAGGCGGTCAGGGCAGCAGCAGCGGCAGCAGCGCCGCAGATGGACAGGAACGAACGACGAGTGATCTTTTTCATCATAATATCTCCTTCAACTGGGCCGGCCCTTTTGTTCTGGCCGGGCTGTTTTCCTTTTCCTTGTTGCGTCTCTCTTGGGACGCCTTTATTGTAGCGCACCGCCCATCCGGCTGCGACCATGACGGCGCAAAATGCAGGTAAAGCTTTGTGCGGTGTTTTTGCGCTGCTGTCATCCTCTGGTAAAGTCGGTGTGGAAAATA
>OOCT01000885.1_pt1 | contig 15007 bp, 14 predicted proteins | sample 1671851 | NCBI WGS metagenome assembly OOCT01 (sample SAMN06348199, study PRJEB24527) | human gut metagenome | biome: human gut; feature: ankylosing spondylitis patient; material: feces | host: Homo sapiens | place: China | collected 2015-10
GCGTTGACGGCCACGGCGATGTCGGCGATGGTGGCGTCCTCGGTCTCGCCGGAGCGGTGGGACACGATGGCGGTGTAGCCGGCCCGGTTGGCCATCTGGATGGCGTCCAGGGTCTCGGTCAGGGTGCCGATCTGGTTGACCTTGATGAGGATGGCGTTGCCCACCTTCTTCTCAATGCCGGTCTTGAGCCGCTCGGTGTTGGTAACGAACAGGTCGTCGCCCACCAGCTGGACGCGGTCGCCGATGGCCTTGGTGAGCATGGCCCAGCCCTCCCAATCGGTCTCGGCCATACCGTCCTCCAGGGAGACGATGGGGTAGGTGTCGGCAAACTTCTTCCACATGTTGACCAGCTGCTGCTGGGTCAGCTTCTTGCCGGACTTGGGCTGGATATAGCACTTCTCCTCCTCGTTCCACCACTCGGAGGAGGCGGCGTCGATGGCGATCTTGAAGTCCTCGCCGGGCTTGTAGCCGGCCTCCTCGATGGCCTTGACGATGACCTTCAGGGCGTCCTCATCCTTCTTCAGGTTGGGGGCGTAGCCGCCCTCGTCGCCCACGCCGGCGGCGGGGGTGCCGTTCTCCTTCAGGACGTTCTTCAGGGTGTGGAACACCTCGGCGCACATGCGCAGGGCCTCGCGGAAGCAGCAGGCGCCCACGGGCATGATCATGAACTCCTGGATCTCCACGTTGTTGGTGGCATGGGCGCCGCCGTTGAGGATGTTCATCATGGGCACGGGCAGGATCTTGGCGTTGGCGCCGCCAATGTAGTTGTACAGGGAGGTGCCCAGTGCCTCGGCCGCCGCCTTGGCGCAGGCCAGGGAAGCGCCCAGGATGGCATTGGCGCCCAGCTTGGTCTTGTTGGGGGTGCCGTCCAGCTCGATGAGGGCCTTGTCGATGGCGGTCTGCTCCAGCACATTCATGCCCACCAGGCACTCGGCGATGTCGGTGTTCACGTTCTTCACGGCGGTGAGCACGCCCTTGCCCAGGTAACGGCTCTTGTCGCCGTCGCGGAGCTCGCAGGCCTCATAGATGCCGGTGGAGGCGCCGGAGGGCACGGCGGCGCGGCCGACGGTGCCGTCCTCCAGGTAGACCTCCACCTCAACGGTGGGATTGCCGCGGCTGTCCAGGATCTCGCGGCCCAGCACGTCAACGATCTCAATGATCTGCTTCATGATGAAAACTCCTTTCGTATTGGCGGCGGGAGCCTGCTCCCGCCTACAGGGGTATTTTGTGTGGGGGGCGGGCTCCGGCCCGCCGGGGCTCTATGGTAGGGCGGGGGTTCATCCCCGCCGGTTACCGCTTCGCCGCCATTCCCTTAAACGGGAAGGTCAGTTGACAATCAGCGTCTCCCCATCCATCTCGGCAGGCTTCTCCAGATACCCCACGCGGCTGGCCGCGCGGGGGCCCCGGGTCTTTTTATCTGCCCGGGGCAAGTGAATTGCCCCGGCATCAAGGTTTTGGCCGACGGCCAAAACACTTGGACGGCGCACAGCGCCGCCCGCCTGCGGCGGGGATGGGCCTGGAAAAGCCCTTAATTCAGAATCAGCGTCTCCCCGTCCATCTCGGCGGGCTTTTCCAGGCCCATCAGATCCAACATGGTGGGGGCGATGTCGGCCAGGCGGCCATCCCGCAGCTTGACATCGGCGCCCACAATATAGAAGGGCACCAGGTTGGTGGTGTGGGCGGTGTAGGGGGTCGTACCGTCAGCGTCCAGCATCCGCTCGGCGTTGCCGTGGTCGGCGGTAATGAGCGACACGCCGCCCATCCGGGAGGTGGCCTCCACCACCTTGCCCACCCCCGCGTCCACGGCCTCCACGGCCTTGACGGCGGCCTCGAACACGCCGGTATGGCCCACCATGTCGCAGTTGGCGAAGTTGAGGATGATCACATCGTAATTGCCACTCTCAATGCGCTTAACGGCCTCCTCGGTGACCTCGGGGGCGCTCATCTCCGGCTGGAGATCGTAGGTGGCCACCTTGGGGGAGGGGATCAGACAGCGGTCCTCGCCCGGGAACACCTGCTCGGCGCCGCCGTTGAAGAAGAAAGTCACATGGGCGTACTTCTCCGTCTCGGCAATGCGGAGCTGAGTATAGCCCTGGCGGGCGATATACTCACCGAAGATATTGGTCAGCTCCCGGTGGGGGAAGGCCACCAGCACGTTGGGCATGGTGGCGTCATACTCGGTAGTACACACATAGGTCACCGGGAAGTAGCCCTTTTTCCGCTCCACGTCGGTGAAGGCGGGGTCCACAAAGCAGCGGGTGATCTCCCGCGCCCGGTCGGGGCGGAAGTTGATAAAGATGATGGAGTCGCCCTCCTTCACCTTGCCGTCCTTGGTGCACACCACGGGCTCCACGAACTCATCGGTCACCCCGGCATCATAGGACCTCTGTACCGCGTCCACCGGGTCGGGATTCTGCACGCCCTCGCCCCGGGTCATGGCGTCGTAGGCCCGCTGCACCCGGTCCCAGCGCTTGTCCCGGTCCATGGCGTAGTAGCGGCCCATGACGGTGGCCACCTGGCCCACGCCCACCTCTTTGCACTTTTCCACCAGCTTTTCCACATAGCCCTTGCCGGAAGCGGGGGGCACGTCCCGGCCGTCCAGGAAGCAGTGGACATACACCCGGCCTAATCCCCGCTTTTTGGCCATCTCCAGCAGGGCGAACAGGTGGGTGATGTGGCTGTGCACGCCGCCGTCGGACAGAAGCCCCATCAGGTGGAGTGCACCGTCCCGCTCCTTGCAGTCGTCCATGGCCTCGATATAGGCCTCGTTCTCAAAGAAGCTGCCGTCCTCAATGGCGCGGCTGATGCGGGGCAGATCCTGGAACACCACCCGGCCGGCGCCGATGTTGGTGTGCCCCACCTCGGAGTTGCCCATCTGGCCCTCGGGAAGACCCACGTCCAGCCCGGAGGCGGACAGGCGGCAGCCGGGGTTTTCCGCAAAAATCTTGTCCAGGTTCGGCGTGCGGGCCGCGGCGATGGCGTTGCCAGCCCGCTCGTCCCATACGCCGAAGCCATCCATAATGATCAGGGTAGTCGGTGTCTTACTCATAATAACCTCGAATCTCTTCTTCTCTTTCCAAAACGGAGACGGGCGCGGGCGGCCCTGCGCTTCTCGCTGTCACGCTGCGGGTTGGGCGCACGTCCGGATCGTTAAGTCCGGGCTGCGCGAAAAATACCGCTCCAGGGTATCGCCCGTCGCCTGTTTTTTCGTCTGCGCCCTGCCTTAACTCCCCTGTACGCCTGCCCTCCGCGCTTCTTACTCCTGATTGGCCGCGTTCATGATCTCCACAAAGTCCGGGGCCTTCAGAGACGCGCCGCCGATCAGGCCGCCGTCCTCGTCGTCGCAAAGTCCGCTCCGCTCCATTTCCGCCTCCCGGCAAAAATTTCACTCCGCTTCCTTGCTCCTCCTCTCCCAACGAGACCCGCTGTATCGCCGTCGGCGGCTTTGCCGCCTTACAATACGGCGTACCCCTTGCGGGTGCTGCGCTGGGCTCTCGTTGGGTTCCCGAACCGCCGCCCGACGCGGACGGCGTTACTCCTGGTTGGCCGCGTTCACGATCTCCACGAAGTCGGGGGCCTTCAGGCTGGCGCCGCCGATCAGACCGCCGTCCACGTCGGGCTGGGCCAGCAGCTCATGGGCGTTCTTTGCGTTCATGGAGCCGCCGTACTGGATGGTGACGGAGCGGGCCACGCGGGCGCCGTACAGCTTGCGGATGACGGTGCGGATGGCCTCGCAGACCTCACCGGCCTGCTCGGCGGTGGCGGTCTTGCCGGTGCCGATGGCCCAGATGGGCTCATAGGCGATAACCACATGGCGCATCTTCTCGGCGGGCACGCCGGACAGGGCGGCCTTCACCTGGTAGGAGATGAGATCCATGGTCACGCCCAGCTCCCGCTGCTCCAGGCTCTCGCCCACGCACACGATGGGGTACAGGCCCGCCTCCAGGGCGGCATGCACCTTCTTGTTCACCGTGAAATCAGTTTCATTATAGTACTGGCGGCGCTCGGAATGGCCGATCACCACATACTTGACGCCCAGCTCCTTCAGCATCTCAGGGGCCACCTCACCGGTGTAGGCGCCGTGGGACTCATAGTGGCAGTTCTCCGCGCCGATGGAGACGCGGCACTCTTTGAACAGGCGCACGGCGGCCTGGATATTCACATAGGGCACGCACAGCACTACCTCGCACCAGTTGGGCTTGCCCAGCAGGGGCTTAAGCTCCTCGGCAAATGCACGGGTTTCGGAGAGGGTTTTGTTCATTTTCCAGTTTCCAGCGATAATCGTCTTACGGTAGCGGCGGTTCACGGCAAACAATCCTTTCGATTTTGGAATAGCTATAAGGGGGCGGCGCGGCCCCAGCGCAGCGGTTCGTGCGGGGCCCTCGGCGGAGGAGCTGCCCGGCACGGAAGTCTTATTGATCCAGCAGGCACGCCACGCCGGGCGCGTCGGCGCAAGCTTTGGATCACTCGCTTCCACGCCTTGCGGGAAAGCTCGCTCCCTCCGCTGCGCCTCCTTTTCCCCACACGACCCGCGGCGGAGCCGCTTGGCTCGTGCGGGGGCCCCGGCGGAGGAGCTGCCCGGCACGGAAGTCTTATTGATCCAGCAGGCACGCCACGCCGGGCAGCTCCTTGCCCTCCAGGAACTCGAGGGAGGCGCCGCCGCCGGTGGAGATGTGGGTCATTTTGTCGGCGTAGCCCAGCTGGGCCACGGCGGCCGCGGAGTCACCGCCGCCCACAATGGTGATGGCGTCGGTCTCGGCCAGGGCCTGGGCCACGGCCCGGGTGCCCTCGGCAAAGGCGGGGAACTCAAACACGCCCATGGGGCCGTTCCAGATAACGGTGCCGGCCTCTTTCACGGCCGCGGCATACAGGGCGATGGTCTTGGGCCCGATGTCCATACCCATCATGCCGTCGGGGATACCCGCGCCGTCCACGGCCACCGGCTTGGCATCGGCGGAAAACTCCGCGGCGGCCACGCCGTCCACGGGCAGGAGCAACTTGACGCCCTTGTCCTTGGCCTTCTGCATCATCTCCCGGCAGTAGTCCAGCCAGTCGGCCTCCAGCAGGGAGTTGCCCACGCCGATGCCCTGGGCCTTGGCAAAGGTATAGCACATGCCGCCGCCGATGATGATGGTGTCGGCAATGTCCAGCAGGTGATTGATCACGCCGATCTTGGAGGACACCTTGGAGCCGCCCAGGATCGCCACCAGGGGGCGCTTGGGGTTAGCCAGGGCGCCGCCCATGATCTCCAGCTCCTTCTGGATCAGGAAGCCGGACACGGCGGGCAGGTAGGCTGCCACGCCGGCGGTGGAGGCGTGGGCGCGGTGCACGGCGCCGAAGGCGTCGGACACGTACACGTCGGCCATGGCCGCCATTTTCCTGGCCAGCTCGGGGTCGTTCTTGGTCTCGCCCTTCTCAAAGCGGGTGTTCTCCAGCAGCAGGATCTGGCCGGGCTTCAGGACGGCGGCCTTGGCGGTGGCATCGGGGCCCACCACGTCGGCAGCCATGATGACCTCGCGGCCCAACAGCTCGCTCAGGCGCTTGGCCACGGGAGCCAGGCTGAACTTGGGATCGGGTCCCTCCTTGGGTTTGCCCAGGTGGGAGCAGGCGATCACCGCCGCGTTCTGCTCCAGCAGGTACTGGATGGTGGGCAGGGCGGCCACGATGCGCTTGTCGTCGGTGATGGCGCCGGTGGCCTTGTCCTGGGGCACATTGAAGTCGCAGCGCAGCAGGACCTTCTTGCCCGCTACGTCGATATCCTTTACGGTCTTCTTGTTGTAGTTCATAGAGCCTCTCCTTTCATCGCGCCCTCCCCGGTCAGGCCGGGGAAGTCAAGCTGCCGCAGCGCCTCATAGGTCAGAATGGCCGCGGCGTTGGATAAGTTCAGGCACCGGGCCTCCGCCCGGATTGGGATGCGGATGCAGCGGTCGGCGTGAGCTCTGCGGAATGCCTCGGGCAGGCCGGCGGTCTCCTTTCCGAAAACCAGGTAGCACTCGTCCCGGAAAACCGCCTCAGTATAGGATCTGGGCGCCTTGGTGGTAGCCAGCCAGATATCCTCCGCGCCGGTCTTCTGAAAGAAGTCGTCCAGGTTTTCATATACCCGCACGTCCACCAGATGCCAGTAGTCCAGGCCGGCCCGCTTGACCGCCTTGTCGCTGATGTCAAAGCCCAGGGGCTTGATGAGATGCAGCCGGGTCCCGGTCACCGCGCATGTGCGCGCGATATTCCCCGTATTTTGGGGGATCTCTGGCTCAAACAGCACGATATTGAGCACCCTGTCTCCCCCTCCCGGTTACTACTTGGTCAGCGCAGGCTATTGTACTCCAAAACAGCAAGGATTTCAACCTTAAATGTGTAAATACGCGCTAAAACATTCAGTTTTCTTTCTGGAAGCAGCCCCTTCCTTTTCTTTTTATTGCCCCTTTCGTGCGCCGGTGAAATGTGCTATGATGAAGGGCGAATGGAAGAGGAGTGTGAAGCACGTGAAACAACCGCGCAATCCGCGCAGGCTGGTGGTCAAGGTGGGCACATCCACCCTCACCCGGGAGACCGGGAGCCTCAACCTGCAAAACATGGAGCATCTGGCCCGTGTATTGGCCGATCTGGAGGGCATGGGGTATCAGCCCGTCCTGGTGTCCTCCGGCGCCATCGGCATCGGCACCAAAAAGCTGCGGCTGGGGGAGCGCCCCACCGAGCTGCGGATGAAGCAGGCCGCCGCCGCCGTGGGCCAGTGCAGGATGATGCACATCTATGACAAGCTCTTTGCCGAGTACAACCGGACGGTGGCCCAAATCCTCCTCACCGGCGAGGACGTGGAGTCCCCCGTCCGCTCGGAGCATCTGCACAACACCTTTGAGGCCCTGCTGGAGCTGGGGGTGATCCCGGTGGTCAATGAGAACGACTCGGTGTCGTCAGCGGAGATCGAAACCGGCCAGTGCAAGGTGCTGGGCGACAACGACACCCTGTCCGCCATCGTGGCCCGGCTGTGCGGCGCGGGCCTGCTGGTGCTGTTCAGCGACATCGACGGACTGTATGACGCCGACCCCCGCACCCACCCCGACGCCCGGCTGATCCACCAGGTGGAGGCCATCACCCCGGAGCTGCGGGCCATGGCCGGCGGTGCGGGCACCTGGCGCGGCACCGGCGGCATGGCCACCAAGCTCAACGCCGCCCAGCTCTGCCTGGAGGCGGGGGTGGACATGGTCATCGCCAACGGGGCGCGGATGGAGGCCCTCTACGACATCGTGGAGGGGAAGAACGTGGGCACCCGCTTTTCTGCCCGGCGGGGCGCGCTGCAATAGAAAAGAAGGAGGAATCCCATGACTGTACTGGAGACCCAGGGTCTGGCCGCCCGGCACGCGGCCCGGGCGCTGGCCGTGGCGGGTACCGCCAGGAAAAACGCCGCTCTGGAGGCGGCCGCCAGAACCATCGAGGCCCGGCAGGGGGAGATCCTGGCGGCCAACGCCGCAGATCTGGAGGCGGCCATGGCCGCCGGACTCCGCCCCGCCCTGCTGGACCGGCTGGCGCTGGACGAGGGCCGCATCGCCGGCATTGTGGAGGGGGTGCGGCAGGTGGCCGCCCTCCCCGATCCCATCGGGGCGGTGACCAAAATGGACACCCGGCCCAATGGACTGACCATCGGAAAGCGCCGGGTCCCCCTGGGGGTGATCGGCATCATCTACGAGGCCCGGCCCAACGTGACGGTGGACGCCGCAGCCCTCTGCCTCAAGTCGGGCAACGCGGCGCTCCTCCGGGGCGGCAAGGAGGCCTTCCACTCCAACCAGGCCTTTGTGGCCGTCCTGCGGGACGCCCTGGAGGAGGCCGGCCTGCCCCGGGACTGCGTGGCCCTGGTGGCCGATACCAGCCGGGAGAGCGCCAACGAGCTGATGCACCTGACGGAGTACCTGGACGTGCTCATCCCCCGGGGCGGGGCGGGGCTGATCCGCAGCGTGGTGGAGAACGCCCGGGTGCCGGTCATCCAGACCGGCGTGGGGGTGTGCCACATCTACGTCCACGAGAGGGCCGACCTGGACATGGCAGCCCGCATCCTCTACAACGCCAAGACCTCCCGCCCCTCGGTGTGCAACGCCGCCGAGTGCGTGCTGGTGGACCGGGCAGTGGCGCGGGACTTCCTGCCCCTGGCGTGGGAGCTGCTCCAAACCAAGGGCGTGGAGCTGAGGGGCTGCCCGGAAACCCGGGCCATCCTGGGGGACTGGGTCAAGCCCGCCGCTGAGGCCGACTGGGACACCGAGTTCGGCGACTACATCCTGGCCGTCAAGGTGGTATCCGGCTTTGACGAGGCGGTGGACTTCATCGCCGCCCACGGCACCGGCCACTCCGAGGCCATCGTCACCGCCGACTACTTTGCCGCCCAGCGCTTCCTGGACGAGGTGGACGCCGCGGCGGTGTACGTCAACGCCTCCACCCGCTTCACCGACGGCTTCGAGTTCGGCCTGGGGGCGGAGATCGGCATCTCCACCCAAAAAATGCATGCCCGGGGCCCCATGGGCCTGGAGGAGCTGACCAGCTCCAAATATGTAATCTACGGCACCGGACAGGTCCGGTGAGCATAGGATTCTAGGGGGCCGCCCGGCCCTCCGCGCGGCATAGCCGCTGCGGTTTCGCCTGCGCCCCGCGCCTCCGCGCTTCTTGTCACGCTGCGGCGGCTGCGCGACGGCGTCTAAGACCCTCCGACTGTGCAAGCCGGCCTGCGGCCCCTTCGGGCCCTCCGGTCCGTTCGCTCCGCTTTGGGTCTTACCCGCCTGCGCCCCGCGCCTCCGCGCTTCTTGGTACATACGGCTGCCATGCCGTATGAAGGAGGTGCTGACCATGTTGGAATACCGGCTGGAGCCGGAGGGCGGGCTCCTCGTCTGTGCGCTGGGCACTCTGGAGGTGGGGGGCGGTCAGATTGTGGAGTGCTCCCTGTGCCTGTCGGATATCCTGCCCGAGCGGCGGGTGGCCCTGGCGGTGGAGATTCTGGAAGGCGAACAGCTCCGGGGCACGCGGCTCTATACCGTGCCGCCCCACCATGAGGACGGCCCCGCCGACGTGCGGATAGAGGGCATCCGCTTCTACCTGCCCGGCGGCGCGGGACCGGAGGGGCTGACTCTCCGGGCCGACGCCCACTATATCGACCGGGGTGACCGCTGCGTGTTGCCCTGACCCCTTTGAGGGCCCCTTTGGGGCCCTCAAAATTTATACTTGCATCTTTCGCCTTCTTTCCCTATAATGTCACTCACTGCGCAATGCGCAGAATCGGACATTAAAGGAGATCGAGAAATGAAACAACAAGTCACTCTGGCGCTGAGCCTCACCCTGGCGGCCGGCCTTCTGGCCGGCTGTGCCGACACGACGGGCGGGAGCCAGCCGACTGGGGCGGCCCAAACATCCCCTGCGGATGCCACACCGAGCGCGGCGCGGAGCGCCGCCTTTACCGACGAGATGAAGATCCCCCATGCCGTGGATCTCTCCCCCGAGGACGGCGCCGACTCCGTGGAGCGGCTGGGCGACCACGCGGACTCCCCCTACTTTGCCCACCCCGACTACTACCACATGCAGTCCAGCGACACCCTCACGATCCTGACCGGCTTCCAGACCATGCAGCAGACCAGCGAATGGGCCTGCGGCGTCACCAGCACCCTGATGGTGCTCAACTGGTATGACCGGCTGGGCGACTGGAACGAGGAGAGCCTGGCCGCCCTGCGCCACTCCCTGGAGGGCACCGGGCTGGCCGGCTACCCCGGCACCACCCTGCGGCAGGCCATGGATATCTTTGACGGCGTGGGCGGATTTACCTATACCACCAACCTGGACTACGAGGACCCCTCCTCCGAGGTCTGGATGGACACCATCCAGGGCTGGCTGGCCGAGGGCAAGCCGGTCATGGTCTGCTGGAACGACTGGGGCGGGCACTGGCAGGTGATCATCGGCTACGACACCATGGGCACCGAGACCCAGCAGGACGACGTGTTCATCGTGGCCGACCCCTATGACACCACCGACCACTGTCAGGACGGCTACGGCGTGCTGATGGCGGAGCGCTTCCTGTATAACTTCTCCATGTACGGCGCTTTCCCGGAGGAGGAGGGCGGCAGCGACTTCCTCTTCCTGGTGGCCTCCCCTGCGGAATAAACCAGAAAATCCCGTGCGGCACACACCGCACGGGATTTTTTTAGAACTGGAAGACCGCGCCGATCACCGCCGAGGCGGCGATGAACACGATGGGGTGGAGTTTTTTCAGGGGCTTCACCTGGAGGCACACGAAGATGGCCGCCGCCAGGGCGATCCCCTTCCACTGGAACAGGGCCGCCGCGCCGCCGGTCTGGAAGGCGCTCAGGTTCAGCAGGGCGATGGAGCAAACCTCCGCCAGCGCCGCGGCGATAAGGGCGGTGGAGGCGGGGCGGATGCCGTAGAACACCGCGTCCACCCCCCGGCTCTCCCGGAACTTCTTCAAAAAGCCCGCGATGACCAGGATGACGAGGATGGAGGGGCACACCTGGCCCAGGGTGGCGATAACGCCCCCCGCGATGCCGCCGGTGTGGAAGCCCACGTAGGTGGCCATGTTCACCCCCATGGGGCCGGGGGTGGACTCGGAGATGGCGATCATGTTGGCCAGCTCTCCGGAGGTGAACCAGCCGGTGCGCTGCCCGATGTCGGTAAGGAAGGGAATGGTGGCCAGGCCGCCGCCGATGGCGAACAGCCCCGCCTTGAAAAACTCAAAGAAGAGCTGAAGGTAGATCACGGCCGCAGCCCTCCTCTCGCCGCCCGGATGCACAGTCCGGCCACGCCGGCGGCCACCACCAGCACCACGGGGGAACAGAGAAAGCTGAGCACGCTCCCCGCCCACCCGGCTGGGAAGGACACAAAGCTGCCGAGCACCGCCAGCACCAGCACCACCGCGAAGACGCCCGCCGTCGGCCCGTCCACCACCGTGCTCTTGCGCAGCTTGAGCACGCTGGACAGGATCAGGGCGCACACACAGGCCCGCACGCCGTTGAAGGCGTGCACCACCACGGGTTGCTCGGCAAAGTTCTGGAGGAAGGCGGCGATGAGCATGATGATGACCAGGCAGGGGAACACCAGTCCCAGGGTGGCCACCACGCCCCCCGCCGCTCCCTTCCGGCTGTGCCCCACAAATGTGGCGGTGTTGACGGCGATGATGCCGGGGGTACACTGGCCGATGGCGAAGTAGTCGGAGAGCTCCTCCTCCGTGGCCCAGCCCCGCTTCTCCACCAGCTCCCGCTGGAGGATGGGCAGCATGGCATATCCCCCGCCGAAGGTGCAAACCCCGATTTTGGCAAAGGTCAAAAACAGGTCGGCATAGATGTTCACGTCACTCCAGCCCCTCCAGTTCCGCCCCATGGAAGCGTGCTTCCATGGGGACCCCTGTATTTCCATCATCCTCGGCGGGAATCAATCCCGCCTGCGGCAAGGTTTTGGCTGCGCCAAAACGCTTGGACGCGCCAAAGGCGCGGCTCTCCCCCGCTCGCGGGCGGCTGGCGCCCCATGCAGCGCATCTCACTCCAGCCCCTCCAGCTCCTCCAGCCACAGGGCCGCCACGGCGTCGGAGGGCATGCGCCAGTCGCCCCTGGGAGAGAGGCTGACCGAGCCCACCTTGGGTCCGTCAGGCAGGCAGGAGCGCTTGAACTGCTGGGCGAAGAAGCGGCGGTAGAAGGTACGCAGCCACTGGAGCACGACGGCCCGTGGGTAGGTGCGGCCGAAGGCGTGCTCAGCCAGCCGGAGGACCTTCCGGGGCGGGAAGGCCCAGCGGATGGCATAGTAAAGGAAGAAGTCATGCAGCTCGTAGGGGCCCACCAGATCCTCGGTCTTCTGGGCGATCTGCCCCTCGATGGCGGGCAGGAGTTCGGGGGAAACGGGGGTGTCCAGGATATCACTGAGCACATGGGAGAGGGCCTCGTCCTCCTCCGCCTTGTCCCCGGCCACATAGGACACCAGACGGCGCACCAGGGTCTTGGGGATGGAGGCATTGACACTGTACATGCTCATGTGGTCGCCGTTGTAGGTGGCCCAGCCCAGGGCCAGCTCAGAGAGGTCTCCGGTACCCACCACCAGTCCGCCGCACTGGTTGGCCACGTCCATGAGCACCTGGGTGCGCTCCCGGGCCTGGCTGTTCTCAAAGGTCACATCATGGTCGTCCATGGACTGGCCAATGTCCTTGAAGTGCTGTCGAACCGCCGCGCCAATGTCGATGCGCCTGAGGGTGGCCCCCAGCCGCTCGGCCAGCTCCACGGCGTTGTCCCGGGTGCGCTCGGTGGTGCCGAAGCAGGGCATGGTGACGGCAATCATGTCGCTGGCCGGCCGGTCCATCAGGCGCATGGCCACGCTGGTGATGAGGATGGCCAGGGTGGAGTCCAGCCCGCCGGACAGGCCCACCACCGCCGCCTGTGCGCCGCTGTGCTCCATGCGCTTTTTGAGGCCCAGCGCCGCCAGGAGGATGATCTCGTCGCAGTGTTCGCTGCACTCGGTGCCGTCCTCCGGGACGAAAGGCAGGGGGTTGACATGGCGGGTGAGGGTGGTGGTGCACGGCTCCAGGGTGAAGGATACCCGGCATACCCCCAGGCAGTGGGCCTCCGCCATGGGGTCCCGCTCCGGAGCGCCGAAGGTATTCATCCGCCGCCGTTCATAGGCCAGGCGCTGCACGTCGATCTCACTGACGGTGAGTCCGGTGGCAAACCGCCGCTCGGCCATCAGGGCGCCGTTCTCAGCCACGATGTCATGGCCGTTGAAGACCAGGTCTGTGGTGGACTCCCCCTCCCCGGCGTTGGCGTAGACATAGCCGCACACCAGCCGGGCGGACTGGCCGCACACCAGCCGGCGGCGGTACTCGGCCTTGCCCACCAGCTCGTCGGAGGCGGACAGGTTGAGGATAACGGTGGCCCCCGCCTCGGCCAGGGCCACGGAGGGGGGCGTGGAGGCCCACAGATCCTCGCAGACCTCCACTCCCACCACCAGCCCGGGCATGGTATCGCAGGCCCAGAGCTGCCTGCTACACAGGCTGACCTGCTGGCCGCACAGCTCCAGCGTGACGTCCAGATCCTTGCCGGAGGCGAACCACCGCTGCTCATAGAACTCCCCGTAATTGGGTAGCCAGGTCTTGGGTACCAGGCCCAGGATCTCCCCCCGGTGAATGGCGGCCGCGCAGTTGTAGAGCTTTCCGTCCCAGGGGTTTTTCACCGGCAGGCCCAGCGCGGTGAGCATATCCAGGTGCTTGGTGGCCTCCAGGATGGTGGCCAGCCCCTCCTCCGCGCCCCGCAGCAGGGTATCCTGGAGGAACAGGTCGCCGCAGGTGTAGCCGGTGAGGCACAGCTCGGGCAGGGCCAGCACCCGCACCCCCTGCTTATCGGCCTCCCGCATGAGGGTGAAAATCTGTTCGGCGTTGTAGCGGCAGTCGGCCACCCGGATCTGGGGCGTGCCGGCGGCCACCTTGATGAATCCATCGCGCATAGAAAGGCGCCTCCTTATGGCGTATCATGATCTGTGCCTTTATGATACCCCAAACCGCGGTGGATTGCAACGCCCGCCCCGGGGATTTACCCCAGCTTGCGGGAGAAGTCGGCCATAGCCTCGGAGATTTTGAGCTGCTGGGGGCACACTGCCTCGCAGCTCCGGCAGCCGATGCAGGCGGCGGGCCGCTTCTCCTCCGGCAGGGCTTCCACCGCCATGGGGGCGATAAAGCCGCCGCCGGTGAAGGTGTGCTCGTTGTAGAGGGCCAGCAGGCCGGGGATGTCCAGGTGCCGGGGGCAGTGGTCCACGCAGTAGCGGCAGGCGGTGCAGGGAAGCACCTGCTCCCGCACCATTCCGGCGGCCACATCCAGCAGGGCGGCCTTTTCGGCCTCACTCAGAGGCCGGTCGGTTTCGAAGGTGTCCAGGTTGGCCCGTAGCTGCTCCAGGCTGGACATGCCGGAGAGCACCATAGTCACGCCGGGTACCCCCTGGAGGAAGCGGAAGGCCCAGCCGGGCACGCTCTCCTCCGGCCGCAGGGCGGCCAGGCGGGCGGCGTCCCCGTCGGACAGCCTGGCCAGCCGCCCGCCCCGCAGGGGCTCCATCACCCAGATGGGGATATGGCGGCGGTTCAGCTCCTCCGCCTTGGCCCTGGCGCCCTGGAAGTCCCAGTCCAGGTAGTTGAGCTGGAGCTGGCCGAACTCCATGTATTCCCCATAGGCGTCCAGGAAGCGCTGGATCACCGCCAGGGAGCCGTGGGCGGAGAAGCCCAGGTGCCGGATGCGCCCGGCCTCCTTCTGGCGGAGCAGGTACTCCAGCACGCGGTTGGCCGGGTCCAGATAGGGGCCCACGTTGCGCTCGTATACGTTGTGAAAGAGGTAGAAGTCGAAGTAGTCCACGCCGCACTTCTCCAGCTGCTCCTCGAAGATGGCCTCCACCCTGTCCGGCCGGATGTTGGACACGTCGTAGCCGGGGAATTTGGAGGCCAGGAGCCAGCTCTCCCGCGGGTAGCGGGACAGCGCGCGGCCCATCACCCGCTCGGAATTTCCGTTGTGATAGCCATAGGCCGTGTCAAAGTAGTTGGCCCCCGCTCCATGGCCAGAGCCACCATCTCGGCCACCGCCGCCTCGTCCACGCCGCCGTCCCCACCGCCGGGCAGCAGGGGCAGGCGCATGCTGCCGAAGCCCAGCATGGGCAGGCGCAGGTTTTGAAAGTCCTTGTAGATCACGGAATGTCACTCCCATACATTGATTTTAATTTACCTTACTCCCTGGAGTACACTCCAAGTCAAGCCTTTTTCCCAAAAACACCGAAAAGCCCCGGCCTTTGGCCGGGGCTTTTCGGGTGTGTGTTGTGTGTCTTGCAAAGGTGTTGGAGAGGGATAAGAGAGGAATTGGTTTGGGAGGATGGTCTCATTCGATTCATCTCTGAATCTGTCTGTATCATACCGTGTAAATAAGACTAAATCGTGTCTTTAATGTGAATAAACTGTAAATATCAGTTTTTTATGTATTGGAGGAGGGATGTCCCCCGGTCAGATCGGCGG